>Ga0335398_10000032_pt1 | contig 178818 bp, 154 predicted proteins | sample BON03_FD_205742 | JGI IMG/M metagenome (GOLD analysis project Ga0335398, IMG submission 205742) | Freshwater microbial communities from Lake Bonney liftoff mats and glacier meltwater in Antarctica - BON-03 (spades assembly) (version 2) | ecosystem: Environmental > Aquatic > Freshwater > Ice >...
TAACTCATCAGATGTGATGGGATACTCAGCCCAGTGTCGGCCGGTGGTATCGAGGCGTTTTAGCCACTTTCCCACCATGCCCGAATTATGCGATGTCGCGACAATCATGTCTTCCATGCCGTCGAGAGTGTGATCGCAGAATGTGAATTCGCTGCCTGCTTCTGTGATGATGATGCGTTCCCAAATAGCGGTGCTCGGAGATTCTCCCAGTGCCTCCGGCCCCGGATTCTTGAACCAGCCAACGCCTTGTCGTCCCGCGAACACAATATCCTGGACGCCGTCGGCATCCATATCCTTGATAACGAGGGTGACAGTCTTCACGTCGACCTCTCCCACGTAGAAACGCGGCCAGTGTGCGGTCGCGCCGAGCGAATCACCCTCCGGCGCCTTGAACCAGAATATACCCGCTGTGTTGCCATCCAGCGTTTTGGTGCCTGCGACGATATCGGCGCCACCCACGCCGTCGATCTGAGCGGCTCTGGCCTTCATGTATCCTGCACGTCTAGTTGGCGCCAGGTTGATGACCTGCCAGTCGGAGGGCTCATACATGTTGCTGCCAGCCAGCCAGTGGATGCCAAGCGTCTGGGTATCGCCCTCGATACTGGACAGTACTGCGTCATCGAACCCATCGAGATCAAGGTCGGCAAATGCCGCGTCTTCAATACCCTTCATGGTCCCGCCGCCGCTGATGTCGACGCGGTCCCATGCGGCTGCGTCCCTAACAGCACCAGGGCCTGGGTTGAGGTATAGCATCATAGCTCCGGATTGCTCCCATCCGGCGACTACATCGACCAGCCCGTCTCGGTTGAAGTCGCCGGTGTTGACGCCGTCAGCGCCATTACCGCTGGCATCTATCGACCACTCCTGCCAGTAGACGTTGGGTGCATAGCCGTGTTCGGTGACGCCCAGGCACAGAATAATGGCCAGAGCGATTTTATACGGATGGAAATACGCCACCGTTACGCCCGGCACTGTGTATATTCTGCGTCGAAAAAAATGATACTACCGAGCAAAGCTGTGCCAGCTCGTAACGTGAAGATCATGGATCATAACTCCAACTCATGGTTTTAGCGTGACGATCAGCGTTGTACATTTTTGATTGCGCTTCCGTCGCGTCCCCGCATCTGGCGTGCAATATGCCAGTATAGTCTCGTGGGTGTGGCCGACTAGTAGCGGGAGCGGCAGCCTGATTAGGAATAAATGAAATAGAACTATACAGCATTGCCAAGGTGGATATCGGATCTTTCGCCCCACATCACCTTGATGTCATCGCCAAACTTTGGGTTTTTTAACGATCAAGGCAAGCAATAAAAAGCGGATGCGAATCTTTAGTGGAACTGATCGAGAAGGGGCATCGCCCCTGGGTTCCGCTAAGCTAAGGCATTGGATAGATCAGGGGGCTCTGCGCGAGTGCTACAGGCGCGACTAATTTGCGCTCGTTATTCTGCCACTGCAAGACGAGATTTTTCCGATTTTTTTGGCGGCCAGTGTCATCGACATCGTAAGAACCAATCAAGGCTTGAAAGTACATCGTTCGCAATTGTTCACGGACTGCGGCGTGCTCGGTGGTGCCAGCAAGGCGAATGGCAGACTCCAGGACCTCTCCCGCGCTATAACCAATAACGGCGTAGACGCCTGGGTTATAGCCGTATTTTTGTGCAAAGCGGTAGGCGAAATCCTGCGCGCCCGGCTCACGCGAGCTGCGCAGCCATTGCACCACACCGAACACGCCCTCTGCATCCGGCCCTAACCGATCAGCAAACTCGCGCAGGCCAGGCCCAACAGTGAAGCCCAGCATCTTCGGTTTTACCCGTTCCTTCTTCAGGGCGCGGACCAGTTCGACAGAGTCATCGAAGTAAGAAATACCAAAAACAACATCCGCGTTCACTGCGCCCAGACGCTTTGCCAATGCAGTAAAGTCACGCTGCTCGGGCGCATAACCCTCAATCAGTACCAGTTTTAAGCCGTGCCGCTCTAGTTGGGCTTCGGCAGTCGCCGCGACGTTCTCCCCAAAGTCGGTGCGCGCATAAACGATAGCAACGGTTTTGGCTCCTGCGTCGGCGGCGACATGCAATCCTTTCAAATAGTCACTGGCGGGCGTGTCGGTGCCAAAAATGTTGGTAAGTCCACGGCTCCAAATGTCATCTGCAGAGGCGGCAGTGGACACCATCGGGATGTCATACTTTTCAGCGACCAGGCTGGCCTTAAGGGTGAGGGACGAGGAGTACGGGCCTACCAGTATATCCACATTGTCCTGCCCAATCAGTTTGGTAAATCCATCGACGGTGCCAGCATCGCGTGATCCGTCATCGTAGTAGACAATCTCCACAGGGCGCCCCAATAATTCACCGCGTGCGTTGACATCTGTAGCCCACATTTGCAAACCGCGCAGTTGTTCGATGCCAAACTCTTTGTAGTGCCCAGTGAGTGACTGGGTCGTCCCTATCCTGACGGGTTCAAGCGGCTGCGCGGGCGCGTCCGCAAACGCAGCGCCCGACAGCAATAGCGCGAAGACAAAACAGTTCAGGAGCAAATAGCGAATCACGTTGATCCCCGAAATCATTGTTTAACATCCAGTTCGCGCTTGGTCGAATATAGCCAGCGGACCATTTGATACTCAAAGGCAGACCCGTTTTGATAGTAACGAAATGCAGTATTAGCACGACTATCAATCGGATAAAGTAGCATCGCAGACAGGCCGACTGGCTGCGAAAGAACTTTATCCTGGACCGTGATTTGCACATAGGTATCGGGTAACTTGCCAAGTGCATCGCGAAGATTTGATGGGCCGATCAAAGGCAATACCAGATACGGACCCTGACCGACGCCCCAGTGCCCCAGTGTTTGGCCGAAGTCTTCCATGGGCCTGGAAATATTCATAGCCGTTGCTACATCAAACAGCCCAAAAACACCAACGGTAGAGTTGACGATTACACGACTGCCGCTGCTTGCAACCTTGTTTGGTTTCAGTTGCAGTGCAGAGTTCAACATGGTGAGGAGGTCTTCAAAGTTATTGAAGAAATTCTTTACCCCGGTGCGACCTGCACTGGGGACCACGGCCTCGTAGCCGCGGACCACGGGCAGGAATATCGCCTTGTTGAAATGGTAGTTAAAGTTGTAGATGCGCTTGTTCAGCCCTGTCCACGGATCATAGACCGCAGTGAGGTCTGCGTGATCGGGGGGCAGGATACGCTTGGCCGCGAATACTGGCTCAGGAAAGTCTGCTGCTTGTTGCTGAGGGGGTGGGCCGCTGCTGCAAGCGCCGAGTGAGAGTAAAAGCAGCACCACAGCGGTGTTACACAAGATCAACTTCATTGTTGGCCTCCCGCTTTACCAAAAGAGGCAACCATACGTGCGACATTGTCGCGGTAGTTCATATTTCCACAGTGGCCACCGTAGGGGTATATGGTGGCTCTGTCGCCAAATACTTCGGGGAAGAAGTCTATTTCTCCCGGCTCAAGAATGACGTCATCGGCATTGTGCATCACGGTGATCTTCTTGGTGTTGCGCAAGTAGTCTTCAATGCTGCGCAAGCTGATGGCGGAGATGAATTCATCACGGGACTCATTGGGGTAATCTGCCCTGTAATACGGATAGAAGAATTCATGATAGTAATCAGTGAAGCCAAGTCGTAGCGACACCTCGTTGTAGACGTCAAGGACACTATAACGATTCAGCTCCATGCCTTTCGGTTTGATATAGCCGTAATCCGCCATAACATCGGATGTAAAGACAAGGGAGCCTGAGGAAATGCGGAACGATATCCCAATCAGGGCGGCCAGTTCCTCATCTTTTAAATTGAGGGACTGATAGACTTTGTAAAGAAAATCTCCGCCACCGGCGTCGAAGCCCTCGTTATAGGTGTTTGTATAAGCGTTGATAAGCTTGTCGACGAACTCGTTAAAGTTATTAATACCACCGGGTATATTCTGCGTCATGCGATCAAGCAGTGAGATTGAGTTATACAGTGAAACCGGAGGATTGATCAGCAGCACGCGATCGAAAATGAACGATTTGCGCTCATCGTCCAGCTTGGAAACATAGGCGGCATTAAATCCGCCGAGGCTGTACCCGGTAAGATTAAAGGAGCTGACGTCAATTTCATTCTTCAGTTCAGCCCAGATCATTTCAAATACACGGTAGATATCTTCCGCATCTCTCTCTGCGTGGCCTACTACGCCGGTTTTTGAGGCGGCAATAACAAAGTTATTGTAAGTGGGCGAGGAGATCGAAACGACATGAAAGCCAGCCTGATAAAATGCTTTGGCCATGTTCACACTCTTACTGCCGTTGTGGGATGCGCCCGTTCCGGCAATAAGGAATATTAGTGGTGCCTTGGAGTCTTGCAACGCAACAGAATAGAGAAGTTTGCTGCCGTAAAAGAACACGTCAGGGGTAACGCGTTCAGGAAATATGGTAATGCTTCTTCCCTCGAAGGGAATCGACTCCGGTAGCGCGGCTTGGAAGCCATCGGGTGTGCCCACCACGGTGGCAGCGAAGCGATCAGTAATTGGATAACCGTAGTCTTCCTTGCTGATGATGGCGCTGAAGGTGGCTGAGACAAACAGTGTGGCAAACAAGCCGATAAAACATTGCTGCAATATTTTTCTTATGGTCACATGAGTCCCGGATCGTTTTCTAAGCGATGTAGGATGGTGGCATGAAAGCAGTCCTCTGTCACTAGTTCAGCGGTAATAACGCTATTTTTACACACGCCTAAGCACGAGAACTATGCCGGGGTTTTTAGGTACAGGGCACTTATCAATTCATTACGTAAGTCGGCAGGTGCGATCACTTTGTCGAACGCCATCGCATCAGCGGGGACCCAGGCGCCCGACTGAATTTCTTGCAGCTTCTTTGCATCTTCATCGCTGGCGCCTGCGGCTTGCGCGCCGCCGATTGCGGGTATGCCGCCAAGATTCACGCAGGGCAAGGCAAGGCTGATGATTTGGCTGTCCCAGGGGTTCATGCCCATCACCGAGCTGCCAAAGCCGAATGCCTTGCGTAGGGTGACGACGATTTTACGACCTCGATAGCGCCGTTGTGCGAGGAACATTTTGCCCGCAGCGCGCAAAATGCCCGACTTTTCAGCGGCTGGCCCAGGCATCACGCCAGGGTTATCCAATAGACTGATCAGTGGTAGGTTGAAGTTGTCTGCGACTTCAATGAAATGGCTGGCCTTGTTGGCCGCCTCAAACGTTATGGCGCCCGCTTGCACAGCGGGCTGATTGGCCAGCAGCATACACGGTAAACCTCCTATTCGGGCCAGCGCGACTATCATGCTGCGGCCGTAGTCAGGCTGCAGCTCAAAAAGACTCTGCGCATCGACCAGTTCATTCAGCACTCGATGCATGTCATAAGCCTGGTTTACCTGCGGCGGAATTATGTCCATAAGACTATCGGTTGGCCGCTTTGCCGCCGCCGGATGCGCGCGTTGCTCGGGTGGCGCAGAGTCTGCGCAGGACGGCAGAAGCGACAGGAAGTAACGCGCCATCGCTATGCAGTCATGTTCGGTTTTTCCCAGATTGTGGGCGACACCACTATGGCGAGTATGCAGCACGGCATCACCGAGTGAGCCTGGTGTAGTATCAATACCCAGTGCGGCGCGCACCAGCAGTGGGCCTGCTGAAAACATGGCGGAGCCCTCAGCCATAATAATCAGATCAGCGAAGACGCCAGTGAGGGCGCCGTGGCCTGCAGATGTGCCGAGCACCAGAGTGACTACCGGTACCTGGCCCTTTAAGTCTGCAACCAATTGCAGGTCATTGGGGCAGTTTGGATAGCGATCTGTCTGGTTGCCGGCGCGCTCACCAGCGCCGTCGAGCATGAGCACCAGCGGTAGGCGTTGCTCCAGAGCAAGTCGCACCAGACGGGTGCGTTTGGCGGCGTTGGGATGACCAATGGAGCCGCCCTTGACCGTAAAGTCTTCGGCAATCAGCACGATACTGCGCCCGTTAATGCGTCCGGTGCCGCCCACCACGCCGTCGCAGGGAAGAGACTCTTGAAGGCCCGGCGGGTTGCTGCCTGCCAGTAGGCCGTACTCGTTAAAACTGCTTTCGTCGCAGAGACAGGCGATTCGCTCGCGCGCATCTAATCGCCCTCGTGCTGCCTGTTTGCCCACTTTTTCAGGACCACCCATAGCGCTAGCGACAGCGTTGCGCTGTTGCAGTTGGTTCAAAAGTATCTTCCAGCCTTCACGGTGATTGTTCAAAATCGAGTTTCCTTTAAGCCTGTTCCGTTTATGTTTATGTTTATGTTTATGTATATGTATATGGACATGCACGTGAACATACGGGATGATTTTTGATAAAACAACTGCTGGCTGAGTCCTCAGGGATGCGGGTGGAGGCAGCGTCGTTACGGATGTAGAGAGTGCGCAGGGTCCTTCCATTTTTCTAATAGAGGTTACGACATTGGCTAAAGATCAGGTGCTGTTAGTAGAGCAGCGGGAGTGCGTCGAGTGGGTCACTTTAAACCGGCCAGATGCTGGTAATGCACTAAATGCGCAGCTGGTAGAGGCATTGGCAAACTACTTTGAAGGGTTGCGAGACCGTGAGGAGATTCGTGTTGTGGTGCTCAAGGCGAACGGTCGACACTTTTGCGCTGGCGCTGATCTCACTGGCGATGGATTTAATCAATCGCAGCGCACGCCGCGGTCGGTATGGTCGCTGCAACGTTCAATTGCACGAATTTATGTCGCGATGCGTAAGTGCCCGCAGCCTATTATTTCACTGGTGCAGGGTGCGGCCTGTGGTGGAGGGTTCAGTCTTGCGCTGGCGTCTGATATTCGGATAGCCGGGGAGAGCGCCAAAATGAATGCGGCCTATATCAAAATCGGCCTGACAGGTTGTGACATGGGGAGCAGTTATTTCCTGCCGCGTCTGGTCGGTACCTCGGTCGCGTCCGAACTGTTGATGACGGGACGCTTTATTCATGCGCCGCGAGCGCTTGCGGTCAACCTGGTGTCCGAGGTCGTAGCGGATGGCGGACTGGAGGCCGCGGCCCAGTCGTATATTGATGACATGATGTTGACGGCGCCGATGGGATTGCGGCTTACCAAAGAAGCGCTGAATTTTAGTGTCGATGCCGCCAGCCTTGAGGCTGCGATGGCGCTGGAGGATCGTCATCAATCGCTGCTGGCCCTGACCGACGATGCCGTGGAAGCGGGACTGGCTTTTTTTGAGAAGCGTAAACCGCACTATCTTGATCGGTAAGCTGGATCAGTAAGCACTCGTTTCTGCGGGCTGTAAGCGCTTGCGCGATGAGTTTTTCAACCGCTGCAGCCGATCTTGTGTATAATACTGTCCCCCCATCTATAGAGGTCGATATCACATGGCACGCAAACCCACCAGAGCGCCAGCCAAGAGAAAGCAACCGGCGGCAGTGGAAACCTCACAGTCAATCGAAGAACAAACCAAGCAATTTCTGAAGGGCGGCAACAAGATTGATGTCATCCAGTCGGGTATCAGCGGTCAGCCCTCTATGTCGGTAAACCGGCATATCAAGTTGGGCAATAAAACAGCGGCTTCTTGATTCAGGGCTGCCGCTTACAAAGGCGCGGCTCGAGCAGCTATCGCGATCAACTGTCTCGACCATTCTGGCAGCAGGCGCCGAGAGACGTGCTTTTGAACACCTTTTGAAGCCCCTTTTTTAGTATTGACTTACACGGCGGCGGCGATATACTACCCGCCGCTTGTAAGCAAAAAGATCTTATGCATACCATCTCGAAGTCTTTCAATCAGTGCCTCGCCCTGTTTTTCATAAGTAATATTCGCACTTCAAGCACAATCTGCCTTTATTCAAGGCGTCAATTATCTTAGAAAGAAATAGGAAGACTGTATGGCTACTGGAACTGTTAAGTGGTTCAACGAAACTAAAGGCTTCGGCTTTATCGAGCAAGAATCCGGCCCTGATGTGTTCGCACATTTCAGTGCAATCTCGGGTTCAGGGTTCAAGACTCTGGCCGAAGGCCAGAAAGTTGAATTCACTGTGACTCAAGGCCAAAAAGGCCCCCAGGCAGAAAACATTGTAGCGGTTTAATCCCCGCTTGATGAAGAGCCCGCCCTGTTTCAGAGCGGGCTTTTTTTATAGCTTCTATTTCCTCTCTGGTAAATAGAATTGCTCGTACCAGCGCCGCAGTTTGTTGATCGGGCCGTCACCGTCACACAAGATGGGATCTTCTCGGTACACTTTGTCCTTCCAGATCTCAACGTCCTGACCAAACGCGACATGCGCCATTTGTGGGTACATCTGCGCGAACTCTGGTGGCAGCGGCTGGTCAGTCAAGCTGCTGACCATTACGGCTGAACACAGGTCTACTTCGTTGTCGTTGATCGGGGTGTGGCAGTTCACCCACCAGCTTCTGAAACTGATGTCCGGACTTGTCGACTCGGTGTAGTAATACATGATGGACGGCCCATGGTACGTCGCATCACCCCAGGCGCTGGCCTCTTCAGCGGCTTCGCTGCGCGCTTGCTCTACGTCAAATACTACGCCGGGCGGAATGATCATGCTGGCGTCGGGATCACGCTTCACCGTGGATAGTTGTGTCACGGTGCGCTCGCCAAAGCGGTTCTCCCAAGACTGCACGACACCACCATGTACATGCGGGAAGTGAGCGATATCGACAATATTTTCAATGATGTCGCAAGGCTTGGCGCGAATACGTGAGCGATAAAATATCCAGTCGCCCCAGCCCTCCCCTCCCCACTGGGTAATATCTGGCAGGTAATTTTCAGGCGTTTCGCTTGCAAGTCCGTACCACAATGCGATGTAGCCGCTCTGCTCCAGCACAGGCCAGCCGCGCAGTGCGTTGACCGCTTTCTCGGGAATACTTTTGGCATAGGGGATGGCTACGCACTCGCCCCTGGGGTTGAAGGTCCAGCCATGGAAGGGGCAGGCAATATTGTCGCCGCGAACCCGGCCCTCACCGCTGCCCAGATTGGCACCCAAGTGGGGGCAGTGGGCGTCCAGTATGGCAACCTGTCCCGACTCGCCACGATAGGCGACCAGGTCGCGATCGAAGTAGTGCAACTGTTTGACCTGGCCCACCGCAAGCTCCTGTGAAAAGAGTACGATGTGCCAGCCGCGCGCATAGTTATCAGGTTCCAGATAGGCATATTTTTGCTTACTCATGCGGACGCGCTTCCTTATTTTCATCGAATGCATGGCACGCGGCGATGTATGCAAAGGTCATGGCAGACCCGATGGTGGCACCGGCTCCCGGGTAGGTATTGCCCATCGCAGCCGCGCTAGCGTTGCCCGCCGCATACAAGCCCTCTATGACGTCGCCGTTGGTATCCAGCACTCTGGCGTATTCATCGCACAGTAGGCCGCCTTTGGTGTCCAGGTCGCCGGGTTCGCAACGCAAGGCATAATAGGGCGCTGTTTCAAGAGGGCCCAGAGAGGGGTTAGGACCAACGGTTTTATCGGCATAGTAGCGATCGTGCACTGTGGTACCGCGCCCAAACTCAGGATCTTCACCCCTGCACGCATGGTGGTTAAACGTGTTCACTGTCTCCACCAGCGCGCTGCGGTCTATCTGCAACTTGTCCGCCAGTTCTTCCAGAGTGCCTGCCTTGGTTAGCAGCCCGGACTCGAAATTTTGTTGCGGCAGCCTCGCATCGTGTTCCACCTTCCCCGGCTTGAGGTGACCCACCGCATATTTCCGCCGGTAGGTAGCGTCGAACACCAGATAACAGGGTATTGCACCCTCGCCACGAGTTTCACTGGCGTATTGTTCCTTGACTAAATCCTCGTAAGGTTGCGCCTCGTTGGCAAAGCGTTTGCCGAGGCGGTTGACCATGATGGAACCAGGGTTAGACTTGCCAGCGATCAAAGCCAGCACGCGTCCGTCGGGAATAGTGTACGTTGGCGACCACCAGGCGCACTCCATAAAGCCCAGTGCCGCGCCAATGTTGATACCCATGGTGACGGCATCTCCGGTGGCTCCGGGCGCGGCGGCCGTCCATTCACTGCCGATGGGCGCCTGCTGGTAGTGCTTTCGCATCTCAACATTGTGAGAAAATCCGCCGCTGGCCAGCAGTACACCGCGCCGCGCATGGACACGTCGCACCCTCCCGTCATGGTTCACCAGTGCACCGCAAACACGGCCATTATCCAGCAGTAATTCTTGTACTTGTGCGTTCAACCACAACGGGATATCACGATCCTGCAGGGAGAGCCGCAGCCTGGCGACCAGTGCTGTTCCCAGTGTCAGTCGGTTGTCGCGCTGGCGTCGCAAACGGGCGGGGATGTCCAACAGGTAGCGCAATAGTAACCGCAGACCCAGCAAATAAGCTCCCGCATCCATGGCCTGTAGACGTTGTCCTTCTTCGACGGTAACGTTAAAGGGCAGCAACAGCCCATCATAATGGCCCAGCCTCATGGTCTCTGCATCCGCACCCAGGCGGCGCAGGTCGATGGGTGCATTGTCCATGGAGCGGCCGCCGGTTTTATAGCCAGGGACATGCTCGTAGTAATCCATGTAGTTGGGCAGGGCGGAATAGGCAACGTGACTGTGTCGCATCATGAACTGCAGCATCTCACTGGCCCGATCTGCATAGGCTCTGATGCGGGCTTCGCTCACGCTGTCGCCAATCAGTCCGTGCAAGTAGCTATAGGCTTCTTCAACGCTGTCGTTGACTCCCACCTCAGCCTGCCGATGGTTGGCGGGAATCCATGCGACACCGCCCGATTTAGCGGTGGTGCCGCCATAGACGGCTTCTTTTTCTGCCAGTAGCACGGAGCCGCCCAGTTGGTGTGCCACGATTGCACCTGTCATCCCGCCTGCACCGGCTCCCACCACCAGCCAGTCAACTATCAAATCTGGATTGTTTACCGCCATGCTTTGCCGTCCTCAACGTGTCTCCCTCAGTGTGGCAGTGCATGTTCGGTTGAACCAGCGCTCGTTACAATTGCCGGTGTTTGGTTCAACAATCCGGCCGCGACAGTTGACCTGAGACAGCCCCGGTTCTATGGTCAGCAGCTCTATTATCTGCATAACAATAGTGATCACCATTATGACAACGATCCCACTGGCGCAAATCCACGGTGTTAACGATTTGCGCCTCGATCTTACAGCGGTTCCCGTGTGCGGCCCGGATGATGTGGTCGTAGAAGTCCGAGAGTGCGGTATCTGCGGCTCAGACTTGGGCTATCTTGCCATAGGCGGTCTTATGGGTCCGGATACACCCATGCCACTCGGTCATGAGTTGTGGGGCATGGTCAGTGAGACTGGCGCTAACGTGACCCATGTGGTCGCCGGTGATCGTGTTGTTGTGCAGCCCATGAGCAATGGTAATAATATTGGCAACGGCGGCAGCGAAGGGGGATTTTCTCCCTACTTGCTGGTGCGAAACGCGGCGCTGGATCCGCGCAGTACGTTAAAGGTGCCGGCGCAACTTCCGCAGGAATATGGCGCTTTGGTGGAGCCTCTCTCGGTCGCTCAGCACGGTGCCAATCGCGTCATCGCAACGGCTGATGACAAGGCTGTAATTTTTGGCGCCGGGCCCATCGGGTTGTCCATGGTGCAGGTATTGCGCTATCGCGGCCTGGACAACATCGTTGTCGTCGACCTTTCCGGTCGACGTCTGGACGCCGCGCGCGCGATGGGTGCAGTGTCACTGCGCGCCGATGACGCACAGTTAGCGCAGAAGCTCATTGAGCACCATGGAACTTCCCGCTTTTTCGGTAGGCCAATGCCTGGCAGTACGCTCTTTTTTGAAGCAACCGGTGTGCGCTCCGTATTTGAGAAAATCGTAGCATTGGCCGGCCCGGGCAGTCGTATCTGCCTTACCGGCGTGCACAAGGAAGCGGCGACTGTCGACCTGGTAATGCTGTTGGCCAAGGAGGTCTCGATCATTCCTGCCATGGGCTATGACGGCGAGTTTGATGAGGTGATCACGATGTTGCAGTCGGGACGCCTCGATCCTACAGTAATGGTGACACACCATTTTCCGCTGTCGGAGATCAAGGCAGCGTTTGCGTTGGCGAGAGATCCGGCGCAGGCCATCAAAGTCATGATCGATTGTCAGGCATAGACCTAGACGTTTTTCCACGAGTTCATAGAGGGGTAGTTATGCAGGATTTAGCAGGTAAGGTCGCAGTGGTAACCGGAGCTGGCTCTGGCATAGGGGAGGGCATCGCACGCGCTGCTGCCGGCGCGGGTATGCGTGTAGTCGTCGCGGACATCGATCTGCAAAAAGCGCAGGCGGTTGCGGCTGATCTGGGCGAGCACGCCATGGCTTGTAAAGTGGATGTGTCCAGTCTGGTTTCAGTGGAGGCGCTGCGTGATGCGACACTTGCGCGTTTTGGCGCTGTGCATTTACTGTGTAATAACGCGGGCGTGTGGATTGGCGCGTTGATGCACGATGCTGATATCAAAGATTGGCAATACCTTATAAATGTCAATCTTTATGGAGTGATTCACGGTGTAAAGGCGTTTTTGCCGCTATTAGTGGAACAGGGCGAGGGGCACATAGTCAATACCGCATCGATGGGCGGCCTCATATCCGGCCCGCCTGAAGGGCTTTACACGACGACCAAGTTCGCCGTAGTTGGGTTATCTGAGGCGTTGATAATGGAAGTGGCTGACAAGGGCGTCGGCGTGTCGGTGCTGTGCCCTGGCTTGGTAAACACCAATCTCATTACGCAATCCTCCGCAGTGCGCCCGCAGGAACTTGATTCAGGTATTGATCATCAGCAGCCCGCCCCCGATGTGGCCAACGGTATCTCGCCGCTGGTCGTGGGTGAGCAAGTACTGGATGCGGTGCGTGAGAGTAGCTTCTATGTCATTACGCATGACGACTATCGCGACATCATCGCCATGCGTCACGATGGCATCCTCGCTGCTCTCGATGCGCATACGAAGCGCTACGGGTCTACATCTGGCAACAATATCGCTTGAGCGCGGCGCGCAGGAATCACAATGGCGGAGACTTGCGCGCTACAGGTGAACTGTTCGAACAGCCATTCGCATTGCGTTTACTATGGCGTTGTTGTAGCTGGCGAAGACACAGTTGGCGAAGACACAGTCGGCAACGTTATGTTCAGCGATGTCCGCGCGAATTCCAGTGCGGCAGCGGAATCCACGCGCGCGCTATAAGCTTCAAGAAACTGCTTGCCAACTACTTTGCCGTCGGGATCGATGACGATTATGCCAGGATGTGGAATGCCATACTGGAAGTCGCCTGACGCGTAGTCTGCGTTCAGAATGCCCAGTGTCTTGAAGGTGAGCGCATTGACGTCTGAGAGAATGGGTATGGTGATGCCAAACTTTTCGATGAATGCCTGCTGCAGCTGCGGATCATCATAGGTGACGGCTACCAGGCCTATTCCGGCAGCGTCGAAAGCGGCTTTATTTTCTTGTAGTTGGATCATCTGGCGCATGCAATACGGACACCAGTCAACGGATCGACTGGCGATGAGTGCGGTGCCGTTCTCGCCTGCAAATTCATTGATAAGCGTCACGCTGTCGCCGTTATAGGTTGCCTGGAGTCCAGGGAAGCGTGAGCCCACCACCGGGCCCGGATCGAAGTCGTCATCATCGCTGGCGACAAACATGCCGTCGGTGAAGGCGGCAAATGCCATTTCTTTGAGCGGTTCCCGAAACACGTATCCAACTATCAATACCAGCACCAGCAGGGCAGCGATAATTTTAAACACTTTCTTCATTGGGGTTTTCCACGGTTTTATGATGGGGAGGATTGCTCTGGCAATATTCAGTTTAGCCGATTATTTCCTGCGTCGGGCTGCTATTGTTGGCATAATCCACAGCAGGTATTCTTTCACGACTATAAGACAGTCTTCGGGGCGTTGATCAATGAGTGACCAGTTACTGATGTCGGTTCTATTTATGGGACTGCTGTACGGTCTGATTTTCACCAAATGGGCTGCTGAGTGGGTTTTTGTTTGTATCATGTTGGCCGCTTACTTTGCCGGCTTGGTAAGTACGGATGAAGTGCTGGACAAGGCATCCAATAGCGGCGTGATGACGCTGGTAATCTTGTTGTTAGTCTCCACGGGTATCGAAAAAGTCTCTTGGCTCACACAGGTATCAGAAAAATTGATCGTGCCCAGTTATACGGGCACGCTATTGCGTATGGGCTCAGTGACGGCAATATTTTCCGCGTTCGTCAATAACACTGCTGTGGTGGCCTCTCTGGCAAACACGGTGCGTAACAATCGACTTCATCCGGCATCCAAACTGCTGATACCGCTGTCTTACGCCACCATTCTTGGTGGCACCATGACTCTGATTGGCACCTCAACCAATCTTGTAGTAAATAGTTTTCTGGAGGACGCCACTGGTACCGGTTTTGGCTTCTGGGATTTTTTCCCCATCGGCATTACGGCCACTGTGCTGGGACTGGCCACACTATTGATCAGTTCACGATTATTGCCAAAGGGCAGCGCGCCCACTATGGATATCGACGAGTATGTGATCGAGGCGGAAGTGAATGAAGGTTCCGGGCTTATTGGCAAGAGCATCCTGGACAACAAACTGCGCGATCTTGAGGATTTGTTTCTTGTTGAGATTGTGCGTGGACGGCACCTGATTTCTCCGGTGTCGCCGCAGGAGCATATTGAAGCGCGTGATAAACTCATCTTTTCCGGTGATATCAGGCAGGTGAAGGCACTGGAGTCTTTTGATGGCTTGCGCTTGTTTGCCGTCGAAGAGGGGTTGTTAAGTGCCAACATGATGGAAGTGATTGTGTTGCCCAATGCCGCAATTGAGGGAAAAACGGTTAAAGAAAGTGGATTTCGCTCGGTGTTCGATGCTGCTGTTGTCGGCATGCGTCGCGGCGGTAAACGTCTTTCAGGGAAGCTGGGTAATATCACGATCGCTGCGGGAGACAGCATGATATTGGCCGTGGGTCCGGACTTCAATGAACGGAAAAACCTCGATAAGAACTTTGTCATTATCAACGATGCGATTGGCAAGATGCCGCTGACACCGCTGCAAAATTACTTCACGACCGGTGCGCTGATGCTGGTAGTGGCACTGGCTTCTCTGGAGGTCGTGCCGCTGATCAAGGGCGCAACGTTCATGCTGATCGGCATGCTGTTCCTCGGCGTCGTCACCGGGTCTGAACTGCGACGGCGTTTTCCCTTCGAGTTGTGGTTGATTATTGCCTCTGCACTGACGATCTCGCAGGCATTGACCAACTCGGGTCTGGTCGGCAATTTGATCGAAGGACTGCAGACTCACCTTACGGTAGTGGGACCCTTCGGTGCGATGGTGGGCGTGTTTTTCGTGACGCTGATCATGACCGAGACAATGACCAACAATGCTGCAGCTGCCTTGATCTTCCCCCTTGCGTTTGGTTTAGCACACAGTTACGACGTCAGCTACATGCCGTTCGTGATGGCCGTCGCCTTTGGCGCCAGCGCAAGCTTTATAACCCCCTTTGGTTACACCACTAACCTGATGGTGCAGAACATGGGAGGGTATGAATTGCGCGACTATTTCCGCACAGGCTTACCGATCTCGGTGGTATTCTCCGCCGTTGTCATTTTCATGCTTCCCAGGGTATTCCCGTTCTAACACGGGCAGTATCGCGCCTTGTTGCGATTAATCGCAGCAGGGTGTTCTCAACTCATACCCGTAGAAAATCCCCCATCCACAGCGAGTGTTTGCCCGGTAATCCACGCAGCTGCGGGAGAGCTGAGAAACAATACCGCAGCGGCGATATCCTGCGGTACGCCGGTGCGCTTGAGTCCCTGTCGCCTGAGAGTCTCATCGACCATTTCCTGCATATTGTCGAGTACAGGTGCGGTGAGGTTGGAGCGTGTGAGTCCCGCTGCCACGGCATTTGCACGAATCCCTGACTTGCCCCAACTCATGCCCAGGGTTTTCATTAATTGTACGAGGCCAGCTTTTGCCGGGCCATAGCCTGGCGTCCACTCGAAACCAAAATAGGAGGTCATCGAAGCAATGCCAATGACGCTGGCGCCGCCGGGAAACTGGCTGGCGGCGAGTAAGTCCTTGCAGGCCGCACTCAGGTGGAACACGCTACTAAGATTCACAGCGATAGACTGATCGAAGGAGTCCGGTTCCCATTCGTTGCCCTGTGCGCCACCCGCATTGTTGACGAGGATATCCAAGGCCGAAAGTGAGGAAGCGAGGTCGCACAAGGCCTCACGGTCAGCGACGTCCAGTTGCTGATAGGTCATGCCTTGCAGGTCGGATGCATAGTCAGTAGCTGCGCCTTTACGGCCAGTGACAATGACATGGGCACCGGCATCACGGTACTCGTGAGCACAGCCCAGGCCAATGCCGCTGGTGCCCCCGGTAATCAGCACGGTGGCTCCGTTGAAGTTATAAGATACGCCTTTGAACATAACTGCCTCGCTTTTTATATCTCTATCAATCGGTACGCATGGAATTGCACTGCCTTACGCTGCGAGATCGGCGCCAAACCGACTAGAGCTTTTCGGGACACGCCGTGAATACATCCATGTAGGCTTGCGTCGCGCATCCATGGGCTCAGACGGTCCCTTCAATCTCTACTCGCTTTGACGCCTATGTGCTTTCGTTGAGCTGAAGGAAATGCCATGCGGTAGGCAGGCTTAACAAGCGGCACCACACTAGAGCTGCGGCAGCCCGTCATTGACCAATCCGGCGCTCCAGCCGCCGTCGGCGATAAACTCCGCGCCGGTGCTGTAAGTCGCTTCGTCTGATGCCAGAAATGCGGTCAAAGCGGCGACTTCTTTGGGCAGGCCCACCCTTGGGATCGCATGATGTGAATAAAACTTGTCGGCATCCTGTTGCGTCATGAACTCCGAGCCGTGCATCGCCGTATAGATGCCGCCTGGATGAACGCTATTGACGCGTATATTGAATTTCCCCATCTCCATCGCGGCGGCCTTGGTCATGCCGCGCACGGCCCATTTTGTAGAGGAATAGGCGACCAGCGAATTTTTCGATTGCAGACCGTCGATGGAGGAGACGTTAATAATGGAGCCTCCACCATTGGCTTTGAGGCTTGCAAATGCTGCCTGCATACCAAGAAAAACGCCGAGCTGGTTAACGCTGACGATTTTCATAAACTCGTCTTCAGTGGTATCCACAATTGTTTTCTGAAAGATGATAGCGGCGTTGTTGACTAGCACTGAGAGCGGGCCGAGAGTCTCTGCCAGGACTACTGCCGCATCCCAGTCAGCTTTGCGTGAAACGTCCAGGTGGGTGAACAGCGCGCAGTCTCCCAATTCATCCGCAAGCGCCTGTCCGGGTCCATCCAGAACGTCCGCGATCAGTACTTTTGCGCCGTGTTCAACCAGCAGGCGAACAGTGGCTTCGCCCATGCCTCTGGCGCCGCCTGTGACTATTGCGACTTTATCTGCTAAACGAGTCATGAAATTCCCTTTGAGCTTTAACGCCTGAAGCAGTCTATGGCCCGATATAGGCCGGTTGGTAGTTATTTCAGGGTGCAGGAGTGAGTAGGCTTTCTTTGCCTAGAGGTGTTTATCAACAAGGTTCCAGTACCCAAATTGCATCATACCGCAGTTAATTGGGTGCAGAGGATAATTGGCCGTTTAATTAGTAGGGTGTTCTGTTCGACAATTCAGTGAGGCAAAAAAAAGCGGACACCAATGGTGTCCGCTTGATGCTACTAATGAAGCTACATACTAGAAGCGGTAAAGAGCACTAACACCGATTTCTTCGTATGACTGCTCAAGCGTTCCGCCAGCGAAGCCCAGATCCGTTCCGTTTATGTCATCAGGCTGAATATCTGCGTATGACAGATCGACAGCAAGACTCTCGGTGATGAACCATTCAGCGTTCACTCTGAAGCCTTGTACTTCAAAACCGTTCTCCTCGTCCTGAACATAGTCTGCGCCAAAGCCCAAGTTGTTGTTCAGGTACCAAGTGGCGCCCAAGCCCCAAGTGGTGGGATCATCTAAGCCGCTAATCAAGGTCTTGCCGCCGTTGGCGCGAGCCATCAGGCCGCCATTACCGAAAGCAAAGAAGTGCTCAACATCAAGACCCCAGCGATCAGCCTCGATTTTAGAAACGCGATCAGCCTCGATTTTAGAAACATTATTGAGACTGACATTCTCATAATTTACAACAGCGGTGGTGTTTTGAGTGATGTAGTAACCGATACCCAAGCCCCAGGTATCAATTTCTGCATCACTCGGCTCTGCGCGTTGAAATGCAACGTCAACGATCACGCCCGACAATTTCCAGCCCGGACCTTCAGCAACATACCGCATGTCAACGTTATATGTCTGACCGTCGCCATCATCACCGCGGTTAAGGTCAACTCCGCCATCAGTAAAGCCGAGAGCCAAGGAGGATGCATGATCCAGAAAGGCAGCTTCACCAAGAGGCCCCTTGCTGGTGTCCACAGTTTCGAGGAAGTAAGTGCCTCCTATGTTGTAAACATCTTTGTCAATGCTGTCACCAGCGTTTCCCACTCCTGGAATGTTTCTAAAATCGAAGTCATAGCTACCTCGGGCGTAACCAGCGTCCACTTGCCACTGAAAATCGGCGTGGGCCGGTATTGAAAGTGCCAGGCCAATGCCTGCTACTAATGCGGTCTTCTTGAACATTGTGTTCTCCTTTACGGGGTCTCATAAACTTACGGTCTTCCCCCTTTTGACTGCGGGGATTGAGCACATATTACGCATGGTGCAGCTTGCAGCAAGGTAATAATTTGGCGCGTTGTAATGTGAACTATTTACTTGTTTTTGTAAAGCCAAGTCAGGGTCAATTTCGATGTCTTGAATGTGTGTTTTGGAGGAGAGCAGATTTTGGACAATCTCGAGAAATTACAGGTTCTTAGCGCTGACAGTTGCCGGACTGCAAAACGTTCCAGCAATTGATTTCGGTGGGGTGTAAAGCGCTGAGGCAGCAGCCTAGGGTAGTAATCAGTTCTTTTCGCTGCGACCTTTTGTCAGCACGCCTTGGCGCCGCTGTTCAATCGCTTCGCCAGAGGCCTGCTTTGCCCATTCAACCGCGCGGGCCGATTCCCATTCCAGAGCATCGCTGAACGGCATTGAGTAGCCGTCTTTTATTAGTAGCTGATATTCCGCCAGCACCTGAGGCACGCAGCCACAAATATCCTGCGCCATTTTGATGGCTCGCGGCAGGAGATCTGCCGTGGTGACTACATGATTGATGATGCCCCACTCATAGGCCTGCGCGGCAAAGATTGGCGCTCCGGTGAAGGCGATCTCTCTGGCGCGGGACAGCCCAATGAGGCGCGGGAGTTTCTGGCTGAGCCCCCAGCCAGGTAACATGCCAACGCGGGCATGGGTGTCCGCGAAGCGGGCATTGTCTGAGGCGATAAGAATGTCGCAGGCCAGCGCCATCTCAAAACCCCCGGTGATGCAGTGGCCATTGATAGCGCCGATGATGGGCCCGTCGAAAGCCTCCATCGCTTGCGCCACAATATTGTCAGCTTCATCAGCGGTATTGGCTGTCTGGGCTGAGCCCAGCTCCTTCAGATCAAAACCGGCACAAAAGGCTTTGCCATTGCCGGTAAGTATTACCACACGAGTGTCGGGGTCTTCGGTGCAAGCGCTGAACGCAGCCACGAAGTCCCTGCGTAGCTCGCGCGACAGGGCATTCATTGCCTCCGGGCGGTTCAGCGTAACAATGGCGAAGCCCTCGTGTTTTTCCAGCAATACTGTGGTCATGGTTTATTTCTCCAGTAGTGAGGGTGATCTGAGCAAGCCAAGTTCCTTGGCAATGGCAGGGCCGCGCAGGATACCGGTGGGATCCCATGCCTGCGCAGGGTCGTTATCTGCCAGCCAGCTCACCACAGCGGCGATAGCGGCGGGTGTGCAGGGCTTGAATCGCGCCATCACCGCTTCGTCGATACCGGCGAGGCGCATCACTTCAGTCATAACCAGACCGGGTTCGAGATTGAAGACTCGAACCCCCGAATCGCGGTGCTCGGCCCGCAGGGAGCTGGCCATGCGCGCGAATGCAGCCTTGGAGGAGGGGTAGGCAAAACCCCAGCCACCTTTGTCGGCTGCCGCCGGGGGATCAGTGAAGGCGCTGTGTGACACCATATTCACAATCGTGCCGCTGCCGCGTTCTATCATGCCGGGCAGTAGTTGTTGCACCAGCGTCAGTGGCGTGAACACGTTGCCCTGATAAATGGCCTGTAATTGTTTTTTGGTCACCTCCAGCAGCGTTTCGAGGTTGCCCTTGCCCTGGTAGACGGCATTATTGAATAGCAGGTCGACACGGCCGAAGTGCTGTAGCGCAGCGTTTGCTGCGGCCACTATCGAGTGCGCATCGAGGATATCGGCGCGCAGGCACAACGCCTCACCCCCTGCGTCGGCCACGGCCGCAGCAGTTGCCTCCAGGCTGCCCGGCAATGCGCTGGCGCTGCCGACGTGGTCATGGTTTTCGCCGTCTGCCAGTGTGCGCGCGGTGATCGCCACCCGGTACCCGGCCTTGGCCAGCGCTACCGCCGTCTCCGCGCCTATGCCGCGGCTGGCGCCGGTAATAAAGGCTACCTTGTCACTCATGGAGTGTCTCCCCTGCGCGTAGCAGCGTGTTCAGGTTGTCGACTGTGTCTTGTAGAGATGATGTGCCCAGAATGTCCGCGTATTGCTGCCACACGGTTTCGGTCGAGCGCGACAGTTCATCGATGAGCGCATGCCCTTGTGGTGTAAAGTCGATTAGCTTGGCGCGGGAGTCGGAGGGGTCCTGGCGTCGCTCAACGAGGCCCAGTGATTCCAGTTCATGTACGATTTTCATCATGGACTGCGGACGAATGCCCGCCGCGACTGCCAGATCGACAGCCCGCCTCGCACCATTGCGGCCCAGAAACAAAAACACGGCCCGATGACGCGCGCCGATGCCGGTTACACCGCGTGCGCTCAGGTCATTGTCGAGACGCTGTTGGAAGTCTCTGGTCATCAGCATTAACGTCTGGCCTAGTCCTTGTTTCAGTTGCGGCTCCTTGCGCATTGCAATTTGTATATGATCAGTTTATCTTATAATCAGTTTAGCTTTCTATAATCAGTGTAGCGTTGCAGAACAGCGAGGGTCAAGTTGTGTTTCAGGTATTCGCGTCAACACCGGAAGATATGGGGCCGGGAGAAATAGGAGCGCATGCTGCGCGCGCTGAGGCTATGGGGTTTGATGGCCTGCAGGTGCCCGATGCTATCCATGATGGTCTGTTGCTTGCCGCTATGGCGTTGAATGCGACTAAATCGTTGATTGTTGGCACAGCGGTGTTGGTGGCTTTTCCGCGTAGCCCGATGATTACGGCAATCGCCGCCTGGGATTTGCAGGCCATGTCCGGTGGTCGCTTTGAAGTGGGTCTGGGTACCCAGATCAAGCCGAATATCGAGAAGCGTTATAGCGCCCGCTGGGACTCTCCCGTGCCGCAGTTGCGCGAATATGTGCAGGGTATGCAGGCGATATTCCACAGTTTCCAAAGCGGCGAGCGTCTTAACTTTGAAGGTGAACACTACACGCTCACTAAATTGCAGCCATTCTTTAACCCTGGGCCCATTGATCACCCGGATATCCCCATCCTCTGCGGCGCAGTGGGTCCGGACATGACGAGAATGGTCGGGAGCGTTGCCGACGGTATGATCACACATCCCACCAATACGCCGCCGCGATACATTCGCGAGGTGTGTTTGCCCCGCCTGCAGGCCGGGTTTGAACGCGGACAGCGCGATCCGCAATCCTTTAAACTGGTACTTGGCCCTTTGACCGCGACGGGCAGGGATGAGGACGAGGTCGCTCAGGAATGGGAAAAGCAACGCAACATGTTAGGATTTCTGTATTCCACGCCCGCCTACTGGCCCAGCTTGGAATTGTTCGGCTGGCAAGATAAGGGGCAGCAACTATTGGACATGACACGCTCGGGTAACTGGGCGGCGATGCCGGGCATTATCACAGATGAGATGCTGGAGCAGTTTGTTCCGCGCGGTACCTACACGCAAATTGCCCAAGTATTTCGGGAGCGTTATGCTGGGCTCACACGGCGCATCACGTTTCCTATATCCTCGAACCACGAAGACGACGTATCGGTGGCGAAGGTAGTGCGCCAATTGCAGGCACCTGGGTAGCATCACCGGCTGTTTTGCCAGGCTAAAAAATTAGTCTGTAGCGATTAAAAGTAGGTAATGTACGCGCCTGCACAGCAATCGAAGGTGCATTAAACGCTACACTTGCCGCTGGTTGAAAGTTCCAAATTAAAAGTTTCACATCAAATTTTCGGAGATCCAAGATGACATTACCAGAAGCAGTGCATATTGGGGCGGACGATCTGCCCTATATTGATATCGGTGACGGCAGCAAATTGCGCGTTCTGCAGGTCAAGCCCAAAGAGGGCCTGTGGATTGTGGAGAACATATTCCAGGCCGGTTACGAGATCGACAAGCACAGGCATACTGGCCCTGTATGGGGTTACACGCGCTCTGGCGCATGGAAGTATAAAGAGTACGATTACGTGAATCGTGCAGGCTCCTTTTTATACGAACCAGCGGGCTCGGTGCACACCCTGCAGTGCCTTGAGGATGATACTCAGGTCTGGTTCCAGATGTACGGCTCCAATCTTAATCTGGACGCCAACGATAATATCACCATGGCAATGGATGGCGCGGGAACCTTGGAGTTCTATCTCGCAGTTTGCGCCGATATGGGATTGCCAACCCCCAATGTGTTGGTTGACTAGACCATGCAGATCGACGTCTATAACCCCGACAGCTACACCGCTGGCATTCCTCACGAGCAGTTCGCGTGGCTGCGCGCTAATGCGCCGGTGTACTGGCATGAGCATCCCGCAGGACACGGCTATTGGGTGCTAAGTAAGCACGCCGATGTGCAGGCAGTGTCGCGCGATTTCAAAACCTTTTCCGCAGAGGATGGATTTGTGATGGTGGACGATCTGCCGCCCGACATCCTGGACATGGCGCGCAATCAGCTGTTGGGTATGGACCCGCCTAAGCACGGACCGCTGCGTCGCGCCGTGATCACCCGTTTCACTTCGCGCATGTTGGCGGCGTTGGAGCCGCAAGTGCGACAGATTGCGCGCGATGTGATGGCGCAGATCCAGGAACCGCAGCAAGTGAATTTTGTCGAGAGTCTGGCGGGTGACCTGCCGACTGCGGTCATCTGCTCCATGTTGGAAATCCCTCGCGATATGTGGCCGCAAATCCGCCACTGGTCCGACCTGCAAACCTCCGGCTCCGATCCCGATCTGGGCGGAACGATGGAAGAGATTAACCAGGCCAGTGTGGAGATGGGAACCTACGGCTTCCAGTTAGCCTGCGAGCGCAAGGACAGTGGCGGCGATGACCTTATTTCCCTGCTGATCAATCAGGAAGTGGAAGGGCATCAGGTCTCGGAAATGGAGTTTGCATCGCTGTTCATCCAGCTCACCGTCGCGGGTAACGAGACCACGCGCGGACTGATCAGCAGTGGTATGCACGAGTTGTTGAAACAGCCGGCTTTGTTCAAGCATCTGCAAGACAATCAGGACCAATTACCTGCAGCCGTTGAAGAAATGCTGCGCTGGACCTGCCCGCTGCATTACTTTCGCCGCACTGCGGTATGTGACACCGAGATTCGGGGCCAGGCGATCAAGGCGGGTGATCGCGTGGTGCTAATGTATAGTTCGGCGAATTTTGACGAAGAAGTCTTTGCTGATCCGATGACCTTTGATATTGCGCGCACTCCCAACCCGCATATGGCGTTCGGGCACGGTATCCATTTATGCCTGGGTGCCAATCTGGCGCGGATGGAGGCACGGGTGTTTTTCGAGGAGTTCTTTGCGCATTTTGCGTCGATTGAATCCTGTGGGGAGCCGGTGTTTATTCGCTCCAATAGTATTCATGGTTACAAGGATATGCCGGTGATGTTAACGCCAGCCTAGTTAAGCTCTGCTGTTCTGGTTGGGGCAAAATCGAAGTAACTAACGTTAGGTTATGGCACGAATAGAGGCAGGCGGTGGCGGAGTTGGCCTGTGGTGAATGGCCCTTTTTTGTTGAACAAGCAGGTTAACTCCGCCACCGCCTGCCGGGCCCACACTCACAATAAAAAGGCAGTCCAAACGCTATGTACTTCGACACCCAATACTATTCGCGAGTACTGCGCCACGTCTGGTCACTAAAACAATGGCCAGGGCGCACCCGAATGCTGGTACGTCTGCTGTTACTAGTCCCGCTGGAATACCTTTTTAACGCGTTGTTTTTTACCCTCGACTACCTGTTCTTTCCAGCCCTGTGGCGCCAAAAAGTTGAGCGCCCCGTCTTTATTGTCGGCCACGCGCGCAGCGGTACTACGCTAGTGCATCGTTTACTGGCCGCAGACGGTGACACCTTCAGTTACTTTCTCTATTGGGAAATGTTTTTCCCCTCCCTGCTGCAAAAACGGATTATCCAGGCCATCGGTTGCATTGACGAGAAGTGGCTGGGCCGAGCGCTGAACAAACGTCTGGTGGTGTGGGATGACAAAACCTTCGGACCCTATCGGCAAATGCACGATATGAGCCTGTGGAATTCAGAGGAAGACCAGTTCGTGATGCGTGGCGCTTTCGTCACTCAGCAGTGGTCTATGGATATCCCGATGATGGATGTGATCGACATTTTTCACATCGATCAAATGCCGGCCAGAAAACGCCGGCGCTGGATGCATCACTACCGCGAATGCATTAAACGCCAGTTACTGCTCAGAGGGGGTGACAAGATACACCTCAGTAAGAATCCCGTGATGTGCGGTTGGGTGGGTGCGCTGATAGAGACTTTTCCAGATGCCCGGATTGTCGTGATGATGCGAGATCCCGCGCAGTGTATTCCGAGTGTATTGAAGTTGGTTGAAATCACCTGGAAAGCGAAGGGCTGGACACAACCTGACTACGCGCGTTCGCTGCAGATGCTGACCGACGTTTCATTTGAAAGTTTTATCCACCCCGCTGAGGTGCTGTCCCGCCATCCGGCCACGCCACACGTGGTAGTTGATTACCGTGAGCTCACCGCGCAGCCGCGAGCGACTGTGCATAACGTCATGGATGCGATCAATTTGCCGCTGACAGACAGTTACGACGAGTACCTGCAGTCGCAGGAAGATGACGAAAAATCCCACAAGACTAATTTTCGTTACAGCATGGAGGATTATGGTCTGTCACGGGAATACATGGAGTCTGAGTTGAGCGACTTCTACGACACGTATAAGTGGCCGCGCGCAGCGGACATAGCTGAGGCTGGGAATCCTGCCGGGAGATGAGCAATGGGAAGACTTACCGATAGAACGGCACTGATCACCGGAGCCAGTCGCGGTATTGGCCTGGCGATTGCGCGCCGCTTTGCCGCTGAAGGGGCGTCTGTGGTGCTGTGCGCATCTCGCTGGGGTGCACATGGCAAGCTCGTCGGGACATTGGAGAGCGCCGTTGAGCTGATCCGCGAGGAGGGCGGCGCAGCTGCTGGCATCGCCTGCGACTTGAGTCAGGCTGAGGCCAGAGCTACGCTGGTAGAGCAGGCCAGCGAGCCATTTGGCGCAGTCGATATTATCGTTAACAACGCTGCAGGATCGAAAATGTGCCTGCCCAGTGAAGCAACCACAGCCGAGCGTAGCTGGATGTTTGATATCAACGTCAATGCACCGATCGATTTGGCGCAGCAGGCATTGTCCGGAATGCGCGAGCGCGGCCGTGGTTGGATACTCAATATCAGTAGCAGCAGCGCAATACAGCCAGTGGTGCCGTATCGCGATTCGCAGATGGCGGCGCATTTCATTTGCGCCTACGGTTCTACCAAAGCGGCACTTGATCGCTACACGCAGGGCCTTGCGCATGAAGTCGCCAGCGCTGGGGTCTACGTCAATGCATTGGCCCCTGAAAATATTGTACTCACCTCTGGTGCCGAGTACGTGCGCGATATCGCCAGGCGCAACCCCGATATGGCGGAACCGGTGGAGACGATGGCCGAGGCGGCGCTTGAGTTGTGTTGCGGCACGCATGTGGGTCGCGTTGCCTATAGTCGTCGCTTACTGCATTCCCTGGGGCTTGCGGTCAGAAGCCTCGATGGCAAGACGGTGCTGGGGGATGCGTTTTTACCCGCAGATCTTGAGGGGACTGCTTGATGGCGAGCCTGCCGACTGTCGCAGGAACGGGTCGCAGCGCACACGATATGCTGTTGCATGACTTTTTGCATCACAACGGGATCGAGAAGCTTCAAATACACGCCCGAGTAAGTTACATAAACCGATAATCATTAAAAAAAGGTAGAGAGCTGCCATGACAAATGAATCACCCGAAGCCAAAGAAACACTGCGCGCCGCCTGGGACGAAATGATCCAGGCGCTGCAGGACGCACGCGATGCTATCGACCAGCCGCAGTTGATGCCTGCACCCGGCACAGACCGAAACCTGGCCGAGGGTTATCGCTATTTGATGGGCTACGCCCACAGCGCCGTTGAGCGCGCTTTCCATATGGACACCGAGCGCCCACATTTTCGCAATGCGCTGTCCGTCATTACACGCAGTACGATCGACAATGCGGACGCCATCTACTTTTACACGGCTATTGATGGTCGCCAGAGCTATCGGCTGCGTGGCAAGGCCGGCGACACCCGTCACTGGCGCGGAGAAGAACCCATCGCTACCGGGCGCAAGGCGCCGCACTATGTAATTTTCGAAACGACTAGTGGTGAACTACCTGGCGACTCCGGCTCACTGATGGAGTTGCGACCCGGCATCAAAACGCAGACCGGTCGTCTCGATTCATCACGCATAGAGGTGAACGAAGACGGCAGCTTTGAGATTCTATTGGCTCCCGAGTGCCCTGCTGGTTACAGCGGAAATTTCGTCTCAACGCTCAAGGTCAGGAAACGTCCACAGCCGGCAGATTCCAACGAGTCGCCAGAGCGCTATGCCAATTACATCAGTGGTCGCCAGTTGTTTAATGACTGGGAGCACGAGAATGCTATCCATTTCGAGATCATCCAAATAGGCGCAGAAGGCAGCCATGCGCCGCCGTATTGCGCTGACAAAGCGGCCTCAGAGCTGCGCGAGTTTGGCCGCATCGTGCGCAACCAGATGCATTTCTGGAATGCTTTCTGGACCATACTTATGGGCACATACGGCGCGCGTGAAGGCAGCATTCCCGGCGTAGCCTTTCCGCGCAACAGTTTCAATACCGTCAACGCCGCATCCGGAGCAACCGGCGGCGGGCAAAGCACCAATCTCTACGCCGGTGGCGTGTTCGAACTGGAGCCGGATGAAGCATTGATTATTGAGAATGATATACGACTGAAGCCACAGTACATCGGATTTCAGATTGGCAATCTGTGGGGCGAATCAATTGAATACGCCAACCAGATCGGGAGTCTCAATGGGCATCAAATGACAGTCGATGATGATGGTGTATTGCGGCTGGTTCTCGCCCACACCGACCCGGGCGTACCCAACTGGCTGGACACCACCGGCCATCGCGAAGGTTTTATGACGCCGCGATGGACTTACAGTGAGACACCGGCGCAGGAAGATTGGCCTGTCATCACGGCCAAAAAAGTACCGTTCAGTGAAATCAGGCAGCATTTGCCTGCGGCCACTGCCAAGATCAGTCCCCAGCAGCGGCGCGATCAGATTCTTGTTCGGCAGCAACATGTGCAAAGGCGTTATCGCGTTTTTTAGAGCAGCTTTCGGTGAGTGATTCCCATGACTCGCATAAGCAAACGAGCGCACAAAATATGAAGAATAAGATTGCCCTGGTAATGGGCGGAGGCGCTGGCACCGGTCGAGCTACTGTGCTGGCTTTTGCCAGAGAAGGTGCAACAGTAGTCATCGCGGATGTCAACGAAAAGGGCGGGCGCGACACACTCGCATTGCTTGAGTCCGCAGGTGGTAGCGGGTTGTTTGTGCTAGCCGATATGGGCAAAACCGAAGACGTGGTAGCAGTTATCGAGCAGACGCGAGACACCTACGGCGCTCTGCATATGGTTTCCAATAACGCCGCGCTGGGCGCGCCCAATAAGCCCGTAACTGAGCTCACCGAAGAGGAGTGGGACCGCTGCATGGGCGTCACCCTGCGCGGCGTCTGGTTGTGTATGAAGTACCAATTGCCGTTGATCGAAGCATCCGGGGGTGGTGCGATTGTCAATGTCGCATCCGTATCCGCTTTGCGCGGTGACACCTTCCAGTCAGCCTACTCAGCGGCCAAGGGTGGCGTTCTCAGTCTCAGTAAAACGGTGGCAGTGGAGTACGCGCGGCGTGGTGTCAGGGTGAATACCGTGTGCCCTGGCGGCATTAATTCTGGCGGTATGAAGTTCTATCTGAAAAAGATGCCCGAGATGCACGATAAGGTGCTTAACACCCATGCCATGGGACGGTTAGCCGAACCTGAAGAGATCGCCGATGCTGTTGTTTATCTCTGCTCTGAGCGCGCGTCGTTTATTACCGGGCATGACCTTGTGGTTGATGGTGGTCTGATGGTCAGGTCAAATGTGATCGATCTTTAGCTTCAAGATTCTCGCCAGTCGATCCGGCTCTGACTCGAAGAGCACTTATTTGAGCTTCAGGCCCGAACGGCGCTTCCTGAAGCTTCAGGATCCGCGGGGCGGCCATCCGCGGGGCGGCCATCCGCGGGGCGGCCTGCATGGATGTATTCACGGCGTGTCCCGAAAAGCTCTACTCGGTTTGGCGCCGGTCTCGCAGCGTACATAAGTGTAATTCGCTCTAACTGCAACTCTGTTTTGACAACTACCAGGCCAACGCGAGCGTTGCAGACCCCATAACATGAACCCCGCGACTGTTTTTGCCAGCAAAATCCACCGTTACCATCGGCTCGCTGTTGTTATCGCTATCTTTATCGAGATCGCCGCGCTCAAGCTTCACCACATTGCCCTGCATAATCATCGTGTCCCCCGGAACATTGGGCGCCATCAGTTTGAAGTTGATCCGCTTGAGGCGGCTGCCAGCGCCAGCCCAATCGCTCAGGTAGCGCGCGCATAAACCATTGGTGGTGAGAATGTTCATGAAAATGTCAGGCATGCCCGAGGCTTTGGCCGCCGGCGCATTGTGGTGTACCGGCATAAAGTCCTGCGTCGCCAGCGCGCCGCCGACGATCAGTTTATGCGTGATAGGAATCTCCAGTTCTGGCAGCGACTGGCCTTCGCTCAGTGATGCGTAGAGAATATCTGTAAAATCTGTAGTCCATTGCAAATCGCTGCTGGCAGGAATGGGTGTTTCCTGCGCAGTCTGGGTGGCATTCGCATCAGTGCTTTTGGGACGATAGACGAAATAGGCGATCATGGCATCGGCATACAGGGTCGCGTTCTGGTCCATGAACTCGGCGTGTTCGGTCACGAAGTAGCCTTCGCCCAATACCGTTTGCTTCAGCGGGGTTATCGATTCAATGGTTGAGTAGTGATGTGCGCGATCACCCTCCAGCAGCAGGCGATGAAAGTTTATGTCATAGCTCACTGCAACAATGCCCGGGAAGCCGTATTTTTCCAGCACCTCAAACACCCGTTCGTTGGGTGATTCCACCGTGCCTGGCGCGCGTTGAAAGTTGATATCACCCATGGTCCACATCTGCATCATGGCCGGGGGCGCAAGCGCGCGTTCGCAGTCCAGATGGCGGCGATAATCGTCATCCAGATAAAGCGGGTTGCGGTCACCCATTGCTGAGCACCACTGCCAGATCTGCACTCGGCTTACTGGATTGAAGCTACAGTAAGGGCCGGTGCGTTCGCCTGTGAGTGCTGATGTATCCAGTGGCTTCATCAATCTATTACACCGGCGGAACGGAGTAACCGCCCCATACAGGCACATAGTTTTCGTTATAGTGTGGCCCCAGTGAAGTGTGCAGATCGTCCATTTCCCACTTCTTCGCACCCTTGGGATTAACGATCGCACCGCTAAGCGTGGGGCGCTGCAGGATTTGTACTTCGTTGCCCCAAACGATCAGTACTTCGCCGGAAATTCCCGCCGCAGCCGAGGATGACAGGTAGCCTACCAGCGGTGCGACATTGGCCGGGTCGAACATATGGAAGCTGCCGTCAGCGGGTGCCTGGAACATTTCTGCTGTCTGGCCGCCAGCCGTCATATCGGTGAGCGCGCGGGGCATGATGACATTACACGTTATGCCGTACTTTGTGAGTAGCTGCGCGGCACCCATGGTCATTGCGATGATGCCGGCTTTTGCCGAGGCGTAGTTGGGCTGCCCGGCAGAGCCGTAAATTGCGGCTTCAGAAGAGGTGCTGATCAGTCGGCCATAGACTTCCTCACCGCTCTTTGCCTTATCTCGCCAGTAGGCCGTGGCATTGCGCATATTGACGAAGTGACCGCGCAGGTGCACACGCACGACGGAGTCAAACTCATCGTCGCTCATACCGAAAATGGTTTTATCGCGGCAAAAGCCTGCATTGTTGACCATGATGTTGAGATCGCCGTAGGCATCCAGCGTTGATTTCATCAGCGCCTCAGCATCGGTGCTGTCAGCACAATCTCCGAGCACCACCATCGCTTCACCGCCCAGGCCCTTGATTTCCTCAACGGTTGCATGAGCTGCTTCGGCCGCCTCGGGACGGTCGATATCATTGACAATAACTCGCGCTCCCTGGCTTGCAAGATACAGCGCTTCCTCGCGACCGAGTCCGCGGCCCGCGCCGGTAATGACGGCAACTTTGCCAGTCAGGTCTGCCATTGTTTTCTCCTTTAAATGCTGCATCAAATAGTGCGTGAAATAGTGCTTTGTTAGATGTTTGCTGGATGGGGCCACTCGCAAGTGGCCCGCAAAATCATAGTCGCTCGATAATAGTGCCGGTGCCAATGGAAGAGCCGCAGCACATCGCAATCAGCGCAGTGGTTTTGTCGGAGCGTTCCAGTTCATGCAGCGCGGTGGTAATCAGTCGTGCGCCGGTGGAGCCGACCGGGTGCCCCAGTGCTATCGCGCCGCCGTTCACGTTGACCTTTTCCATGTCTGCCTCATACACTTGCGCCCATGACAGCACGACAGCGGCAAATGCCTCATTGATCTCCACCAGATCGATATCGCTCATGTTCATGCCGCTTTTTTTGAAGAGCTTGGCGGTAGCATCCACCGGGCCGTCGAGCAGGAAGTAAGGGTCGGTGCCCACTACAACATCGGCAATGATGCGAGCGCGGGGCTTGAGACCGCGGGCGCGAGCTTCATCGGCGGTCATCCAAAGTACCGCCGCGGAACCGTCCGATATCTGCGAGGAATTGCCCGCTGTATGAATAGTGTCCGCCATTACCGGTTTCAGTTGTGCGAGGGCCTCCAGCGTGGTGTCGCGCAGACCCTGGTCGCGGTTGATCGTGCGTGTCTGGCCAGTGGGTTTGCCGTCTTCTCCCATGATGGGCGCTTCAACGCTGAATACTTCGCGATCGAAACGACCTTCTGCCCAGGCCTGCTTGGCCCGTAATTGTGAGTTATAAGCGAGATGGTCGGCCATTTCACGGCTGATGCCACGTTTTTTTGCAATACGCTGCGCGCTGCTAAATTGGTCAGGGCTGGAATCCCATGGCCAGTTGTCCGGAATGAAATAGCCCGGACCGTTGTAAACATTGGCGCCTAAGCCAACTCGGCTCATCGCTTCAACACCGCACGCAATGCCAATATTGATGGAACCGGTTGCCACCATGGAGGCAATCATATGGTTGGCTGTTTGGGCTGAGCCGCACTGGTTATCCAGTGTGGTGCCCCCGGCGGTGTAGTCCTTTCCCAATGTCAGCCAGGCATTGCGCGTGATATTTCCAGCCTGCTCACCCGCTTGCGTAACACAGCCGCCCGCCAAGTAGTCGACGTCGGAGTAGTTCAGGCCTGTGCGCTTAACGATTTCATCCAATGATAAGGCCAGCAATTGGGTGGCATGAAAGTCGCACAAGTCCCCGACGCCGGGTTTTCCGCGAGCGATAGGTGTCCTGACTGCTTCTACGATAACGGCTTCGCGCATGGTTGATCCTCATGGTTGGAAATGGCGATTACGCCGACGGGCGGGCGTAAAAATTAACGCCCAATTGTACTGGATGGCAATAGCTTTTCAATGACGGATAAGGTCATGTGCCTGCGGCAGTTTGCAGCGTTTTGGCAGTTCGATACAGCATAGTCCGTGCTGGAAATGTCGCATGGTATAGATGCTTGTGCTGAATTCATAGCGAGTCCCGGACCGTGACGGTTCACCAGTGCGCGAACCTCAGTGGCTCTGCACGAGTGAGACGCGCATCACAACTCGGGTCGCTGCAGGTGTCACAAACCTCCATACATGCAATGATTAAGTAGATGTTTTTTAGGCTATATTCTTAAAATAGCGAGTGAAAACAATAGGGTAAAATGTATGGCGGGATAAATGCGTTGTATTCCCGCAACGAATATTACGATTTGTGGCATCGAGCAGTAGAGACGTACCGCGGGATTTACATCAGTGAGTTGGAAAATAGAGTTGTTTACCATGGCGTTGAAAAGGAAGTTGATCAGTTTGGGTGCAGCGACAGCGCTGGCGGCGCTGTGCGCCGCGCCCTCGCTGGCGAATGTGCAGATTTGGAATTTCACTCGTTCGAGCCAACACGTCAGCAACAACGATTTTGGCAATTCGCTGAACCTGACGTCTTCTGATGCGGTTACCTTGAGGGTGACTGGCGGGTCCGATACCAAGGATGTAACTGGCCCTGATACCGTGCAGGACGGCAAGCTGATCTGGGCTAACAGTAATGGCCTCGGAATCCAGAACCGCGATGAAGATACAGGTTCACCCAACCATTCTGTCGATAGTGTCACGTCTGACTCTGATGGCGCTTTCGACATGGTACTGCTGGAGTTTGGTGCTACCGTCAACCTGACGTCGCTTACACTGGACTGGGCAACAGGTGGCAGCTCCAACGATAAGACAGATATCTCGATTCTCGTTAGGGACGGAATAGAATCGCCCGGTTTGTCTGGCAAAACCTGGGTTAATGTCTTGGACAGCAATGGCGGCAACTATGGAGCCGTCGGCGACTATAGCAATGTTGGCCTGAGCTACTATACCGTTAACCCGGAAAGCATTGAGTCCACAAAGTGGTTGATAAGCGTTTATAACCCTGTGTTTGGCTCAGGCGGCAGTCCGGGTAATGACGACTTCAAGCTGATTCGCTGAAGACTTCAATTACCCCGCCCACTCCCACTCCAGTGTCGCACCCTGGCACTCGTGCTGGCTGGATTGCCGGGCCCGCGATTCGCTGGCCTTTGAAGCCGAGGGCTTAAAGCGGCACTGATTCACGCTTCTCAGTAAAAAACGGAACTTAGCGTTCCGTTTCTTTTTGCTTGCGTTACCATGAGCGTCGCAGTAGACGTCTATCTGTATCACTCGGGGTATCGAAAGTGCAGCGGTGTTTTACCCTAATGCTATTTTTATCTCTGGCATTTGCGCCGATGGGCGCGAGTAGCACTGAGTTGGCTAATAAAGCCTATGAGAAAGCCGTTCAGGCTTATGACGAAGGTGATCACCAATCCTCTTACCTTCATCTAAAGAACGCATTACAGCAAGACCCTAATGTGCTCTCGGCGCGATTACTTCTGGCGCAGCTGTATTTTAACGAAGGCGATATCTACAGCGCCGAAAAAGAGTCTGCAGAGGCGCTATTGTTGGGCGCAGATATCAATCTGGTGCTACCCATCTATGGGCAGTGCTTGCTGCTGCAGGAGAAAGTTGATGAGCTTCTGGAAATTGAGAAAGTCTCCGATAGTTTTACTGTCAGCAGTCAATTTGAGTGGGCTCTACTAAAAGGGCAGGCCTATCTGTTGCGGCAGAAAACGGAGCTTGCGCGCGGTGAGTTTGAGCGGGCTGCTACAATCTTACCCCAGAATGTGCGTGCCCATAATGCGATAGCCGCCATTTATATGAATAGCGGACAGATTGATGAAGGTATTGCGCTGGTTGAAAAATCATTACTGCTTGACGCTGATAATGCCAAGACATGGCAGCTTCGCGGGGAGTTGGCATTTAGGGAAAAGTCGTACGACAGCGCGCTGGCCTATTTCCTCAAGGGGTTTGCGCTTGACCCCGGCGACATCAGAATACAGCGGTCGTTAGCGCAAGTGCATTTGCAGCGTGGTAATCGTGAAGAGACCAGGCAATACCTCGATATGATTCTTGAGCAATCTCCGGAAGATCCGGCAGCCACGTTGATCACCGCTATCTTGTTGATTGGGGACGGCGACTCGGAAGTGGGCGATTCCATGTTGGCGAATCTCAGCAGTAAGCTATCCCAGTTTGATGACGGTCAACGGCAGTCGGATGGAATCATGATGTTCATTCGAGCCTCTGCGGAGTACATACAAGGCAACGACCCCAGTGCGATCGCGTTGCTGAATGCCTATCTTTTGACAAACAGGACAGACCTCGTAGCAATACGGTTACTGGCCGATCTGTACCTGCGTAATGATGATATTCAGCGTGCGGCCGATCTTCTGGGCAGTCGGGAGGCCGAGCTTGCCGAGGACGCCGGGCTTTCGATCCAGCTGATGAGCCTTTATGTGCACAATGGCGACATCTACAGAGCCAACCAGTTATTGGTCACCCTGAAAGAAAATGGCCTTGGTCACAACGCCTATGTGGTGATGTTCGAAGCTGAATTGCTGAGGATGAAAGAGGAGCCTCAGAGCGCACTGGGTTTGCTTGACGGACAAGATTTTGAACCGCAGGAGCCGCTCGGTTATCAGTTGCTGCGCGGTATGTTGCAGCTGGAGATGTCCAAAAATGAGGATGCGCAGGCCACTGTCAAACGGCTACAAGAGGAATTTCCGAATAATATCAGAGTTTACAACTTTGCCGCAGTGGCCTATCTCACGGTGGGTAATCTGCAAGAAGCGGAGTTCAGTATTCAAAAAGCGCTCAGCGCCGCCCCTGATGATGTTGAGGCCCGGTTCAACCAGGCGATGTTGTATAAGAAGCGTGGCGAGATGGACCAAGCGCGCAAACTTCTTAAAGGGATAACTGAAGAGGTGCCTGGTCACACCCGGGCTTTGCTGTTGATGGCGCGTATAGCGTTCCTGCAGGGCAGGTATGATGAGTCCATTGTATGGAGTGACAGAGTCTACGCATACGATACGGCCTCCCACAATGCCAGTGAATTGCAGTTGGAGGTTTACTCGCAAACCGCCAATTGGGAAAGCGCCAAGCTAATCGCCCAACGCCTGGTGAATGAACATCCTCGCAACAGTGAATACTTAATCGAACTCGCCACTATCGCCATGCGATTGAAAGATCGTGAGCTTGCAGAGAATACTGTGAGCAGGCTGTATCCCATGTGGAAGGAGGATCCGCAAAAGCTGCTTGAACTGGCCGAACTGCAGTCGCGCTTCAAAATTCCCCTTGCTGCCCGCAGAAGTCTTGAGCAGGCGTTAACGCTGGACCGTGAATCCTATCCGATACGACTTGCGCTGGCGCGACTCGACTATGACGAAGGGGAATACGACAAAGCGCTGGGCATTGCCGAAGAGCTGCAACGCGAAGTGGGGGTGCGAGCTGAAACCTTACTTCTACTCGGGGATATAGCACTCGCTCTTGGTGAGCCTGAGGATGCGCGGCAGCAGTTTTTGAGCGCATTCCAACTCGACACCAGTAACAACGCAGCGATCGCCAGAATATACAGCTTGAGCATGCAGAATGGCGAGCCGCAGTCGTTCACCGATGTCATGGAGGCTACCCTGAAGGAGTCCTCGCTGTCCGTATTGGCAGTCAGGCTGATGGCGGACAGTTATCTCGCGCAGGGTGAAAACGAGCAGGCAGTCGTCTACTACGAAAAACTCCTTTATCTGGAGAGTTTCGCCGCAGACCCGGTCATTCTAAACAATCTGGCCAATATTTATGCCGAGACAGATCTGAACAAGGCGTTGGCAACTGCACTGAAGGGTTTGGATTCAGCCGGTGAGAATAACGCGGCGCTGCCCGACACCTTAGGATGGATTCTGGCACGCCAGGGTGAGAATGAGAAAGCCTTGCCCTATTTGCGCAAGGCGTTTGCCCGCAACTCGACCGATCCTGAAATTCGCTATCACCTTGGTGTTGTGTTGATGGCGCTGGGCCGCACTGCGGAGGGCACGAAAGAGCTGCGCGCCGCTGTCAGTAGCGACAAGCAATTTGCCGGGCGCGAAGATGCCATGCGCCTGGTGGCGTCGCAGCCTCAGTAAGCGCCAAATTGGGCCGTTTTAGGCCATCCTGCCGAGAATTGCACCACCGGTAGGAATGCCGGCACCGGACGTTACCAGAGCGTGGTTGACCGTCTTGGCCGGTTGGTTCACTGATGTGCCGCGCACCAGGCGGGTGGCTTCAACAATGCCATTGACGCCGTGAATGTAGGCTTCACTCAACTGGCCGCCGTGGGTATTGGTTGGCAGCCGCCCGTTAGTGCGCAGTGCGCCGTCTTTGACGAAATCACCCGACTCGCCGTAGCCGCAAAAGCCCCAGGCTTCAAGCTGCCACAGGACGATCGGTGAGAATGCATCGTAGATCACGGCGGCATCGATGTCGTCTGCGCAGAGGCCACTCATCGCATAGACATTCTTTGCGGCAGTTTCCATTTCCGGTATGGCGGCAAATTCTTCGCGGTAAAACGATGTCATTTGTTCCTGGTTATCGGCCGCGCACTGGGCCACGCCGCGCACGCTGACGCCCGGTTGTTGCAGGTCGCGGGCGCGTTCGGGTGTCGTGACGATAACCGCTGAACCGCCATCGCTTTCCTGGCAACAGTCCAGCAGTTGCAGGGGGTCTGCAATCATGCGCCCGGCGTCGTATTCCGCGCGATCAAATTCGCGGCCGTAGAAAAACGCAGCGGGGTTGTTGGCGCCGTAGACACGGGTTGATTGTGCCACTTCAAACAGTGCATCTTTGGTCACACCAGTGTTGTGCATCCAGCGCTGTGTGAACATCGCTACCCAGCTGGCGGGGGTGAGCAGGCCATAGGGCATATACCAACCCCAATGAATCGCGTCGGCTGTTGTGATGTCGCCCGCTACGCCGCCGGAGAAGCGGTGTCCACTGCGGCCATTCAGTGCGCGGTAGACTACGACGGTTTCCGCCATCCCTGTCGCGACGGCCATGGTGGCCTGATGGAGACAGCCGGTGGCTGCGCCGCCGCCGTAGTGTGAGCGGCCATAGAACGTCAGTTCACCGACACCGAGTGCCCGCGCGACTTCGATCTCATCATTGGTATCCATGGTGAACGTGGCCATGCCGTCGATGTCGCTGGGCTTGAGGCCCGCATCGTCTATGGCGGCCTTGATCGCCTGCACGGCCAGCGACAGTTCCGATACGCCCGAGTCCTTGCTGAACGTGGTATTGCCGATACCGACAATTACCGCCTTGTCTTTTACATTAGCAATCACGGCTCAGGCCCTCTGCGGCAGTGCGAGTTGGACGGAGCCCTGCATATGCATGCCCCAGATATTGTTTTCCCCTACAACGGCAATGTCGACCACGCCGCTGTCGGTGTCGACAGCGGTTACTTCGCCAGTCATAGTCATCACCATGCCCGGCACATTCGGTGCTCCGAGGCGCAGGTCGAGTGATTTGACCACGGCTTCCGGGCCGCTCCAATCGGTGGCGAAGCGGGTCATCAGGCCTTGGCTGGTGAGGATATTCATGAACACGTCGGGCAGGCCTGTTGCGACGGCCTCAGCCTTGTTGTGGTGAACCGATTCGAAGTCGCGTGTAGCCAGTGCACCCGCCACCACCAGACCCGTGGTGATATCGATATCCAGTGAAGGCAGTTTGTCGCCGATGGACACCTCGGCGCAGGTCAGTGTCTTGTAGTTACTCATCATCTTGTTCCTATTTACACTGGGTAGGGTTACGCCGGATAGAATTGCGGCAGCATGGTTTTTTCATCAACCTGTTCCACCACGCCTTTTACTTTCATGCCGATGTGAATATCTGAGGGCTCGCAGCCGATTACATTGGCGACCAGATTCGTGCCTTCTCTCAATTTGATGACGGCGCATACGAGTGGGTATTGATAGCCGGGTACCTTTGGATGGTGTATCTGGGTGTGGCTGAGGATCTCTCCGTGCAGCGTTGACTCTATGGAGTCCCATTCCATGGATTGGCACTCACCGCACATCGGGCGGGGCGGGTGACGCAGCGTCTGGCAGTTTTTGCAGCGCTGGATTAATACCTTGCCGGCATCGCAGGCTTCCCACCACCATTTATTGTCATGGCCGCGTGGCGAGACGATACGCGTCGGCACTTGCAGTGTCTCTGCGCTGGCAGCAGCTGCAGGCTGTTGTTGCGGAATGAACTTCAGCACCTTGAAGCGCTGAGTGCCAATTTTGTCACCGTGCTGATTGGTGAAGGTGGCAAGTGTCTCGAAAAAGTAGCCGGGGCCGCGCCCGGTGGTTTTGCGCTCGGAGATATTGTCGATGGTCATCGCCATAACCACGTTGTCGCCAGCGCTGACTTCCTTGAAATACTCCTGTTTGACGTTGGTGCCCAGCACGCCGGTGTAGCCGTGCTTGTTGAATACATTGACGAGGTCCGACTGCGCGTCTGCGGGGCGGCCTGTGGTGACGGCAAAACCTTCCTGGCCCCAAACATACATCATCGCCGGTGGCGCAATAGTTTTGCCGCGTATGCTATTGGCGGCCCAGGCAGCATCGGTATAGGCAGGGTTTTTGTCACCGATGATCTCGGTCCACTGCCTTACCATGGCGGCGTTCACGTCGTCCCTGGCTGGTTTTGGCGGGCAGACTTCCCGGCCGATAAAGGCGTAGATCTCGTCTTCTAAAGCCTTGTGGTCTTCAGCTGTCATCGGGGAAAGTTCCTCTTACAAATTGTGTGCGGTATTTTCCCGCTGTTAGCGGTGTGCGGGCATACCCAGTCCGTGGGTGGCGACGAGGCCGCGCAGTACTTCCACTACGCCACCGCCAAAGGTGTTGATGGTGGCGCGACGGTACTCGTGCTCCAGATCGCCATGCAGCACGGCGCCCTCGCTGCCTGCGGTCAATAGCGCATGAGGGCCTACGACATCCATCAACAGGCGACAGATTTCCAGCATCTTCTCGGTGGAGTACACTTTGATCGCCGAGGGAAATACCGGATTCATCTCTTGCTGGTCCAACTGCCACGACATACGGGCATTCATCACGCGCATGGCTTCCAGGTGCGCGTATGCCTCAGCCAGATTGCGCTGTGCGCCCACATCATCGATGACGCGCGTGCCTTGTGCATTTTTGGTGTTACGGGCCCACTCCAGCGCCAAACCAAAAATCTTCCAGCCCTGAATACCCCACGCGGCGAGACCAACCCGCTCATGGTTGAGCTGCTCGGTGATCAGGCGCCAGCCGCCGTTCTCTGCACCAATGATCATATCCAGCGGCACCTTCACATCGGTGTAGTAGGTCACGTTGGTGCGCACACCGCCCATGGTGTGAATGGGTCCGTAGGAAAAACCAGGGTCTTTGGTGTCCAGCACCAGAATCGAGATGCCCTTGTGCTTGGGAACATCCGGATCAGTGCGAGCTGCTAACCAGATATAGTCTGCACCCTCGGCGCCGCTGGTAAAAACCTTGTTGCCGTTGACAACATAGCCATCGGCGTGTTTTACGGCGGAGGTGGCCACTGCCGCGAGGTCGGTGCCGGCGCTGGGTTCTGTATAGCCAATCGCAAAATGCAGCTCGCCCGCGGCAATGCCCGGCAGAAAGCGCGCTTTCTGCTCGTCGGTGCCCTTACTCATAATAGCGGGCCCCACGGTGTTGAGTGTGACGAAGGGCGTGGGCGCGCCAGCTAACAGTGCTTCCTCGTAGCGAATAAGCTGTTCGCTTTCGCTCAGTCCGCGGCCGCCGTATTGCTCTGGCCAGCCCACGGCGAGCATGCCGTCCTTGCCCTGCTGCCGGATAAGCGATTTATACAGATCGCCACTTTCTGCATTGCGTAATTCTTCGCGATGCTCAGGCTTGATCAGGTTGGAAAAATAGTCGCGAAATTCCCTGCGCAGTGCATTCTGACTTTCAGTGTAGTTGACGAACATGGCCTTGCTCCTTCAATTAATAGCAGACATCATATTGATTTTGAATTCAAATTCAACTAATTTGTCGTCCTATGTCTAACGCAACGACAAAATCATCAGCAATCACCCGCGCGCGCAGCGCGCGCGGTGAGCGTGCGCGTGCAGGTCTTAAGGAGGCGGCGCTGGCGGTGCTGGAGCGCGAGGGCTACCACAAGATGCGTATTGCTGATGTCACCACAGAGGCCGGTGTGGCACAGGGTTTGTTTTACCACTACTTTAAGGATCTGAAGTCACTGACGCTTGAAGTGTTGGGCGATTTCGCAATGGCCAGTAACGATCCTCTGCAAATTGAAAAAAACGTGCCGCGTGGTGATTGGTACGCGCGCATCTATGCTCACAATCTGGTCGTGGTGCGCGGTTATGCGAAGCGTCCCGGGGTGATGCGTTGCCTGCTGCAACTGGCGGATGAAGACGAGGCCTTTTCGGGTATGTTGCGCGAAAGCTATCGTGATCAGCTGATGTGGCTGGTTGAGCTGATGCCCAAACTGTTTCCCGAAGCGCATTTCAAGAAGCATCAGGCGCTAATGGTGGTCTACTCGTTGGCCGGCATCGGCGAGGGCCTGATGCGTGAATACTTTATTAACGAAAGCAAAACACTGCGCGCTGCGGGCCTTACCGTGGAGCAGTTTGCCGAACTTCTTACGACCATGTTTTACCGGGCTTTGTTTCTGCAGCATCCGGATCAAAAACAGCTCACCTACACCCGCAACCTGACCGCTATGGTCCGGCCACACTGAGGTAACACGTCATGGATTTTAACTTTAGCGACGACCAGAATTCGATTCGCGAACTGGCTCACCAGATTTTCACCGACCGCGCCAGTGACGAGTTCCTGCTGGCGTTTTCGCGCACCGATCAGACCTACGATGACACGCTGTGGCAGACGCTGGCGGCACAGGGTCTGTTAGGTGTTGCAATTCCCGAGTCCGCGGGTGGCACTGGTTTTGGTCTGATAGAATTGTGCATGGTGCTGGAGGAGCAGGGTCGCCGTGTCGCGCCCGTGCCATTGTACGGCTCACTCGTATTGGGCGGCCTGCCCATTGCCGAGTTTGGGTCTGAGGCACAGCAGCAGCGTTACCTGAGTGCCTTGGCGACGGGCGAGGCACGTTTCAGTGCCGCGATCGCCGAATTGGGTATGAACGAGGCTGTCGCGACCACAGTCACGGCAAAGCGCGAGCAGAACGCGTGGGTACTGGACGGCCATAAAGCGGTGATTCCCGACGGTGCGGTGGCGGACTTTATTCTGGTGCCCGCCGAGGACGACGCAGGGCAGCAGACAGTGTTCATCGTCGATACATGCGCGCCGGGAGTGACTGTGCAGCCGGTTGAAATCGGTATGTCTGGCGAGCGCGCTGCTCATTTGAATCTTGATAAGGTCACCGTTGATGACGCCGCTGTGCTGGGTAGCCCGGGGCAGGGCGCGGCTATTCTGGAGTGGCTGGAGCAACGCGCTAATATCGCCCATTGTGCGCTGCAGGTCGGCGTTACTGAAGAGGCTATGAAGCGCACGGCGGCCTTTCTCTCTGAGCGTAAACAGTTTGGTGTGGCGTTGGGCACGTTTCAGGCGCTGGCCATGCGTATGGCCGACTGCTACATCGATGTCGAGGGTATGCGTTCCACGTACTGGCTGGCGCTGTGGCGTTTGAGCGAAGGGTTGGATGCGCGCGCCGAAGTGCGTGTCGCCAAGTGGTGGGCCTGCGATGCGGCGCACCGCGTGGTGTCGTCGTCGCAGCACATGCACGGCGGTATCGGTGCGGATGTCGAGTACCCCATTCACCGCTTTTTCCTGATGGCCAAGCTGATCAGTTATTCCCTGGGCAATGCCAGCCAGCAACTGGCGCATCTGGGTCGCCTGCTAGCGGATGACGACAGTCTGGGCTTCCGTGCGTTGGAAGTGTAAGTAGTGGATTCGCGGATAAAACCCCCGATGGGGCTCGACAATGCCTGGTGGTGGCAAATGGCCGAGGACGACAAACTGGGCATTCAGCGCTGCGTTGGGTGCCAAACTCTGCGCCATCCTCCGCGCCCTATGTGTGGCCACTGCAACTCTTTGCAGTGGGATGCAGTGGAGGCATCCGGCAAGGGCGTCATTTGCAGTTACACCATTCTGCGCCACCCGCAGTTCCCCGGGTATGATTATCCGCTGATAATCGTGTTGGTAGATTTGGAGGAGGGCACGCGCATCACGTCGCAATTGGTCGGTTGTTCGCCGCAGGAAGTGGACTTTGATCTGCCGGTGCAAATGCGCATTCACCAGGACCCGGATGGCTTCAAGTTGCCCGTGTTTGAATTGGCCGGAGGCGCCTGATGCCGATTTCACTTAAAAACGAGACTGCGATCGCTGGTATTGGTCTCACCGAATTTTCCAAGAACTCCGGCGTATCGGAATTATCTTTGGCGGCGCAGTGTATCAAAGCCGCCTGCGACGACGCCGGTGTCAGTCCCTCCGAAATTGATGGGCTGGTCACTTACACACTTGATTCCACCGATGAAATCGAGGTAGCGCGGGCAGTGGGAGCGGCGGATTTATCGTTCTTCAGCCGTATTAACTATGGTGGCGGTGCAGCGGTGGGTACTATAGCGCAAGCGGCTATGGCAGTGGCCACAGGTCAGGCCACGACAGTGGTCTGTTATCGCGCCATGAATGGACGCTCGGGAAAGCGCATGGGGCAGGGCGTATCAGGCGACATTAGCAGTAGCGACTTGATCCACTGGTCCTGGTATATGCCTTACGGGATGCTGATTCCCGGCTCATGGATCGCACTGATCGCCAACAAGTACATGCACAAATACGGTGTGACCCGCGAGGACCTGGGGCGCGTCGCCATCTCGCAGCGCAACCATGCCCTGCGCAATCCTCGCGCTTACGGGTATGGCAAGCCGCTGACGATGGACGATTACCTGCAGTCGAAGCAAATCGCAGAGCCCCTATGCCTTTATGATTTTTGCCAGGAAACAGACGGCGGCTGCGCGATACTCATCACCAGCGCCGAGCGCGCGCGCGATCTCAAACAGAAGCCAGCAGTGATCCGCGGCGTGACACAGGCGTCGACGCGCGGACAGGAACAGATGACAAGCTACTACCGTGAAGAGCTGGAGTCTCTGCCAGAGATGGAAATGGCCGCGCAGCGCGTCTACGCTATGGCTGGTCTGGGCCCGGATGACATTGACGCTGCCTGCCTTTACGACGCATTTACGTCCGAAATTATCATGCAGCTGGAGAGCTTCGGTTTTTGTGGGCGCGGGGAAGGTAAGGATCTGGTGCGCGACGGGGCACTGGATATCGATGGCCGATTACCTAACAACACCCACGGCGGTTTGATCTCAGAGGGCTACATACACGGTATGAACAATATCGCCGAGGGTGTGCGCCTGATCCGTGGCGACTCCACCGGCCAGCCATTAAAGGCCGTAGATCATGTCTTGGTGAGCAGCGGCGTTGGTGTGCCGACCGGGGCGATGATTCTTGGACAGGCCTGAGAGCAAAAGCCGTGGCTGACGACGCATTGCTGGCACGTATTGACCGCCTGGAATCGCTTGACGAGATCCGTCAGCTTGCTGCCAGGTATTCCCTGTCGTTGGATATGCGCGACATGGACGCGCATGTAAATCTGTTTGTAGATGATATCCGCGTCAGCCGCGACAAAGTGGGACGCGCTCACCTGAAGCGCTGGCTGGACGATACCTTGCGCCAGCAGTTCACCGGAACATCGCACCATATTGGCAACCACATCATCGAGTTTGAAGATCCCGACCGGGCCCACGGCGTGGTCTATTCCAAAAACGAGCATGAGACACCCCGTGCGGAGGGCGGCAGCGAATGGGTGATCATGCAGATGCTGTACTGGGACAATTATGAACGCCGCGACGGGCGTTGGTATTTTCGCCGCCGACTGCCGTGCTATTGGTATGCCTCCGACATCAGTAAGCCGCCGGTAGGTGTTAATAAAATGCGCTGGCCTGACCGTGAAGCCTATGAGGGCGCCTACCACGAACTTTGGCCGAGCTGGGCGTCTTTCTGGGGCAATCCCCCCGCTGACACCGAGCCCGAGGTGGCAGCGCCCGCGCCGTTGGATCAGTTTTTGATCCAAATGCGACGTGGTGCGCCCGACCCCAAAATACGCGTCCGTTAGGAGAACTCATGGATTTATTTACTGCCACAACGCTCGGTGCACTGCAACTGCGCAACCGTATAGTAATGGCGCCGATGACGCGCAGCCGGGCGGCCGCAAACGGCATGCCGACCGCGATCATGGTGGACTACTATCGCCAGCGCGCCAGCGCCGGGTTAATTGTCACCGAGGGCATCGCCCCCAGCGCCGGCGGGCTGGGTTATTGTCGAACTCCCGGTCTCTATAGCGAGACGCAAACGGCTGCGTGGCGGGCGGTTACAGAGGCCGTTCACCGCGAGGGTGGCAACATCGTGGCGCAAATTATGCATGTGGGCCGTATATCAAATGTCCTGAACAAGCCGGCAGGAAGTCATACCGTTGCACCCTCGGCGCTGCGCGCGCGTGGTGAGATGTACACCGACCAGCAGGGCATGCAGCCCTTTGATGAGCCGCGCGCGCTAACGCTGGAAGAAATAGACGCTGTTGTTGAAGATTACCGCACGGCCACGGCAAACGCTTTTGCTGCCGGCTTTGATGGGGTAGAGCTGCATTGCACCAGCGGTTACCTGCCTGCACAATTCCTCTCGACCGGCAGCAATCAACGCACCGACAGTTACGGTGGCAGTGTGCAGAACAGGGCCCGCTTTGTCCTGCAGGTGCTGGATGCAATGGCCAGTGTCGATGGTGCCGGTCGAGTCGGCATGCGTATCTGTCCGGACAATCCGTTCAACGATTTACACGACGATGATCCGCAGGAGACTTATGAGTACTTGCTGCGTGAGGTGCAGCATAAGCACCTGGCGTATCTGCACGCCATACGCTTTCCCAAGGGTCGCGTCGACAATATTGCTCTGGGACAGCAGTTTATGGGCGATCGCTTAATCGGCAATGAAAGCTATGACTTTGACGAGGCGCAGAGCGCCATTGCTGCAGGCGAACTCACCGCGGTGTCCTTCGGCCGCAATTTCATTGCCAATCCAGACCTGGTAGAGCGCTGGCTAGGCGGCTTGCCACTGGCGTCGTTCGACCTTGCCACTCTGTATACCCCTGGCGCTGAGGGCTATAGCAGCTATCCGCGCGCCAGCGCCTGACCCATAACCCGTCTAAAATGTTCGCGATAATCAAGGAGTAAACGCATGGCTGTACAACCTGTCGATCTTACCAACAAAAAGATATTGATTACTGGCCCCACTGGCCAGGTGGCGCTGCCTGTGGTGGCCCATTTTGCAAAGATCGCCGATGTGTATGCACTGGCCCGATTTCGTAAGGCCGAGGATCGTGAACGTATCGAGGCGCTGGGCGCTACGGTATTGCCAGCCGATCTCGCCGATGCCAGCAGTTTGTCAGTAGTGCCGGACGACATCGACTACGTGTTGAACTTCGCAGTCGTGAAGAGCGGTGATTTCGATTACGACCTTGCCGCCAATGCAGAGGGTGTGGGAAACCTGATGATGCGCTGTCTCAGGGCCAAAGCGTTTCTGCACTTTTCCTCTACCGCAGTCTACGAGTATGTAGGGCAGGAACCGCGCGCTGAAAACGCACCACTGGGCGATAACCACCGCGTCATGTTCCCCACCTACAGCATCTCCAAGATCGCCGCCGAAACAGTGTGCCGCTTTGTCGCCCATCAGCATAAGATACCGACTACTATCGCCCGCTTGAGCGTGCCCTATGGCGACAACGGTGGTTGGATGTATTTTCACATGCTGATGATGCAGCAGGGCATCGCTATTGACCTGCATCCAGACAAGCCGAACTACTATAATCCGCTGCATTCTGACGACTATATTGAAAAAATCCCCTACCTGCTAGGCGCGGCCACAACCGACGTCACAACCACCAATTTTGGTGGCTCCGAGAAAGTCAGTATTGAGGAATGGTGTGCTTACATCGGTGAGTTGACCGGTTTCGAACCCAAGTTTCAGGATAACCCCAAAGCCTTCGGCAGCTTGTGTATTGATACCCAGAAAATGCACTCCTTGATCGGAGAAACCACAGTGGACTGGCGCGACGGCATTCGACGGCAGATGCAAAATCTCGCACCCGATGTTCTGCGCTAGTAAGATGCACTGATGCACTGATGCACTGATGCACTGATGCACTGATGCACTGATGCACTGATGCACTGATGCACTGATGCACTGGTGCATCAAGTCCTTGTGGGCGGCAGGCCTGCAGAGCGAATATCTCAGCCCTCTGTTCTACCGTCGCAGTAGCATTATCCCAAGTCCAAAAAGCGGCTGTGACTTTGAAGGCCTTTTTTGTAGCTTGCGCTGCAGTGTTCTGCGATGCATTCCGAGGGCTCTGGCTGTCGCAGCAATGTTGCGGTCGTTCGCGATGAGTTGTCGCTGGATATACTCCCACTCCATACGCTGCAAACTGAGTGGGTTGTCTTCGATCTTTTGGGCCGCGGGGTCAGCCGACATGCCGTTGATACTGTCATCGTCGAAGGCGCTAAAAATCTCCTCTACTTTGGCCGGCTTGGAAAGATAATTTACTGCGCCCTGCTTGATGGCTTCCACTGTCGTGGCGACGCTGGCGTACCCCGTTAACACGACCACTTGCAATCCCGGGTCGAGTGCCAGCAGTCTTGGCAATAGTTGTAATCCATTGGTTTCGGCCAGTTTTAAATCGAGGATCACATGCGTAATAGCGTCGTTCGTTGAGGTGTCCTGCAGCATCTCTAAAGCGCTGTGGTCGTCGTGGGCAACACGCGCAGTAAAACCTCTTTTTCCTATTGACCGTGCCAGGACATAGGAAAAGGCTTCGTCATCGTCGATAATCAGAAATTCTTTCATCGTTCACGCGGCAAAGTGATAGAAGTGAGAGTTCCTCCGTCGGCGTGTGCTTGCAGCATCACCTGTCCGCCGAGTCGCTCGATTGTTGCGTTTGATAAAAACAAGCCCAGACCGCGACCTTGACCGCGAGTCGAAACGAATGGCTTGCCGATATTATCGGCGTCCGCTGGCATCCCGGGGCCATGATCCCGTATTTCGATAGTCAGCATGCCGGGGTTTTCGTTTGCTGCAACGGCAATCTCTATGCCAGACGGACTCGCTTCAGCTGCATTGTTCAGCAGATTGATAATGGCTTGCTCCAGCGTACTGTCGAGGCGCAGGTAACCGTCGACGCGATTGACACTTTTTTGCAGCGGTATGCCCGGCTTAAGTAAAAACCAGTGGGCCAATACTTTCTCCAAAAATTCATCTACCGCTATTCGCTGTAACTGATGTGAAGACTGTTCCGCGGCGCGCGCAAGATTTTGTAAACTCAGTTTGCAACGCGCTAACTGATCTGCAAGTAGCTGCAGATCGTCAGCAATCTCCGGATAATCTTTCGCTGAATGTTGCAGATCCTCGGTTAGCACGGTCATTGTCGACAGTGGCGTCCCCAGCTCATGCAGTGTACCTGCCGCAAGTGTGGCGATACCGAGCAACTGCTCATTTCGCAGTTGTTGCTCACGAATTGCTGCCAGTTCAGCATTTTGGTTGCGTAGCGCCCTAGCCATTCGCAAAACAAAATAGATAATTAGCAATGTACTCAAGACAAAATTCAACCACATGCCGACGACATGCCAGTTGACCGAGCGTTGTTCAGTTATGTTCATATGCATGAGGTGCTGGCTGCTATCGAAAGTCATTTCATGGGTGGGTGACAGCAGTTGCATCGGTTGGTAGTAGAACATCAGTAAGGAGTAAGCCAGCAAACAGAACACCGCAAGCGATATCGTAAATCGAGTAGACAAAGTGGCAGCAGCAATTGCTATCGGTACCAGGAACAACGAGACAAACGGATTGGTAGCCCCGCCTTGAAAGTACAGGATAACGGTCAGAAGGCTGCAAAGTCCAAAGAACACCAGCTGCAACTGCGGCACCGATAAAATGTACGTTTTGCGTTTCAGCATATGTTTCATAGTGGCATTCTACCTGTCCACGGTTTTTGCTGGAACTGGCCAAGCGCTATTTTTCAGCCAGTTCTTTATGCCGCGTTAATAGGGGCGTTAGCGGAACAGGGCTTTCTTAAGCTCCAGTATCGGCGACAAATTGAATGGTATCGGGCTGGACTCCGCCGTGAACCCATACCCATAAACAGGGGCGGTTCATCTATGGGGGCTTGGGCTGCGGATGGCCGCCCCGCGGATGGCCGCCACTAGGCCACCTGCCTCGCACAGTCCCGACCCGATACCATTCAGCTTGGGCCCGAACCGGAAGCCCAAGCAAGGGCCGTACACGCCTCCGACGACCCAGTCACTGATTTTCGTACTATACTTGAAGGCGGTGCTTTGCTTGCAGACACTGAATGCTTGGAAACACTAATCGGATGGCTTTGCCGGGGATTACGGCGTGAAGGTAAATGACTATTTGTCGCGCGAGGACGTGGCGTATTTCACTGCTAAAAGCGATTGGCAGGCCTGGCGCATGGTGCTTGGCAACTGGTTATGTATTGCGGCGATTTTAGGAGCAGTTGCGACATGGACCAATCCGGTGACGATCGTTGTCGCAGTGGTTCTTCTGGCGGGCAGGCAGCTGGCGCTTTCCGTGTTGATGCACGATTGTGGCCACCGCACTTTATTTCGCACAGCGCAATTGAATGATGTCATCGGCCAGTGGCTGTGTGCCCTGCCTGTTATGAACGATCAGCCCTCCTATGCACGTGGTCATCTCGAGCACCACCGCAAGTCGGGTAGCCATGATGACCCGGACCTGCCCAATTACGAGGCTTATCCCATCTCGCGTGCGAGTTTCCGCCGAAAGATGTGGCGCGATCTCACCGGGCAGACCGGCTTTAAATTGATGGCCTACATTTTCCGCGGCGCCTCCGGCGTAATATCGACAGAGAATCGCCGTTCTGCGTTGCCTTTCATGCAGCAGTTAATGGTGCAGCTGGGGCTTTTCCTGATGCTGGCCTTCTTTGGTATTGCCTGGACTTTTATACTCTGGGTGGTGGCCTACATGACTGTGTTTATGTGTATTATCCGCGTGCGACAAATCGCGGAGCACGCCGCCGTGCCGGACTTGTTCGACCCGGATCCGCGGATGAATACCCGCACGATCGATGCGCCCTGGTGGCAACGCATCGTATTCGCTCCCTGTGCTGTGAACTTCCATATGGAACACCATTTTATGGCCAGTGTGCCCTGTTACAAGCTGCGCGCGTTGCGTCAGCATCTGCGCGATCGACATGCATTGGACGAGGTCCCGCAATTTCATGGCTATGGTGAATTGCTGAACCATGTTGTCGTCGCCTGAGTGCCCCCCTTGCAGGTGGTGAAAATTTTAGCGAAAGTGGCAGAGAACAGTAGGTCATCTTGCCCAACGGGTTCGTGTTCCTGCCACCCTTCTAGGGGTTATAAGAATTCCCCCGCGCAGGTGTTGTTCCCGCACTGATAGCTGATATGATTGGAGCATAAGGTTGCGCCAATGCGTGATTGCGGGTTAGTTGGGAACAAGGCTTTTTCCCCAGGTTTCGAGTAGGCAGTAGGTCACTAGGAGCAGGTATTCAGTGGGTTAGTTGCGACATAAGACATGCAAGCAGTTAGCCTCTGACCATAATGGCACTTACCTAAGCCTAAAAGCGGCGCACAGGTGTCAAAACGAGTAGAGATTGAAGGGACCGTCTGAGCTCATGGAGAGCGGGTCGGCCATCCGCCCCGGACCCGCAAAACGTTAAAAGCAATCCAACAATAATCTTTTATAGGAAAATTACCGTGGAAAATACTCAGCACGGATCATCCACCCCGGTAGGCAACAGTGGAATTCAGAGGTCTTGTAATGTCTAAATACTCTTTCGTTGTGGCCATTAGTAATGGAATCCGTTCCAGGAAGCAAAAAGTAGCAGCGCTGACCTGGGTTTTCGTTCTGGTGATGGCAGCCGCAGCCTCAGCCTCAGCCCAGACGGAGGGTGGCAAGTATGACGTTCTCGAACTGCCCGCAGTGCAGAGCGAACTGGCTTCAGAGACCCTCATTTATTCCATCAGCAAGTTTGACGACCGCTACTTCGCCACCGGCCAACATGGCCATATTTTGTATTCTGATGATGGTGGAGATAGCTGGCAGCAAGCAGCGGTGCCGGTGCGCAGCAGCATTCTTGATATCGACTTTCCCTCCCCGGAGTTGGGCTGGGCAGCGGGCCACGAAGGCGTAATCCTGCATTCGAAAGACGGTGGAAAGACCTGGGTCAAGCAGTATGACGGCCTTCGCTATGGCACAGAAGGGCTTCAATACTACCAGGCGCTGGCCGCCGCCAATCCCGACAACGAGAAATATCCGCTGCTGGTGGATGAAATGCAGTTTGCGATATCGCAAGGTGCGGACAAGCCACTGTTCAGGATCGCATTTTCGACCACAACTCATGGGTATGCGCTGGGCGCTTACGGCATGATTCTGGAAACACAGGACGGAGGAGAAAACTGGCTGCCGGTACTTGAAAACGTCGAGAATGACGGTTTTTTCCATATATTCGATTTCGCTCCATTGCCACAGCCGGGCAAGTTTTTTGCCAGTGGTGAGGCGGGTTTACTGCTCGAGGGTGATATCAACGAGGAGATTGGTAAGCGGGTACAGACCATCCCGTGGGATGGCAGTTTTTTTACCATTATCGATGCGGCGGACGGTGGGATGGTCATTGGTGGCTTGCGCGGAAATATGTATCGTACCGACGATGTCGGTGCCACCTGGACAACGGTGGCAAAGCCTATGACCAGCGCGATTGTTGATTCAACAAGGTTGACCGATGGGCGGCTCGTGGCGGTCGGTATAGGCGGCGAAGTATTAGTGAGCACAGACAACGGAGCCAGTTTTACTGCCGTTCCTGTGTCAGGCGGTGGCCAGCTGTACACCATGAGTGGAAGGATTTACGCTGTTTCAGAAGGGCCAGATGGTACGCTTCTGCTGGGTGGCCCTAACGGCATTCATAAAGTTAAATTGCCGCAATAATAGAATTTGGAGAATAAATAATGGCTCATGGAACAGAATCAGATCTGCCCGTCATTGCAGATCTCAGGCAATTTGATGATCAGTCCGGCAGTTTCCTTGAAAGGCTGGTTTTTAACCACCGAGCCACCGTCATGGTGTTGTGCGCGCTGCTTACCGTGGTGCTCGGTTATCAGGCAACCAAGATTCAGTTGCAGGCAGGCTTTGAAAAAACACTGCCCAAGGAGCATGAGTACGTTCTCAATTATCAGGAGAACCAGGAAGACCTGAAGGGTCTCGGGAATAATCTGCGTATCGTAGTGGCGGTGAAAGAAGGCACTATTTTCACCCCCGATAACCTCCGGTATCTGGAGCAAGTTAACGACGAGATATTCTTCGTGCCGGGCGTGGATCGCAATGGCATGAAGTCATTGTTTACGCCCAACACGCGATGGCGAGTTGTGACTGAGGAGGGCTTTGAAGGTGGCCCCGTAATTCCTGGTGATTACGACCCGGATTCACCAAAGTCTATTGGCGAGATCCAGCTCAATATGGTGCGTGCCGCTATCCTCGGCGACCTGATTTCCAACGACCTCAAATCGATGACTATTATCGTGCCCCTGCTGGATAAAAATCCAGAGACGGGTGAGCGTCTCGATTACGCCGATCTCAGCGAGAAGCTCGAGGAAATTCGCGATCGTTTCACAACTGACGATCCGGATAAATCCATACACATCATCGGCTTTGCCAAATTGGTTGGCGATCTCATCGACGGCCTTTTCGCTGTTATGGGCTTCTTTGCTATTGCTGTTTTGATCGCAACGGCGCTGTTGTATTGGTATACCCGGTGTATTCGATCCACCGTTATGGTTATTGCTATTACGCTGGTCGCTGTCACCTGGCAGATGGGTATTTTGGCGACGCTGGGTTACGAGCTGGATCCCTTTTCTATTCTGGTGCCATTTCTGGTCTTCGCCATCGGTGTGAGCCACGGTGCGCAGAAGCTCAATGGCGTGATTCAGGACATCGGCCGCGGGACGCATCGCTATATCGCAGCGCGTTACACATTCCGCCGCTTGTTCCTTGCGGGTGTGACCGCACTGCTGTCCGATGGTGTCGGCTTTGCGGTCTTGATGATTATCCAGATACAGGTGATACAGGACCTTGCCGTTACTGCCAGTATTGGCGTGGTGGTGCTGATTTTTACCAATTTGATACTGATCCCCGTGGCGCTGTCCTATACGGGTGTCGGGAAGAAGTGCGCAGACATTGCCAGTCGTGGATTCAAAAGCCCGGAAGATATGCATATCGTCTGGCGCTTTCTACTGTCTTTCACACGAAAAGGGCCTGCCATAACGGCGATCGTCATCAGTGTGCTGCTGGCAGTTGGCGGTTTTTATGTCCGTCAGGATTTGCAGATAGGGGACCTTGATCCGGGTGCTCCGGAGCTGCGGGCTGATTCCCGGTACAACCTTGATGTCGCCTTCATGAGCGCAAACTATTCGGTGAGTACGGATGTTTTTGCGGTGATTGTGAAGACACAAGAGAACGGTTGTATCGAGCACGACGGGTTGAGTCTGGCAAATGAGCTGGAATGGCGTATGCGCCAGCTTGAAGGCGTAGAGGATGTCGGCGGGCTCAGTATCCGTACCCGGGATATCATGATGGGCCTGAACGAGGGTTTCCCCAAGTGGGAAGCACTTTTCCGCAATCAGGACACCATTAATTACGCCGTAACCGAGCTGGCGAACCTGGATTATGTCGACCCCGGTTGCTCAATTTGGGCAATGCCGATCTACCTGGCGGACCATAAAGCGGCGACGCTGGAACGTGTGGTGCAGACCCTTGAGGAATTTAACGCAGAATGGCCCAGCGCCGATATCCAGTTTCTGGGTGCAGCGGGCACTGCCGGGTTTGAGGCTGCGACCAATATAGTAGTGAAGAAAGCCAGTAACGAAATGCTATTTTACGTCTATGCCGCCGTGATTGTGCTGTGTCTGCTGACATTCCGCTCTATACCGGGTGTCATCTGCGCAGTCCTGCCACTGATGCTGACATCGATCCTCTGTGAGGCGCTGATGGTGTTGCTTGGCATCGGGGTGAAGGTGGCTACGCTGCCGGTTATTGCGCTGGGCGTGGGCATCGGCGTTGATTATGCGCTGTATGTGCTAACGGTGATTCTCGCTAAAACGCGGGAGGGTAAAGACCTCACTACCGCCTACTACGAAACGCTTAATTTTACTGGCCGGGTCGTGGCATTAATCGGCGTAACACTGGCCGCAGGGGTGGTGACATGGGTTCTATCGCCGATCAAGTTTCAGGCGGACATGGGTATTCTTCTCACGTTTATGTTCATCTGGAATATGTTTGGTGCATTGATTCTGATGCCCGCCCTGGCGGTATTCCTGATCAAGCCTAATAAGGCAACCCAAGACGCCTGAGAGCGTCACGATAGGCAGCAAGAGGAGTAGAGCCTGGCGCTTTAGGTGATAGAGTGGCGTAGCAGGCAGCAAGAGACGGCCATTAGTTGATACTTATGGCTTTTTTTTGTCAGTCAATTTAGTGGGCACGCAGTAGCAATTGGGATTACCTCACTCATGCATCGACGTACATATACGATTTTTTCAGGCTTTATTTTTGCTCTTCCTATTGTTCTGCTGTGGGCTGCTTCCGCGCCGGCTGCCGACGTCAAAAAGAGTCTCGATGTCGTCTCGGACACTAACAGCAGTGCCGCCGCATCGCAGAAGAAAATCGACCAACTTTCGGGTCAAACGCGCGCGCTGCTAGAAGAGTACCGTCGCTTACAGGATGGTGTGGAGTACCAGGCCGCCTATACACGGGAGTTGCAGGAACTCGAGCAGGCTCAGCTTGCCCAGATAGAAGATCTTAATCGACAGATAACGCAGGCGGCGATCACGCGGCAGAGAATTGTGCCACTGATGCGGACGATGGCCGATGCCCTGGAGAAGTTCGTGGTGCTGGATCAACCGTTCCACCATGAAGAACGTATCAATGCAGTGTTGTCATTAAAGCGACGTCTCAATCAGCCAGACCTATCGGTATCGGCAAAGTTTCGACTGCTGCTGGAAGCGTACCAGCTGGAGCAGGCTTACGGCAGTAATATTGAGGCTTGGCGGGGGCCACTGCAATGGCAGGGCGAAGAGCTTTCAGTGCAGTACTTGCGCGTGGGCAGGGTTGCGTTTTATTTCCAGTCGCTCGATGGCGCCAGCAGTGGTTACTGGAGCGTCGAACAGGAACAGTGGCTGCCGCTTGATCCGGGTTTTAATGGGGATATCGCTGAGGCCTTGCGGGTTGCCAGGAATCAGGTGGCGCCTGCGCTACTGCAATTGCCCATGATGGCTCCGGGAGACGCATCATGAGCCGCGCAGTCATCGCGCTGCTGGCGGGATGCCTGCTTGGGAGCATGGCATCACCCGCACTGGTATCTGCCCAGCAGGAAGCGCCGCCCGCACAGCAGATCACCAATCTCGATCAGTTATTGGAATCTGTGCGCGATGAGCAGCGTCAACAGCAAGCGCGCAACCAGGAGCGGGAGGCGCGGTTCCTGCGGGACAAGCAGCAGCAACAGGCACTGCTGATGCAATCTCGCCGCGATTTTGAGCGCAATACAAATGAAAATCAGCCGTTGTTGGTAGTCACTGAGGGCAACGCCTCTGAGATCCAGCGCCTGCAAACACAGTTGCAGGATGTCGTGGAGGATATGGGTGATTTAGCCAGTACTTTTCGCGAGTTTTCCGGCGACCTTTCTGCAGTGCTGCAGGACTCAATGATCACCGCGCAGTTCCCGCAACGGGCAGGGCAATTGAAGGACCTGGCAGCGGCTGCGACGCACCCGACCATCGACGAGATTCAGGCGCTGTGGTTACTGTTGCAGGAAGAGATGACGGAAGCTGCGCGCGTCGCAGTGTTTGACGCTGCGGTAGTGCAAGTGAGCGGGGCGGCGACTGCTGGGGAAGTGTTGCGGATAGGCCCTTTCTCAGCGTTTCACGACGGTGACTTTTTGCGCTTCGTGCCAGAGACGGGCGAACTGTTAGTCCTTAGTCGGCAACCTGCGGCGCGGTTTCGTGAGGCTGCAAGAGAGTTTGCGACAGATTCAGCAGAGATCGCATCGATTACTGTCGACCCTAGTCGCGGTAGCCTGCTGGGTATGCTCAGCTACACGCCCAGCCTGCGCGAACGGGTCGATCAGGGTGGCCTGATTGGTCGTATCATCATCGTGCTCGGGGCATTCGGTTTGTTAATGGCCTGTTGGCGTGGCCTTTACCTCGGCACGGTCTATGTTCGCATTCGTTCGCAGCTGCGCGACCTGCAGACCCCGAGCCTCTCGAATCCGCTGGGTCGGGTGTTGCAGTCGGTCGAGGGTATCGACCAGCATGACGAAGGGTTGTTGCAGTTGAAACTGGATGAGGCGGTACTGGCAGAAATGCCGGCACTGGAGCGCGGGAATGGGGTGATTAAGCTGCTGGCAGCCACGTCACCGCTGCTGGGTTTGCTCGGCACGGTAACCGGCATGATTCTCACATTTCAGGCGATTAGCTTCTTTGGTACCGGCGACCCCAAGCTGATGGCGGGCGGTATCTCGCAGGCTCTGGTGACCACTGTATTGGGGCTAGTGGTGGCAATTCCTCTGTTGTTTAGTCACAGCGTGATCGCCTATCTTTCGCGATCAATGATCCAGCGTCTTGATGAACAGTGCGCGGGGGTATTGGCGCGCAGTGCCGAGCAGCAGGAGAGTTCGTCATGACGATGCTGTTGGCTGTCGCTAATGCAATACGGGATCTGATCGAGCAGGGCGGGCCGGTGCTATGGGTGATATTCGCAACCTGTCTGCTGCTGTGGGTACTGATTCTGGAGCGCCTGTGGTTTGTTCGTATTACTTGGCCCTCGCGTGCCGCGCAGTCTGTTGCGCAGTGGAATAATCGCGATGACCGCGTGTCCTGGCGCGCCAAAAAAATTCGTGAATCTATTATCTCGGAAGTGCGCATGGAGTTGCATGCGATGTTGCCGTTCATTCAATTGTTAGTCGCCCTGTGTCCGTTGCTCGGTTTGCTGGGCACCGTGGTGGGTATGATTGGCGTTTTTGAGGTCATTGCTATCAGCGGCAATGACGATGCGCAGGCCATGGCACGCGGCGTCTACCGCGCCACCATTCCTACTATGGCAGGTCTGGTGGTGGCATTGACCGGCATCTATTTCACGGTGCGCCTGCGACGTGTTGCAACCCGCGAGGCTAATCACTTCAAGGGTCTGCTGACATCGCCTGACGCAGCGCTAGGCGGAGCGCGGATATGAGTGCACGGCGACACCTGCCCGCAGAGGAAGACACCGAACTGGACATGACGCCGATGCTGGATATCGTGTTCATCATGCTAATTTTCTTTATTGTGACAACGTCCTTCGTTAAAGAGTCGGGGGTGACGGTCAATACGCCGCAAGCGTCAACGGCCGCAAACCAGGAAAATGCCAACATTTTTATCGCGATCACTGCAACTGGTGAGGTCTGGATTGACCGCCGTCCGGTTGATCCGCGTTCGGTGCGGGCCCTCGTCGCGCGACTGCACGCCGATAACCCGGAGGGGTCCGTTATTATCCAGTCGGACGCAGACGCGGCAACGGGTACGCTGGTAGACGTGATGGATCAGGTGCGCCTCGCTGGTGTTGAAGGCATCGCCATCGCCGCCGAACGGTCGGCGCAGTAGGCGGGGTCAGATCAATGCGCTTACTCCCTGCCGCGATAGGTGCGTTGCTGGTCACCCTTGCGGTGTTCCTGTTTATGCATGCGCTGATCCAGCGCGGCAAAGACGAAGGCGTGCCATTGGCGGTGTATAGCGATGTGCAGATTTTCCAGGCCCAGCCTGAAGAGCCACCGCCACCCGAACAAGAACTCGAAGCGGCGCCCGAAAAAATGGACGAGCCTGTTATGGAGCCGCTGTCAGTCGCGCCAGTGACACCGCCGGCTGCAGCGGTGCCCGCTGATACGCTGGAAATTCCGGTCCTCGACCTGGGCGTGGGAGACATTAATATTGCGGCGGCAGGCAAGCGCTGGAGTGCGCCGTTGCCGGGCGGTGGCGGTGCAGAGGTAGTCGTCGGAGGCACCGATGCCCAGGGCTATATCGAGGTGGTCCCGTTTGATACGCGCCGACCGAATGTGCCTGAGGTTGCCTGGCAGAACAAAATTGACGGCTGGGTATTAGTTGCCTTCTCTGTCACGCCGCAAGGCAGAACGCGCGATGTACGCGTGCTCGATGCCAGCCCGCGGGGTGTGTTTGAAGAGAAGGTGATCGCAGCCGTTGCAGACTGGACATACCGCGTCAATTTTTCCGGCAAGACAAAAGGCGACGTGATCCTGACGCAAAAGGTTGAAGTGAGCTGGGGCAATTACCCGCAAAACCTGCCAAATGTGGACTGAAGGCATGCGTGCAGCCGTGCCGACATTGGTTTTTTTACTGCTTGCCGGAACCTTGGGCCAGCCCACCATTGGGGTTGCGCAGGAGGGTCAGTACCGCAGCAAAGTGATCATCACACCGAACGATGGAGATTGGGCCAGGGGCGCAGAGCTGTCGATTGAGGAGTTGGAGCAGCAACTGGGTAGCATTGAGGAAGCCTATGCGAAATCGAGTGCAGGTCGGCATCTGGCGCGGCATTACGTGGAGCGTAAGGAGTACGACAAGGCTATCGAGTTTTATCAGCAGGCACTCAGCGCTGAAGGCCTTTCCGACGTGGCTAATCGTGAAATGTTGCGCGAACTGGCGCAGGTGTATCTGCTAAAAAAGGACTACGGTGCTGCCGCACAAACCCTGCAGCAGGTGCTGGCGATCAACCTGGTGCCCGATGTTGCCGATTTTCTGATGTTGGCCAGAGCGCAACACCATCTGCGTCAGTATGTCGATGTAGTAGCCACGCTTGATCGTATGCAAAAAGCGAGGCTGTCATTGGATGTGGCGCAAATACAGCAGGCACTGGCCCTGTATTACCATGCTGGGGCCTTCGCACAGTGCGAGGTGCTGCTCAGTCGATTGCTGGAACTGCAGCCCGGCGACGCGCAGAACTGGCATCTACTGGCATCTGTGTATCTGCAGCAGAATAAAAGAAAGCAGGCGCTCGATCAGCTGACGCTTGCGCGCACCAAGCTCGTGCCATTCTCCGAACGGGATATTTTGTTACTGGCCGGCCTGCAATCTGCTAACAATAATTCCTACGGGGCGGCGCAAACACTGGAAGGCGCATTGTCTTCTGGAGAGGTTGCCGCTAATGCCGCTAATTACCGCAGGTTGTTCGAATTCTGGCTGCAGGCCAGGGAGCAGGAAAAGGCGCGCAAGGCTCTACAGCAGGCCGCGCGCCTGAGTCCAGAGGTTGAGCTTTCCCTGCATCTGGCGCAGCTGCAGATGGAGGACGAGGAATTCGCCGAAATGTACCAGACGATACTGGCAGTCTGTGCCAAACAGTTGCCGGACAAGTTTGTTGGCCGCGCCAACCTGCTGCTCGGCGTCAGTCAGTTGAAGTTGGGTGATGCGCCAGGCGCGCGGCGTTCCTTTATCAATGCCACCTTGATTGGTGGCGTCAATGCCCAGGCCGGGCAATGGCTGCGGTTTATGGATGCCGCCCCCGCTAGCGATGGCGAGACAAGGCGCATTGTCAGTATCTGCTACGGTGCGAACGACAAGCGGCTGGACGCATCAACTAGCGCTGTCCCGGTGAGCGTGGAGAGCGCTGTCGCTGATAAGGCCGCGTCGGTAGCGTTTGAAATCAAGACCGTACCGCCCATGGCGCTGTATTACCTGCAGTCCAGCGCGCCTCTGTCTGCAGTCCTTGCGTCCTTGCGGGCCTCGGTGATGGGTTTGTACGTGAGTCTTGCAAAGTCCGGGGGCAGTGTTGACGGCCCGCTGCAGATCATTCTGCTTGGGGACCTGCTCGGCCCCCAGGACGCCCTCAGCCTGCAACTCGCCTCGCCAGTGCGCGGCACAGCACTGGGTAGTGGCAAGTTCAGGGTGGGAAGAGCCGGGGAATTCAGATGCGCTTCCCGCACATTCGAGGGGGCTGGCGATGGGGTGAGTGCGGCACTAGCGGAATTGGCCGCTGCAGCTCTGGCCGCACAGCACGAACTGACAGGTGAGACCCGTATAGTCATACCGCAGGGTGATAACACTGGCGGCCTGCGGTTAGAACTGCAGATGGGAATCCGTTAACGTCCGGCAGGGTCACGGTGTGCTCCCGCACATTGCGCCAGCCTTTCATCTATGCGGGCAAGGACTTATCTGGTCGACTGCCGTCAGTTCACCGCGCTGAATAGCGGTTCAGCCTGTGGCAGTAATTCATTTACGCAGATAGTGCACACTTTTCGCATTGGACTTGCTCAAATAGTACTGTACTATTTAGGTTGAAATCAGGGGGGAGGCCGATAACAAAAGCCCGTAAGCCTGTCTCAGGGAAGTGCGAAAGCCCTGTTACGCCAACCCAATATAACTCTAAAATGGATGATTAAAAAATGAAAAAACTGCTCGCCGTCTCTGTTCTTGCGACCGCTGCTGCCAGCATGCAGGTGCAAGCGTTCAAATTTGATACGCCCAGTGACTGGGATGTCCGCTGGGATAACACCGGCAAAGCCAACTTGATGCTGCGTGTCGAGGACCAGGATCCTTCGCTCTTTGATCCCAACAGATCGCAACCTGTGGGAGCTGCGCGCCTTTCAGACGACGCGACGTATTCGGTTAAGCAAGGCCACTTTGTCAGCCAGCGTCTTGACCTGCTGTCCGAGCTCGACGTCATCTACCAGGACAAGATGGGCTTCCGGGTAAGTGGTGCCGGTTGGTACGACTTTGCCTACAACAACAGCGCTTATCCCAGCAGCGGCCCTACCAAAGGGTACCCCTCCAACCTTTCTACGTTTGCCTATCTGACCGTGCAGCCTGGAGAATACAATGATGCGGCAAAAGAACTACACTACCGCGGTGGCGAGCTTCTCGATGCCTTTGTGTTCGGGAATTTTGAACTGAGCGACAGTGCCTCCGCCAACGTGCGCATCGGTCGCCATACACTGTATTGGGGCCAGAGTTTGCTGTCAGTCGGCGCCATCAACGGCTTTGCCGGTTCTATGGCAGCACTCGATCTTGCCAAGGGTCTGGGAACCCCTGGCAGTGAAGCGAAAGAGCTTTTTATTCCTAACAACAAGATTTCTTCCACATTACAGTTGGATGGGGGTTGGAGTGTTAGCGCGTTCTACGCGATGGAGTTTGTGCCCTTGCGCTGGCCGGCAGCGGGCACCTATTTCAGTCTGAACGAGGCAGTCACCGAACACTCCGAGTGTTTAACCGCTATCGCAGGCACGGATGGCAGAGTCTGCCTTAGATCGACTGATTATGAATACAATAATTCCGGTGACTGGGGCATTAATGTGAAGTACTACATTGAGCCCTTGGATTTGGAGGTCTCAACCATCTACATGAATAACACAGACAGGCTTACCAGCGGACTGTACTCAGTGATTTCGCCCAATGCTACAACGCAAGATCAGAAAGATGAGGCGGCCAACACCAACGCCACGCTCTTGGGTTCCTACGGCTGGGTATTCAAAGACGATATCGACACCTTCGGTATCTCGCTCGCCAAGCAATACTGGGATATCAGCTGGGGCGCCGATTTTGTCTATCGTCTGAATAACGCACTCAACCCGGGTTTGACGGAAAGCTTGCTGGCCGGCGCCTATTCCTCCGCCGATCAGGTGGGAACTGGCGATAGGTACCCCGGGCCCACCGGTGACACCGCGCACATCGTGATTAACGGCCTCGGTTTTCTCAACGGTGAATGGGGTCTGTGGGATGGCGGTACTTACGTTGGCGAGCTGTCGCTTTCCAAACTGATGGATTGGGGGCAGTTCGAGGAAAAGGCCAATGCCTTTGTTAACGACGACAACCTCTGTTCCAATATTAGCGGTTTGTTTCGACCGACGTGGTACCAGGTGCGTCCGGGCTGGGACCTCAGCGCTCTTGCTAGCGTTAACTACACCATGACCTGTAAGCAGGCGCCCACCACGGCTGCTGGCAACTCTAGGGTCGGCAATGGCAGTGTGGGGTTGTCACTCGATATTGATCAGTTCTGGAGTGTCGCACTCAATTACAACATGTACTACGGTCCGCAGAAATTCGCCGGGGCGTCTTTCATTAAGGACCGTGACAATCTTGCGCTGACAGTGAAGGCCACGTTCTAGACTAAAGACGTTTACCGAGCAATGGGAGGCCGCTTTCGTCATGAAAGCGGCTTTTTTGTTTGGCAGTTTTGTGTCTAATTGTATCTTTCTACCGCGCACCTCAGGTGGCCACTATTTAAGCGTGATTTTGTAAGCCTTTAGCCCACCAGTCGTGGTCGGCTCACCGGTTTCGTAATACAGTTTCATGGAGAGCGCGACATCGCTGATGGTCGTCGTTACAAACCCCGCCATTCTGGCCCCCAACCACTTGCCGAAGCCGCCCCAGGGCATGTCGTACATGAGGGTTGTAGTCAACCGGGTTTGCCCGTTGCCACCATCTTCCAGAGCGTAGCGGAACCAGGCATCCTTAAAGGGCGGCGCGGGTTTCTCGCCTTTATGCAGGTGAATCAAAAAGCCGCTGCCCGCGTTCCACTCCTCCACGGTCTCCTGGATATAGCTCTCCTCGTTGCGATAAACATAGCGGCTGGCGCCTACGCCTTCGCGTTGCTCACTGACGATCGTGGTTTTAACGATGCCCGGAACATAGTTGTGTGCGAGGGAAATATCCCGCAGCTTTTCCCAGGCCTCGCTGAGCGGGATATCAATAATCGTATGAGCGTTAACATTCTGGGTCATATCGGGTTCTCTGATTTAGCGGTTGATGCGCAAGGGTGGGTGCAGGCAATGTTGAGCATGATGTGTTGGAGCATCGCGCGCCTGAATGAAGGGTGCAGTCACTGCGGCCCTGCGTCGCTCGCATTGTCTTCTTCCTTCAATTTAATAGGCCCGAAGTTCTGCGGGAATTTTCCTTCCATACCGCGGTAGACCTCACGCAAATACTGCATGTCCGCGCGGATATTGTCGGTGGCAGTAAACGCCGCGCCGAAGCCGCCCTGTTTGCGTTTATAATCAAGAAACGAGGGCACAATGGGTACGTTGGCCTGCCGGGCGATATGGTAGAAACCCGATTTCCAGTACTCGGATTTCTCGCGTGTGCCCTCTGTGGGCACCATCAACACCAGATGGGGGACGGTGTCAAATGCCGCTACCATCGCGGACACTACGTTTTGGTTTCTGTGCCGGACAACAGGCATGCCACCCAACGCGCGCATGATCCAGCCCATGGGGGGATAGAACAGGCTGTGCTTGGCCATCCACGTTACCTTGATATCGAACGCGGCGGCAAATATGAGCATCAGGGGGAAGTCCCAGTTGGAGGTATGGGGCGCGGCTATCAGCACGCAGTGGTCGCAGTTTGGGCGGGCACCAATCAGTTGCCAGCCAGTGAGCTGGAGCAACCATCGCGCAAGGCTTTTTTTCATGACGGAGTCTTACCGGGGAGGTGGGCAGGTGTTACCGTTGCCCTGAAAGAATATAGCGTGTGCTGTCGGGTAGTCGGCAGCACACGCTGAATGTTGCGAGCAGTATAAAACACAATGACATCGGATTGGAGTTGTCGATGGGAAAGTTCGCGGGTCAGTCTGTTGTCGGCGGAGTCGGACGTGCTATTACATGCGGGTCTGCGCGGTAGCGCGATCAAAAAGTAGATGTGTCGGTAAGGGTTTAGTATGCGTTTTATAGGTAGGTTGCAGGTCTTTTACGGGTTTACTCGGGCACAACATTGGTATGTTTGTTGTCTATTGCTATTGCCGCTTTCAGCCGCTGCCCAGGAAAACCTGCAATCGCTATTGCAGCGACTGTCTGGCGAGGGCGTATTACAGATTGCCGGCGCCAACGTTCGGGATCTGCAGGTGACACAGGAGTTCTATGCTAATGCAGGCTATCTTCCCCTTTGGACCAATGCAGCGGCACTGAGTGAGCTGGCCGGCGCAATAGAGCAGGCCGGACTTGAGGGCATGAACCCCAACGATTACCACCAGACTCAGGTTCATGCGCTCTCTGACGGGTCTCTGAGTCTCGATGTGGCTTCTCGGGATCTTCTTCTTACGGATAGCCTGGTGCGGCTTACCTATCATTACGCCCTCGGTAAGCTGGAGCCCAAGGATCTCGCCTCGAGTTGGAACTTCAAACACAAGGTGCCTGAGATAGACCCGGTTGATTGGCTTGCACAAGTCACCGAAAAGGGCGGTATTGCGCAGGGGCTTGCCAACCTCAAGCCTGTTGCCCCGATGTATGCGAACCTGGTTGATGCGCTAGCCCGCTATCGCGCCCTCGCCGCTGTAGGGGGCTGGGACCTTGTCGCCGCAGGCCCCACCCTGCGGCAGGGTGCAAGCGGGCCACGTGTTGTAGAGTTGCGCGTGCGGTTGCAGGCGGAGGGGGATCTCGCAGCGGGCACCAGCAGTCTGCCAGACTATTTCGATGAGGCGCTTGAGCAGGGAGTCATTCAATTTCAGCGCCGACACCGCCTTGATGAAGACGGTGCGCTGGGTAACAAGACTCTGGCGGCACTGAACATACCGGTTGAACAGCGCATCGGACAGATATTGGTTAACCTGGAGCGCGCTCGCGTCCTGCAGGATATCCCGCCTACCGCCGTGATCGTCGATATCGCGGGTTTTGAAGTATCCCTATTTCGCGACGGGCGTCGTTTATTGCGCAGCAGGGCGCAGGTTGGCCGCCCCTATCGAACCACCCCTGTTTTCGGGGACTCGATTCGCTACGTGGTGTTTAACCCAACATGGACGGTCCCACCGAGTATTCTGGTCAATGACGTATTGCCAGCCATCAAACACAACCCCGACTATCTTGCCAGCCGCAACATGCAGGTACTGACCATGGCGGGTGAATTGGTGAATCCGGCCAGCGTAAACTGGCAGGCGTATCCTGCGCGCGGTTTTCCCTACATGATTCGCCAGCAGCCGGGGATAAATAATGCACTGGGTCGCATCAAGGTGATGTTCCCAAATGAGCATATGGTGTACTTGCACGATACGCCCAGTAAGGACCTGTTTAACCGCAGTGAGCGCACTTTCAGTTCCGGTTGTATAAGGGTGGAGAAAATTGAGCAATTGGTTGAGCTGCTGTTGGACGACCCGCAGCATTGGGACCGGGCAGGCATTGATGCCGCCGTTGACTCGCTTCGAACGCGCAAAGTGTTACTGCCAACCCCGGTGCCCATTTATTTGGTCTACTGGACGGTAGAGGTGGAGGAGGACGGCGCTGTGCATTTCAAGCATGATCCCTATGACCAGGACCCGCGCTTGATTAAGGCGCTGGAGCGGCCGCTGGTTCCCGACGGGTCCCGTGTTAGCCGCAGTCGCCAAAGCTCGCTGTAGGAGCACCCGCTGATGCTCAGTTACCGACACGCCTTCCACGCTGGCAACCATGCCGATGTACTCAAGCATCTGGTGGAAGTCCTCATTTTGCAGTATCTGGTGAGCAAGGACGGCAAGCCACTGCGTTATATCGACACCCACGCCGGAGAGGGCAGCTATAACCTGAGACGATCCTTTGCCAACAAGAATCGCGAGTATGCCTCCGGTATCGCCCGTTTGTGGCAATGCGAAGATCTGCCGCCCGCCTTGCAAGCCTACCTCGATGTGGTGCGCAGTTTTAACCTGACATCTCAGCTCACGCTCTATCCCGGGTCTCCCGCCATAGCCGCGCATCTGCTGCGCAGTAGTCACCGTTTGCAGCTGTTTGAGTTGCACAGTACTGATGTGATCGGGTTGCAGCACTGGGCCAGGAGCGACCGCCGCATCAGCGTGAAGCAGGAGGATGGCTTTGCCGCGCTTAAAGCTATTCTGCCGCCCATAGAGAGGCGCGCTCTGGTTATGATTGACCCACCCTACGAGGTAAAGTCAGACTACCAGACGGTATTCACCACACTGAGACTGGCCTGCAAGAAATTTTCCAACGGGGTCTTTGCGCTGTGGTACCCCCTATTGGACAAAGAAGACGTGAGACTTCTCGTTAAGCGGCTAGAGGCGATGACGGTGCGATTCCTGCTGGTTGAATTGCCTGTGCAGAGTGCGACGAGTGAGGGCATGTACGGCAGTGGGATGTTTGTGATCAATCCGCCCTGGCGCCTGCAGGAGCAGCTCGCCGCATGTCTGCCTTACTTGCAGCAGGCGCTGGCGGATTCCGACGCTGAGCCTTTCCGCCTGCTCGAAAGTGCGACGTAGAAAATTGGAAAGCACAGTGAAAAGCGCATTCGGAATACACTAGGTTACAGGCTTGGCCGCAGGCAACGGCTCTTCAAGTGCGGACGTGAGTCGTGAGCGAAACAGCCGGTCGTTGTCCAGGAACCAATCCCTGGCGCTGTCCCCCAGGCGTCTTACTGATACGTCGTCCATAGCGATAATCTGCAGAATTTTTTGCTCCAGCTCAGCGGGGTCGACATAGTAGTTGGCGCCAGCGCGCTGCTTTTCCGAACGGTTGTAGTTCACCAGCACTCCGCGTTCTGGCGTGATCAGCTCGTTCATCGGCGGCGCATCCGTGGTGAGTGTCAGCGCGCCACAACTCATGGCCTCGGCAATGCAATGTCCGAAGCCTTCGGCTTCTGAGGGGCAAAGATGAATGGCGTGTGAATTCTGTAATGCCCGCAGAGCAGGATCGTCCAGGCGAGCCAGGATATGCGTTATGTTTGGCGCATCAATCGCTTTGACGCGCGATTGACTGTAGGTCTTCGTATTTTGCACGATGGTCAGTGGTGGCCACTCTGGATGCTTTAGCCACAGTGTTATCAAAGCCCGGGTGCCTTTCTGCCAGCTGCGGCCAGCCACATGCAGGAAAAGGTGGTCCCGGCGATTAGTGCACGCTGCATCGCTTCGATCATCACTGGTGAAACCAATAAATCTGACATTACTGCCCAGTTTTGCAAAGGTTTTCGTGGCATCACGCGTTTTACACAACACGACATCAATATTTTTCAAATGGACTAAATGCCTGTCTTTAAACCATTCGGGATTGGGGATAAACATGTTGACGCGCGCATACCGAAAAAATCCTGGGCTGAGGTCTTCCAGGAATAGGTTGACATCATAGTTTGTTGCCGACAATGACCGACTATGCGCCCAGAGTTGGGCAAGATTGCGTGTTCGTTGTACGAAGCGACGACGATAAATGCGGGCCTGTTCGCGCGGCGCTCCATTGAGAGTCACCTCAAAATGATCAGCAGGTAACGCATCGAATAGTGTATCAATATCCCGGCTGAGGCCGCCGCCATTGTGCCAGGCAATAATGTTGATTCGCTTCATACTGCTTACTTATTTATCCGTCAAAGCTCGGCATCGTGCATGCCACATTACCGCACAAGAGCCTGCTCTTGCTGTTCTTTTTGTTGCGTGAACCACAGTTCGGCGTAGTGGCTACGCAGCGCCAGTAGTTGTTCGTGCGTGCCCTGTTCAACGACCACGCCCTGATCAAGTACGACGATATTGTCCGCATCGATGATGGTTGAGAGACGGTGCGCGATCACCAGGCTGGTATGACCCTTGGCGACTTCCCCTAATGCCCTCAGTATTGCCTGTTCCGATTTACTATCGAGTGAAGAAGTGGCTTCGTCAAACACCAGTATCGGCGAGCGCTTTAGTATGGTGCGGGCTATGGCCACACGCTGCTTCTCGCCTCCGGAAAGTTTGAGGCCACGCTCACCTACTGTGGTCTGGTGCCCATCGGGCAGTTGGCTGATAAAGCTATCCAGATGGGCCAGATGGATGGCATTCGCGACATCCTCGTCGCTTGCATTGGGGCAGCCGTAACGGACGTTTTCAAAAAGGGTATCGTTGAATAACACAGTGTCCTGCGGGACGATGCCTATTGCGCGTCGCAGCGACTGTTTGCTGACCTTGCTGATATCCACCCCGCCGATAGTGATACTGCCACTATCGACGTCGTAGAAGCGAAACAGCAGCTTCACCAGAGTAGATTTTCCGGCCCCACTTTCCCCGACAACCGCTACCTTCTGGCCAGCACCGATGCTGAATGAAACGCCGCGCAGAATTTTCCGGTCTTTGCGGTAGGAGAAAGCGACATCCCGGAACTCGATATCGACTGTTTGTACGTTGAGTGACGGCGCTTCGGGCACATCGCAGACGGTGGCCTTTACCTGCAACAACTGCAGCATCTTTTCGATATTCGCCATCGAGCCCTTGATCTCCCGATACACAAAGCCGAGAAAATTCAGCGGTAAGAAAAGCTGGATCATGAAGGCATTGATCAGTACAAAGTCGCCGATGGTCATCACGCCTGCAGCAACCTGGTGCGCGGCAAGCCACATCATGCTGGTCATCGCCAGTGCGATAATCAGCGCCTGACCGCCATTGAGTGAGAACAGCGACAAGCGATTTTTGCGCCGCGCCTGCTCCCATTTACCGAGTTCGTAATCGTAGCGCTTTGCCTCAAAGTCCTCGTTAGTGAAGTACTTTACCGTTTCGAAATTCAGCAGGCTGTCCACGGCCCGCGTGTTACTGGCGGAGTCGGCGATATTCGCTTCGCGTACAAATTGCGTACGCCACTCGGTAGCGGTAACCGAGTAGCCGGTGTAAAGAATGACCGCCACCAGCGTGATCAGGGCAAAGCCCCAACCGTAATTGAACAACAATATACCGACCACCAAAAATATCTCGATAAAGGTCGGCGCGATGTTGAATACGAAGAAGCGCATCAGGAAGCTGATACCCGTGGTGCCGCGTTCGATATCCCGCGACAGGCCCCCCGTGCGGCGATTGAGGTGGAAATCCAGATCCAGGTTGTGCAGGTGGCGAAAAACTTCAAGCCCGATTTTACGCATGGCACGTTCTGTCACGCGGCCAAACACGGTGTCGCGTATCTCACCCATTATTATGTTGGAGAACCGCGCAAGGCCGTACGCGAGCACCAACGCAACAGGCGTTGCAATCAGTTGAGATTTTTCAGAGTCCAGCGCATCGACGATATATTTGAGCAGAAAGGGCCCAGCGATATTGCTCAGCTTGGCCAGTATGAGGAACACCAGCGCCAGTAGTACCCGATTGCGATGTTCCATCAGGTAGGGCCAGATGATCATGACGGTGCGCCAATTGATCCTCTGGTCGGGTTCGTTATCGTAATTACCATGATCCATAGAGCTGCTTACACGCGTCTTCGAGTGCGCTATCGTACACGAAGTCGCTCTCTGACCCGAATGGCACTTATTTTAGCTGTGAGATCGGCGCCAAACCGACTGGACATTGCTTTAGCTTCAGGGTCGGCGCAAAATTTCAGCTATTGGCAGCCGCATCGAACTAGACAGTGATGGCCGGGCTGCGCCAGAGGGGAAACCCACTAGCCGAGCAGTTCCTGCAGTTGACGGTGCATGTTTTGTACACCGGGCTCATTGCGCCCAATCAGCACTTTGCGCGGGATACCCGCCTTGAGGCCGCGGTTGATCTTATCGACCAGCGAGTAGTCTTCAGCGACCGCTACATCATTGATCATCTGGAAATAGTCTTCGTAGTTCTTTCTATCCTCAGCGGTGGCCGGTTCCTGTGGCAAAAACATACTGTGGTAGACCACGGAGCGATCTGGCGCAATGGGGTAAACACGCCAAGTCTGGAAGTGATCATTGACCACGAAGATCACCGTATTGGGGAAGATATAGTTCACGTAGGAGCTGTACTCCCGCGGTTGCCACTGATCTTCTGGAATCCCCTTGAGGTCATTGATGGCCAGTGTCGGCGAGCCCATCGAGTGGTTGCGTCCATGCTGCTGGTAAGTCGCAGTGTTGCTGTACGCCATGGTCCCGATGGACTCGGGGTGCAGAAACTCGAAGTGGTAGTACTCGTGAAAGGTGTCCATGTTCAGCTTCCAGCTGAAATCGGTGAACACCTGTTTGGCGCCGAGGTAGTGGTGATCCTCAAAGCCGAATCCCGACAGTCGCTCCTGCAGCCCGCCAAGTACCTCATCGATGGAGAAAGCCAGGGCTGGATTGGGCATCACGAAAATCATACCGTACTTTTCCTGCACATCCAGCGGGCGCAGACCGAGCGCGTCGCGGTCGATAGTGTCAAAACCCTCATTGCCGAACGGTACGGCCACCAGTTTACCTTCCAGGTCATAGGTCCAGCCGTGGTAGGGGCAAGAGAACATACGGCCTTTCTTGGCCTTGCCATGGTCGCATTCGTTCAGGGGGGCGCCGCGATGTGAGCAGATGTTGACGAAGGCTTTGAGACTTTTGTCGGGCTGCCTGACGATGAGTATGGGTATGCCGGTGTCGTCGAAGGCAAAGTAATCGCCAGCCTCAGGCACCACACAACTGGGCCCGACAAACTGCGGATAGTTGCGAAAGAGCTCGGTCTTTTCGCGTTCGAATTGCGCAGGATTGATATATTCCTCGACGTCGATTTCCATGACACTCGCGGCCAGCGATGTCGTGTTGCGTGCTACCAGATCCATCAGTGCTTTAATTTCTTCAACCTGTTGTTGCCGTTGCATCGAAGCGCTCCTACAAACCCAGCACCATTTTGGCGATGATATTGCGTTGTATTTCTTGTGAGCCGCCAAAGATTGAGGCGGCGCGATTATTCAGATAGCGGGGCACGACTGAACCGAGGTAATCCGCTCGTACAGGGTTGCCCTGGTCTACAGGGTTCATGACAAAGCCCGCGTATCCCAGTACATCCACCGATAATTCGTTGATGTCCTGCTCCAGTCGTGTCGAGGACAGTTTCATGATCGAGGACTCCGGTCCCGGGTTGCCGCCGCCGCTAACGGAGGACAGGATGCGCAGTTCGGTGATCTCCAGGGCCTTGAGATCAATCGCAATACGCGCAACTTTGCGTGCGATGTCGCCGTGCTGATCAAACTCGGTGTCGGTCTCGCTGGCATTGCTGATGAGGCTGCGCAGGCTTTGCAGTTCATGGCGAATCCGGTGGGCACTGAAGCCGCCACCGCGCTCAAATTCAAGCAGGTACTTGGCGTACCTCCAGCCCTGGTTTTCCTCGCCGATACGGTTGGCCATTGGCACGCGCACGTTATCGAAGAACACCTGATTCACTTCGTGGTCGCCGGCCATGGTAATGATAGGTTCTACCGTTACGCCGGGAGTGGCCATATCGATCAGCAGAAAGCTGATGCCGTGTTGCGGTTTGCCGCTGCTGTCGGTGCGCACCAAGCAGAAAATATGGTCGGCCAGATGGGCGTGCGTGGTCCACAGCTTAGAGCCGTTAACGATATAGTGATTGCCATCAGTCTCTGCCTTGAGCTTGAGGCTGGCCAGGTCGGAGCCGGCGCCGGGTTCGGAGTAGCCCTGACACCAATACTGTTCGCCGTTAAGAATTTTTGGCAGGTAGTCTGCTTTTTGCTGTTCGGTGCCAAAGGCCATAATCACTGGCGCCAGCATTAGCAATCCCAGCGGTATCAACATGGGCGCGCCGGCTTGATAGCACTCCTTGCTGAAGATGTATTTTTTTGCCGGACTCCAATCGGTGCCGCCGTGTTCCACGGGCCACTGTGGAACGGCCCAGCCCTGTTTGACCAAAATGGCCTGCCATTCAAGCGCGATATCTCTTTCCACGAATACGCTGCCGTTGTTAGCCGTGCCCTCGACAATATGCGCAGGCAAATTATCCGCGAGGAACTGACGGACCTCGCGCTGAAATTGCAGTTCTTCGTCACTAAAGTTGAGATTCATTAGATTGACCTAATGGCTAAAGAGTGGGCTCCATCGCCCAGCGTATGCCGCGGCGCAGCAATTCGTAGAATTCTTCGGTTTTCCACGCACCTTCCTCGGGCACGGGGTATTCCTCGATGTAAGGCTGCATATCGTACTTTCCACGGCAGTGTCCAAGCGTCAGGTACAGGACCTGGCCCACGCCGTGTCTATGAATATACAGCACCGGTTGTACATCGGTGTCCTTCATCCAGTCATCGCGCAAAAAGTTCTCCACGGGATCAGACCAGTGGGTGTGCAGCAGGGTTTGGTGCTCGCCGTGAAACTTGCACAGATAGAGTTCGTCATCCACCTTGAAGCTGGGAATGCCTTTCACCAGCGGATGCTCAGGCTCAGTGACGTGCACCGTGTACTCATGAATAGGCGGGTGTGACATGAACTGGCTGCCCAGAACCGCCATGAAGGCCGGGTTCTCATCGGGGCAATCGACGCGTGGCGAGCCGTCTGGGCCGGGTTCCATGAAGCGCAGGATGGAATTTGTACCGTGCAGCGCAAACCACTTTTTGCCGCTGTGCACGAACTCAACCAGTCGATCGATTTCCATCTCTGTGGGGAGGACGTCGCAGGTATAGGTGATCAGGAAGTCGCTGGCACAGATTGCATTGATATCGCTAAAGTCTGCGCCCACCTGCACCTTGATGCGCGGTTGTTCGGCGAGGAGTTTGAGGATCTCGACACGGGCGTGATCAATATTGTGAAATTTGCCGCCGGCTATCAGATAGACGTCAATACGGTCACTCTTGCCAGTGATTGCCGGATCCATCATTGCCTCCTGCGGTGAAAGCCCGTGTTATCGTTATAAGGACGACAAACTGAGCGGGGTGGGCCGTTTGACGGGCTGCATCCTGGCGCGCCATCGGATGTGCGAAAGGCACGTTAGCAAACCTGTTTCTATAAAACAATCAGAATTGACTGTTTATTTTGTATCCGATACTGTGGGCCTCCTGAGCTACTCTATGCACCGTAATGTCATCTGATTTTTAAGGAGAACACCATGAAACTTTACTCTTCCGTAGGCCCGAATCCGCGCGTGGTCAAAATGTTTATGGCAGAGCGGGGTGTCACGCTGCCAGAGCAGGACGTGGATATAATCGGGGGTGAAAACCTGGGTGACGATTACAAAAAACTCAACACCTCGGCGCAGTCGCCGTGTCTGGTACTGGACGACGGTACGGTGATTGCAGAAATCACCGTGATCTGTGCGTACCTGGATGAAATTACCGATGGCCCTTCGTTACTGGGTAAGACGCCAGAAGAGCGCGCCGAAACACGGATGTGGAACCGACGTTTCGATACTCGCATTCTCGAGCCGATGACACTGGCGTTTCGCAGCGCTGAAGCACTGGAGCTTTTTAAGAATCGTTACCATGTCATTCCTCACGCCGCAGATGACCTGAAGGAAACCGTACAGGAATCCTGGCGGTGGCTGGAGCCGCAACTGGCAGGCAAGACTTTTATTTGTGGTGACCGCTTCAGCCTGGCCGATATCCAGTTATTTGGTTTTGCGGATTTCGGTGCAATGGTGGGTCAGGGAATTCCGGCTGACTTGCCGAATCTAAAAGCCTGGTTCAAACGCGTGGGCGAGCGTCCCAGCGCGGCCGCGAGCGTGCACCCCTCTCAAGCGGGCTGATTACAAAGTGCGGTAACTGAACTGCGCAACATAAGCCGATACACGCGAATAACAACAAACGAGGTGCGATGATGAAAGCGGCAGTGTTCAAGGAGGTCGGGCAGCCACTGGCGGTCGAAACAGTCGCAGACCCCGTTCCGGAGTCCTCCGAACTGGTGATGAAGGTCAGTTATTGCGGCGTTTGCGGCACCGACCTGCATGCCACCCGGCAGGGCCTCACCACCGCTTGCTGCGGTCAGATTCTTGGCCACGAATATGTGGGCGAAATTGTCGAGGTGGGCAAGCAAGCCTCAGGCAACTGGCAGGTGGGTGATCGTGTCTGCGCTATGCCATTTATTGCATGTGGTCACTGTCTGCCGTGCGCCGCCGGGCGATTTTTTGAATGTAACAAGAAAAAAGTATCCGGTGTCGATGACGCCGGTGGCTTTGCCGAGTTTGTCACTACCGGCTCCCGCGAAACGCTCCTGCTACCTGACAATCTGGATCTACAGACTGCCGCTCTGGTGGAGCCACTGGCGGTGGGCATTCACGCAGTGCGCGTGGCCGACATCAAGGCCGGCAGTCGAATTCTGGTGATCGGCGCAGGCCCTATTGGTTTAGCCGTGGCGCTGTGGTGCCGTTTTTTTGGTGCCCGCGAAGTCGTGGTCAGCGAGGTCGCCAAATCGCGCGCGGATCTGGCGAAGCAGCTCGGTGCCACCGCGGTTATTCATCCTGAGCTGGACAAGGGCGCGGAGGGCCTGTTGCAACAATTTTGCGATGTAGCGGGTGGCCCACCCGATGTGATCTTTGAGTGCGTCGGCGCGCCGGGCCTGCTGCAGCAGTGCATCGAAATGGCGCCGTATCGCGGCAAGATAATTCCGGTAGGTGTTTGCGAGCAGCCCGACGCCATCATGCCGTTCTTTGGCCTGGTGAAGGAGTTGCAGATTCAGTTTGCCATTGCCCACACGCTGGATGATTTCGAAACCTCGGTGGCAATGCTGGGTGAGGGGCGTATAGACGTCTCTCCCATGGTGACGGACATCGTTACGCTGGATGAATTACCGGACGCCTTCGAGGCGCTGCGATCACCGAGCCACCAGTGCAAGGTGCTCGCCCGGATTGCCTAATCCGCATCGCGGTAATAATCCACGCCCACCAGTTCTTTCCAGCGATCGTAGAAGGCATCGCCCTGCAGGCAGTTGCCTTCCATCCACGTATCATCGGACACTTTGGCGCGCGCTGCGGTGGTCTCTACTGCATCCGGGCCCACTGGGTAACGAAAATGCGGTTTATCCGATTCAATAGCGTGTTCAATCGCCCCGGCTACATCTGTTGGCATTGCCGGTCGGCGCAATCCAAACTCAAAGAAACGTCCCAGGCGTTGCAGTGAATTGAGGTAAGGGGACGGCTCTGTGGGTAGCGAGCCCTTGCCCCAGATAGGCGTGAGAACACAGCCCGGTTCGATGATGGCAACCTTCACATTGAACTCGGCCATCTCCTGCGCGAGTGCTTCGCTGAGACCTTCCATGGCCCACTTCGATGCTGAGTAATGGGCATGACACCCCATCACCACGCGTCCAGCCAGCGAGCCAACGGTGACTATCCTGCCGGATTTTTGTTTGCGCATAATCGGTGTCACTGCACGCAGTACACTGACATTGCCAAAATAGTTGGTCTCAAAGATTTCGCGTGCCTCTTCCAGTGATGTTTCTTCCACCGCACGACCACCGCCGATTCCTGCGTTGTTAACCAGTGCGTCGATGCGTCCGCTGCGCGCCATAATGTCAGCAACGGCCTGCTCAATGGAGGCGGGGCTGACCAGGTCCAGTTTGATAACGGTCACCGGCAGTTTTTCGGCGGCAATTTTTTCATTCAGCTCATTGGCGGTGTCGGGGCTGCGCACGGCGGCGTAAACATCATGGCCTTTTCGCGCCATATGCAAAGCAGTTTCCTGGCCGATGCCAGTACTGCTGCCGGTAACTAGAATAACGGACATAGATAGTCTCTCTGGTTGTGTTAGTGCGTTTAGCTTGAGTCTTTAGCGTCGGTCTCCGCCATCACGGATGATAGAGCAGTAACCAAGCCACTATCGACGCCACTATCGACGCCACTATCCTGACGCTGCTTGAAGTCGATGCGGTACTCGCAGGTTACACAGCGTCGCATTCCCTGACGCATGCTATCGTTCTGCTCTCGCAGTCCTTTTACTTGATCGCGCAAATCAGCAATTTCCCGTGCTTGCTGCCACAGTCGTTTTTGCGTAGAAAAAATGTCTGACAGGTCTATCATTGCTACAAACCTTGTTGCCTGCTTCATTGCGTACTCGGCTCGTCTACTACAGTCACCTACTGTGGTTGCCAACTCATTCGGACGGTACAGGATGTCTGTGGAAGATGCGGATCAAACTCTATTTTCAGGCCGCCGCCGGCGCCACTAAACAGCGCTTCAAACGGGCCCTTGCAAATATTGAGGCAGCCTTCTTCGGGCAGTGCATTGGGATTCGGCAGGCGCTCCTGGGGGCCGCAGGTATGCCAGCCGCACTCCGGAATCGCTATCACCATAACACCGTTCGCAGGGTCAAATTCAGTGATAGTCGACGGGCCTGTGAGCCAGTGCGCCGGGTTAAACGTTTCGAACAGGAAAGTACTCCAGCGACCGGGTTTGGCCGGCGCGCCATCCTTGGCTACTTTGGTTTTCTTGTTTTTGCTTTTGTCCGACATGCTGTTCATCATCTTGAGGAACTCCGGTGAGTTCTCGTGCGACAGCGCAACCGAGGTGCCTATTACGATGTCCTCGTACTGCTTTTGGCTGTAGTACTTGCGCAGTTCCAATAAGGCCCACTCCGCCTCGCGCACAAAATTGCCATAACGCTTGCGCCATTTTTCGCGCGGTGAATCGAACCGTGCAATAATTTCGCGACGCGACTTGATGTCGTCGTAGTCACGGTCAACCTGCGCCTTGTCTCCCGACAGCCGCAGTATGGGTACAAAGGTGTGGCTGATAATGGGCATAGCCTTTTTCACCAGCATGGAGTTGGACATCCACATGTCTATCCAGGCCTGCGGCCCCCAGTTGCAGTAGAAGCCGGATTTCTTTGGAGCGACTACGCGGCCTGTGCTCTGGTCTGTTGAGATGATCGTGTCATCAGGCATGGCATTCCTCCTAGTGGCCTTAGTGCATAAAACGAACTGTCACGCCGTAAACAGCCTCGGGCGCAACTGCTCCCACGTACCCGCCTAGAACCGGGATGTCGATACCGAAGTTGTAGTACTCCTCGTTCAGCAGGTTGCGCCCCCAAAGTGCCGCTTCCCACGTGCCTTCCATATTGGTGAGTGTAAAGCGCAGGTTGACGAGGTCGACCGCCGGGTTTTCCAGAGTCTGGTCAATATCCTGATCCAGAAAAAAGCTGTCCGTGTAGCTATGCTCGAGACGCACCGTGCCCAGCAGATTGTCCGTCAAATTATGTTGGTAGCTGATAAATGAACTGATGGTCCATTCCGGTGCATTGTCGATGGTCTGTCCCGCAAGGTCCTGTATGCACTGCGCGACAATGCCCGGAGGCAGACTCAAGTCGCCAACGAATACGGGTCCATTGGCGCTCTCGTAGTAATCGGTCACTGCTTGTTCAACCGTGCACTGGCCGTTGTCAAAGTCCTTGTACTCGGCTTTGTTGTAGCCAATAGCAGTGCCCACGAGCACATCTGCAAGGGGTATGAAAACAACATCCATCTCAGCACCATAGCTCTGCATGGAACCGGCATTGGTGACGGTAAAACTGGAGCCATCGAACGACTGCGCCTGGAAGTCGTCATAATTCACCAGGTAAATCGCGCCATTAACCTGCAGGCGTCGGTCTTCAGTGGCGGTTTTCCAGCCAATTTCATAGTTGGTTGCTGTCTCTGGGTCGAATTCTCCGTTCCTTCCTGCCTGTTCCCTGCGCTGATTAAAGCCACCAGACTTGAACCCGCGACTGACGCTGGCGTAGGTCATAATGTCGGGAGTGTAAAAATAGCGCCCGATTATGGTCGGTGAGACATCGTCATCGTTGCGGGTTTCATCGTAGAAGACATCTGGACCGGCCACCGGGGGAACATCAAGTTCTGTGCTCGGTAAGGTGATCTGCGAACCTTTAAAATCCTTTGTCTCATAGGTATAGCGCAAGCCAAATGTGGCGCTGAGCTGGTCGTTCACGTTCCAGATCAACTGGCCGAACGCGGCATAGCTGGTTGTTGTATAAGTGTTGTCATCTGTGTTGAGTGTCCCGTCGGGGAACACAGCCCCAAACAGCGGGATCAGATTGGTCAGAAGAGACGACTGGGCAAATTCTCCGACAGAATCGAGCTGAGAGTGAAAGGCATAGAGCCCACCTTGATAGTCGATAGTCTCGCCGCCTGGCGAGGTTATGCGTAGTTCAGATGAGTACTGGTCAAAATTGGTATCTTGCGTGCCGCTAACCGCGTTATAGGCGGTAAAGTCACCGTCATAGGCGCTGTCCGCTTCGAAGTGCCGCCAGGCGTTGATAAATGTCAGGACGTCTTCATTAGGTAAGTCCTTGTTCCATTCCAGAGCGACACCGCCGACTTCAATTTTGTTAGAGATCGGGGAGTTAACCCAGTAATTATTGCCGAAGGGGTCGGCGCCAGGGGGAGAGAACCCCTCTTCGTCTTCAAAGGAATTGTATTGAAAAATCTGCTGGCCGCTGGCATTGCGGCCAAGTTGCTGCTGGTAGGCTGCAGAGGGTGTGTTGGTGGTCGGTACTGCGAGTGTTGAAAAGCCCTCGTAGTCGATAACCGCTAGCGCACAACAATCGGTATCCTCTTTGTTGTAATCCACTGTCAGCAAAAACTCCCCGAGGCCGTCGCCATCTGTTTTGGCGCCAGTATCCAGCAGCACACGTGACTTCACTCCCCATTTGTTGGCGTTGTTGAGCCCCTGGCCATCGAAATCGTTTTCAAACAGATGGTCGCCGTCAACACCGAAGGCCGTGAAGCGTATGGCATTGCCCGAATCGCCCAAAGGTACGTTGATCATACCATGCACTTCCGCCCTGGATTCCGAGTTGTATCCCAGCTCTATCTCGGAGCTGAACTCATCGGGGGAGGGCGGCAGTGTGATGATACTGATTGCCCCGGCGGCCGTATTCTTGCCGTACAGCGTTCCCTGGGGGCCACGTAATATTTCGACACGCTGGATGTCGATCAGGTCGCCGATGCTCATGCCGGCACGACCCTGGTAAACGCCATCGATGAAGGTGCCGACGCTGGGATCAATACCCGCATTGCTGCCGACGGAGCCGATACCGCGAATTCTGATAGATTGCTGGCTGGAGTCTGAGCCGGAGACGATCTTGAGGCTGGGCGTATACTGTTCCAGGTCCGCCAGATTCCGCACACCAGTGTCCTTGAAGAACTCGCTGGTGAACGCGGTCACCGACATTGGCACTTCCTGAATACTTTCCGCCCGTCGGTTGGCGGTAACCACGACTTCTTCCAGCGCTAGCGGGTCGGGCCCGGTTGCGGGCACTTTGCTCTCCTGGGCGAGTACAGACGAAGCCAGTAGCGGGAGCAGCAGTGCAAAACCCGAAGAAAAACGACGATTGGCCATGATTGTCACCCGTGAAATCTTATAATTATTGCGCGGTGCCATTGCCACAGCAGGCTGCCTGCGGGAGCTCGGCCCCTGTCGGATGCAACAATATCAAATCGCTATTTTAAAAACAAACAGAATTGACTGATTTTTTAATAACCGGCGTTCTGGGGGGCGTCTGGCGGGGGATGTCTAGTGCCCGGGGTGCGGTGGCACGGCCAGACCCTCGAAGATCATTCTCAGCACTTCATCGCGGATACTTTCCAGTGAGAAGGGTTTATTGACCAGATGACCAATGCGGTTGTCATTGACCAGTGAGACAAAGCCGTGAATGGTGGACAGGATAGTCAGTGCCTGCATCACCGGGTCGCCCTTGCGCACCATCCCCAGTTGCTGGCACTCGGCGATATTGGACACCATCTCCTGCAGTGCCTGGCGGCTGGTATGTTGCAACGTAAGGTCGCCGGTAGTGCTGAGCAGGTCGCCACTGAACATCACCCGGTAGTAGGCGGGGTGCTGCAGCGCGAATGCCACATAGGCCAGCCCGCTAGCGGCGAACTGGCTCACCGGGTCATCGGGCGCGGTCGCTTTCTCTGCCTGCATGGTCTGCTGCATCTTCTCAAATCCCTGCTCCACAACGGCGAGAATCAGTTCATCGCGGTCGGCAAAATGGCGGTAGGGTGCAGCGTGGGAGACGCCTGCACGGCGCGCTACTTCGCGAATGGTAAGCCCTTGAGGGCCGATTTCGGTCAGCACAGCCAGAGCGGCATCGAGGAGCGCACTGCGCAAATCGCCGTGATGATACTTTTCTTTTACCGCCGCCAAGTAACGTATCCTTGTTGATTGTTAGTGCGTTTATGCTAACAATAAAATCAGCGTGTTGCTATTGTAAACATAGAAAACCGGTGTTAATGTTTCTGCTGTCTACACTTACCGAGATGAGGAATAGCCATGTCCGCTCCTATGTCAGCAACCAATCCCTTTTTGAACTTTCCCTATGGTCCGATCCAGATGGAGTGCGAAGCGCAGGATCTTATTGTTGAGGGTGAGATCCCCGCAGACCTGAGCGGCTCCCTGTACCGCGTAGGCCCCAACCAGCGGTTCAACCCCCGGGGCGAGTACCACCTGTTTATGGGCGACGGTATGGTGCACGCATTCCATATTCGTGATGGCAAGGTGAATTACAAGAATCGTTGGGTGCGTACTGCAAAGTGGAAGCTTGAGGACAGGGCGGCCCGGTGCCTGATCAATCCGATGAATCCCTTTGAGTGCGATCCTGATTACACCGACTTCGTATTTACCGATAAAGACGGTACCGCCAATACGGCGATGGTGTGGCACGGCGGCCGTTTGCTGATCATGGAAGAGGGCCATCCTCCCTATGAAATAGACCCACAAACGCTGGAATCTATCGGCAGCTGGAATTTCCGCGGCAAGCTCACCACGGCGATGACGGCCCATCCAAAGGTTGATCCCGCTACCGGGGAAATGGTGTTCTTTGCCTATATGGCCAGTGGAGCATTTTCTGCCGATGTGATGGTGCACAAGGTCAACCCGGAAGGGATTTTGACAGAGAGCGTGCGCATCGACACGCCCTATTCGGCGATGGTGCACGATTTTGTGATGACCGAAAATTACATTCTTATCCCGATTATGCCGATCACCGGCAGCCTTGATCGTGCTATGGAAGGTGGGCCTCCGTTTGCGTGGGAACCCGACAAGGGCGTTTTCCTCGGCGTCCTGCCGCGCCATGGCGGCACCGAAGAAAATATTCGTTGGATAGAAATGGATCTTAGCTTCGCGTTCCACTTCATGAATGCGTTTGATAAAGACGGCGTGATTTCTGTGGATGCCTGCCAGTTTGAGACCGCCCCGCTGTTTCCAACGCCTGATGGCAAGTCCACAGGAATGTCGAAGCCGCACCTGAGCCGTTGGACAATCGACATGAACGACCCCAAAGCGCGCGCGAGCTTTAAGCAGATAGATGAGTTCGAGTCGGAGTTTCCGCAGTGCGACCCACGCTATGTAGGCAAGGAGTATCGCCATGGCTGGTACACGTCGCCCGATGGCAAGCTGAAGAGCGCGCTGGCCGAGAACGACAATTTCTTCAATGTCGTTGGCCACTTCGACCACAAGACCGGTGCAGTCGACCGCTACTCCTGCGGCGATGCGCTCGTATCAGAGGCAATCTTTGTTCCGGCCTCTGCCACTGCGGCAGAAGGAGAGGGCTATTTGTTGGCAGTGGCGACCAGTTTCGACACCAAAACGAGTAGCCTGCTAATTTTCAATGCGCTCAAGCTCGCTGATGGCCCGCTGGCCAAGGTTCACCTCTCGCACCGTGTGCCTGCCGGGTTCCACGGTGGCTGGCGTCCAGGCGCATAAGTAAAGACGGTGAGCAATAGGCCCGCTTGCGGGCCACAACAACTTAACTGCGCTCATGCTCGACTGAGATACCCGCTGATGTACTAAGGAGTCCGTCAGTCGTTCTCATGTGAGACGAAGACCTGTGCATCTCCGTCCATATCGACCGACACATTGAACTCGATGGGACGGCAACAGACCTGACAATCTTCAATATAATTCTGCTGGTCAACGGAGCAATCGAGATAGACCTCGATCACCTCGCCGCAATACGGACACTCGATCTTTCGCGCTTCAAGTTCGTTCACTGGGGTTTCACTCTTGAGGTAACATCAGGGTTGCAGCCCTAGACGTTCAACCATTTTCTGCTCATCGAAGTATTTGTCCACACTCGCGAGGCCGCTAATAACCTTGGAATCATTGAAAAGACCTCTGCCAGCTACCTGACTGAAGACCTGAAATGCCTGTTGAATGGCTACCTCTCCGTCCTGCTCAATGGCTTTCCTGGTTTGATTCAGGCAGGTAACCGTCACCATCGTCACAAAAATCTCAGCGGCTTTTTTACTTATCGCCTCGCGTTGCTCATCAGTAATTGATGACATTGCAACCACATCGGGCTGCAGTGCAATGGAGGTAAATATCCACTGCACCAGCGGCGTCTTGTCTTCAGGCTTTACCGATGTAGCGAGACATTGAGACATCTCGTCTGAATGAATGCCGGCACTGGCGCTCGTTGAAAAAGCGATAGATGCCGCAAGAAAAATGGTCTTGATTGGCGTATTCATTGTGAACTCCTTTCTTACGGCTTAGTGAAAAACGGAGAAGGCGCAAGTCTGGCAGTGCCGCTCTCCCGCGTGTGAATTAGGGCAATGATACTTCGAGACGCTTTCAATTGGCCACACCCTGCGCTGCTAACGGCAAAAATAGCGATTCCACTTCCTCGGCGCGTGTCGGTCGCACCAGTCGAGCATCTTCGCTGCCTGCGTTCAAGAGGATTAAAGTAGGCCATAGTTTTACCTTGTAAAAGCGCCCCAGCTGCTGCCCCTTGCCATCAAGCACTTTGATATGAGGTAGTGTCTGTTCCCACATCGCCTGCTGTACAGCGGACGATGCGCCTTACGCTATCCGGTCCCGTCCATGCGTGCAGCAATTAATCATGTAAGACAAACCTAGTGGGCCCTGATTGATAGCGCGCTTACCCAAACCCAGCGGGAGTGAATCCACCGCGTTGCGATCCCAGTGAAGGGGGTTGGGGTCGCGCAATATTGCTGCCATCGTGCGCATGCGCTCGGCCGAAACAGCGGCCATAACCCACTCTGGAACGGCGTCGCCCACCGCATAGCTCACAGCATGTTCCTCGTGAAGTGCCAGGTGACGGCAGTGCGTGCGGCGAGCGTCTCCTTTGGCGCATACACTTCGAAGCAGAACTGGACACGATCGTACACTTGGCTCTCTGCATTCTCACAGCGCTGAGCACTAGTGTTGCCGCCACTGACCTTGTAGCGTATCTCCTCACGCAGCGGCACAAACATCTCCCAATCATAACTTTCTATCATGATCGAAAGATCCGATTCCGCCTGCCCGAGGGCAAACATCTCGGCACTAGACGTGCCTGCGCCAATGATGGGAAGGTGGAAGAGGGCGACGGGGTGTACCCTCCCATCGGGCAGTAACGCTGCCCCGGTGCACTCGGTCAGCAGAAAGTTTTCCCAGTGGGCAATCGTATAGTCACCGCCGGGAAAGCGGTGACCTGTGAGTTGAGTAATCTCATCTTCCGCGGGAATGGATTTTTCTGTCATGTTGATGGAGTTCCCGGAGTCGACGAGGTCCGGGTAAAAGACGCAAGAAATAATGAAAAGAGACTATCGACGACCTCAATGGACGAGTTCAGTCGATGGTCTCCGGGAACCAAATGCAGTGAACAGCCCGCACTTCTCGCAAACCGTATCGAGTTCTCGGGCGGGATAAGTTCATCAGACCACCCGTGTACGATTTCTATACAAGTCTTCGCATGATAATCCTGTCTTTTGTAGCCGGGTAGATGCAGCGCTGGTGCTAACAGGAATACGCCTTCTGTCTGAACTTGCTCAGCTGCAACCAAGGATACGTAACCTCCCATACTTGAGCCAACGAGTATGAAATCGCCGGCCTCTTCTCTGAGTACGTTTATCAGTCGTTCAACTCGAAGATCTGGATCGAGAATGTCTGAATAATCGATACTGTCAACGTCGAAACCGCAGGTCTTAGCAGCAGCCGCTAGCCTTTTGATCTTGCTGCCCCAGGGGCCGCTTTCTTTTCCATGTGAAAAAATGACTTTCATGGAACACCTCATCGTGCGGCCTGCCACTTTTGCGCATGCTCTTCATAAGTAGTGTCTAATTCTTTCATACACCGTTCGAATTGAATCTGGGGTAATTGGCCACATTCGAGACGCTGATTATCCTGAGCAGCGTTATAGATTAGTGTGTTGCTGCAGGCGACAACAGAAAGCGTGATAGCAACTATAAGTATCGATTTCAAACTGCTCACATCAATATCCCTTGCCCATGTTCACCACGTTCAGCATTGGCTCCCCCGCAACATACCGGCGCAGGTTCTCTACTGCGATAATCATTGTGCGTTGTGGGCTGTCGCCGCCCGCGGAGGATACGTGGGGCGTAATCAGAACATTGGGCAGGAGCCATAGAGGATTGTCTTTTGGCAGCGGTTCGGGGTCGGTTACGTCCAGACCTGCACCGAACAGTTTGCCAGACTCCAATGCGGCGATTAGGTCGGCGGTTACAGTGCTCTGGCCGCGTCCTACCGATAGAAAAATGGCGCCGCGTTTAGCCGCATCAAAGAAGGCTTGGTTAAAGATGCCTGTTGTCTGCGGGGTGAGTGGCAGGGCGTTGACGATGACATCAGCTTTACCTGCCAGCGTGTGCAGTTCGTCAGCCAGACCCACGTATTCGACATAGTCGGGGCCTTTGCGCGAAGAGTTGCGCGTTGCAATGACGCGCATGCCCAGTCCGTTGGCGCGCAATGCAATTTCGGTACCGATGCCGCCCAGTCCTACCACCAGCATCGTTTTGCCATTGAGTTCGCCAAAGGTGACGTCATCGGATAGTGATCTATCCCATCGTGATTCGCTTTGTGCTTGCGTGTACGCGGGCAGATTGTGCACTAGTGCCAGTAACATTGCGATCGTGTGCTGGGCGATAGCGGGGCCGGACAGTCGCTTGTTGTTGGTGAACGCGATATCTTCAAGTTGCGTACCAATGGCACCTTTGCAGTGATCCATGCCTACGAAGTAGTTGTGCACCCAGCGCAGTGTGGTGTCAGCGTTTTGCAGCATGGGACCGGTACAAATGCCAATGATGGCGTCGGCTCCCACCAGCAATTCTGCAGTGGGTACAAAGTTGCCAGACCGATCAAATATTAGTTCCACACCCCCGGCCGCTGCGGTGATTTGCTCTTCATAATCGACCGCACCTATGTCCATGGCGGGCAACAACATCACCACTACGCGTTCGGGTTTCCAGCCGGGATTTTTGGAGATTGGTGTGGATGATTCCTGCAGGCCCAGTTCAGTAATCAGCGCTTGTGCCTCGGGGGAGGGTGCACTACTAAAGCCATTAAGGCTGAATAGAGAGAGTGAAAGCGCGAGCAGCAAGGCGCAGAATTTACGTGTTTTCATATCAGCCTCCGCTCACAGCACTTCTTGGAAAAAATTCAGCATCGCCTGCCAGGAGCGACGGTCGGCAGCGGCATTGTAGACTGCGCCGAATCCCGGATCATTCGCTGCTGCGCGGGTAAATGCGTGTACGGTTTGGCTGTAGGCATACAGTTGCCAGTCTGCCTCTTTGGCGTTCATCTCTTCTTTGAACGCGGCGACCTGCTCGGGTGGTACCAGCGGATCATCATCGCCGTGCAGCACCAGAATTTTTGTAGTGAGGGATTTCGGCGTACCTGGTGTGGTGCCGAGCGTGTTGCCGTTCAAGCTGCCGTGGAAGGTCACCACGCCCTTGATGTCATCGCCGCCTGCCCGGGCCAGATCGAGTACGGCCATTCCCCCAAAGCAATAGCCCATGGCGCCGATGCGCGATAGGTCGGCCCCGGGAATAGTTTTCGCCGCCGTTACAGCGCCTTGCATGCGCTCCAGCAGCATGGCGCGGTCCTGAAAATACGGCGTAAGCGTTGGCATCAACTCTGCCATATCGGTGATCGTTTTGCCCTCACCGTGAATGTCGATGGCAAAGGCGATATACCCTTCATCTGCCAGTTGCGCGGCTTTGCTGCGAACCTCGTCGTTGAGGCCGTCCCAGGCGTGGGTTACCAGCACCAGCGGCAGCAGGCCACTGGCATTGTTGGGTGTGTAGTACTCGCCCTTGCACAGGGTGTCGCCTGCGGTGTACTCCAGCGTTGTAACAGTACTTGTCATGGTGCTCTCCTTGTTTTGATCGCCTTGTCAAACTACCCGTTGTCTAAATGCCCGTTGTCTGAGTGCCAGTAGGTCACCTACCAGGTATCTACATGGAGCACGTTGTCCAGTTCCTTGCGCGGGGCGGCCTTAAAGTTGGTGCCCTGCGTGTAGGCGACGGGTATTAGTGCGACCTGCGCAAAATCGTCGGGAATAGCCAGCAGGCCCGCCACTTCCTTTTCGTAGCTCAGGTGCAGAGTGGTCCAGCAGGTGCCGAGCCCGCGCTCTCTGGCGGCCAGCATAAAACTCCACACCGCTGGCAGTATAGAGCCGTAGATACTGGCCGCAACGCCCTGCGGCAGCCCGGGTGCATCCGGGCGCCCAGCGCAGCACGGAATTAACATCGCGGGCACCCGGTGCAGGTTGTCGGCAAGATAGCGGGCAGAGCTGAGCACACGCGCCTGAGTAGGGGCCATCGAGGGGTCGTCCAGGTGTTGCTTGGTCGGTTGGGCAGGGCCGGCTTCGTAGTCGTCAAAGGCTTTCAGATAGAGCTTGGCAATCGCTGCCTTCTTAGCTGCGTCCGTCACAATCATGAAGTGCCAGCCCTGTGAGTTGGAGCCGGACGGGGCTTGCAGGGCGATCTCCAGGCAGTCGTGCAATACAGACATATCGACGGGTTTATCAAAGTCCAGGCGCTTGCGCACCGCCCTTGTGGTGGTCAGTACTTCGTCGGCGCTCAGCTTCAGTCGTGGCATGTCTATTCCTGTTATAAGAGGTTATTGGAAGTCCGTCTTGCGCGGTGTTTTCAGGGTAGTTTGCGGAATCGAGTCTAGGTCAATTTCCCAACCAATAAAACCGTCAACATTGATTGTTTTACCAGAATCCGTTTGTTAGCATGGCACATCATCGGGCAATGCGATTGCACTGCAACTGCATTTCAAAGCCGCTTCCCAACGACAGGTCACACCGTGGATTTTTCCCTCAGCGAAGAGCAAGTGTTACTGCGCGACAGCGTAGACAAGTATGTGCGTGAACAGTGTGGTGTAGAGCGCCATCGCATGTTGTGCAGGACTGACCTGGGCTTTGACCAAGGCGCCTGGCAACAGTTTGCGCAACTGGGTTGGTTGTCGGTTCCATTCAGCGAGGCGCTCGGTGGAATAGCCGGCGGCGCCACAGACCTGATGGTCATCGGCGAGGCATTGGGCAAAGGCTTGCTGCGAGAGCCGTTCCTCACCACGGTGGTGACGTGCGGTAGTTTTCTGCAACACGGCGGCAATGCGGCGCAGCAGGCGCAGTATGTTCCCGCCATTATCGATGGCAGTGCCCAGTGGGCGTTTGCCTTTGCCGAGTCTGCGAGTGGTTACGATCTGTCGCGGGTGACTACCGCGGCTCAGCGCAAAGGCACTAACTATGTTTTAAGCGGCAGTAAGTTGGCAGTGCTCAATGCGCACTGCGCCAATCACCTTATTGTGTCCGCGCGTATCGGTGACGAGGCAGCCGATGGCGCTGGTATCACCTTGTTTATTGTCGATGCAGATGCGCCCGGCGTTGTACGTGAAAACTTTGTAACAGTGGATGGCAGTCGCGGTGCGCATCTGCAGCTGAACGGGGTAGAGCTCACTGCAGCGCACATCTTGGGTGGGGCAGGTGATGGTCTGCCATTAATAGAGGCCGTGATCGATACCGCTATTGTGGCGCTCGGCGCCGAAGCGCTCGGTGGTATGCAGGTGCTGCTGAATGCCACCGTTGAGTACACCAAGACCCGCGAGCAATTTGGCCAGCCCATCAGCAAGTTTCAGGCCTTGCAACACCGCATGGCGGAAATGTACATGAAGGTGGAGGAAACCCGTTCGCTGCTGCTTAATGCCGCGATTGCGTTGGATGAGGGCAGCGAAGACTCAGCTGCAGCCTGCGCCGCGCTCAAGGTGAAAGTCTCCGAGGCGGGCAAGTTTGTGGCGCAGCAGGCGGTGCAGTTGCACGGCGGTATCGGCATGACAGATGAGCTGTGTGTCGGCCACCATTACAAACGCCTGATGATCCTGGCGAAGCTGTACGGCGACGAAGCTTACTATCTACAGAAGTATGCCGATTTGAGATAAGGGGGCTAGTTTACTCAGCCGGCCCTCGCCGATAATCGATCAGTAAACCGCCCCTGCAATTCCCCATTATTTTGTTATGCGCTTTGCATTAGGCTAATCGCCGTTAGCAACGCTGCAGCAACAGCGACCGATGAAGCGGGGTTTTGCCCTGTTATGATCAGGCCATCAACAACGGCCAGTGAGTTCCAGTCTTCAACCTTCTGGTACTTTGCGCCCATTGCAGTAAGCTGATCTTCGAGCAAATAAGGCACGATATCGGTTAATTCCACTGCGGCCTCTTCAGAGTTGCTGAAACCGGTGACGTGTTTGTCTTTAACCAGAGGCTCGCCATTTTCGTTCTTGGCCTTAAGTAGCACTGAAGGAGCATGACACACAGTTGCTACCGGCTTTTTGGCTGCAATAAAGCTTTCGATCAACGCAATTGAGTCTTTGTCATTGTGTAAATCCCATAATGGACCATGACCACCGGGATAGAATACTGCATCAAAATCATCCACTTTCATGTCTGCCAATCTTGCAGTGTTTGCCAGTGCCTTCTGGGCAACGGGGTCCTGCTCGAAGCGGCGTGTATGATCGGTCTGAAAACCAGGTTCGTCACTTTTCGGATCAAGAGGCGGTTGACCTCCACTCGGTGACGCTAGCGTAACCTGCACGCCCGCATCTTCTAAGTGGTAATAGGGGCCGGCAAATTCCTCCAACCAAAAGCCTGTTTTCTTGCCAGTATCACCCAGTTGATCGTGGGAGGTTAAAACAATAAGTACGTTCATCAGGTATTGCCCTTTGTGGTTTGCTTGCATTCACTGTAAGTACACGGCTGACTGTGTAGAGATCCTTTAGGCTTTATATGCACCATAAGATTCTGCCTCCCACTGATCCTATCTTTCCCATAAGTCGTTCGGAATTTACTCCGCCCCCGCGCCATTCAAGAGCGCTTCAGGAATGTCACTCTTGCCCTGGATAATGTGATTATTTTCATAAGTAAGCTTGACGGGATAAGAGATGCCATTCTTGTTAAAGGGACAAACGCTAAAAAATGTCAGATTCGAGAAATAGTTTTCCTCATACACTATGTCGCCGTAAGTGCGACACCCGCCAATTTCATCGCCATAAGGGATAGTATCAAGGATAGCATAGGGCGGGTAGGGAAGAGGGTCCTCGCCGTTGGCTGCGGGCCCGAAATCAAGTACGCCAATGGGGTTGTTGTATGAGGCATTGTTTTTGAGCACCACAAAGCGGCTACCGCCATCCGTATAAAACGTATTGCCACCTCCAGCGGGACGTTTGTTGTGTGCAACGTTGCCCTGAATCAGTAGAGCGTCATCCATTGAGGTGCCTTGCTGCCCCGTAGTATAAATGGCGCCGCCATCCCATACTTTGCGGAGAAATCCCTCAATACGATTATTTAGAATGCGGTTGCCGCTGTTCTGGGTGGGCTTGGTATAGATACCCCATTGCCCTCGTTCAGCGCCTGGTAAGCCGGGGAACATGCCGGGGTCGAGCAAGCCCCAGCCCCAGTCCCAGCCCCAGCCTATCGCGATGCCAGAGCACGGCACATCGGCAATCGTATTTCGACTGATTAGTGTTCGCCGTGTGAAGCCGACATATATCCCGGCCGCATCCACAAACTCCCGGCCCACACTCTTTATGGTGTTTCCCTCAATGACGTTATCCTGCGTGTACTGTGATTCCATCTGCGGGTGGCTGTCGATCGCACTTACCCCGCCGAGCTGAATCGCTGCAGCGGAGATGTCGGTGAACACATTGCTCTGCACGACGCTCTGTTGACTGCCCGTATCAAAATCAAGGCCCACTGCGCCAAGGTGCTGGAAGACGTTGCCTCGAAAGGTAATGTTATGCGCGTAACGAAAGCGAATGTTTCCTGGCGTGCGGATGACGTCTTGAACATGTCCTATAACATTAGGCTTGCGCCCTGTTCCCACAAGATGAAATCCACTCTGGTCACTCACATACCCATTGGCACTCCCAGGACTGAGCCAAGTGGCGTATGAAAAGGTCAGCCCCTCGAAGATCAGGTTAGAGAGTGGTTCATCCTCATCCCCTGCACCTTCGATGAGAGTTCCGATAACGGGTAGCTGCACGTCAGCCGAATAGATGTCTTCATCGGCAAGGGGAATGTAGTAGAGAAATCCGTCGCTACCATCAAAATACCACTCGCCAGGTTGATCGAGGAACTGATAGGCATTCTCAAAGCGAGTGACCTGCCAGAAACTCCAGAAACCCGGTTGACGCGTAGCTGCCTTCAGAAACGAATTGGCATTTGTCCAAGCCGGTTCCTGCAGTGTGATAAGGCCAGTTTGACCGCCAGCGGGCAGTAGCCAAAAGGGGAAAAAAACGGGCGGTGTTGTATGCGATGGAAACGGTACCACCGTTTGCAGTGGCACTATCATCATTTTCCACTGTGTGATGAGAACCGCTTCAATGTCTTCGACGTTAGTCCAAGATGCAGGGTCGCTCCAGCGTGAACTGTTCAGCGCAGTTGGAACAAACTCAATACCTTCGGGCTGCGGTATACCCTCGGCATAATAGTAGGCGGGTCGGAATCCGGACGGGGAGGGCGATGTTTGTGCACGTGTCGCACGGCGGCCATTTACATACAGCTGTCGTGAGTGCTGAACGCTAACCGGTGCCTTGTATATCCCCAGCGACGGCTCATGCGGCGTCCAACCTGTAAGCTTTACCCCGCCGGAGATAACAACCTGCTCCTCAGATGCCGCGCGGTATACGATCGGCTTGCCAGAACAGCCGCTATCACGCGCGCCAAAGGTCAGTGGTTCAGCGAGGTGGTAAACGCCTCTCCGGATATTGATGGCCACTCCCTGACAGCGTTGTTCTTGTGTGAGCACGCTAACCGCAATGTACTGTCTTCCCTTTTTCAATTAGCGCACTAAACGGCAGGGCCGCAAAGGGCGATTTTTTACTCGACTCGCTTTGCTGGTGAATAGATTAGTCAACTGTCCCAGTAGGTCTGTCCCTGAAAATCGTGAGTCAGTCTGGACAGAAAGGTTGCCGGACGTTTCGGCGAAAATGTCTTCTGAGTATAGGCAGCCTGGGCCAATAACTTCGGAATATATCCGTCGGCTTACTGCCGCATCAGTGGATAACGCAGAGGCACAAGCATGTAGAGGGGCGTCTGCTTTTAGACGGTTTAGAACGGCGCTTCGTTCTCAGCGTCCCTTGAACTTCGCAGCGCGACGCTCCACAAAAGATTGCACACCCTCTCTCACATCTTCAGTTTCAAACAGTGCTTTTTGGGTCGGCGCAAGGGCAGCCACTGCGGCGTCAAAGCCCTCTTGCACGAAGCGAAGTGAAGCAGCTTTGGTAGCCTGAACTGCCAGCGGGGCGCAGGTTGCGATAACCTCGGCGATCTCGATTGCCCGCTCTAGCTGGCGGCCAGCCGGTACTATCTCCTGAACCAGGCCGATGCGCTTTGCTTCTTCGGCGTTGAATTCATCTGCGGTGAGCAGGTGGTACATGGCATTGCCCCAGCCGCCGCGTTCGACGAAACGGATGGTGGCACCGCCTACCGCATGGATGCCGCGTTTGGGTTCCAACTGGGAGAAGCGGCAGTTATCGGCTGCGATGACAATGTCGCCGCTCAGTGCAAGTTCGATACCCACTGTGAAGGTAATACCCTGAACAGCGGTGACGATGGGTTTGCGGCAGGCACGACCGAGGCCAAGGACATCGATTTGGCTGCCGTCGCCACTAATGCCTTGCGCCATATCGCCCGTCCATTTCGGCAAATCGAGCCCGGCGGTGAAATGATCGCCATGACCAAAAAGAACGCCGACCCAAAGGTCATCTTCTTCATCCAACTGCGTGTAGGCGGCGGCCAACTGATGGGCCATTGTGGGCGTGTAACCATTGTACTTCTCGGGTCGATTAAGGCCGATGAGCATAATGTGGCCGCGGACTTCGGTGGTGATAGAACCTTCTTCGTTAGTCATTAATTTAGTTCCCCATTTGGCGTTAATCCGTCTTTACCGCTCATAGGCCTGGTGAACGCCGGTGCAAGCCCCGGGAGGACTCTATCCTTGCAAACGATCGGTACGTTCATAGACCACAACCTTTGGCCGAGTCTACTCCAGTTTGGTCCCGTGGCTCAACTAAGCCGGGGGGCAGTTAGTCGAGCTGTTCTCGTGGTCGATGGGTCAGTAAACTTTCTCCTCAATTGTATCTATGCTGCAATCAACGGGGTGGCGATTGTGATGGGTATAAAAGCGTTATGATCTCTGTTACTAATGGTGTAAGTGTTACATTACGATAATAGTTCGCACATCAGGAGGTAACCATCATTCAATTAATCGAACTGACACAGGGGGGTGATCGCGCACAAGACACCTCTGGCACAAACGGAAAGCCTTCCACGGCGGCGGTTATAGGTGAAGCTAAAGGTCTCGCTGCAACTGGCCGATACTGTGAAGCGATTGAGCTTCTTAATCTGGAAAACCGGAGGGACAGGCGACGCGAGATCGACAGGATGCTATTGGCGCTGCGATCCGAGGGATTTCTTGCGGGCGACTGGAAAACAGTCTCTCCCGAGTGGCCCAGCCATGTGGTTGATCAATTCGGTGGAGAAGGGGTTCCCGAAATTGGAGCCCATGAGCTCAATGGTTCATCGATTCGAAGTGGAATTGAAAATCATGGGTCCTTGATTGTTCGAGAAATGATTACCTCGAGTCAGGTGGATATGTTGCGGAATAACATCGACCTGGTCTTTGAGGCCTACGATGCAGTCGAGTCGGGTTCAAGGGGTCTGAAGAATGGGGGTTGGTATGAGCCGTTCTATAGAGACACCGACAGGGACCGCGTTAAAAAGCGGTCGAAAGGCGCTATGTTAACGGCCGACTCACCACCTGCGTTATTCGATCTGCTCGAGACCTTCGAGTCATGTGGTCTCAGCGCAGCGATACGAGATTTTTTTGGTGAGCCTCCAGTGCTTGTGACACGCAAGGGAACGCTTAGGTGCGTGTCTCATGATGCTCGCACCGGGGGATGGCATCAGGACGGTGCGTTTATGGGCGAGAATATTCGAGCGTTGAATATCTGGATTGCACTGAGCGACTGCGGTGTTAATGCGCCCGGGATGGATATAGTGGCAAAGCGACTGCCCGGTATTGTCAAAACTGGCAGTCAGTTTGCCGCGTGGACGACAAATCCGGAAGCCGCGAAGGAAGTCGCTGAGGGCAGTACAGTGCGGCCTGTATTTGCGGCGGGAGACGCTATTATTTTTGATCATCTATGTCTTCATCGAACTGCTGCAGATTATGGTATGACCAACAAACGCTATGCGATCGAGACGTGGCTGGTAGCACCGTCGACATATGGGCAAACCGGTCTCCCGATACTGTTCTAATAATAACTGAGTATGCGCAATGTGACTCCCGGCGTCGTCCCCTGAGGGTTTGATGCTCGCCTCTGGCGAGATGCCGGATCGCTGGCCTTACCCGGCATTTCATTAGATATTTCGCCCGTTTCTTTTTGTTGCTATGATTTTCTGCGCGGAGAAGATAATAACCTATGCCCAACACTGGCTACCACAAGGAAATTGATGGGCTCAGGGCAATAGCGGTGCTTGTTATCATTTTTTTCCACATGAAAATACCTGGGTTCAGCGGTGGATTCATCGGTGTTGACGTGTTCTTCGTGGTTTCGGGGTTTTTGATTACGCAGATAATTGTATCGAGTCTCGAGACGGGACAATTCTCTTTCCGTGACTTTTATATCCGCCGCATCACCCGCATCATTCCCGCCCTCGCATTTACCGTAGCGGCTGTATTGCTATGTGCATTATATCTCGAGATGCCCCAGGCACTGGTGCACACCGCCCAACAAAGCATCTATGCACTTTTGTCCGTCAGTAATCTATTTTTCTGGTCGGAATCCAACTACTGGTCTCCCTCTGCTGAAACATTCACGCTGCTGCATACATGGTCGTTGGGTGTCGAGGAGCAATTTTACCTTGTCTACCCGTTTATACTCTTCGGGGCTCACCGTCTCTGCGGTGCGCGGGGGGTGGTGACTCTGCTGCTTGTGACAGTCGTTGTGGGTACCTATACCAGTGAGATTGCGGCGAGGTCTTACCCAGAGGCAGCTTTCTATTTTACCCCTCTGCGGTTCTATGAATTTGCGCTTGGGGGTCTGGGAACAGTTCTGGTGCTGCGTCTGCAGAGGCTGCAGGAGAAGCCTTGGTTTTCGAGTACCATCACGTTGCTGGGCATTCTTCTCATATTGACGAGTTCTGTTTTCTTTAATTCTCTAATGCCCTTGCCCGGTGTGCTGATGTTATTGCCTCTGTCCGGCGCACTACTGATTATTCTGGCAGGGCCTTCGATCAGCGCCCGCATATTGCTAAGTAATTCTATGATGTCCTGGCTGGGAAAGGTGTCCTATTCTTTGTACCTGGTCCACTGGCCCATTATTGTGTTCTACGGGCAGCACTTCGAAGCCCATCCTTCACTGTTGCAACGCGTTGGGTTATTGGTGGTGATCCTGGTTGCGGCGACGTTATTGAATCAATATGTGGAACAACGGTTTCGTCTCTCCCATGCAGGTAAATCGACTGCAGGTGGCATGCCCGTCCGCACGGTATTGTTCTACACAGGGGGGGCGGTACTGCTCGTTTTAATAGTCTCCGGAACGTTAGTGTTTACCAAAGGGCTGCCGTCGCGGATCCCTCAAGCGGCCATGGCGCTGATGGATATTGACCTGCAAGTGGATAGAACCGCGCGCCAGTATCATCTCGAAGAGACCTGCACGCCGGCAGGGGATCTTTTTTGTGGAGAACGCAAGTCGGAAAAGAGGAATATTCTCCTACTCGCTGACTCCAGGGGTGCCGATATGTATATAGCGCTGAGAGAGGCCTACCCTGAGGCCAATGTCATGGTCTCCTACGCGCCTGGATGCCCACCAACATTTTCTCGTATCGTGGGGGACACAATGTTTTTCGACAGATGCCCTGAGTTTAATCAGGCGCGATTGAAGGAAGCCCTTGCCGCACCCGAACAGGACATTATTTTTTTGGCAGCAGATTTGTCCATCTGGCGCGAAGAGGCCATGCTGGAGACGGCTCAGCGCTTTCGAACGGCGGGTAAGACTGTTTTTCTGCTTGGGCAATTCGCGATAACTGGTAAAAAAAGTCCCATCGATATTGCTATTGGTGCCCTACGGTTTGACGATGAAAATTATCTGCAACGCTTTATTGTTGACGATCCATTTAGACTGGACGGTGACTACGCAGAAAAAATCAATGCACTGGGTGCCGTCTATGTGTCGAACAAACCATTTTTCTATGATGGGCGATACCATCTCGACGACCGGCAGACTGGAAAACTACTCACGGAGGACGGTAATCACCTCAGCACGTTTGGAGCGAAAATGTTTGGTCAATACCTGCGCGCCAACTATCCCCTGCCTTGAGCTAGAGGAGTTGCAAAGGACGTTTCCGCGGGAACGTCTTTTGGGCATAAACAGCCTAGGCTAAGGGGGATTTGGGGGGATTTGGGGGATTTGGGGTCAGAGTAAAAACCATCAGGCTTGCGAACCATGCTTGGGCCCGCGCTTTAATAGCTGTTGTCTTCTCCCGCCCAATTCTTCTATCTCTAACCGGAATCTCTCGGTGCCGAGCGCAAGCCCTTGGTTTATCGATTGACGAATGTGTGTTGTCAGATCACCTTCAATATGGCCATTAAACAAGCTGCGATATCGTGCCTGCCGAACACGCTCCGTTTCTCCCAATCCGAGATAAAGTGAATGAGGGCTCCACAGCTTGGTGCTGCTGCCAAAACAGTGGGACCGGTAACTGGACCAGGCATAATTTCCAGGATCTATAACCATCCGCGCCCTAACCGGGTTCAGCTCCATATAGCGCAGGCACGCGAAGAAGTAGCGATCTCTTTGAACAATGCAGGACTTAAACCGCCCCTCAAACAATGTACCTGTGCGCTGATAGGTTTGATTGAAGTAGCGCACATAGAAACGGCCTACATACTGCATAGACTGTGAGAGAGAGTTATCTTCCGATGGCGTCACCAAGAGGTGAACATGGTTGGTCATAAACACCCAACCGTGAACCGAAAGCCCAAACTTTAGCGCGGCCTTGCAAAGGTAGTGGGCGTAGACACCCATGTCCTCATCTGTTGCAAAGCAAACTGATCGATTATTTCCACGTTGAAGGACATGCTGAGGTATACCTGCGGGACAGTATCTTCGTAACCTGGCCATAATGCTCTTCCTTGAACATGTAACGGCTTGTGATTTACTCGGTCTGCAGGACCGGCAAGTTCTACTGTTACCGAACAAGCACGGGCGATCAAGGTATTGGCTGAATTTAGCGAAATTATTGCACTGATGCCGACATTAAGTTTTGCTACGATGACCGCGTATGTTCGAATCAGATTGGAGTTTTTACTCTGACCCCAATGATATAAAGACCACGACGTGTTGCAGGTTGAAGCGAACGGGCAGATTTTGGCCGGGGTTTATAGCCGCGTGGCTGGGCGTGAGGCAGGGCACTCTCTGACCATCTGGTAGCTCAAGCTCGTAGAGATAGTGGGCACCTCGAAAGGATTTGCTTACGACCGGAAGGCTCAACACGCTGCGCGCGTCGTACTCGATATCGTCCGGGCGTACCAGCAGGCGCAACGTGTCTCCGGCTTGCCACTGACGATCGCTCATATCCAGTTTGCCCAGGCCGTCATTGAGCTCCCCGGCCTCGTTCACAGACACGGTAATGATATTGCCACCGCCAATGAACTCCGCTACAAATTCGCTGCGGGGATTGTGGTACAGGTTATAGGGCGTATCGAGTTGCATCACCCGGCCCTGGCGCAACAGCGTGATCTGGTCGGCCATGGCAAACGCTTCGTGCTGGTCGTGGGTCACAAGAATGGCGGTGACGCCGTTGCGCTTGAGCAATTCGCGTACTTCCGACGCTAACTGCTCGCGCAGTTCGCTGTCCAGATTGGAAAAGGGCTCGTCCAGCAGTAGTATTTCCGGATTGGGTGCCAGTGCCCTGGCCAGTGCCACACGCTGTTGCTGGCCCCCGGACAGTTCGTGGGGATACGCGCTGGCGCAGGCCTGGAGCTCTACCAGAGCGAGCATTTCATGCACCCGCTGCGCCCGCGCCGTGCGATCCATCGCGTCGAGCCCAAAACCGATATTGCGCTGTACATTCAGGTGTGGAAACAGGGCGAAGTCCTGAAATACCATGCCGACCTTGCGCCGTTCCGGTGGCACCTGCGCACCGGCTCGACTGATGGTTTCGCCGCGCAGGATTATGCTTCCTGCCGATACCGGCTCAAAGCCTGCGATGGCTCGCAGCAGGGTGGTTTTTCCGCATCCGGAGGGGCCCAGCAAGCAGCCGATCTGCCCCTGTTCGAGGCTGAAAGAGACATCCACTGCGGCGAGAAAATCGCCGTAACTGACCGATACCTGTTGCAGCGCGAGCTGGCTACTCATGGCCGTCCTTCTTGGCTTTGTGTGCGTACAGATGAATAGGGGGTAGCTGCGCTGCTGATGCGGGTCATGAGAATAACAGGCAGCAAGCCAATCAGCACTATTGCCAGCGCCGGCAGTGCCGCGTCAGCCAGTCGTTCGTCTGAGGCGAGTTCATAGGTCCGCACTGCCAGCGTGTTGAAATTGAACGGGCGCAGGATCAAAGTGGTGGGCAGCTCTTTCAAAACGTCGACAAATACCAGCAGCAGCGCGGTGGCCAGGGAGCCGCGCAGCATCGGTAAGTGAATGCGATGCAACACCTGCAGAGGGCCCTTACCCAGAGAGCGGGCGGATTCGTCAATACTGGGGCGAATACGTGCCAGCCCGGATTCCACTGTCTGCAAAGACACCGCAAGAAAACGCACTACATAGGCAAATACCAGTGCTACCAGAGTCCCGCTGAGCAACAGGCCGGTTGAAATGTCAAAATGCTCGCGCATCAAGGCGTCTACACGATTGTCCATCCAGGCGAAGGGGATCAGGACACCCACGGCAATGACGGTTCCAGGTATCGCATAACCCATAGACGATACTCGCGCAGCCTGATGTTCCAGCTGCCCCGGATGCAGACGTTTACCGTAGCCTAGCAGTAGCGCAATCACCAAACAGCAGACAGAGGCAATGGCCGCCAGGGTAAAGCTACTGCCCACCAGGGTCAGGAATTCTGCAGTGTCGGTCTCGCCGACGCGACTACTGGCCCAGGTGGCCAGCTGCACTGCAGGCAACGCGAAGCCCGCCGTTACGATCACTAGCGGCAGGGCACAAGCACACCAGCCGCGCCATCCCTGCAATTCAATTCGGCTGGGCTTCTGCTGGGCGGAGTTGTGGTGAAAGCGCAGGCGACGGCGAGAGTATTGTTCCAGCGTGAACAGCACAAAAACGAACAGCAACAGAAAGGCTGCGAGCTGCGCTGCAGTTTGCAGTTCACCCAGTCCGTACCAGGTGCGAAATATGCCCGTGGTGAAGACACTGACGCCGAAGTAATCGACCGTGCCAAAATCTGCCAGCGTTTCCATCAGCGCCAGACTAATGCCGGCGACAATAGCCGGGCGAGCCATCGGCAGCCCTACCAGAAACAGGGTCTTCCAGGGGCCTTTTCCAAGGCTGCGGCTGGCCTCCAGTACCGCCGTTGACTGCTCGCTAAAGGCCACTCTTACCAGCAGGTAAACGTAGGGGTACAGCACCAGCGACAGCATGCAGATGGCGCCGCCGAGCGAGCGTATCTCGGGAAAATAATAATCGCCAAAGCCCCAGCCAAATTGCGCGCGCAAAGCGCTCTGCACCGGGCCGGAGAAATCGAGCATGCCGGTGTAGGTGTAGGCGATGATGTAGGCCGGCATTGCCATGGGTAGCAACAGCGCCCAGTTGAACAGCTTACGGCCAGGGAATTCGCACATGGCGGTGAGCCAGGCCGCACTGACGCCCAATACCAGCGTGCCAACACCGACTCCCAACATCAATAATAGTGAATTGACGACATAGTCCTGTAGCACCGTTTCCAGCAGGTGCTGCCAGACCGGGCTGAAGCCCTGGAACAGGCTGGCGACGATAACCAGTACCGGAACGGCAATAAGGCATGCCGTCAGTAACATGAGGGCGCGCCAGCCGAAGCTGCCGCGCCCGCGATGTAACGCTTGTGGTGAGTTTCTTGCTGAGCTTATTTCCAATTCGCCCGATCCATAGCCATGACTGCCTGCGCATTCAAGCGCCCGAGCTCCGTCACGTCAACTGAATCGGCTTTAAAGCTGCCCCAGGATTTGAGCAGCGCGCTGGGTTCAATACCTTTACTGGCCGGGTACTCATTGTTGGTTTCAGCATACCAGTTCTGGGCTTCGGGCCGGGCCAGAAACTCGATAAGTGCTGTGGCTTCAGCGACATTAGTAGCGGATGTGGTGACACCGGCACCACTCACATTGATGTGGGTGCCGCGGCCATCCTGATTGGGGAAGAACAAAGCCACTTCACCGGCGGCGGCCTTTTCGTCTGCATCGGCGCTCTGGAGCATGGCGCCATAGTAGTAGGTGTTGACGAGCGCCAGATCACACTGGCCGGTTGCGAGCGCCTTAATCTGGTCACGGTCACCGCCTTGGGGCGGGCGCGCAAAATTCGCTACCAGGCCCTTGATCCAATCTTCTGTGGCGGCCTCTCCCTGAGTAGAGAGCATGCCGGCAACCAGAGACTGATTATAAATATTACCAGAAGAGCGCACGCACAGACGGCCGCGCCATTTTTCATCGGTGAGTGCCTCATAGGTGCTCAATGTCTCGGGGTCGACCCGGTCGGTGGCATAGGCGATCACGCGCGCGCGTACCGACAGACCAAACCAGTAGCCTTCGCTGTTGCGCAGATGGGCAGGAATATGCTGTTCGAGGTATTCAGACCTGATGGGCTGCAGAAGGCCCGCTTCTTTAGCCCGGTAAAGGCGGCCCGCATCGACAGTCAGCAATACGTCGGCCGGGGAATTGCGGCCTTCGCTGCGCAGGCGCGTGAGCAGAGCATCATCATCGCCGGTGATGAGGTTGACCTCGATGCCAGTTTCTTCCGTGAATGTATCCAGAATGGGCTTGATCAGGGCTTCCTGTCGCGCGGAGTACACATTCACAGTTTCGGCGTAAGTGGCCGGCGCGCCTATCATTACGGCGGCAACGGTGACAAACAGGGCGGACGCAAAACGGCGCAGAGCCGGGCGAGAACAACGCATGGATACCTCACGGGATTATTAACACGGACTATTAAGTGGATGGCATTTGCAAATGCAAACGATTCTCATCTAGTAAAACATAGATGGGCGTTGGGTGCTAGAGCTGCGCTGCTGTTCAGGGCAGGCCATCGATCTGCTCCAATAGGATGTCTTCCCTGGCAATTTCTCCTGCCTGCGCAAACACGCGAATGTTTTCCACGGATAATCCATTGCCGACAGCCACAAGCACTTGGCCGTTTTTACTTTCGACCGTTATGCTAATGGCGCTTTGCTTGTTCAAGTTAAAGACACCGGAAGCGCGTTTATCCTGATCAAGGAGAATAACCAACTCCACGGGCGTTTCATCTGTCAGTTCACTTGTGCTTTGCACCACTGGGCCAAATGGGATGACAGAGCCTCCCTTCAGCCAGATGGGGATTCGGTCTATTGGGCAGTCCTGAGTGGTCCATTGCCTTCCTTCTTTCGATTCTTTGCTGAAAAAGTCATACCAAACGCCTTCGGGTAGATAAACAGATCTATTACCGTCTTCTCGCATCACTGGTGCCACCAAGATGCTGCGACCACTCATAAACTGGTCATCAATTGCATGCGTTGTACGATCGTCCTGATAATCAATGACAAGTGGGCGCAGGACAGGTAGCCCTGACGCTGCGCTTTCAATCGATTCACTATAGAGGTACGGAATCAATTGGTAGCGATAATTCAGATACTCTCTCAAGATGTCTTGTGTGTCTTCAGCGTATTGCCACGGTTCCCTGAAAGGGTAACAACCGTGATAACGGATATGGGACTGAAAAATAGAGAGTTGAGTCCAGCGTATGGCTAGCTCATCTGTAGGTTCTCCCACAAAGCCGCCGGTATCCTGGCTCCAAAATGTAAATCCAGAAAGGCCGTAACTCAGCCCGCCGCGAAGAGACCCCTGCATGGAGCCGAAGGTGGCGGCATTGTCGCCGCTCCATTGCACGGGGTATCGCTGGGAGCCAGCATAAGCACTGCGGCCCCAAACCATGGCGTTATCCTCACCGTGCACTTCCTGAGTAATCTCATAAACCGCTTTGTTGTAGAGAAGCGGGTAAACATTATGCAGGGCATGGCCGTCACCTTCCGCAAACTGCATAGACGGCTGTATACCTTCACCGAAATCGGTTTTGATCACATCCACACCGGCTTCAAGCAGTGGTTTGATCAGCTGCGTCTTAAACCAGGAAACAGCCTCAGGGTTGGTAAAGTCGATGGGAGCTGCTTCAAACTGCCCGGTAAAAGAAAACGGCGCTTTGGTTTTAGCAATCAGTTTCCGCGCGGACGCTTCTTTCCACGGGGCGGTTCCTTTCAACACATAAGGCGCCTGCCATAACGAAAACCGAAAGCCATTGTCATGGAGTTCACGACACATCGTTTCGTGATCAGGAAAACGGGTCTCGTCGAACTGCCAGTCACACTTCCAGTCTGTCGTAAACCAGCTGACATCCATGTGAATCACATCCGCAGGAAACTTCTTTTCTCGCAACGTGTTTGCCACATCGATAATTTCTTGTTGCGAGAGATAAGACATTCTGGAAATCCAAGTGCCGAACGAAAATTTCGGTGGTACAGGGGATCGGCCCGTCAGGCTGGTGTAGCTATTGAGTACATCCTTAATACTTCCAGTAAAGAGATAGTAGTCCAGCTTTTTCTCTTCCACCGCCACCTGTACTTTAGATTTTTCTTTCGAGCCCACCCAGAATGTCATTGGGTGTATTTGATTGTAGAAGACGCCATAGCCGCGCGTACTGACGTAGAACGGCACGGTTTTGTAAACACGACCTGTAGAGTTCCCCACGCCTTCGCTAATCCACAGTCGAAGAGTGTCTCCCACTCTATTCATAGGTCCAAAGTGCTCTCCCAATCCGTAAATGGATTCATCGTGAGATAAATCAAACGAGTTCACTGCATACCAGTGCTTGTGGCGCTTATCGCGAATAAACCCCATGGGATAGGAGTCCATTGCGATACCAAAATGATTATCGGTTTTTCCACCAGTGGTGGTTATCTTGTTGCCACCCTTGTCATAGAGCTCTATGCGAAAATCACTTTTGTACACATGCAAACTCAACTGGCTTGTTGTTAGGCGATAGCAGTGTTCGTCCTCAATCAGTTCAACCTTGCATGTATCATCCTTAATGTCATTGGCGACCATAGGAGTGAAAGCCTCATCAAAGTCATTGTCTTGCTGTAACCTGACTCGACAGACATCCTCCCGAGGAATATCGATGCGCAAGTACAATAGGGCGCTGGGTGCTTTTCCGTTGATTGCATAGACATGTTTGTAAAAATGCTCGAGATTGATCAGGTTAAAAATATTGTAAGCTTTCGACCGAAATAGAAATTGATTATCCTGCTGACTGGCGAGCTCAACACTCAGTACCGATTCAGCGGATCTCAGCAGCATTGCCGGTAACGCGCTGAAAATGCCTTGCATTGGCCCTATATCATCCAGCGGATGATCCGTACGACCGAATGACACTTTATGTGCGTGATCGTCAAAATGATGTTCCAGATTGGAATGCTTGCTAAAGGTACGCAAGAAAAGAATGGGGTGCCGCAAAGCACTTTTTATTAGCACCCAACCGGATCGTTTTATATCCGGGCAGAACGCTTTTGCGTATTCCGCTTCTGTCATTTCGGTTCGCTGTGAAGTCACGGATCATCTAACCTGCTATTTATTTTGATGTGGGAATGTAGTGGTTAAGCTTATTTTCAGACCATTTCTGTTTGCCACCGATAGATTCTGATTCCGGGTTGTAGAAGCAGTATACTTAACTCCTTCCCGTGGTTCATAAATAAGTAAGCTGTCCTTGGCATTCAAGGCAGGCTATCCAGCTCGATTTGCGTCAACGGCCGGTATTGCTCCGCACCCAGTTCCGGGTCCAGTGACACGTTGCCAATAGCAATACGGTGCAGTGTGAGTACCTTGTTGTTGAAACGGCCAAACATGCGTTTTATCTGGTGATAGCGCCCTTCGGTAAGACGAACCTCTGCGCTGTGGTCCGAAAGTATCGTGAGGGTGACAGGGCGGGTGGTGATGTCTTCAAAGGGGAAGTACATGCCCTGGGCAAACGCCGCAACGTAGCGCTCCGTCAGCGCTTGTTCCACGGTTACGCGGTACACTTTTTCTACCGGGTTTTGCACGCAGGCCAGTCGTCGTGACCAGCGCCCGTCATTGGTCAACAGCAACAACCCCGTGGAGTTGAAATCCAGCCGGCCGGCAATATGCAGGTCGTTGCCCGTGTTGGCGTCAAGCAGATCGATAACGGTGCGGTGTCGGTCGTCTCTGGTAGCACTGACCACGCCACAAGGTTTATTCAGCATGAGATACATCGCCGAGTAGTCTTGCAGCACCTCGCCATCCAGCGTGATGTGGCTGAACTGGTCGACTACCTGATTAATCTCACGGGCCGCCCGGCCATTCAGGCCAACGCGGCCACTGGCCAGCAAGGCTCGTACATCGCGACGGTTCACACCGGTATGGTTGCTGATAAAGCGATCCAGGCGGAAACGTTTGGGTTGGCCTGGTGCTTTCACTGAGGGTGCTCCGGTTGGTTCACAGGTTGATAGCTAGCGTATAAAAAAGAGGACCTGGAAAACGATAATGAGAGCTCTCCCGGTGCTATAAAAATTTGAGGCAGCGTAGACAGAAAAGATGCGCGACGTTTCCGCTGAAACGTGTCCTGAGTATAAGCAGGCTGCCCTAAGAACTTCCAAGTATATGCCCTATTTAGCCGACTGTCGGTGAGAGTGTATGCGGGTGTTGAACCCCCGATACGATGCGCACATACTATTCTCATCACGTATAAGCCTAAGCGGCGAGGCATGAATAGTATTGTCGACAAAAACGTACCCCAAAAAGCAACCAACCTAAGCATAGGCCGTGACCTACTTGAAAAAGCCAAGAATAACAAAATTAATCTATCCGCCACTCTGTAACAAGCACAGACTATTGAATTGAAAACCAGAGCGCGGAGGCAGTGGCTAGAAGAAAATGAAGATGCCATTGAAGCTCTAAATAAGCATACGGAGAAATATGGGTTATTCTCGGATTATTTCAGGGAGCTTTGATATTTCAATTTACTGCCTATCAAAACGAAAATGAGTCTTCAAAGAAAGCGTTTCTATATTTTATCGACGTTCAGACGGATCTTGTAGCAACGCTGAACTCTTGAATTGTTACACCCGTGGCCCCAGAAAAAAATGTCAGTACAGATACAGTCAAAGGACTTTATCCAATTTTTTAGATTGAGCAGGGCTCTTCTAACCTGATGACGCACCAGCTGACAAGCGCTCCTTTTTCAAATTTTAAATCCGAAGTCACTTCCTTGATAGATTTCAGAAATGAAATAGTTTTCGCTGTAGATCTCATGGTCACACGCATGTAATGCCTGCCATCACGGCTACGAATTCATCGGAGATAAGTATTCGGTCCACTCGTGAGGTTTATGAATTAGTAAATAACCCCTATTCTTTTCTGCGGTGGTGATCTTGGACTGTACTGCAGAGCGTTCGACCATGCAGGAGTTCTACCTTATAAATCCTTCACGTAAAGAAGGTTTTGACGGTAAATGTACGTTAGCCGGATGACGGCACTTAGGGAGCCCCGGGCTGGCTGACTTTTTTTGGCTTTGCGGCTTAGTCACATAAGCTAATAGGATACTAACTTCCGATCGCTAGCAAATTGAATATTCAATGGAAAAGTGATTGATCCGGTGGCGACATAGATGAGTAATCCTGCCAAAAAAAACAGGCTGGCAAGATCAAAACGTGGCAACTAGCTGCATTGTGGCTGGTGGCAATCGTTACCAAGCCCATACTGATTGATTCGTGGCGCCATCGTGAAGCGCCTGAAACGGTGCCCCGGCAATTGTTACTAGATTTAAATGGCTCGGTCATCGATTTGTATCAGATGAGCTAGGCAGAACCGGTATTGCTGTACTTCTGGGCCAGTTGGTGCCCCGTGTGTAAACCCGTGTCGCCTGCGGTTGATGCACTGCGCGATGACTATCCTGTTGTTACTGTTGCTCTTTCGTCTGGCTCGCGGGCGCGGGTGCTGGCCTTTGCGCGTGAACGCGATCTTGGTTTTCGCATCGTCAATGATACGGATGGAGACATTGCCCGTGCGTGGAACGTTCGCGGCACGCCGACTATCGCAGTGCTCTATCAGGGGAGGGTGACTTCCATGACCAGCGGCATCACCACGCCGCCGGGTATTTCCCTGCGCCTGTGGCTGGCGGGCATGCTTGCAGAGACAATTGCTAAGCCAGGCATTCAGGCTTCGAGTAGCAGCTCCCCGGAAGGTGTGTTGAAAGTTCCTGGGTTTTTACCCTGACCCCAATTACCCCCAATTACCCGCCAATTACCCCCCCAATTACCCACCAATTACCCATCGTCGACCGCAGCAATGACGCCGAAGATCCGGGAAGGCGATCCCTCCCCGGGAAGCGTTTTGTGTCGATGCTAATCAGCATCCTGGTGGCAGGATGTCGGTAACAGAAACATTATCCACAGAGACCGAAGACAGACTATTGAGAATACCGATGTACCCTGTAGCGTGGTCGCTGTTGTTGATGCTGATAAGCAAGTCCCCATCAATGGAGACCTGAATAGAATCGCCCTGTACTTCCACCCTATACGTATGCCATGCAAAAGGGGAATAACCGGTAGCCACGGAGGTAATCACTGTGTTGACACCATTTACAGAGGAGCGCAATTTCAAAACACCGTTGCCTTGCAGCCTGATCCTGTACATATTCTGTGTATTTGACACCCTGAACGCCAGCTCATCAACCATCCAGCTTTGTGCGACATTGGCACTGGCGAGAGTAATCATATCCGCGGTAAAGGTATAAGTATCCCAAGCAGGGTTACCCGCATACGCTGCATTGTAAGTATTGATATCATCCAGATTATAGGTGCCCCCACTGATGTACCATGGACCACTTTGCGCCCAGGGGTAGGCAGTGTTTTCCCCGTCAAAGTTATCTACCATATTGGGGGGCTCTGCGCTCCCAACAAGGGTTGCGGCAAACTCCGGGAAATAATGCATGATGTCAGTGAGGTTCGCTGCCGTCATGCCGTCTGTTAGCGTAATATTGTCACCAAGGCCCAATGTGGCATACAGATCAACGACGGCATCTACATTGGTAGGATTGTGCATATTGGTAACGTCCTCCGGTAGCGGGCCGTAAGCAAGGTAAGTGGGCGGGCTGTCAATGCTCACATTCTCCAAAGGACTCCATAACTCGGGAGACAGCCAGAAGCCCTTGGGCAGTGCGTTATACATGTAGATACCCTTAATGGCAGCATGCCCACTGTGGGCCAATGGCCAGCTAGCCCCGGAGCCACGGGATCTTCCGCCAATCACAATATGATCCGGGTCCATGTTGTAAGCCGCTGCGTTAGCACGAACCCAGTCAAAGACAAGCTGAGCGTCCGACCAGGTAATCAACAGGTCTTCATGTGTTTGAATAGTGGGTATCGACTCCCAATTGACCGTGGTATAGCCTTCGCTGGCGATAGTATCCAACTCCACTTGCGGCATATTGTTCGCAGAGCCGCCGTTCCCATGGGCAAATAGATACACTGGGGTAGGTTCGGCTGAGTCTGCCAGATAAATATTGAGCCACTGGCGGTTGGGATCCTCTGTTCCATACTTTATGTCAGTATGATCCCAGATCGCATTTTGGGCCGATACATGCGCACTTGGCATCATTGAAAAAAGGGTGGCTATGAATACTGCTCCAAAATGGAGGAAGCGGTTCTGCTTTGACAATTTCTTCATCGCTTTGTCCGTATCTGTCTAATAAGCGGGATACTGACCCGGAGTTCGCACTCTCATCGACTGACTCTCTCACATAAAAACGGTGAGGACACTAATGACAGCGCCTATTAGCCATTAATATGTGAACCAGGCCCCAATTCCCTCCATGGCAGGCTACGGGAACTTGAGGTCGAAATACCGATAGTAGGGTTTGGGATTAAAGGGTGTCCCGATTGTAAGCGGAAGGTTTGGGCCTAGCGGGTAGGGGGGCGTTCCGGGCGGCCCTGCCTGTGTCAACGGTGTCAGGTTATATTCAAGTGTGAAATGTAAGGCCTGACCCCATAAGCCCCCATAAGCCCCCATAAGCCGGGAGGTCGGCCCCTGGAGATAGTGAGTCAGGCTGAGCAGAAGGGATGTCCGACGTTTCCGCGGAAACGTCTTCGGAGTATAAGCAGACTGGGCTAAGAACTTCTCAGTATAGGCACCGAAATACTGCTGCATAACTTGATAACTCTGGGGTGTACACATGCACAGGTAAGTCCTTCGTCAAGCCGTTCAATGACGGGCTTTGATGCCCTCCAGAGAATTCGAACACTCATGGCTAATAGATAAGTAAACTGTCCCTGGATTTCCAGACTGAGTTGGGCGTCGAAGCACTATGAAGACTCTGTCGAATGTAAGGCCTGACCCCATCGATTCTGCTCTGTCGAATGTAAGGCCTGACCCCATCGATTCTTGACCCCATCGATTCTCCGAGCGTGATGTCGAGACCATCAATGACGACAGGGCGCCATCTTCGTGTATGAGACCGGGAGGGTGCGAGTCGATTTCTTGCCAATAGCCTCTTTATATTGCCTATACTTGAAGCATTAGCCTTTGTGATCGCACAGACATAGCGGGGTTCAAAAGCTCAAAAGGGATAGCCCGTTATTCTGCGAATGGAGCCGTACAGCGGGCTCAGCCTGCTATACATTTTGAGATACACCTCTTTGTACAATTTGTCGTAGATCACCACGTTGTCTGCGATGGGCGTAAAGACCTCGCCCTTATGCGTCATATTTTGCAGCGCTGCCGCATAGCTGGGGTATAGACCAACACCCACCGCGGCATTGATCGCCGCACCCAGACCCGATGTTTCATAAGTGTGCGGGCGCTCCACCGCCAAACCAAAAATGTCAGCGGTGATTTGCATTGCTTCATCGCTCTGCGAGCCGCCACCGGAGACTTTCAAGGTTTTAATACTGTGCCCGCTGCGTTTTTCCAGACGCTCCTTGCCCTCGCGCAGCGCGTATGTCAGGCCCTCGATAATGGCCCGGTAGATATGGGCGCGCGTATGGACATCACCAAAACCGATGATGGCGCCCTTGGCTTCCGGGCCCGGAATTCGCACGCCGGGCGACCAGTACGGCTGCACCATGAGCCCCATCGAACCGGCAGGCACTTGCTTTAGTAGATCGTCAAACAAGGTCTCGGTTTCCACCCCCAACTGGGCCGCCAGGCGTGTCTCTCGCAAACCGAACTCGCGCTTGAACCAGTTCACCATCCAGTAGCCGCGCTGCACAATGGTCTCGGAGTTATAGGCACCCGGCATGGCCGCGGGATACGCAGGGACATGCCTGATCGTTTCGATGTAGCGGGTATTGGTGCTGTTGTAGGTCGCCGTCGTGCCATAACTCAGACTGCCCATATCCGGGGTGAGACAGCCCGATGCCAGCACCTCACAGGCCTTGTCGGCACCCGCAGAAATCAACTTCAAGCCCTCTGGAATACCGGTTTGCCGCGAGGCCTCGGCAGTGATTACCCCCAGCAGCGACCCCGCTGGCACGAGATCTGGCAACTGGCTGCGCTTGATGGGCAGAGCGCGCCACTTCCAGTCGAGCGCGCCGGCCCATTTATGCCGCTTGAAATCAAACGGGATATAGCCCACCTGGCTCGCCACTGAGTCCACATACTTTCCCGTCAACCGGTAGGTCAGGTAGCCTGAGAGCAGCAGGAGTTTTTCTGTTTTTTCCCAGATCCGGGGCTGCTGGTTTTTGATCCAGTGCGACTCGGCCTGGCTGCGAAAAAAACGGACTGTCTCCCGCTCACCCGCCAGCGACAACAGCACATCCCACAGCCCCATGCCGGGAAGCTTGTTTTCAAGACGCTGATCCAGCCACACGATCGCCGGGCGCAGTGGCTTGCCATCGCGGTCGAGGTTTACCACGGTGGCACGCTGGGTGGTGAGCGCGACTGACTTGATGGCGCTTCTGGGAAAATCCAGCTGCGGCCACAGCGCGTTGCAGGCCTTGCACAGGTTGTCCCAAAAATACTCTACCTGCTGCTCGGCCCAGCCGGGTTGGTCAGAGAAATACGGTTCGATCTCTACCTTGCTTTTGGCAACCAGTTGTCCCGCAAGATCAAACACCAGCGCGCGCACGCTTTGCGTACCATTGTCGATGGCCAGGACATACTCTTTGTTATTATTCATAACCTGTTCCGTGAAGAAAATTACGCCGTCGGCAGGTAATAGTATTTGCGCCAAATTTCGCGATACCGCGCTTCTTCGGCTTGCCAACGATCATTGTCCCAATGCAGCTCCTGAGCACAGATTGCTTTAAGTGCAGGGAAAAGCGCTGCACCACCGTTTGCCAACAATGAACCCAGACGCGTGCGGCGCAGCAGCAGGTCATCCAAATGCAGCACCGCTTCGTGGCGCGCGGCCCAGCGGCATTCAGCCAGACAGAATTGCGTATCTCCGATAAGCTGCCGCTCTGCAGCACCTACCTGCTCCAACAGCGCTTTGGCGTGATTTCCGTAGCGTCCGATCAGGCGCTGAGCCCAGTGTTTGTCAGCAGTCTCAACGTCCTCAGCACTGATTGACGGCGCTTGGAAGATCGCATCACTGGGCTCGACAACGGCAAGAGCGCCCAGCGCCGGCCCCGCCGCTGCCAGTGCATCCAGCGCGATCAGGCGAAAGGTGGTTAGCTTGCCACCACTGACGGTGACCAGGCCCTCGTCCACCCACACGGCGTGATCGCGTCGCTCCTTGGAAGGGTCGGTGGATTTTTCCGAGCCGATGACCGGGCGCACGCCCGACCAGGTGGAAATGATATCGTCCTGCGTAATGTTGTGATCGGGAAACATGGATTGCACGATTTCCAGCAGGTATTCCAGCTCCTGCGCACTGATACTCGCCTCTTCATCAATATCCTGCTGGTGATCGAGATCCGTAGTACCTACCACTGTCGTACCCTCCCAGGGGAAGATAAACACCGGGCGCTTGTCCACAGGGTGAAACAGGGAAAGCGAGTCGGTCACCGGCAGCTTTTGTTTTGACAACACCAGGTGACTGCCGCGCAGTGGACGAATACGCTTCTCAGGATTCACCTCATTGCGCAGCCGATCTGCCCAGGCACCAGTGGCGTTGATGACTGCCTTACAGCGCACTTCAAGCTGTGCGCCGCTCTCTACATCTTGCAGCACAACTCCCGCTACCTGCCCCTGGTGTTTAATCAGCGATTGCGCCTTCGTGTAGTTGATCGCTGCACCGCCCGCCGCGATCGCTTCCTGCAGTACACGCAGCACCAGTCGAGCATCGTCGGTGACGGTATCGGTGTAATACATCGCCCCGGTCACTCCATCGACATTGACGCCGCTATAGTGTTTTTCAAAACTCGCTTTGCTGAAATATCGATGGTCTTTGATGCCGGCCAGTTTGTCGTACAACCACAACACCATACTGAAGGGAATGCGACCAGGGAACTGGCCTTTGCGCAGCGTAAAATGGTAGCCCATACGCTCCACCAGCCCGGGCGCTTCACGCAGCAGTCGCTCGCGTTCACGCAGCGAATCTTGGGTCAGCTTGATATCGCCATGGGAAATATAACGCAGCCCACCATGGACCATTTTGGACGATCGACTTGAGGTGCCCCAGGCGTAGTCCCGTTGCTCCGCTAACAGCGTCTTGAGGCCACGGCGGGCAGCTTCGCGCAGAATGCCCGCACCGATAATGCCGCCGCCGACAACAACCAGGTCCCAGTCCTGCGTGCTCGCCCGGGCGCTGCCTTGCAGCGACTGCCAGAGCGCCTCTCGATCACTAAAGCCGATCTGATCTGTACTCATGCCTGAGGCTCGCTGTGGCATAGTATATTCAAGGCAGCAATTTCCCTGGATTCATCTGCTGTTGTGGATCGAATACTGTTACCAAGCCTCTTATAGCCGCGATACCCAGTTCGCCTTTTTCCGCCGTCAAATATTTCGCGTGGTCCTTACCAACGCCATGCTGATGGCTGATCGTCCCCCCAAACCGCACGATGGCTTCGGCACCGGCTGCCTTCAGCTTCTCCCAGCGCACCTGGGTTTCTTCATACGTGTTGCCACAGCGGAAGATATAGGTGGTATACACACTCGAGCCCTGTCCATACAGGTGGGACAAATGCGTAAAGGCATGCACGCGCTCCCCTTCGTCGGCCAGTGCATTGGCAATATCGCTTTGAATGCCGGCCGCTGCATCCGCGACCCGCACCCAGTCTATCGCCGTCTCCATGGTGTCAACCGCATAGCCGGCGTCCCACAAGCCATGGCGCAAATAGGGCGAACGAAACCGGCTGTGTTCCCATTTTTTCCCCAGCGCCGGGCCCGCACCGACACCGCCGTGGCGTTTGGCGACCTGCCTGGTAAGACGCAGGGCCGCTGCGCATTGCGCCTTTGACCCCGTCACACCAAACGTGAACATCACTTTGTCATCGGCTATACCGCGCTTCTTCAAATACCACTCCAGCAGCGCAATGATGCGCGCACTGCCGGCGAGTTTTAGCTGCGTGAAGGTTTCCATCTTGTTGCTCACGCGCATCATGGACAATTGCATTTTATTTTGGACAATTTCACGCACGGCGCCCAGCGCGATCTCCCACGAGGGAAAGAACAGCACATGAAACGCCTCGTGTTCAGGTAGCAGTGTCACCCGCGCCTTGACCTCAGTAATGATGCCCAGGCGCCCCTCCGTTCCCAGGAAAAATTCGCGCAGGTCAGGCCCGGCTGATGTCGCAGGAAAGGTAGGAATGTCCAGCGTGCCTTTCAATGTTTCTATACGACCGCCCGCGAACATCTGTTCAATGCGGCCATAACGCATGGATTGCTGGCCACTGGATCGACTGGCTACCCAGCCGCCGATCGTTGACAGCTCCCAGGACTGCGGATAATGTCCCAGGGTGTACCCATGCGCCGCCAGTTGCGATTCCACCTGCGGCCCGATAGTACCCGCGCCGAAAGTCGCAATCTGGCTCTGTCTGTCCAGCGCCAACAGCTTGTTCATGCGCGTCATATCAATGGTCAGCACAGGGCGTCCGCCTTCTTCCGGGTTGATATGCCCTACTACCGAGGTACCACCACCGTAGGGGATCACGTCAATCTGGTGTACTTGTGCGTGCTGCAGCAAGGCCTGCACGTCCTCACTACTGGACGGATAGGCAACAGCATCGGGAAAAACGCCCAATTTACCACTGCGTAGCGCCAGCCAATCGGGCAAGCTCTGCCCCCGGGCGTGACGCAGTCGATCCTCCGCATCTAGACTGTAAAGACTGTTCTGGGGCAGACGCGATGCTGGCACGGTCGACAGAACCTGCTCAAGGCTCGCATCAGGCAAGCGCGCTGCCTTGCCAATCAGTCCTTCCAGAAAGCCCAGCGCAGACTTGCTTAGCTCGTAGTCGAGATCATTGCTGTCATCACCCCAGCCGTTCCAAAGTTTCATAGTCTGCGCCCCATCCTGATTTCAAACGTTAGTATTCACCATTCCAGCGATAATGGCCAAGCGCTGCCATTATAGAAGACCGCCGCCTATGAAACCACGGTGGTGTTTCTATCGGGCTGATGGGGTCAGGCCTTACATTTCCATGCGTGCGCGGTATTATGATGCGGACGTGGGGCGGTTTATTAGTGAGGATCCCGCCGGGTTTGTAGATGGAACTAACTTGTATGCTTATGTTGGGGGGAATCCGATAAAGTATGTGGATCCTACAGGATATTTAAGTGTATTGATTGGCGTTGAAGGAACGGCTGCATTTGGTGGTGGAGGAAATGTTGCGGGGGGGGCTTTTTGTAACCGATGGTGGTGATACCGGTCGCTTTGATGCTGGGTTGTTTTTTTCTGGTGGAGGATCATCCCTACAATGGCCGTCACCCGCGTGGGCAAGGACATGGTGCGCGATGCCCGCTATTTCGGACTGGCCACGCGCATCGCCGCCGAGGCCGGCGCGCAGTTCGTGAAATCCTATTATGTTGAAGAGGGGTTCGAACGGATCACTCTGTGTTGAATTGCACGTTCGATTAACCCACTTTTGAAGATATTTACACTGAATAGTTGGCCCAAGTCGAAAGCAATGATTTAGAATCATTTCGCGCAGTTATCCCAATCAGCATGGTTCAATATTCAGTGCAATTACTGGGTCAAACATGGATGCAATTCAACACCGCATCAGATCGCTCCTCAGTTGTTAGCGGTTCAGGCGGAAAAAATCAGTCTACAATTTTAAAGGCAGGTAAAAAATATGGGGGTTTACGCTGTTACAGGAGGTGCCACTGGCATTGGCGCCGCAGTGAAAAGTCGCTTACGAACGGAAGGTCATGATGTCATCGTTATCGACATAAAAACTGCCGATATTCAAGCCGACTTATCCACCGAGGAAGGCCGCGGTAGGGCTAATTCGGAACTCGCGTGTATTGCGGTTGACGGGCTCGACGGTTTTGTTGCCTGCGCAGGTTTGGGTCCACACGTTATGCCCTACTCGCTGATCACTCGCGTCAACTACTTCGGCGCAAAGGCCAGCGTAGAGGCTGCACGAGATCTCGTCGCCAAAAAGAACGGTTCCATTGTTATCGTGTCTTCAACCTCAGCGGTGTTTGACTATGAGAATGGCTTTTTAGAGCTCTTGCATGGAGACAAAGAGGAAGAGGCGTGTACTGCGGCAGACAAATTGGACGGCCAGACAGCTTACGGCGCTGCTAAGTATGCGCTAACCCACTGGATGCGGCAGCATAGTGCTGACTACGCTGCTAGGGGAGTGCGAATGAACGCGATCGCACCTGGCTATACAAACACTCCCTTAAACGCCATGGCCCAAGCTAGTTCAGCGTATGCTGCTTCGATTGCTGAATATAAAGCCTCTATACCCGTTGGCTTTGCAGGTGAACCGGAAGACCAGGCATCTGCCGTTTGCTACCTGCTGAGTCCAGAAGCGCGCTTCATATGCGGTTCGGTGCTATTCGTCGACGGCGGCTCTGACGCACAGATGCGACCCCACAAATTCTAATCTATGGCGTTTGTATGCATTCACTATCGGATTATCTCACCCCGACATTTAACGTAGCGGTACCTTAACAGCAGCTAAATTGGTGATACTTCATTCGTAATTGGATATCGGCACTGAAGTGCTGACTCTTGTTAGGCGACATCGGTATCATAATAACGAATCTCGATAAGATGCTGGTTTGAATCGTTAAAATACAGGGTGGGTGCCTCTCCTCTCGCACCGGACTCTACGCCAGGACCGGAATCAGAACCCACCGAGTCGAAGGATGGCCCGTACTCAATCTCTCCCGCCTTTACACGGTGAAATATATTTTCGAAGTCGGCCTTAGAGACTGCGAACGCATAATGTTCGAAGCCGGGCGTACACCATGGAGCGAGCTGTATTTGAAAATCTTCTGCTGGCGCATACATCTATCGCGACAACCGACCACCCCGCTTTCAACGCGTTAAAGCGCCAGCCGAGAGCGAGCTGAAGGATCTGGTTCAGCTGATCAGTCAGCGTGTAGGTCACTGCCTGGAACGCCAGAGCTTGCTGGAACAGGACGCCGAGAGCGCCTGGCTGGAACTGGAGCCCGCAGACGACACGGATGCCATGCCTCATCTTCGCAAGAAGGAACAGGATATCCGCCCTCCCGTTACTCGCATCACCATCTCGGGCGCCGCCCGAGAGCTTGCCTCTGTTCGCTTGGAAGGGCGCGCGGTAGCAGAGTCCGCGAGTTCACAGTTCAACCAGCAGGGAAGCCACTGAAAAAGAGATGGCATGGGTGCCTGCGTATAGCAGGACCGGAATGATCGAAATAGCTCTACAATGAGAGCGATACGAGCGTGATGTCGAGACCATCAATGACGACAGGGCGCCATCTTCGGGTATGAGACCGGGAGGGTGCGAGTCGATTTCTTGCCAATAGCCTCTTTATACTGCCTATACTTTGTCGCTGCGTTAGACATTGCTTATATGCAAAGAGGTCAGCCCAGTGGAATCATGTTTCACAGCGACCAGGGAAGCCAGTATGCCAGCAGGTTATTCCGTCAAAGGCTGTGGCGGTATCGAATGGTGCAAAGCATGAGCCGCAGAGGAAATTGTTGGGACAACTCGCCGATGGAGCGCGTGTGTCGAAGTTTGAAGACTGAATGGATACCGTCGATTGGTTGTCCAACGATGAGAGAGGCCAAGCGGGATATCAGCTACTATCTGATGATTTACTATAACTGGGTACGGCCTCATCGATATAGCGCCGGGCTGGCTCCAGCAGTAGCAGAATAAAAAATTAACTCACTGTCCGGAAATAGTTGACCACTGCATGCCGTACATGTGGGCTTGCCATTAGCACTAGCTGCCTAACCTCCGATCTTGTAGCTTCAGTTAAAAATGGGAGATTATAAATATACAAAAACAGCGCTAAATCCGCAAATGCGATACTGAAAAGCTTTATTTGGACCAATCCATACCTTGATTATTGACAAAGCCCAAAATATTGATTATTTTTTCCCAAATAATTTTTTGTTGGTAGGAAGATAAGCCCGAAAAATGCTAAGACGATCATTCCACCGTCAGAGATACTCAAGCATGCTTTCCCTATTTTTTATGTTTGGCTTTTCTCTGGTGATGATCGGTTGTAGTGATAGCGACTCATCTTCAACGCCTACAATTGCCTCAACTGTTCCTAATATTTTATTTGTAGTGATGGACGATGTTGGTATAGATCAAATGTCTATCTTTGGCTATGACGGCGATAACCAGCCAACTCTACCTAATATCAATGCGGTGGCAAATGGGGGTATTCGTTTCAGAAATACCTGGTCGATGCCAGAGTGCTCTCCCGGCAGAGCGGCTATGTTTACAGGTAGATATCCGTTACGAACTGGCAATGGAGCGGCACTCGGTGAGGATGATCTAGCTAATTCGCAGGTCACTTCATTTGAGATGGCACTTCCAGCGTTACTAAAACAAGAAGCAGATTACACCAGTGGTTTATTCGGCAAGTTTCACTTAGGTGGTCCAGAAAACAATCAATTCAATAACGCCGCACCATTTTCATTAGGCTGGGATTATTTCTTTGGGAATGTGGGTTTTGTAGGGCCTGGTTCAATTGATACAACCGCCGGCGGTATTGCAGCAAAAAATACATATAACTGCGGCTATGTGCCTGGTCCATTCCATGGCGGAGCCGCGTCTGGAGCATGCTATTTTGTCGATAATACTTGTAAATCGATCAGCTCTGGCGGCGCACTCCTAGAGGACTCTGCGGGTCTGCACTGCATTACACAGGGCGGTATATTCCAGCCAGATCAAATTTGTCAGGCCTCCACACCTGCGGATGTGCAGGATGGCTTTGAAAATGTGAATGCTTATTATGCAGATGAGTTTGTAATTAATGATTCTACTGGTGCAGTTACAGTGTTGCCGCCTTCTGATAAGCGAGTTCGTGGTTATCGTACAACATTAGAGGCCGATGCAGCGATCTCTTGGATTAACTCACAGGCCCCCGATCGACCCTGGATGGCTACCGTCTCTTTTTCTGCTGCGCATACTCCTCTTCAACAGGCGCCCGCAGCTCTTACACCTAGTACACGTACTAGCGGGGATGGTTTGCAATGTAATAACGCTCTTGATGTCCGCATTTTACAAAATCAAATGACGGAGGCAATGGATACAGAATTTGGCCGTATCCTGATTGAGACAGGGCTTGCAGCGCGCAACAGCGATGGCACATTGGATTACACGCCTGAAGCTTCCAATACAATGATTGTAATTGTTGGCGATAATGGCACTTTAGGACCGAGTGTGAAACTGCCATTTAACCCACTTCGTGCGAAAGGCACAGCCTATCAAACCGGGGTCTGGGTTCCTATGATTGCTGCGGGTCCACTGGTAGCGGAGCCGAATCGTGATGTTGAGCACATGACGAATATGGTTGATGTGTTTAAGTTGTTTGCAGAATTTGCTGGTGTGAATGCAGATGACGTGGTTCCCAGAACGATTGATTCTGCACCACTGTTGGCGTATTTAACTAACCCTGGACAACAGAGTATTCGTACTTACAATTTCACACAAACGTTTCAAAACCTTCAGGCTGATGGAACAATTAACCCTCCTTGTTTGATTACTGGCGCGTGTAATCATGCTGCTCCAACTAAATCGATTTGTGAGGATAACGCAGGCGTTTGGTGGGGTCCGGGTTGGGACAGTACTAATGCATCTACCATACTGGGAACGACCGTCATCGGCCCGGGTACCATTGGTTCAAATTCCTACGGATTTAGCAGTGACAAAGGCTATCCTGGTGTAAATGGATGCGCAGAAGTTGCCAAGGCACGGGATTTATCTGGCCAGGGTCCTGAGTTTATTACGCTGTCACACGAAGCGCAAGCTATTCGAAATGATGATTATAAATACATTATTAATGTAGTCGAACATTATGACAGTGATACTAAAACGGTAGTGCCGTGGCCAGGCATTGAAACCGAAGGACTTTATGCGGTCAACCAAAGTAAGAGTGTCTTTGATCTAGCTTTGAATAATGTGTCTAGTAATTTGATGCGCTCCGAGGATAGCTGGTCCAGTGATGTACAAAATGCCTATACAGACTTGAATCAGAAGCTGGCAGAGATGATGGCTTCTCAGCCGGATTGTGTTGGCGACGGTAATAAGAATGGCGTTGTCGATGGAGAAGATCTTTCAATTATGGAAAAAATAAGCGGTATTTTCGGCGGCTCAAGTACCTATGACCTTGATATCAATGGTAAGAATCAAGTTTATGTAGATTCCAAATTGATGGACTATGGGACATGCGGAGCATCATCAACTTTTTATTAGAAATTTGATGACGTCACTTTTCCATTTAACCGCTAATTTAATTGTTGGTAGACGGTATATGTGGTGGCAAATTCTTCGACGTCAAGCGCAATTCTATTAGGATATTTTTCTCAAAAATATTCTCAACTCGGATGATTAAACCATGGCTTCACCCACTTTCAATATTTTTCGTGGCGCAAGACCACTAGTCGCCAGTTTTTCGATGGTACTTTTATTAATAGTTGGTGGCTGCAGTAACGGAAGTGACTCTTCCGCTGCAAATCCAGAGCCCGAGTATGGGCCAGATTCCCCGGTGACGGACCCAAAGGCGATTGCTGCGTTGGCAGAGGCTGCCTATATTTGGAGTTTACCCCTGGAGTTTACTTATCGCTTTGGTAAATATAACGAGTTGATGACGGGTGATGTCAATACATTGGCTTATGTGCCAGCACCAGCAGCCTGGAACAATGCTGCAACTAATGCTGGTAATGCCTCGGTTCTTTACATTAATGGTATTTTGGACCTCACTGGCGAAACCGCGATTGTCTACACATTACCCAATCCATCTAACGTTTATACCGTCACACAATTCCTTGATTCATTTATCAATACCTTTGCTAATCCTGGTTCTCGGACAACGACTAACGCATCCGACCCAACACATTACTTATTGGTAGGTCCGGATTCGCAGTATGCACGGAGTCAAACTGCCACAATCGACGGCCAAACATTTCCAGTCATTGCATCTGATACCAGTCGCGCGCAGCTTCTTGTGCGAGTTTTGGCCTCTACACTAGCCCCGGCATTGGATGCAGATTCTACCTACAACGCCTTGATTAATGTTGCGTATGAAATTCGACTAAATACACTCGAAGAGTTTCTTGAATACGGTGCGATCCCCCCTAAAAATGGATTTGCTATAAAGACGCCAACGGATGAAGAGCGTACTGAAGCGGAAACTTTTTTTCAGAACACGCCAGATAATGCGCTTGATTTCTTTTCTCAAGTAGGGACATGGCTACAGATAAACAAGTTGCCAGAACGCTCGACCGGTCTTGGTGGCACTCCGATTGCCTCTCTTCCTTCCTACATAGTGCAACAGCCTGATGCAAACAGCGTTTATTACCCACCCTCAGCAGAGCAGCAGCTTGCCTTAGCCTCATTTGGACCAATCGGCTTGAGCCAGACAGGCTTCAAAATACCGGGTAATTGGGGTAGTGAGCAGCTTAGTGCGTTACAGGAAGGCTGGACCAATGGGGTTGAGTTCATACAGGCCAGGTTAGGTAGGTCTGCTACTGCGGATACAAATTGGTGGATTTACATTAATGCAGGCTGGGGGACATATCCCAATGATGTCAATGGTTACATCACTCGCGCTGTTGGCGTCATCTCGGGTGGTTTTCCCAGTCTAGTGAATGATGGCCTCTATGCGGCTCAGTTCTTAGAGGGTGGTACCGATGTCCCATTGCGTGGAGACAATGTCTACACGCTAACTTTTAGCGCAACGAATGCGAGTACTCTTCCTCCTGCTGGCCAGGAGATTGGTAATCAACCCCCATTGATGCTTAAGGCAGATCAATCTGAGGTCGGCTTTTGGTCTGTCACAATATACCAGCCTGGCAAGGGTGAAGCGGTCTGCCCCTGCGTCCCACAGGTGGGCGTTCTCAATACCTATTATTCCGAAACAACGACGAGTGTTACTCATGTTGATCCAGCTACCTCAACTATCACGGCTGAGGTGCCTTTCGGCGCATCGTTCTCCGCTAGTAGTCCAGTGCTATTTGGTAATACGGCAAGCGAGTATGGTCTGGAGCCAAATGTCGCATACTATTTGATTAAAGATCCAGATACGAACAGTGATGGGACAGTGTCCTTCCAGTTATCGGACAAATGGCTTCAAAGATTGTCTACTGCGGAGGGCGACCCAGGAACTCCAGTCCAATTTTCGGGCCAAGCAGGCTCTATGGTCACTCTAAAAGCAGGCCTATCTCCTCTGCAATATGGTTTTGTAAAACCTGTTGTTCAGTTGGGTTCGTCCGAAATTAATAAGGATATGCTAACGAAAAACCTCGATGATACGTATACGATTTGGTTTGCACCAACTTTACCCGAAGGTGCATACCCTTCGAATTGGATTCCCACACCATCGACAGACTACTATAAAAATATCTATCCCGATGCTTCCGTTTTGAATACCAATTTTTGGCCAATCTTCAGAATTTATGCGCCAACGGAAGGTAATGACACCCCATCAATTTTGCCGTGTACAGACTGCGATTGGTACGAGACGGTCGGAGGAGAACAGACCGACATCAAGACCGACAACGATTTATTGGCAACCTATCGATTCCCTATGATTATTAGAAAACCATAGCTAGATTAAGATTAGGTCGTGTTGACATGCCTCCTGCCTGTTTATAGAGCCCTGACAACCACTATCTGCCGACAAAGGAGTCGCATCCCATTAAATCACTTGCATCTAATCTTTTAAGGCGTCCAGTTGCTTCGCTCTGATTTTTGGCTAGCTTTTCTCTGTTTCTAGCAGCTTGCAGTAGCGGAAGCGGTTCATCTTCTTCTGCGAGTGATGGCAGCACAAAGCCAAATATTTTATTTATTGTGATGGATGACGTTGGAATTGATCAAATGCAGTACGCTGGTTACGGTGGTATTAATCCAGCAAGCACTCCCGTAATCGACACCCTTGTTGCCCAAGGCGTTACCTTTACAAATACATGGGCCGCACCAGAGTGCTCACCTTCGCGGGCAATGTATTTTAATGGCCGTTATTCTCCTCGCACTTCAATTAATAGTGCAATTATCCCGATAGACTTAGCCAATTCTTCGATGAATCCAAATGAGGTTACAACACCTCGAATTCTTCGTAATGCAGGTTACAAGAGTGCTTTAATCGGTAAATCTCACCTAACTGGATATGCCGTTGATTATAGCGCGTCAATTACTCTGTCCGGTTGTAAGCGTCCGGCGAACCCATCTAGCCAACAGCCACCCAATTGTGCGGTAGCAATTCGTTGATCGCACTCGCCCGCTGAGTGGGCAGCCGTTGCAGCACATCTTTCAAATAGGCATACGGATCATGACCATTCAGCTTTGCCGACTGGATCAGACTCATAGCCGCAGCTGCACGTTGGCCACTGCGCAAGGAGCCAGCAAACAACCAATTCTTTCGGCCCAATGCCCAGGGGCGTATTTGGTTTTCTACCCAATTGTTGTCGATCGGTACCGCGCCATCATCAAGGTAGCGCGTTAGCGCTGCCCAGCGTTTCAGACTGTAATGAATGGCTTTGCTGGTCGCCGAACCCTTCGGTACCCGCTGTTGCTGGGCGATGAGCCATTTGTACAAGGCATCGATAATGGGTGCAGACTGCGTCTGTCGTATTGTTTTGCGCTGCGCGTTAGTTTCGGTTTTTATCGCCGCCTCAATCTCGTAGAGGTGTCCGATATAAGCCAGCGCCTGCTGTGCAATGCTGCTTTTCTTGGCCACATGCAAATCGTAGAACTTGCGCCGCGCATGCGCCCAGCAGCCGATCTCCGTAATGCCCTGATTAAACCCGGCTTTGTACCCGGCAAAGTCGTCGCACACCAACTTGCCCTGCCAACCCTGTAAAAACGCACGGGCATGTTCACCGGCCCGGCTCGGTGCAAATTCGTAAATTACTGCCTGCAGCGGATCGCCGTGTGTACTGGCATAGGCCCAGATGTAGGCCTGATGCGTTTTCTTCTTGCCCGGCGACAGCATCGGTACCGGCGTTTCATCCGCATGCAGTACGGATAGTTTTATCAGGTGGCTGCGCAGGGCATCCACCAGTGGCTGCAACGCAACACCGCTGCGGCCCACCCACTCCGCTAAGGTTGAGCGGGGAATGGCGTGGCCAGCCCGTGCAAAGATGCTTTCCTGTCGATACAACGGCAGATGATCAGCATATTTGGCTACCAGCACATGCGCCAGTAGGCCCGCCGTGGGGATGCTCTTGTCGATCACCTGTTACGTAGAAGGTGCAATCCGCAGTTCTTTGCAGATTGGCTCGACACCGTGAACATCACGATACTGATCGATAAAGTCCACCATCACTTCAGTTTGCGCAGCGACGGCTGCCGGACGCAATCCGCTTGGGCGAAAAAAGCAGCTGCATTGCGCAGTATTTCATTAGTGCGTTTGAGCTCGCGTACCTCCCGTTCCAATTCTTTCGTCCGTTGAGATTGATGGGTCGTGATGCCGGGCTGTGCACCGGCGTCAACTTCTATCTTCTTTACCCGCGAGCGCAAAGCCTCAGGGGTGCAGCCTATCTTGGAAGCCACCGACTGTATGGCTGCCCAACGGGATGAATGGTCATGCTCGCCGGTTAACACCAACCGAACTGCACGTTCGCGTACTTCTTTTGAGTATCCGGGTCGTCTGTTCATTAGCCAATCCTCTCAAGAAAATTAGCCTCCGGCAAATCCGGGGCGATTCACCCCTTGACCCCCATCGATTCCCTTCTCAGGCATTTCCTCTGGCTACTTCCCAGCCGAATGCCGCCCAATCGCCGACCCTTCACCCTCCTCAAATATCTCCTCCAACCGATCCGCCAGATAATTCAGCAGCCGTTTCACCCGCTCATCGCGATTCGTCATTAACTGCCCAGCCGCCATGCCTTCCATCATGAACTTGGTGACGTCCATGGCGAGGAGGAAGCGGTCGCCGCGGTCTTTCCATTCCTCAAACATATTGGTGTTGGATTCGCGCACGTGCTTCTCGAACAACACCTGTGAGTTTTCCAGGATGGCGCTCAGCTCGGGGTCGGTGCGGCTGGATACGCACAGTTCGTGGTACACCACGAACAGGTCGCCGGTGAGGTGATCCCAGTAGGCGTCGATACCGGCGCGGCGGCGTTTCTTGCCCTTGAGGGCGGGGGGGATGCCGGCGACGCGTTCGGTGTAGTCCTCCAGCAGTTTGTCGTGCAGGAATTCTACGGCGGCCTGGATGAGTTCGGTTTTGGAGGGGAAGTGGTGCAGCATGGCGCCACGGGATACCCCGGCGGAGCTGGCGACCTTGGCGGTTGTTACGTTGGTGTAACCCAGCTCCACGAAGCAATTGATGGCGGCTTCGAGGATACGGTCGCGGGTCATGGCGCTTTTTTGCGCCTGCCAACTGATGTCCTCGCCGTCTTTGTTCTTTAGGGCAACTGCCTTTTTGCTGGACATCAGATATTCAAGCCTCGAACGTAATTTAAAAACAAGCACGACTGATTAAAACAGGGCGGCGTCGACGGGATTATAGGCGATTTCGCATTAAACGGCGCGGTCTTTTGTCCGTAACCGGCCCGTTTGCCTGGGCAGTGTTACTTCACACCGCCCGGCTACTGATTGGCCTGCCAGCGTCAGTCGTTCACGCCGCCCATGCACAGGTATTTGATCTCCAGATAGTCATCGATGCCGTATTTGGAGCCCTCGCGGCCGATGCCGGATTCCTTCACGCCGCCAAAGGGTGCCACCTCGGTGGAGATAACGCCCTCATTAATGCCCACGATGCCATACTCCAGTCCTTCTGAGACGCGCCAGATGCGGCCGATATCGCGGGAGTAGAAGTAGGCGGAGAGGCCAAACGGTGTATCGTTGCCGATGCGGATCGCTTCCTCTTCGGTCTTAAATTTGAACAGCGGCGCGATGGGGCCAAAAATCTCCTCGTTGTAGACATCCATGGTGTCGTCCACATCAACCAGAATGGTTGGCTCGTAGAAATTTTCGCCTTGCGCTGCGCTGCCTTTGCCGCCGATTAGCACCTTGGCGCCTTTGCCGGTGGCCTCATTGACGATAGCGCTGACTTTGTCGAACGCGGCATCGTTGATCAGTGGGCCAATCGTCACGCCATCATCGGCGCCGTTGCCCATTTTGAGCGCTTTTACCGCGGTCAACAGTTTCTCTGCGAAGGCATCAAACACTGATTCCTGCACCAGGATGCGGTTGGCGCACACACAGGTTTGTCCGGCGTTGCGGTATTTGGAGGCCATTGCGCCGACTACTGCGGCGTCCAGGTCGGCGTCATCGAACACGATGAAGGGTGCGTTGCCACCCAATTCCATCGATGTTTTCTTCACAGTTTCAGCGCACTGCGCCATCAGTATTTTGCCAATTTCTGTGGAGCCGGTGAAGGTCAGCTTGCGCACGATCTTGCTGCTGGTCATCTCGCCGCCGATCGCTTTTGCATTGCTACCTGCCACCACACTGAACACACCCGGCGGTATGCCGGCTCTTTCGCCCAGGGCTGCCAGTGCGAGTGCGCACAGCGGTGTCTCTGTAGCGGGCTTCAACACCACGGTGCAGCCAGCGGCCAGTGCCGGTGCAACCTTGCGCGTGATCATCGCAATAGGGAAGTTCCAGGGTGTGATCGCGGCAACCACGCCTATCGGTTGTTTGAGTGTGATGATGCGCTGGTTGGGATTGTTGGCGCTAATAGTATCGCCATAAATGCGGCGGCCTTCTTCTGCAAACCACTCGACAAAGGCTGCACCGTAGGCCACTTCACCGCGCGACTCAGCCAGCGGCTTGCCCTGTTCTGCGGTCATTAACTGCGCCAGATCTTCCTGGTTGGCCATGATCAGCGAGAACCAGCGCTTGAGAATGGACGAACGCTCTTTGGCCACCACATTGCGCCAAGTGGTAAATGCGGTGTCTGCGGCTTCGATAGCGCGGCGAGTTTCGGCCGCACCCGCATTGGGGATGGCGACAAGTTCTTCTTTGGTCGCGGGATTAAACACGCCCATGGTCGCGCCGTTATTGGCATCAACCCAGGCGCCGTCAATGTACAGTTGTGAGCACAGCAGAGTCTTATCAGTCAGTTTTAACATGAGACGGTTTTTCTCCTTAAAAGATAGGGTGGCAGTCTACTTGCCTGCGAGACGGGCAACAACTGGCGCAAATGCTTCCACCATATTGTTTGTTCCGTCGTCGAGTACGGCGATATAGGAAATACCATAGGCCTCGCGGCGACGTTGCAATTCCTCGCAGATAAAATCCACACTGCCGATCAGGCAGTGCGGATGGGTCAGAATATCCTCGGCCGACATGCCCAGTGCATCGCCAATAGCTTGAGCGGTCGGCTCCGGGTGATCGGTAATAATCGTGTTATAGGCACCAATTTCCAGTTCGATATTGTCAAAGCGCGCACCGGCGCCGCTTTTGATCCACTCGATTTTTTTGGCCGTTGCGGCGGCCAGCCCCGAGTTCATGCCATCGGGGCCGAGCATGCCAGCGCGATTATTGAAGTTCAGGCTGACGATGTCTGCTTCCTGTCCGGCGAAGTGCAGGATTTTTTTGCTGCCGCCGCCGATCATCAGTGGCGGGTAGGGCGTCTGTGCCGGGGCGGGTGTGCCCGAGAAGCCTGTCCAGCGCACAGCATCACCGGCGATATCCAGTGGTTCGCCGGACATAAATGCTTTATAAGCCTGCACCGTTTCGGCAAAGCGTGCGAAGCGCTCGGGGAATTCATCGAATGGCAGGTTAACGGCATCGTATTCGTTCTTGATCCAGCCGGCGCCGATACCAAACTCCAGGCGGCCACCGGACAGATAATCCATGGTGGCCGCTTCTTTGGCCAGAATAATCGGGTGGCGGTAGTCGTTGCAGAAAACGCGGCAGCCTACGCGCAGGGTTTTGGTCTGCTCCAGTGCCATCGCAATGGCGGGCACCGCGGCCAGCATTTGTGGCGGATGGTAAGTGCTGTCCAGCGCGGGGCCGGTGCTCAGGAAGTGATCTGCCAGGAAGAATGTGGAGTATCCCAGGTCTTCTGTTTTGCTGATCAGCTGGCGCCAGTTGGCGGGCGAGTCGGTGTTGAAACACTGTAGGGAAAATCGAAACGGCTTTGGCTTGCTCATGTGATTGCTCCAATTATTCTTGGTTACTGGTTACTGGTTACTGGTTACTGGTTACTGGTTACTGGTTACTGGTTGAGTGCAATTAGTTGGGCTTTCTCTCCTGGAGTCGTTCCATCTCCCGTTAAAGCTGATTTTGTATTTAAAACGCTTAGTGGCACTGCGACGCTCCAGCAATTCTCAAGTTTGACCCTCCAGATTTAGAACTAGATGGCACGACTGAAGGAGGATGGGGAAGTTCTCGTGTGCCGGGAACGTCTGGCGACAGGACGTCGCCAGCCGAGCCTGCACATGGATGTGCGCAGTTTGGCGTTTCCCGGCACACGAGAACTTCCCCATCCTCCGTCCCCGACCCAAGTTCCTAAACCTACGCAGATATCAGTCACAACATCACGACAGCTTACGAATCGCCACAGGAATACTGCTCTGCCGCGCCATGCCGGAATATTTCTCCGCGCGGTCTCTGTTGTCCACCAGTCGATTCGTGTTACTGCCAATCTCGCGAATCTTGCCGTCGGAATTAGCGCCGGGTGCGGGCGAGCCGCCCCAGCAATGCGACATTGAGATAACGCCGGGGCGGATGTCATCGCTGGCTTTGGCAATCGCGGGAATAGCGCCGTGCTTTGATCGCACTTCCACGATGTCACCATCGGCAATGTGCAGAGCCGTGAGGTCTTGTGAATGCATAAACGCCGGGTTGAAGGTGCCTTTGCTTTTGAGCAGGCTCAATTCGGGTCCGGTGGAATTGTAGGTGTTCTTCATGCGGCGGCTGATCAGCGTCAGCGGAAAATCGGCGTCGGAGGCTGCGCTGAGGTCGGCATGGGCGGCGGCAATTTCCACATCCAACCCCGGCGGGTAGAGTTGCAGGCGGCCTTGGGTTTCGGGGTCGGCGGGCTCCAGAATCACATCGGGTACATCAAAGACTTTGCCGCCCTCGGTGTTGTAGATATCCTCAAGCGGCACGCGCGAGCCCTTGGTGATGTTGGCGAGCAGGTCAAACTTGCTGGGCTTTTCCTGCATGTCGATAGGGCCGTGCGCCAGGTTCAGTGTCAGCCCCATGCGCTTGCCCATCGCCCAGAAAAACTCCCACTCCTCAATTTTGTCGCCTTCAGCTTCCACCACCGTTTTGGTGTACTGGCTGTAGGGTTTGTCGTGCCAGATATCGGTGAGCAGGGTGACGTCTTCACGCTCCAGGCAGATTTTTGGGGCCAGTACGTAGTCGGCCATCTGCGCAGTGGCAGCCATTTTAAGATCGATGCAGACGAGCAGTTCAAGCCCGGCCAGCGCGCGGTGTGTTTTTTCCTGATCGGGCCAGGCCAGCAGCGGATTACCGCCGACGCAGATCAGCGCTTTTATCTGGCCGTCGCCTTCGAGCAGCATTTCATCGCTGATGGTCGCGGTGGGCATTTCTTTTAGCGGGCCGTAGGGGGAGAGCACGACGGTCTCACAAACATCGTCCGACACGCGGCTTTTCACACCGTCGGTGAACCATTGTGGTTGCGGGCCGGTGGCCTGCGCAGCGCGCGGTCCTGCGGGGGTGAGTACGCCGGGGTTTGGCAGGCGCTCGCCGGCGCGGTAGTGGCGGCCACAAATGGCATTCAGTGATTGCACCAGGTGTTGCAACAGGTTGGGGTGCGGGCCCATCTCCGGGCCGGTGCCGGTGACCGCAGTACCGCGCGGTCCGGCGGCAAACATTCTGGCGGCCTCGATTATCTGCTTGGCGGGAATACCAGCGGCGGTGGCCACAGCATCGGGCGTAAAGACTAGCGTCTGCTGCTTTAATGACGCCAGACCTTCGATGTGCTGTTCGCAGAACTCTGCGTCGTGCAGGTTCTCTGCCAGTATCACCGCAATAATCGCAGCGACGACTGCTGCATCATGGCCGGGTTTTACCTGCAGATGCAGGTCAGCGCGGCTCGCCACTTCGGTCACACGCGGGTCGATGCAGATCACTTTCATGCCGCGCTGTTTGCCTTCGCGCAGGGCGTTGTGCGGGCTGAAGGAAGGAATGCCGCCGGGTATGGAAAAATGCGAAACCAGCGTGTTATTGCCAATGATCAGCGCCACATTGGAGTCGTTCCACATATGGCTGCCACCGTTCCACCAGCCCATGCGTGTCGGCCCAATCGCTACCTTGGCCGGTTGGTCAATGGTGACGCTGGTGTAATAGGAGGGCGAGTCTATGGCAGCGTGAAACGCCCTGGCAACATCGTGCGCGGCGGAGTTCTGGTAGGAGTAGGTACCGTTGTAACTGGCGATACTGCGCGGGCCGTATTTGTCGAGAATTGCCTGCAATTGTGCTGCGATTTCATCCATCGCGGTTTCAGTGCCGATGCTGGTGAAGGAGCCGTCGGCTTGTTTTTTCTGCGACTGCTGCAAGCGGGTCGGGTGGTCTATTTGCTCAATCAGCTGGCGACCCTTGATGCACGTATAGCCGCCGTACACTTCGTTACTGGTGTCTGGCACTAATGCAATCAGGCGGTTGTTTTCTACGGTGGCTTCCATCGGGCAATACGCGTGGCAGAAGCGGCAGTAGGTTTTTATTTTTTTTTGCGCCATGGCGGTGTAATCCTTAGGATGGTTCCAGCTGCGTGAATCTTGGTGTGTATTAGTGCGTCTTCAGGCGGTAAAAAAATCAGCTCTGGGTTTACCCTGCGGATCGTAAACAGGTTCTTGCAGTGCGATTTTGAATTTTGATACTTCGGTGTTGGTGACACCGTATTTGCCCAGTGTCGCGAGCATATTTTGGTAGTACGGTCCGGCCAGATGTGCGGCTAAATCTTCAACGCTGTCCCAGTTCTCGTACACATAAACGCGAGTGTCGGACGTGGGATCGGCAGACCACACATAATGCTGGCAGCCCTTTTGCGTGCGCGTCTCGGTCACCAATTGTGCGGTTTCGGTCAGCGCTGTTTCGCGATCCGCCGCGGGGAGGTGAAGGGTGCCTGCAATCAGTACGGTCATGGTGGGTTTCCTGTGTCAGAAACAAGGTGGTGCGTTGTTCGTGGGGAGCTTCGCGGGAAGCCTTGAAACAGTAGCAGAGTGAGGTTGCTAAAACAATCAGGGTTGACTGATTTTTTGCAAGGCGTTATGTTGCGCGCATGATAACTCTGATAAATCGCCAGTATTACCTGGCCTCGCGTCCCGTCGGGCAACCCACGGCCAGCAACGTACCGGCGCGCGATGTTCCCGTGCCTGATCTCGCCGAGGGTGAGGTGGTGTTGCGCAATCTGTATATCTCGCTGGACCCGGCCATTCGCGGCTGGATGGGTGACGATCCCAATTACATTGCGCCGATTGCGCTGGGCGATGCCGTGCGCAGCTCGGTGATTGGCCGGGTAGTGAAGAGCAACAGCCCGGACTTTGTGCCCGGCGATGTCGCCATGACCATGGGCGGTTGGGAGCGCTACACCACGGTGCTGGCTGCCACCCTGAACAAACTGGATGAAGGCATGGGTATTCCGCTCAGTACGTTCCTCGGTGCGCTGGGTCCTACCGGCCTCACGGCGTATTTTGGCTTGCTGGAAGTGGGCAAGCCGAAGGCGGGGGAGACGGTACTGGTCAGCGCAGCGGCCGGAGCAGTGGGTTCAGTAGTGGGCCAGATCGCCAGAATGCAGGGTTGCCGCGCGGTGGGCATGGCGGGCAGTGACGACAAGTGCCAGTGGTTGACCGGAGAATTGGGTTTCGATGCGGCCGTTAACTACAAGACCTGTGGCGATTTGGCGGATGCGATTCGCACAGCCTGCCCGGACGGCGTGGATGTCTACTTCGACAATGTCGGTGGCGAGATACTGGACGCGACCTTGCTGTGCCTGAACAAGCATGCACGGGTCGCCGTCTGCGGCTGGATATCAACGTACAACATACCCAATGCGCCCGGCCCAACCAATCTTTGGCAATTGGTAGCCCAGAGCGTCACGTTGCAGGGGTTTACGGTGCTTGATTACCTGGATCGCTTTGGCGAGGGTATCGGCCAATTGGCACAGTGGGTGATGGCCGGTGAGATCAAATACCGCGAAGAAGTAGTAGACGGGCTGGACAATGTGCTGCCGACATTTTTGCGGCTGTTTGATGGTTCCAATGAGGGCAAACTGGTAATTCGGCTTCCCGAGGATTGAGGTTTAATCGACACTCGTTTAATAGACACTGCCGGTTATCCCGGCAGTGTGGAAATCAACTCAGCTCAGTACCATATCCGCACGGTTCACCACGAAGGACTTTTCAGCCGCTTCATTGACCGCGTATTCTCGCGAATCAATCGTGGTCAAAAAGCGATGCGTTGCGGTGACGTTGTCAGCTGTGAACGCGATGTGTAAATACCCTCGACCTACCAGATTGGCGTAGTTCAGGTCATCAATAAGGCCTGCAACAAGCGGGCCAAATGCAGCGGCATTACCCGGCCCCAGAAGTCCTGGTCCATCGAATCCCGGAGAACTCACGCTGGTGCAACCAAATTCGACGCCGGCGATTTCGCCTTCTGCCGTTCGCAACTGCGAGGTCCAGGCGTTGTGTGTATCCCCGGCCAGTGCAACGAGTTTTGACTTCAGTTGGTACGCGTAATCCAGCACGGCATCACGTTCGAAGCTGTAGCCATCCCAGGCGTCAAGATTGTAGGGAATAGAACTATCCAGTAGGGCCTGTTCTTCCGGTGTTCTATCTTCGGGCGCCTTGCCCTTGGCGCCAACAGCGGCCAGCAGTGCCGCCGTACCTTTGCCCAAATCCAGTTCCAGTGTAAGGCCGGGGTCTAGTGCTTCCAATAATGGCGAGGGTATCTGGTAGCGTCCCATCAGCACCTGCTGACCCAATACCTGCCAGCGCGCGCTGCTCTGGTTAAGTTGCCCGCGCAGCCAGCCCAGCTGTGCGCTGCCCAGCAGGGTGCGATTGGAATCGCTGAACCCGGCGCGAACACTGTCTACGTCAATGATGCCGCCGGTGGCAAAGTTGCTGTACTCCAACTGTTGATTGCGCCCGACGTGGCGTGTGTCCAGCATCAGCAGGTCGATCAAATCACCGTATTGGAAGCGGCGGTAAATGATGTCGTCCATGGTGGTAGGAGGTCTGACTGGCAACCATTCGTACCAGGCTTGAATCGCCATCATTTTTCGGTCTGCGTAGGAACCCTCAGTCTCTGGATCGTGGTTTTGCGCGCCGTTCTCCCATGAGTCATTGGCGATCTCGTGATCGTCCCACACCACAATAAAGGGATGGGCTGCGTGCGCTGCCTGCAGATCTTCGTCGGTACGATACTGCCCGTACCGTATGCGGTAATCGCTCAATGAGATGATCTCGTTGGCGGGTACCGAGACCCGGCCAAGTTCCTCGGCGCGATCGCTGGCGTAGCCTCCGGCAGCGTATTCATACAGGTAGTCGCCCAAATGTAATACGGCGTCAATGTCCTGATTGGCGACTTCCCGATACACGTTGAAATATCCGGCGGGGTAGTTTGAGCAGGAGATCACTGCGAAAGTGGCCGCCTGCACCGCGCCCTGCGGCAGGGTGCGGGTTTTTCCTGTGACCGACGTTTTGTCGCCAGTCATGAAGCGGTAGTAATAGGTGGTGCCGGCCTGCAGACCTTCAGCGTCAACCTTTACGGTGTAGTCAACGTCGGCAGAGGTGGTGCCCTCGCCCTCGCCGATGATGCTGACAAAGTCAGGGTCCGCGGCAATCTCCCACTGGACTTGCACCTGGCCCTCCTCCTCGGGCGTAACGCGGGTCCACAGAATTACCCGATCGGTGAGCGGATCACCGGAGGCGATGCCGTGGTTGAAATCGGCGGGCACACTGGGTAAGCCCTGGGCGTTATTGAAGTTGTTGGAACTGTTTGAGCCGTTAGAGCAGCCGATCAGGTTGCTGCCCAAAATCGGGATCAGCGAGCTGACGGCGAGGGCCTTGACGAGTGTGCGACGCTTAAAGTCCGGGGGCGTGGTCATATGCGGTTCCTATCACTGTGGGGGATAAAAATTCTACCTTTGTTATAAGGCATTTCTATTACAGAGCAGCCACAGCATAGCGCCATAGATGCCCGCCATGCCACCAGTAAATATGCCCGCTACGCGACTAAAAACGTCCCTCAGAGAGCGGGTAATGGTGTGTGCGTTCCGCTCAGGTCGGCCGGCCCGTTGTACATCAGGTTGTAGTGCCGTGACTGGTACAGCCACTGTCCGTCCTGTTTTATATAGGTATCCAGATAGCGACTCAGCATCGTCAGGCCCGCGCCCTGGCTGTCGCGTAGGTATTCGTGCAGATACCAGTGCCCACTGGCGGTGTCGCCATCAACCGAGAACAGGCACGAGCTAGGCATCATCAACGCGAAATCAAAGCTCGACATCGTTTGCTGCCACAGTGCCAAAATATTATCGCGACCCGTAACCGGCTGTCCGAGCATATTCCACACACCATCGTGCGCCCACGTTGCGATCCAGGCATCGCCGTCGCGGCGATTGACGGCATCAATATAGCGCGCCATAAGGTCTCTTAGCGCGAGGTCATCTTCGATCGGATTCATGGTGGGTTTCCTGTGTTGTGGACGAGGGTTTACTGTAGCTGCCTTGCTGACTAAAAGAAACAGACGAGACTGTTTTTTAATAAGTTGAGCTGGTACTATCTGGTTCCCTGACTGTGTGATTTTGAAAAATCGATAATACATCTGAGGTGAACTAATGGATTTAAGTGCTTTTCCCTACTTGCAGGGTAACTATGCGCCGGTCGATGAAGAACGCGACCTGGGCGAAGATCAGCTGACTGTCGAAGGCGAAATCCCGCGCAAACTGGCGGGCGCATTTATGCGCGATGGCGCCAATGTGGCGTTCCAGCCCAACCACTATGTCTATCCGCTGGATGGTGACGGCATGGTGCATGCGGTGTACTTCAAAGACGGGCATGTGCAATACAAAAACCGCTGGATAGAAACCAACCACCTGAAGACAGAGCGCAAATTCAATCGCATGATTTATGGCAGTGTCGGTAAAGTATTGCCGGTGCCGCAGGACGTGATCGATGCCGGTGGTGAGCCTAATCCGGTGCGCAACACCGCCAATACCAACGTGATTTACCACGCCGACAAATTGCTGGCGATGTGGGAGGGCGGCTTCCCGCATCTGCTCAATAGTGATCTGTCTACTGTCGGATTGTACGACTACGACGGCGCACTGAAGCCCGGCGATGCATTGACGGCGCACCCCAAGGTTTGCCCGGACACCGGCCAGTTAGTCACCTGCACGCAGCGTTGGGACAGCCCCAATTACTGGGTGCAGATCTTCGATGCCAAGGGAAAACACCTGCGCACGATTCCGGTCGAATTTGAGCGCAAGGGCATCATCCACGATCTGCAGATCACACCAAACTACGTGATTATTTTCTACGCACCGGCCTTCCACAGTCTGGAAAAAGCCATGAAGGGTGAAGACCCCTTTATGTGGGAACCGCAGCTGGGCACCAAAGTGCTGGTGATTCCCCGCGATGGTTCCAGCAAGACCATGCGGTTTGACACCGACCCGTTCTTCAGCTGGCACTTTTGTAACGGCTTCGAGCGCGACGGCAAAATCGTCATTGACTACATCTGGATCAATTCCATTCCCTTCGCTACCGCGCAGGGCAGTGGCGTTGAGAAGCAGCCGCGCAGGATGCATCGCATGACGCTGGATCTGGCGACCCGCAACGTCACTGACGAAGAGTTCAGCGACGTGTTCTGTGAATTCCCCCGCGTGGACGAGCGCAGAATGGGCAAAGAGCACCGCTACGGATTTGCCGCTTCATCCAATCGTGAATGGGGTGATGCGCACGGCTACAACTGCACGGGCCGCTACGATTTCAAAACAGGGGAGACCAAGCTGTGGCAATTTGGCCCCGAGGCCAATGCGGGTGAGCCCGTGTACGTGCCCAACCCAGACAGCGATCGTGAGGAGGATGGCTGGGTGATGTGCTTCGTCTACAACCCCGGTGAAGGCGCGTTCCTGTCAATAGTCGGTGCCGGTGACTTTGATACAGGCCCCGTGGCTAAAGTCCATATTCCCGGGCGTGTGCCAAACGGCTTTCATGCCAACTGGATGCAAGGTTTGCGCCTGCAGTGATAAGCCACAACGATCCCACTCTGGATATCACTATGTACATCACTATGTATATCACTGTCTATCTCACTATTCAGCCCGAGTCAGGAGCTATCAATGTCACTGGATAAAAAGCAATTTCTACAGGCCTATCGCACCATGCGCACCATTCGCGATTTTGAGTATCGGGTGAGTGACGAATTCGGCAAGGGCAATATTCCAGGCTTCTTGCATCTCTATGCCGGGCAAGAAGCTATCGCCACGGGCATGTGTATGAATCTCGACGATGATGATTACATTGTCAGCACGCATCGTGGCCACGGTCACTGTATTGCCAAGGGCGGTGATGTTGGCGACATGATGAAAGAGATTATGGCCAAGCAGGGCGGCAGCTGTGCCGGTAAAGGCGGCTCCATGCATATCGCTGCAGTAGAGAAGGGCATGCTGGGTGCCAACGCAATCGTCGGTGGTGGTCCGCCGCTGATTGTGGGCGCGGCGCTGTCCGCCAAAACGCTGGGCACAGACCGCGTCGGTGTGTCCTTCACCGGCGACGGTGGTTCCAACCAGGGCACCACGTTTGAAGCTATGAACCTGGCGGTTGTGTTGCAGGTGCCGGCTATTTTTCTGTTTGAGAATAACGGCTACGGCGAGGGGACTGCTGCGGGCTATGCGGTCGGCTCAAAAGATATTGCCAGTCGTGCGGCAGCGTTCGGTATGCCCGCATTAAAAGTGGATGGCGCCGATATCTTCGCAACCTACGAGGCCTGTAAAAAGGCCGTGAAACACTGTCGCAGCGGCAAGGGGCCAATCGCCATTGAAGCCACTATCACGCGTTTTCGCGGCCACTTTGAGGGCGATGCCCAGGCCTATCGGGGCAAGGGTGAAGTCAAGCGACTGATGAAAGACATGGACTGCCTGATCATTGCCACTGCCAACGCCATCAAGAAGAAGCTGGTAACAAAAGCCGAGCTGACCAAAATAGATAAAGAGGTGGCCGAGTATATCGACGTGGCCGCCAAAGCCGCATTGGCCGCGCCCGGTCCGGATGTGTCCGAGTTGTTGACCGATGTCTACAGCTCTGCGTATTGAACCTCAAGCCCCAGAACAGCGTGTTAACGCAGACAGCACCCGGAGTGAATAAGTAATGCCAATCAAGACCTACAGACAGGCCATTAACGAAGCGATGGCGCAGGAGATGCGCCGCGACAGCACGGTCATCGTGATCGGAGAGGACGTCGCGGGGGGCGCCGGCTGTGACGGTGATCGCGACGCCTACGGCGGTGTTATGGGTGTTACCAAGGGACTGTTCCCGGAGTTTGGCGAGAGCCGCGTGATCGATACGCCGATTACCGAGTCCGCCATTATGGGCGCTGCGGCCGGTGCCGCGCAGACCGGTTTGCGACCCATTGCAGAATTGATGTTCATGGATTTTCTGGGCGTGTGTTTCGACCAGATCTACAACCAGGCAGCAAAGTTCCGCTACATGTTCGGCGGCAAGGCGCAGTGTCCGATGGTGGTGCGCACCATGGCTGGCGCTGGCCTGCGCGGCGGAGCGCAACACTCGCAAAACCTCACGCAGATGGTAACGATGGTGCCTGGCCTGAAAGTGGTCTGCCCTACCAACGCCTACGATGCCAAAGGTCTGCTGATTACCGCGATACGCGACAATGACTGCGTCATCTTTGTGGAGGATAAATTCCTCTATGAGACCAGTTGTGAAGTGCCGGACGAGATGTACACCATCCCCTTCGGCGAAGCCAATTTCCTGCGTGAAGGCACCGATGTCACCATCGTGGGGATATCCAATTGTGTAAACAAAGCGCTTGCGGTCGCTGATCGACTGGCTGCCGAGGGCATCAGCTGTGATGTTATCGATCCGCGCACCACCTCGCCGCTGGACGAAGAGGCCATCATCGAAAGCGTCGAGACTACCGGGCGACTGGTGATCGTTGATGAGATGACCCCGCGTTGCGGGATCGCGGCCGATATCTCCAGCATTATCGCCGAGAAAGCCTTCGGCGCGCTGCGCGCCCCCATCCGCAAAGTCACTGCAGCCCACTCGCCGATTCCCTTTGCGCCGGCGCTGGAAGACGCCTGGATGCCACAGGAAAGTGATATTGAGGAAGCCGTGCGCTTTGTGTTGGGGTACAAGCGATGAATACACTGCATGCCCTCACTGTGCCCAAGTGGGGAATGTCCATGGAAGAGGGCGAGATCACTGAGTGGCGCGTTGCGGTAGGTGACAAAATTGCGGTGGGCGATGAGCTGGTCGATATTGAAACCTCAAAAATCGTCAATGCGGCAGAGAGTGCAGTTGCCGGCACATTGGTGCGCATCGTGGGTGATGTCGGCCAGACGTTAAAGGTGGGTATGTTAATGGCGGTGGTGGCCAGTGGTGAAACCAATGACGCTGCCATTGATGAGTTTATCGCGGCGTTTGTGCCCGCTGCAGCGGGCGCTGCACGCGCGCAGCCTGCGGGCACCCAAGCGCCACCACCTCCCGCTGCGGCAGTGCCCCAGGTTGCACACGCGCTGCCGGATGCGCCTGTGCAGCCTGCCGCCGCTGCCCCGAATGCATTGTCGCAGGGCCCGGACGATGCAGAGGTGAAAGCCTCTGTCGTGGCGCGCCGTATTGCCCGCGCGCACAATATCAACTTACACAATGTGGGAGCCACTGGTCGCAACGGGCGCGTCTCCAAGGCCGATGTTGAAAAAGCGGGCGGTATTCGTGTAGTTGCTGAGGCCGATGAAGCTGCGGTCGGTGGAGCATCTGCTAGGCAGGAACCGAGGCGTTCGACTGCCGATGATGCCCATATAGCGTCAACGCCGGTCGCCCGGCGGTTGGCGCGCAGTCTCAATATCAACCTCAATGATGTGACGGGAACCAGCAGACGCGGTCGCGTCAGTAAAGAAGATGTGGAACGCGCCGCCATCGCCGCGACGGGTCTTGCGTACTACACCGAAACCAAACACAGCAGCATGCGCAAAACCATCGCCGCTCGACTGTCTGAGTCCAAGCAGACTATTCCGCACTACCGCGTCAGTGTGGACATTGAGATTGATAGCCTATTGCAGCAGCGCGCCTACATGAATGGCACACTGGGACACAAAATCTCAGTGAACGATTTTGTGATCAAAGCCTGTGGCGGCGCACTGACGCAAGTTCCCCAAGTGAATGTGCAGTACTCACAGGATGTTATTCGCCAGTTTGACCAGGCCGATATTTCCGTTGCTGTGGCAGTGAAGGGTGGGCTGATCACGCCGGTGATTCGCAATGTCGGCGCTAAGGGCCTGCCGCAAATCGCAGCTGAATCCCGCGATCTGGCACACCGCGCTCAGGTGGGCACGCTGGGCGTTGATGAATTCACCGGCGGTACGTTCAGCATCTCCAACCTGGGGATGTTTGGAGTCGATCAGTTCGACGCCATTATCAACCTGCCGCAGGCGGCCATTCTCGCGGTTGCGGCCGGTGTCAAAAAGCCAGTGGTGCGTGGCGATAGTATTGTTGTCGCCACGGTCATGCGCGTGTCGCTGTCGGCGGATCATCGCGCGATAGACGGCGCAGTCGCGGCGCAGTTCCTGCAGTCTGTGAAGGGTTTTCTGGAGAATCCGGCGTCGATGCTGATCTAGTGCGTTGCTGAGGAAAATCCGTCGGAAAAGTGAGAGAGAACACTATGGGAAACGCAGTACCTATCGCCGAGGGTCTTTTTACATGGCCCGCAGCCAAACCAGCGTTGCTGGCCAGTCGCTGTCAGAACTGCGGCATCGCCAGTTTTCCCGCCGCGCAATCCTGTATGGCGTGCTCGGGGCAGGATGTCGTTATAGAAGAGCTGCCAGGACGCGGTACGTTATGGACGTGGACTGTTCAGCAGTTTATGCCCAAGACACCGTATCGCAGTAACGAGACACCGGAAACTTTCAAGCCCTACGGCGTCGGTTATCTGGAACTGCCCAATGGTGTGCGTGTAGAGGGTCGCCTGACCGAAAACGATCCGCAGAAACTGCATATTGGCATGGCCATGGATGTGGTGTTCAAGACTTTTCGCACAGAAGACAATGGCGACGAGGTCATTAACTTCTTTTTCCAGCCCGTCGCATGATTGTGCGAGATAGCGAACGAGAGAAACAGTAATGGACGTAGCAATAGTTGGTATCGGAATACACCCGTTTGGGCGCACTCCGGCGCGCACCGGTTTGCAGCAGGGCGCCTATGCCGCGCGCCTCGCGCTGCAAGATGCGGGTATCGAGTGGCGCGATATTGAATTTGCCTTTGGCGGCAGTGCCAGCTCTGGTAGCGCCGATGCACTGGTCAACGAGTTGGGCCTCACGGGCATTCCCTTTATTAATGTAGCCAACGGCTGTGCTACCGGGGGCAGTTCGTTGATCTCCGCCTTTAACGCGATCAAGTCTGGTGAGTACGATATTGGCATGGTGTCGGGTTTCGACAAGCACGACCGCGGCGCCTTTAGTGCAGACCCCAAGGACTTGGGTATTGGCGCTTGGTACGGCGAGGTGGGAATGATGCTCACCACGCAGTTCTTTGCGATGAAAATCCAGAAGTATATGCACGACTACAATATCACTAACGACACGCTGGTCAGGGTATCCGAGAAGGCCTTTATCAACGGCTCAAAAAATCCCAACGCCTGGCGGCGTGAACCGATCAGTGCCGAGCAGATTGCCACATCAATGATGGTAAACGACCCGCTGACCAAGTTTATGTTTTGCTCGCCGTCCGAAGGCGGCGTGGCACTGGTGCTGTGCCGTGCGGATCACGCCACGCGCTATACCGACACGCCGGTGTACCTGAAGGCTGCCACTATGAAGTCGCGGCGCTTCGGCTCCTTTGAGGTTTTTGCGCCGAGTCAGGCGCTGGTGCAGGTTGACGGTCCCACGGTGGATGCCGCCAAGGCCGCTTTCGAAATGGCCGGTGTCGGCCCCCAGGATATGGATGTGATGCAGTTGCAGGACACCGAAGTGGGCGCTGAAATCATGCACATGGCTGAGAACGGCTTCTGCGAGCACGGCGAACAGGAAGCGCTGATTAAGGCGGGGGCCACGTATATCGGCGGCACCATGCCGGTGAATACCGACGGTGGTTGTCTCGCTAATGGTGAACCGATTGGCGCATCCGGATTGCGTCAGGTTTACGAGAACGTACTGCAACTGCGCGGCCAGGCGGGTGATCATCAGGTGCCCGGTAATCTGCAGTTGGCCTATACCCATGTTTACGGCGCGCCCGGTATCAGCGCTGTCACGATACTGCAGAAATAGCAGGAGAGACGAGATGAACCACCCCAAAGCGCTTACCCAAGAACAACTGGAGGCGCGTTCCCGTGGCGAGTCCTACCAGCAAATGCTGGATAAAGAGACGGTTGCGGTGCCTGCATCGCTGCGTGATAGCACCAACACGTATTTGGGCTCAGATAACTTGGCAGTGGATCGCTACTTCAGCGCTGCGTTTCAGAAACTTGAAGAAGACAAACTGTGGAATCGCACCTGGCTTGCTGCCTGTCGCGAGTCTGAACTGGCCGAGGTCGGCAATTACTTTGTCTACGACATTTCAAAATACTCGATCGTACTGACGCGCACGGAAGCCGGCGAGATAAAAGGTTACTACAACGCCTGCCTGCACCGTGGCCGGCAGCTGCGCAAGGATTGCGGGACAGCACGTGAGTTCAAATGCCCGTTCCACGGTTTTCGCTGGACGTTAGACGGCGACTTTATCGGTGCGCCCTGTGAGTGGGATTTCCCGCATATCGAGAAGGAAACCTTTACCCTGCCGCAGGTGCAGGTGGATACCTGGGGTGGCTGGGTGTTTATCAACATGGATATGCAAGCCGAGTCGCTGGCGAATTATCTGGGCATACTGCCGCAGCACTTCGAGCGCTGGAAGCCGGAGAACACCGTCAAGGTGATGCACGTGGAGAAAGTCATCGAGTGTAATTGGAAGGTGGCCTGGGAGGCGTTCATTGAGTCCTACCACACAGTGCAGACGCATCCGCAGATATTGCCGTATCTTGGTGATTCCAACTCCCAGTACGATTGCTGGGGCGACAATATCAGCCGTACTATTTCGCCGATGGGCGTGGTCAGTCCGCACCTGGACGGTATCGTACCCGATCAGACCGTCAACGATTGGCTGCAACACAGTGCCTGGGTGACGGACGGATCCAAAGTGGAAGTTCCCGAGGGGATGAGCGCGCGGCAGTGGTTGGCAGAGTACTACTTCAAGCACTACTCAGAGCAATACGATACAGACTTGTCCAGCTTCTGCACGCAGAGCGAAATCATGGATTCGATTTTGTACTCCGTGTTCCCCAATTTCGCACCGTGGGCGGGATTCCATCCTAACCTGACGTATCGCATGAAGCCCTACGGCAAAGATCCGGAGATGTGTACCATGGAAATCATTGTGCTGATGCGTTTCCCCGAGGGCGCCGAGCGACCCACCGACTGCGCCGTGCAGAAACTGGGTAAGGACCAGTTGTTTTCCGAGGCCGAAGGTCTGGAGGGCGGCCTTGGCCGAGTATTCGATCAGGATTTCAGCAATCTGAAGATGGTGCAAAAAGGCCTGCATAACCTGCAGTCAGGCGAAGTGGTGTTGGCGAATTACCAGGAAATCCGCATTCGTCATTTCCATCAAACGCTGGATAAATATTTGAGCGCATAAGCGCCGTTGGGAGCCATCGTATATGAATGACCTGCTTCAACCCTTTTCACTGCAAGGCAAGGTGGCGCTAGTCACCGGCGCCTCCAGCGGATTCGGTCGCCACTTTGCATCCGTCCTCGCCCGCGCCGGTGCCAGTGTCGTACTGGCAGCGCGACGCACCGACCTCATCCAGCTCGAAGCGGATGCCATCAATGCCGCCGGCGGCAAAGCAATCGCCGTCACTATGGATGTCACCAGCAGCGCCAGTATTGCTGCTGCACTGGATGAAGCAGAACAGTCTTTTGGTGTGGTAACTGTGGTGATTAACAATGCCGGCATCACCATACCGAAACTGCTGCTGGATCTGAGCGACGATGACTGGCGCAATGTCATTGATACCAATCTCAACGGCGTTGCGTTTGTCGCCCGCGAAAGCGCGCAGCGCATGATTGCCGCAGGTGTCGGTGGCAGCATCGTCAATATTGCCTCCATCCTCGCTGAACGGGTACAAAAAGCGCTGACCAGCTACGCCGCCTCCAAAGCCGCCGTCGTGCAGTTCACCAAAACCGCTGCACTGGAACTCGCGCAACACAATATCCGCGTGAATGCGCTGTGCCCTGGATACTTTCAGACAGAACTCAACCGAGAGTGGTTCAAGACCAAAGAAGGACAAGCCCTGATCAAGCGCATTCCGCAGCGCCGCACCGGTGAACTCGACGAGCTTAACGGCCCACTGCTGTTGCTAGCTTCAGATGCGGGCTCACTGATGACAGGTTCAGCGGTCATCGTGGATGGCGGCCACGTGCTGTCCGATCTCTAGCACTCGACGGCGCCTACTTTAACGCTACAGACGCTCATAGGTGATAAATGGAATGTCATAGGATTGAGACGGTGCGAGGCAGGAGGCCCGGGGCCCGCCTTCGGGAGCCCAAGCCCCCATGGAGAGCCTGCCCCTGTTTATGGGTATGGGTTCACGATGGGTCCCAAGCCTCTAACATTCCATTTGTCCCCGGACTTCAATACTAAATGGGCACCATTCGCGTCAAGACGTCACTCAGGTCGTTACGCTATACAAGGAAACAGATCATTGATTACTAATCCGTTGAGCGCCGAACGCATCCAGCGCGATGGCCCCCTCTGGTGCAATAAAACCATCGCAACCGGCGCCTGGGAAAAAGCCGAACAGCGCCCCGACGAAGTCGCGATCTACCTGCAAGGCGAGTCCTCAATCACCTACGGCTCAATCGCCACCGAGGCCCGCAGGCTGATTACCGCACTGCGCAAGCTCGGCCTTGAATCCGGCGATGTCATCAGTTTCCAGTTGCCCAATTGGCGCGAATCAGTAGTACTGGATATCGCCGCCTCTGCACTGGGCCTTATCGTCAATCCGGTCATACCGATTTACCGAGATCACGAACTGCGCTTTATTCTCAAAGACGCCAACACCCGCCTGATCTATATCCCCGAACGGGTGCGCAGCCTTGAGTTCCCCTCCATGATTAACACGCTGCGCTCGGAGCTACCGAATCTGGAGTTTGTGGTCACCGTGAGAGCCGAGCAGGACTATAAGGGCATGCTGCGCTACGAGGACCTGATCGACAACACGCCGGTCGATTTGGCGACATTGCCGCAGGTAGACCCCAACTCGATCAAGGCCATTCTGTATACCTCCGGGACCACCGGTACGCCCAAAGCCGTGATGCACAGTCACAACACACTGGCGCGCGTTATTCAGAACTCACTGGACTACTGGCAGATGGATGAGCGCGATGTGATGCTGATGCCGTCGCCTGTTACCCATATCACCGGCTACGGCTCCGGCATGGTGCTACCGTTTATCACAGCGGTTAAGTCGGCCTTGATGCCGCGCTGGGACGCCGATGCTGCAGTAGCGTTTATCAACGAGGTGGGTGCGACCGCCAGCGTTGGTGCAACACCTTTTCTGGTGGAGTTGGTAGCGGCTGCCAAGCGGCACAAGACCGGCCTGCCCAGCATGCGCCTGTTTGCCTGTGGCGGCGCTGCGGTGCCCCCGCAGGTGATCCATGAAGCCTGCGTTGCGCTCGATAACTGCAGGGCATTTCGTGTGTACGGTAGTACTGAGACGCCAATTATTACTCTGGGTTTCGTCCGGGAAGGGCAGCAGTTGCTGGCGGCGGAAACCGATGGTCTGATCTATGCCTACGACGTAAAAATTCTGGATGAGCACGGTAGGGAAGTGCCATCCGGTATGGACGGCGAGATTGCAGCGCGCGGCGCAGGCATGATGCTGGGCTATGCTGATTCGCAGCAGAACGCTCAGGCACATGACAGCGAGGGATTCTTCCTGACCGGAGACATCGGCCACATTACCGCTGATAACGCGATTCTGATTACCGACAGAAAGAAAGACATCATTATTCGCGGCGGCGAGAATATCAGCGCCAAAGAAGTCGAGGATGTACTGCACGACCACCCCGATATCCGCGAGGTGGCGGTGGTCGCCATGCCACACGAGCGGCTGGGCGAGGGTGTATGTGCCTATATTATCCCCCAGGCGCCAGACTCAACGCTGGATCTGGCTGCAGTTGCAGCGTTTGCGGATCGTGCCCAACTGGCCAAGCAGAAGATCCCTCAACATATCGAACTGGTGAGCGAGTTGCCGCGCACAGCCAGCGGAAAAGTGCGCAAGGATGTGCTGCGTCGGCAGATCAAGGGTGCACTGCAAAGGCCGCAATAATGGCAACGTTTTTTTCTCTTGATACAGACACGATACAGACACTATAAAAATTATAGAAATGCGATACAGGGGCAATAGTTCATGACAACACTGGCAGGCAAAACTGCTGTAATTTTGGGTGCGTCCGGCAGCGCGAATTTTGGTTCGGCTATCGCTCGGCGTCTCGCGGCAGAGGGTGCCAATATTGTTGTAGCGGCCCGACGCGAGCAACCGCTGCAGCAACTGGCCAAAGAGTTGGGCGGTATCACAGTGGCCTGTGACGTGACTCAGGATGGTGACATCGAGCGCTTGTTCGATACTGCGACTCAAACGTACGGGCGTGTCGATATCGCTGTTTACTCTGTGGGTGTCCACGCGGCAGCTGCGATCGCTGAATTGTCCGTCGCCGATATTCGGCCGACGATGGATATCAGTGTGGTCGGTGCGCTATTGTTTTTCCGCTATGCCGCAGCGGCGATGACTGAGGGCGGCTCTGTGATCACGGTTTCCTCGCTGACAGCGCGTATTCCCGGCCCTGGTCTTGCAGTGTATTCCACCGCCCGCGCAGGCGTCGATTATGCGATCAAGGTGGCGGCAGTAGAGTACGGCGCTGCCAAAGTGCGCTTCAATTCCATCGCCGCCGGTTTGATACAAACCGATATGACGGATGGCTTCTTCGCGGTGGAATCGATAGTGGATGCGCATATCAACGCCACGCCCAGTGGTCGCATGGGTACGCTGGATGACATGGCAGAGGCGGCGCTTTTTTTGGCTGACGCGCAGCGCTCAGGGTATATCAATGGTCAGGTGCTGGACCTGGCGGGCGGGCAACAGAACGGCCGTCTGCCGCAGTTCTGATCTGGCTTTGCTACTGGCTACCTGTCTAAAGTGCAGGCACGATAATTGATACTAAAAACTGGCTACCAGGTATTAGCCAAGGGAGAGGGTTATGCAAGGTTACGAAGACGTCACGCTTTACGAACTCAGTGATGAGCGCGAACAGGAACTGCTGAAAAAGCAAATTGAATGTAACTTTATCTGGACAAACAAAGACGGCCACGGCCTGGGTGTGATTATGAACTACGTCGCGCGTAATGGTTCGATCTGGCTGACGGCCACCAGTCAGCGCGCGCGCATCAAGGCGCTGCGCCGCGACCCGCGCGCCTCGGTTGTTATTTCCAGTATGGGAACAGACATGGGTCCGGGTAAGCAGATAACCTATAAAGGTCGCGTTACAATCCATGACGATCAGGCGACCAAGGATTGGTTCTATCCGGCTATGGGCGCCATTATCAGCCCTTACCCGGCGCCGACCCTGGAGGCGGCGATCGAACACCTCAATACCCCGCTGCGCGTTGTGCTGGAACTGGTGCCGGAGAAAACCATCAAGTTCGACGGCGACAGTATTTCCAAGGCCTCCTATGACGGCACAGTGCCGGGGCACGAGAAGTCATAAAGGTGCCGGGGCACGAGAAGTCATAAAGGTGCCGGCCCGAGGTAATTGACAGGCTGGTCGGTTGGGGACCATGGTGTCCGCCATAAGCGCCGGGCGTCGGAGTTAACGGACACTTTGCTGTTCCTCGCACGGCTATTCTCACCGCGTGACAGCGTCGACTGACCCTGCCGACGATTGTCTTGCAGACGCCGAAGAACGCGCCTGGTCGTCGCCTATCTTTGTGGATTTTGCTCGGTCGGACACTGAATAATGGCATAGCCCTTGTAAAAGTTATCGCCATTGGGGTCTGTGCTGAAAATTTCTTACTACAGTCATTCAATTTACCCGCAAGTACTGCGCGTCAGCGATTGTGGGAATAACATATCGTTCTGAGATCGTTTTTCGCAGCAGCTACGCGCTGGGCTATTCCAAGGACTCACCGATTTCTGGTATGTTCCTAAGGCTTGAATTGTCACAGCAAGTAATACGGCTACGAATATCTAAAATGATGGAGGACGACAACACATGAACGAAGACAATGTTGCATACCAGATGTCACTGCGCTCGCGGGAGTGCCTTAAAAGCAAGGACAAGGCGCGCTGGCTGAGTATGTGGGCGCAGGACGGTATTATCGAAGATCCAATCGGCCCATCGATTCTGGACCCCGAGGGCAAAGGGCACTTCACGCCCGAGGCCAGGGAAACGTTCTACGACAACAATATCGCCAACTCGGAGATAGAGTACATCATCCACCAGACCTACACCTCTCACCTGGAGTGTGCCAATGTGGTCACGCTGAACGTAAAGATGGATATCGATGGCAAGCATTACACTCAGCAGGTGAACGGGGTATTCACCTACAGCTGCAACGAAGAGGGCAAGCTCACCGCCCTGCGCGGCTTTTGGGAATTCAACGAGGGCATGGCCACCTTTAAGGAAATTGAGGCAGCCTGACCCGCTTGCTGGAGGGCTTAAGCGTCTTGCTTAGCCCTTCAACGCCTCGGTGGTTGTGTCACGCATGACACCGCCATCAAACGTGATCGTTTTTTCTGGCACTACTTCAATGATGATCCGTACTGGCGTGTCCAAAAAAGCGACAAAGGCTTCCGGCGTCGGCGCCGGGCTATTCGCGTGGCGGGCGAAGTCCGGATAAAACCAGTCCCGCGTCTGCTGGTCCTTGTGCAGGATAGCGTGGCCCTTGAAGGTGATGGATTGGCTGACATCGTCATCGACACCGGCGCTTGAGATCACAACACAGCAGCGCGGGTCGCGGGCCAGGGCTTTCATGCGCGCGCGCTGCTCGGTCGCTGTGCACCAGATGCGATCGTTGCGCCAGATGTAACTCATGGTCACGCCCATCCCGTGGCCGTCTTTGGTGGTCCAGATAAACGTCAGCTCGTTCTGCGAAAGCAGCAATGTTTCCTGCTTTTGCGGCGTCAGCCCGTACAGGGTGACGTCGTCGTAATTTTTTACATTTTTCGCGCTCATCGAGAGTAGGTCTCCGGCAACTTCAGAATAAACAGTACGTCCTGACTGTTTTATGATAAGGTATCACGCCAACAAACTATTGCAAGCAGGTATTGCTGGGCATCACTCTGTGCGCCTGCGCGTCCAATAACAAAAGAGAGAGTATTTATGGGGCGAGTGACGGATAAGGTAGCGATTATCACCGGCGGTGCGTCTGGTTTGGGCCTCGCATCAGCGCGGCGTCTGGCAGACGAGGGCGCGACGGTGGTGATTGCCGATATCAATGTTACGCAGGGCAAGTTAGCAGCCAGCGATATTCCGCGGGCACATTTTGAGTTGCTTGATGTGACCCGTGAAGCCAACTGGATTGCCTTGATAGATAAGGTGCTGGCAGATTTTGGACGACTCGACGTGCTGGTAAACAATGCCGGTATTGTGCAACTCGCCAGCATCGAGGATACCACCGAAGAGATGTGGCGCCAGGTCAATGCGGTGGGCACCGACGGTACGTTCTTTGGCTGCAAGCATGCACTGTGTGCGATGAAAGCGGCGGGGCGGGGTTCCATCATCAATATGTGCTCGACTGCCAGTATTCAGGGTGGCCCGGGAATCTTCGCCTACGCTGCCTCCAAAAGTGCGATTCGTGGCATGACAAAATCGGTAGCAGTGTTCAGTGTCCAGAGCGGTTATGGCGTGCGTTGCAACTCCATCCACCCTGGCAATATGCGCACACCGATGTTGCAGGGCGTGCAGGATACCGTGCGCGAAAACGATCCGGATGCGGCAGCGGCAATGGATGATGTATGGGTGGGTGAGCCGATCGACGTGGCCAACATGGTGCTGTTTCTGGCATCGGATGAATCCGCTGCCGTGAACGGCGCGGCCCTCGTGGTCGATAACACCACGACAATTACGGAAGGTGTGGTGCCCCGCTAGCGGGATACATCTTCTAATAGTCATTGACAGGATAACCACGAGAGGAACAGTCCAGTATGGACAAGAGCCAGCTGATCAGGAGTGCACTGATCGATAATTACAATCAATACGCGGAAGGCCTCGATAGCAAAAACTGGCCGATGGTGCGCGCCTGCTTCGCCGATGAGGTGTTGATCGATTATGGCAGCATCAGCGCGCCCACTGGCGACCCCACGGTGCCGCGTCGTGCGGACGAGTGGTTGAGGATATTGCAGGGGGTAATCAACGGTTTTGACATCACCCGCCACACTATTACCAATCACCGGTTCAAGACGTCAGACGCCGGGATAAGTTGTAGCGCCTATCTCATCGCTGACCATATTATTTTTGCTAACCCGGAGATGCCCGTTGTTGAGTCACAGGACGTGGTGACTGTGGTAGGTGAATATACCAATCACTATGCCGAGTTTGATGGTGCCTGGAAAATTTGCAAGTCGGCGCTGGTGGTAAATTGGTCGCATGGCAATATGACGCTGCTGGCCACGGCTATGGAGCGCGCAATGGCGCAACTGGGTAGTTAATCCGTCTTACCCGACTGGAGCCTACTTTAATTGCAGGCTCGGCGCTAAATTCAATGCTTTCGGATTGGGACACGCCGTAAATACGTCCATGTAGGCTTGAGCTCGGCTTCCTGCCTCGCACAGTCCCACCCCGAAAGCATTGAATTCACCGCCTAAGTGCCACGTTGAGGCTTCAGTAAGTACGCTTCCCCTCAGAACAAACTGGCATTTGATCTAACTTGGCGGGAACCACATAGGCGTCAAAGCGAGTAGTGATTGAAGGGACCGTCTGAGGCCATGGATGGCCGAAGCGAGCCGACACGGACGTATTTACGGCGTGTCCCGAAAAGCTCTACTCGGTTTGGCGCCGATCTCGCAGCCTATACCCTAGCTTTAAAGTTGGCGATAAATAAATTGGCAGCATTTCCCTCTTACCCTCTCACTCGCTATGAAAACTGAAGACGGGTCTCTCATCCATGATCTTTACGTTTACCGCGCGCCCGATCGGACTGTTGTCCACCATTGCGCGTGTTGTCGCTAGCGCCGTGGTGGAGGCGAGAAAGCGTTCTCCATTGGGTGTCTCGCCCAGAATGATCCCCATGTCCTCCTTGTCGCGGCGGGTGACCACTGTATAAGACACAATGTCGCCACGCTGGGCGTGATCAATAAGCGGTCTTGCGGCGATGCTGTTCGCATCGACAGTAAACAGCTCATCGCTATCCCAACGGATATTCCCGGCGCGGGCAGCGTCAGACGTGAGAACCGCAGCGGCATGTTTGGACAGGAAGCCGCCATTGCCGGTGATCAGTGCCCGCGATGCTTGACCGCGCAGCTGCACGGCTACCTCTGCCAGGGCGTGTGTACAGTAGCTGTTTCCCGGGCCGCCGAAATAGGGTAGCCCACCAGTGACAGTGAGCGCGCGAGAGCCATCCGTGGCGAGACCCAAGGGTTCGCAGGCCGCGTGTACAGCGCAGGGGAAGCAACTGTAAATGTCGATCAGATCCATGTCGGCACAGGTGGCTGTCGCCATATTCATGGTTGCCTTCAGCACTTGCTCCATGGCCACGGAGCGGGTGATATCTGCGCGTTGAGAGAGAGCCTGGTCAGCGCCCTGCGCGAAAGCTTCCACGAAAATCCACTGGCGCGGGTTCACACCCAGGCGACGCGCATTACCCGCACTGGTAAGCAACAACGCCGCAGACTGGTTGACGGCGTCCTGAGCTACAAAGCGCTTCGAATACGGCAAACTGATAGCGTAGTTGTCTTGGGTGATCTCAGCCAGTGACTGCGCAGTATAGCTATGCGCCCATTGAGAATAGGGGTTAGCGGCGGCTACTGTACTGAACGGCGCCATCAGTTCAGCCATGTACTTAATGTGCTGCTCCCGCGAATGGCCCAGGCGACGCGCTTGCGCATTTTCGATCAGCCCGTATGCACGCACAGGTAACGCCACGCCGCATTCAATTTCCTGTTTCGCGACGAACATTTCCATATGCTTGCGGTTATCGAACGGGGTATCAAATTCTTCATGCCAATCGGCTTCATAGCCGTTACGTGTCGCAAAGCGCTGGTTGGCAATGGCTTCTGCGCCGGTCAGCAACGCTGTTGTTTTTTCTCCCCGGGCAATGTCCTGCAACAATTCCGCCATTATCCTTAGGGGCTCCGTGCCCCCCGAGTTGCTGTAGATGCGGTGCGACGGCGTGGCGCCAATGCGTCGTGCGACGGACTCCGGCGGGTTATTGCTGCCACCAAACGGTGATGCCCAGACTGCAGACGCGTCGGAAAACAGGCGGATAACCGCAATAGTATCGACTTCCTGAGCGCTGATACCGGCATCCTTCAGCGCTAATGCACTGGCGATCGCAGCCAGATCCATAGGCGCACTGAACGCTGGCTGAGAGAGTGGCTGCGACTGTGGCTGAAGGCGCTCAACGTGCTGGGCGGCGGCGATGATAATGGGGGTGTTGTCGGGCAGATCCTGGTGTTTTGTCATTGGAAATATGTCGCGCTTCATTGAGTGAGTGAGTGAGTAAGTGAGTAAGTGAGGTGGCGCAGGATACCGGATTAGTGGTTATGCGGTAACCAGTGAGGAACGTTTGATCTTCGGTTTTCTCGCAGATTAGGTACGAAAAAACTGATATTGACGGTATATCCAGGCGGCGGCGTGGTGACGACCTGTGAGACACAATGCTGTTTCGAGAGTGTCCAAAAGTGCGCCGACGGCAGAGCTCCAACAGACCAACGTTCTGGCTCCGAGCAACTGGATCAACCCGTACCGTGCAATGCCACGTGGTATATCTTGATAAAGGAGAAAGTGGGCATTCGGTGCCAGCTTTGAAGTTTCAGCTGTGGGGAGCTTTGCTGTAGCGTAATAGGCGATGTAAGAACGTAAAGGGTGCCTTGCATGAATTGGTCTAAAGGCAGCGTTTTTCCAGAAAATTGGTTCTTAGCGATTCTCGATAATTCGGCATATTCTTAAGGCTCTTTGGCAGAAATTCATCGACATGATAAGAATCGCGCTTATTGCTTTTGGGCTTATTTGTCTCTTTGTTAGCGGTTGCAAGCACCCCATCGAGATTAGAGGGGAAGGTGATGTCAGCTCCGCAAGCGGCAACCGAAATTGCTCACTGGAAGAGTACCGGACCGGACTTGAAAACTGCGCTCAAAATGTTGTTACCGGTACTTATGATGAAACCTACTCCGCTGAGTCGCGCAGCGGTTGGCAGTTTCGCCGCTGGGGAAACTACTGCGCGACCGCACTGAACAACCAGTGCAGCTTTGTCCTTGATGCAGTGACAGTGGCAAGCTTTCAGGGCGCAACAGTACCCCCGTTACAGGCTGTTTTCCGCTCGATCGAGAACAGAGGCTTCAACACCCTTTTAGTAGGCGATACCCGCTTGATGTCTATTGCAGCGGGCATGCAGGCTCATGCAGGAATAGCTGGGTTCGACGAACACAGCACGACCACCTTTCTGGGTGAGGGTTTGCAGGCCGCTCCTCAGGCATTCTGGAACAACCTTGAAAAACGTGCGGCGATACTGGCAGTTTTGGCGGCGGGTAATGTCGAACTTTTTGGTATGAGCTACGACGCCTTGAATCCCACCGTAGAGGGCTATACAAGATGGATCAATAATGCATTGAAATCCAACCCTGATACGCGTTTTTTTATTACTATTCCCTGGGGTAGTGGGCCGGGGAGTACCGGCTCAGCTGAGTACGAATCGGCCTACCAAAATACCGAATCGCTTGTTTATGGTCTCGTTGACGCTCTACGAGTCAAGTATCCGGGAGTGGATTTCTACGCCATCCCTACCGGGCGCAGCGCCGTTGAGTTGTACAAGCTTTACAACGAGGGAGATTTGCTGGATGTATCTGCGGTAATTGGGCCCAGTGATGAATCCATCTTCCAGGATGCGCAAGGTCGTCCTGGGGATATTTTGACAGCACTTTCCCGCCTGGTGTGGCTGGGTGCAATGTATGCTGTTGACCTTGCCGATTACAACACCGAGCTCGGCTATTCTGCGGATCTTACTGCGCTAGCCCGGTTGATTGTTGAAGGGCAGAGTGCCAGATATCGTGCGCCGCCAGAAATTGATATTGACACGGATGGCGATGGAATAGTGGATAGACTGGATACGAGCCCTAACGGGAAGCCCAATATCCTGATACTGATGGCGGATGACCTGGGCTTCAATGACCTTGGCATCAATAACGATAATGCCAGCATAGACACACCGAATATGGACCAACTGGCTCGCGACGGTGTGCGTTTTACCCGACACTATGCCGCTGCGGTATGTTCGCCGGCACGGGCTGCTTTTCTGACCGGACTTTATCCCGAACGCGCCGGCTACTTGCCCAATGGCCGAGGCATGTCTCCGGAACTGACCACCCTGCCTGAGCGCTTGCAGGAGGAGGGGTATACAACCTGGCATATTGGGAAGTGGCATATTGGAGACACCCAACGAGAGGCGTGGCCGGATCATCAGGGCTTTGATCACTGGTTGGGTTTTCTCAATCAGTGGCGACTGGCTGGCGTGCATGTAGATGGCCGCCTGCAGTTGGCAACGCCAACTTATCTGAATCCGTGGCTTGAGGGTGATACTGAGCCGGGACAAAACTTCACCGGGCATCTTGAGAATATACTGACCGACAAGGCGATTGATGTTATCTCAGAGTTGAATTCTGCACAGGCGCCCTGGTTTTTGAACCTGTGGTTCTATGCTCCCCATACCCCCGTTCAGCCGGCCGCTGAGTTCGCCGCGAATTATCCCGATACCCCCGCCGGTCGGTTCAAGGCACTGGTCAATCAACTTGATACCAATATCGGTCGTATTGTTGCGCATCTGGAGAACATTGGCGCCTTGGACAACACCATTGTTGTGCTGGTGAGTGACAATGGGGGCACTAATACAGAGCTCGATAACAACGCACCCTATGTGGGCACAAAAGCGACAGTAACCGAGGGAGGTTTGCGTACGCCCCTGATTATCAAATGGGCTGACGAGACTCTCAATGGGCAAGTAATTTCGGACACGGTCGGGATTAAGGATATCTATCCCACGCTGTTGGCGGCGGCGGGACTCAGCGCGGATGAAAGCCTCGATGGCGTCAGCTTCTATTCAAATATTCAAACTGGTGAGTCGATTGGTCGCAAGGAACGATTTTGGGAGATAGGTGCGGCCTCTTATGGAATGCTGTCGTTCGACGGTCGCTGGCGGCTCTATCAGTCCTGGCCTTTTTGGGGGTTTGAGTTTGAGCCAGTGTTGTATGACCTTGAGTTGGACCCCACCGCCGCGATCCCGGCAGATCCCACACCACTGCCTCAGAAAATGCTGATGCTTGACGCTTACAAAGCTTGGTATCGAGAGGTACATACGGTAAAGACAGAGTATGCCAGCGCGAGCAATGGAAGTGGGCTACTCACCGGAATGGGGTTTCTTCGCACTCCCGGTTTTGGTGCCTATACTTTCGGTATCGGCTTGCCTGATCAATACAGTGGTCCGGTTGCGGGGCAGGCGGGTATCTGGGCACTGGATCGAACCGGAAACACCGTTGTTGCCCAATTTGGTGACGTTATCCTTTCTGGCGAGATAGTAACCAGTGACACCTGCCACACCATTGTCATTAGCGGGACATTTGATCGGCAATTTTCTTCGAGATTTGTGCCAGAAAAAATGACTTTGACTATGTTTATCGATGGCGTAGCGACAATTCCGGAGACGCGCGATGGAGTACTTCAGATTGATGACGCGACGATAGAGACCACTATCGGAGATCCGCTGGCAGTGGCAAATGTTGTGACAATTGCGCCGCCCGTCATCTTGAATACTACGCTGAGCGAATCGACGCCCTGGACGTTGGACGCGTTCAGCCAGGCATTGTGCAGCGGCCCTTGAAGACTGCTCGGCCCCGTAATCTGGTTCTCACGTCACTAACGCCACGTGCTTCATTGGTGCTGAGTATGTGCACTCAAGCGGACGGTGATCTTTAGTCCCGAGCTTGTATTTTCTGCCGTTACATCGCCTCGATGTTGCTGTATGGCGCGTCTCGCTATCGCCAGGCCGAGGCCGTAACCGCCGGATTGCCGCGTGCGAGCGGTATCCACTCTGTAGAACTCGCGGAATATAGTGTTCAGTTCATCTTCGGGAACGCCAGGCCCGCAGTCCTCGATCGTTACCCAGTAGCGTTGGGCTTTGTAGACCAGTGACACGCGCACCTCAGACTGGGCTGGCGTATGTTGCAGAGCATTGCGCAGAATATTGTCAAAGGCTTTCTGCAAGAGGTCACCGCAACTGTCGACAATAGCCTGTCCGGTATCGGTATCGGTATCGGTATCGGTATCGGCAGTGAAGCTGAATGTTTTACCTTCAGCCTCGCCTTCAAAATTGGCATCTGCGCAGAGCTGCCGCAGCAGTGGAATGAGATCGATGTGCATGTCTAGAACAAGATCCTGTGCCTGTGTTGAAAGCAACTGTCCGATCAGTTCCTCAAGGCGCACTGCCTCTTGCTCTATACGCTGCATATAATCGGGTGCTTCTGCGGGCTTCTCCTGCGCCAGCACCAGCGCAATTCGCAGACGCGTCAGAGGAGAGCGTAGCTCGTGAGAGACATCAGAGAGTAATCGCTTTTGCGCTTGAATCCGCAACTGCAGTTGTTCCGCCATAGTGTTGAAGTCACGGCCTAGTTCATCCGTCTCATCACCCCCTTTCTCGCGGACTTGTAAACGGGTGTCCAGTGCGCCATCGGCAAGCCGTCGGGATGCCAGCTGCAAGTCCTTGAGGCGGCGGGTCATCATTCTCGCCAGGAAAAAGCAGACCAGGCCGCTGATCAACACTGCAAGCGCGATGCGCAGGCTCATGCTATCGCCCAGAATGTTCGTGATAAGCCCGCGATGTGTTGGAAAAATAAAAACCGCACTGGCGATACTGCCATCCGGCCGGTAGATACGATAGGCCGCAAGATGCCGCTTGGGCAGGTTTACAATCCTTCTGCCGCTTGGCGTGAGCTGATTTTTTGCGATGCGCGCTACCTCTACAGGCAGCTTGCGCTGGAGGAGGTCGGTCCCATTGCGTGATACGAGATAGACCTGAATGTCGTGCTTGCGGCGGATGTCCGCCAGCGTGGATCCTAATGCCGCATCGTCCTGATTTTGCAGGTTGTAGATGACCCGGAGCATAAAGCGATGCGGCGGCCCCGGCGGCCTGTGTTCATCCCATTCCCGGGCGGGAGGCAGCGATTCGAAATAGTTGGATGCCACCATCCAACTGCCGAGGATGGTCATCGATACCAGCCAAAACCCAATGAACATTCTGAGGAACATTTTTCCCCGCAAGATCATGGTCAGGCTTCCCCCGCGCCAATCCTCAACTGATAGCCACTGCCGCGCACGCTAACGATCAAATCGACGCCGCCTTGGGCCGCCAGTTTTTTGCGGACCTTGCTAATGTGAACATCAATGCTGCGGTCGTAGGCCGAGAGGGCTCTGCCCATTGCGTCTTGGCTGAGCCTCTCCTTGGAGACTACTGTGCCTGCGTGAGTGATCAATACGTGTAAAACATTAAATTCCGCGCTGGTCAGCTGCAGATCGACGCCGCCAAACGTGGCGCTGCGCTGCGCAGGGCAAATCATAATGTGTCCGGCTTCAAGCATGGAAGTCGTTGTGTCGTCGGCAGCTGGATTGGCACGACGCAGGATGGCGCGTAAGCGGGCTGCCAACTCACGGGGGTTGCAGGGCTTTGGCAGATAATCGTCAGCCCCAAGCTCCAGCCCCATGATGCGATCAGTATCTTCACCGCGGGCGGTCAACATTAGAATAGGAACGCTGCTGAACTGCCGCACTTGCCGCAATACGTCCAGCCCCTGTAACCCGGGCAACATAATGTCCAGTACGATCGCGTCATACGCGTGGTCGCGGCAGTGCTGAACGGCCTCAGCGCCATCGTGGAGAGCGTGAGCGATGAACCCTTCCAATGACAGAAAATCGGACAGTAGGGTGCAGAGTTCCTGATCGTCGTCGATTATTAGTAAATTGGCGCTCATGCCTTGCTATCCCGGTTGTGGCACAGAATGTCTGTACAGTGTGAACAACCCGCCGGGGCTTGTCACCCGGCTTAACAAGAGTCCGCTTTTTTTAACATTTCTTTACTTCGCCGGGCCGAGCATTACTGCAGTATTCCTTCTATACCGCTATCAATATCGCTATCAATAAGTATCTCTACAATTCCTGGACCGTCAGCTCCAGCGCTTCGCGTAATTGCGCAGTGGCCTGTAACTGCCCGGCGTTGGTGACAACGGCAGTGCTGGCCAACTCCGGTTTCAGATAAGTATCTGTCACGCGGCGCAAATCGTCGAGGCAGACCGCTAGTATGCGCTGGCGAAACAGCTCCCGAGTGTCGTGGCTGCGGCCAAACAGACGATTATGGAAATGTTGCTTGGCCTCACCTGCGGGTGAACTGGGCTTGTCCATGCTGCCGATCACACCCAGGATTGACTCCTCAAGAGACCGGCGATCGTGTTGAGTATCCAGCATCCATGACACCGCTTTATCGAAATCGGCCAGCGTCTCTGCCAAGCGTGGGTCGCGGTAAGAGTAGAACCGAAAAGCCGCAACGCCTGAATCGTGCGATGCGCCGCCGCCATAGGCGCCCCCTTGCTCGCGGATCGCCCGATGCAGAAAGCCGTTGCGTAAAAAGCCACCCAGCACAGTCAGCGCTGCGGCGTCGGGGTGCTGCTCGGGCACTGTTGGGTAGGCGCGTGCGCAGAAATTAACCTGGGTATTGGTCAACCATAACTCGCTGCGACGCTCGCGAACAGAATCAAGTGTAAAACTGTGGAAATCCCTGCCCGCTGCGTCCTTGGACCAAATGACACTGGCGAGATCGGCGACGTCCGCGACCTTATCGTCCTCTGCAATGACAAGAAACTCGGTCGGCGTGCTGAGTATGTTTTCGTGTAGCGCAGCCAGTCGCTCCGAAATGTCCTGTAAACCCTGTTTGTCGGCGAGGCTGTCATCCAGCGCACGCAATTGGCGTATCCCTGCGAGCCCCGACTGGTTATGGTGCAGGCGCGCCAGTGGGCTCATTCCTGCGCAGGCTGCAGTCATCGCCAGGCTGTGCCCATTGCCGGTGATAGACTGATCACGTCGCGCACGTTGCTGGTTCACCAGATCGCGAATTCTGCTGGTCTCGTTGAAGGTCACCTCCCGCAGAGTATCGCGCATCAACTGTGTCTGTGCCGTCGCATTGCGCAGCAGTGCCTTGGACGATAATGAGAAATGGGCTTTTATCGCCTGCTCGTCGTCAGCGTTGCCACGCATTGCGACAAAGGCAGAAATCGAGCCCACCGTTGCCGCCTGGCGTTCTTGCACCGTCATGTAATCGCCGTCGCCCAAGCCCACTTCGGTCAGGATGTTGGTGTACAGAGGGAGTAACTGCAGTTGCTCTTCATTAAGGGGTGGCAATGGGGCGATGGACTGTTGATAGACGATACCGTTGGTGCCCTGCCCATACGTGGTGAAGGGCAGACCCTGCAGTCTTTTTTCTTCAAAGTTCAACTCGGGGAGGGCGGCAGGGACGTCGCTTAATTCAACCTTGGGAAGAATACTCTCATCATCAACCTGCGCCTGACGGGCAACTAGATCAGCGGCCAGCTGCACGGTGGCATCGCGTTGTGCAACGCTCATGCCGGCCTTTAGCTCGGCTAGCCTGGCCTCCTCCTGCTCCCGAACATGGATAGATAACTGCTTGTCTGGCGTCATCACCAGCGTGACTCGGTGGGGGTTATCGAGCAGCAGTTGGCGAGCGAGCCGGCGAATGTAGTCGGGATCCTGTATTTGCTGCTGTAGCTGGGCAATGACCGGTTCGAGATTGAGCACCGCGATAGGATCGCTATAGTGCGTGGCACAGCCCAGCGCCTGCAGGATAAGCTGCAAGCCATACGGATAGCCGTCGCCCGTGACTTCGCGCTGGTGCAACTCCAGTTGGTGCAGTACCGCTTCCAGTCGCTCCTGGCTGACGCCTTCCCGGGCGACCTGTTCAACAACGCCCAGTACCAGTGCCTCCAGTGCGTCGGCATGTTCGGCCTCGCTGCCTTCAACGCCGCAGCAAAACACCATTTCGCGCATGGAGTCCTCAAGGCCGCATAACGGAGAGGGCGAGCGTCCCAGGTCAGTTGTTTCCAACGCGTGCTGCAGGGGTGAGGCACTGTTGTCGAGCAACACGCTCGACAGCAATTGCGCTTCCAGCATTTGTTTCAAGTCGGAACTTTCACCCAGCATCCAGCCGATCACCAAGTGCGTTTTTTGATCGGTGCTGTCTTTCTCATCAAAGACATAGCTGTCCTGCACGCGCTGCGGCTGGGACAGGCGTTGCTCCGGCTGCACCTGAATACGCTGCGACAACTTGTCGAAGCGGCTCAGTGCTTTTTCCTCAAACACGCGTTGATGCTCGCTTGCCTCAATGTCGCCGAAGGTCATGAAGATAGCGTTACTCGGGTGATAGTGGCTGCGGTAGAAAGCTTGCAGCTGTTCGTAGCTGAGGTCCGGGATATGCTTTGGGTCGCCGCCACTGTTGTAGTGGTAGGTGCTGGTGGGGAACAGGTGTTCGCACAGCTTGCCCCAGAGTACGCTACTGATGGAGCTCATGGCGCCTTTCATTTCATTGAAAACGACACCCTTGAAGACCAGATTGCTATCAGGGTTCGCGGCCTCCGCGAACTCCACGCGGTGTCCTTCCTGTGCAAAATCCAATGGGTCCAGCCGCGAAAAGAAAACAGCGTCCAGATAAACCTGCAGCAGGTTATCAAAATCCTTGCGGTTCTGGCTGGCGAATGGGTAGGCCGTCCAGTCTGAGCTGGTGAAGGCATTCATGAACGTGTTGAGCGAACGTCGCAGCATCATAAAGAACGGATCGCGCACCGGATACCGTTCGCTGCCGCACAGTGCGGTGTGTTCCAGTATGTGAGCAACGCCGGTGGAGTCGTGTGGCACAGTGCGCAGCGCGACCAGAAAGACATTCTCATTATTGCTGGACGCAAGATGGTAGTGCATCGCACCCGTTTTTCTATGCTCATACTGTTCCACTCGAATATTGAGGGACTCGATCGTTTCCTGGCGAATGGCTTCGAACGCGGGATGGGCAGTGGTAAGGTCGGTGGGACTATGACTCATACTGTCTCTCTAAACTAAGGGGAAAATCGGAAGTGGCCTATTCTACCTTGAAATGCGGTCCGTTTGCCGAGCGTGAGGGATTGGGGTGCCAGGCACCAATTCGATCTGGTAGAGCCAGGGCCAGCGTTTGCCGGTGACCCAGATCGTTCCGTCGGAGGGATTACGCGCGATGCCGTTCAATACATCAGTACCTGCGCGATACTCGGCCTGGGGTAGCAGGCCCCGCAGGTCGATGCTGCCGGTGACGTCACCGCTGGCAGGGTTAATGATGACTATACGGTCGCTCTGCCAAATATTGGCCCAGATCGCGCCGTCTATCCATTCCAGCTCATTGAGAAGACTCACTGGCAGCCCCTGTTCGGTGACGGTGATGGAGCGCAAAATGCGCGCGGTATCCGGTGTCATGAAATGCAGCTGTGCGCTACCGTCGCTGTATATCAGGGCGCTGCCATTGTTAGTAAGTCCCCAGCCCTCGCCCTTTAGAGGAAGCCAGCGCTGGTACTGTAAGTCGGATTTGCGGTACTCCAGCATTGCTTTGTTCTGCCATGTGAGCTGGTAGACGCGATCACCCAACACGGTGAGTCCTTCTGCGAAGATGCGGTCGTCCAGTTTACTTACTGCGTCCAGCCGTCCGTCGTCCAAACGGTAACGCAGCAGCTGTGATTCACCGTAGTTGCCGGCGCTCACGTAGAGGTAATCGTCGTGGATTTCGAGGCCTTGCACAAAGTGTGTGCGCGGTTGCGGCTTTTGGTCGATAACCTTCACCGTGTAGTGCTCGGTCGGCGATTCGGCAAGCGGCGATCCGACAAGCGGCGATGCGGCGAGCAGTAGGCAGCCGGCCCGCAACAGAGCGCAGCGCAGCAGTTTCATGCGCGAATCTTGTTGCGCGACAGGTCGCGGATAATAAAGCGCGCCGGCGACAGCGCTCGACTCAAGGTGCGGCTGAACGGCAGCGGTTCGTCGCAAATCATGCTGGCCAGCAACTCCGCGGCAATGGGTGTCGACGTGAGTCCGCGCGATCCATGCGCTGTGTTGAGGTATAAGCCAGGCCAGTAGCTGCCGCGGCTGTCGATCACGTGTCGCGCATTTTGGCGCAGAGCGCTAAAATCGTCTAGAAACCGCTCAAGCTGGGGCGCCGGGCCGACAACGGGCAGGTAATCCGGGCTGGCGCAACGATAGCCGACTCGGCCGTGCAGTGCGGCCGGGTCAAGGGCATCCAGCGCCGCGCGACAGGCGGGGACTGCCGCCGCCAGCTTGGCGAGATTTTCCTGATGGTCACTGCTGCGCACTGTGCTGTCGCTAAGCGTTGGGTTGAAGGTTGCTCCGATGCTGTGCGTGCCTTCGCGTGCCGGGGCGATATAGCCCTCATGGCACAGGGCCGCGCGCAATGCATCAAAGCCTTTTATCGCCGGTAGTTGAGTGATCTGGCCTCTAATCATTTGCAATGGCAGCCAGCTGCATTGGGGTATCGCTAGAGTATCGGTGCCTGTAGCCAGGACCACAACGGTCGCTTCTGCCAGTGTTTGTGTGCCGACACAAGCAAGCCAGCGTGCTCCGTCATGCCTTAAGGTAATTTCGCCGCAATGTTGCAGGACTGTAATATTTTCATGCTGGGTCAGTGCTTCGCACACGGCAGCGGGGCGCAGCCACCCGGAACCCGGATACCAGTAACCTGCGCACGGCTGTTCTATGCCCAGTGCAGCATTAGCTTGCGCTGCATCCAGCACTTGAGCGAGCTCTTCCACGCCGCGCAGTGCCTCCCTCAGGGTGGCTATATCCTTGGTATTGTGGCTTTGCTGGAAGTTGCCGCATAACTCACCATCTGTTCGCACTTTCAGGGCACCGGTTTGAAACATCGATCGATAAAAATTGGAGGCAAAAAGAAAACCCTGCAGCGCGAAATCCACCAGTGCGGAGTGCTTGCGCGAGAGCCTGGTATACAAAATTCCCTGGTCGTTACCGGAGCCGCCACTCGAGAGTGCTTCGCGTTCCAGCAAAGTAACCGCGATACCGCGACGGGCCAGCGCTGCTGCAGTGCTGCATCCCGCTAGCCCACCTCCTACTACGATTGCGCTGTGTGGCCTGCGCGGGGAACAATCAGGTAGATCCCAGGGCGACAACGTGCTGGTCGCTGCAGTCGTAATTTTGTTTTCGAGGACACCGCGCAGGCACTCCCGTTTTCGCCCGTATCCGGCGACCTTGCTGACGGTGAACCCCGCGTCCATCAGTTTGCGGCGTACATGCCCCGCAGCGGTAAATGTGGCGAAGGTAGCAGCGGGACGACTCAGCTTCGCAAGCGAGTCGATGAGCTCCGCTGACCACATGGTTTCATTGCGCGCCGGTGCGAAGCCGTCCAGGTACCAGGCGTCAACCAGTGGCTGGCCGCGTCCGGCCATGTCGAGGAGAGCATCCGTGGCATCCTCCCACCACAGATCAAGCCGCACGCCGTCTTCCAGCAGGACGCGGTGCTGGCCTGCCAACAGGCCGGGATAGGCGGCAAGCAACGCCTGTGCGTGCTCAGCCAGCTCCGGCCACAGCGACAGGGCGCGGGCCAGATCGTTGCGCGTCAGAGGATATTTCTCTATCGATACGTAATGGAGGTCGGGGCGCGGTGTGGGCAGTGCTTGCCAGGCCCGCCAGGTCAGCAGGAAATTAAGGCCGGTGCCGAAGCCGAGTTCCCCCACGCAGAAATGCCGATTTGAGTAGGTCTGCCAGCGGGCAGGAAGATCATTGCCACTGAGAAAAACGTGGTGGCTCTCCGCCAGCCCGTCGTCCTGTGAGTAGTATACGTCGCCAAAACTGACCGAGCTGGGTGCCCCTTCTGCATCCCAATGCACAGCAGCGGGCTGCACGGGTCGCCACGGCAAATTGTCTCTCTTCATCCCGCTTTGGTCTTGAGATCCAGTTCTTCGGGTAACCAGGCAGGGATATGAGGTCTGTCGGCCGCCAGCAGATCATCCACGGCAAAAACGTGCAATTCTGGCGCACCCTCAACCGGGCGATATAGCGTGATGAGGAAGTCGCTGGCGTTGGAGTGATCAGGTAAGCTCACGTCCCATTGATCCGACAGGATGGTGATGGTGGTGTCTCCAGGCTGCAGCCGCACTCGCACAATGTAATGATTCTTGCCCACTGGCTTCAAGCTGCGATTTTCGACGCCGATGAGGGTGTTCATCAGGCGTGTTTTGATGGTGCAGATCGGCGCTATGTCGCGGCGGCTCTCGGGCAGGCGCGGATCCATCAGTCGTTGGCTGATATGGGCCAGGGCCGCGCTACCTTCGGCGCCGCTGAGGCGCACTTTGTCAACGCTGAACGGAATTTTAGTCAGAGTATCTGCCTCGCGCTGCGCCACCTGCCGCAACGCTATTTCCTCCGCGGTGGGTAGGACCCGGGCAGATTCCTGTAGTTCAGTGTAGTAGTTTTCCAGTAGCTTATGCAGGCGTTCAACGTGCTCGGCTTCCTGCTCCGGCGTGTCTACATAATCACTGTGGTGTAAGCGTAGTGGTTTACTTTCTATTGCGCTGCCAGGTGGCGCGTCGGTGTGCGGGGTGGCAACGTAGTCCTTGTTCGCGGCAAGTACGTCACTGGCCATCGTCATGGTAGCAATGATTTGCTCCTGTAACAGCGTCACTTCCTTTTCCGTTACGGCGATCAGCCGCTGCTTCAGTGACACGGCCTGAACCGCCAGCGAGCGCACTGCGGGGTTGGCGCTTTGCTCGGGTGGGGTGTCGTCGGTTTGTAGTATGTCCAGCGTCTCGCGAAACTGATTCAGTTCTGCCGTTAGCATCAAGCGCTCGTCGGTGAGTTGTTGCAGGGTGCGTTGATCGTGCGGTGATTGCGCGAGGGTCTGCCCAGGCAAAAGCATAGCCAATACCACTAGCAGGCAGCCCCAATGGCCCAGCCGCGGGGGGTTGACCATTTCGGGTCGATTTGGCCTGACACGATTTCGCATAGTTTATGACGTTGGTTCCTGACGCCGATATTCAGCGGCGCTGGGTATAGATGATAGCAGAGGGCATGCCATATCGGCCACACAGCTGCGCGGAGCGCAGACGCAGTTTACGGTTTGAAGTGGTATGAGTAGTTTGCCCGGGACAGTCATCGTAGTGAATGCGTTGCCGCTAGGCGCCTTGCGGACTAGACTGCGCGTTTGATACCAGAGGTCGCCATGTCACTTGCGCAGTCCCAGACCATCACGCAGCATAAGTTTCTGTTTTTGGCAGCCAATATGCTGCACGAGACATTTGTCGATTCGACGCGCACGCAAGCCAAAAGAGTCTTCAAGCAGCTGGCGTCCGGTGGGACAGCCAAATTGACAGCCGTGCAGACAGCGCAGAACGCCCAGGCGGCCTTTCATCTGTCTTTATCGCACAGTGAGTTTCGTGGAACGCTTAATTTCAGCGCCTTTCGCAGCAGTGTGACGTGTCTGGTTGCCAAAATTGCCCATGCCTTGCGAGAGGAAAAGGAGTTTAAGGTATTCAACGCTCTGAATGGCGGCGGGGCGATGATTTTTGGTGTCACCGCAGTCACGGAGGAAAAAGGTCAGCGCAATGTAATGGTGCTGGCAGCGGATATGCGCGAAGAGGGGGATGCCACTCTGTTGCAACTGATGTATCTGGATCCGGCGCAGTTTGTTGCGGGGGCCGCCGCCCCGCCTGCGCCGTCGTCCCTTCAGGCCAATGACGATGCGAGCCGCTAAACGGTGATCGCAACGTGCGGCGGGGCGCGTCGCTCCAACACCAGCTTTTCTTGTGGGGCCATTACCTCTGCAGTGCCGGTGAGTACCAGCTTCTCGAACTGGTTGAAGACCTGGCAGTCCAGGGTAACCCAACGGCGCTTGTCTGTTTTCCCGGTGACCGCAAGGTGCACCGTGATCGTGTCTCCGGGCCTTACCGGCAGGCGGAAGCGCAGTGATTGACTAAGGTAAATAGTTCCGGGGCCCGGCAGTTCCATAGCAATGGCTGCCGAGATGATGGCGCCGCTTAGCATGCCGTGCGCGATGCACCCTTTAAACTGGGTGCCAGCGGCAAACGTTTCGTCCAGATGCACCGGGTTGACATCGCCCGATAGCGCAGCGAACAGTTGAATATCCTGCGCCTCGATCAGCTTGGAATAGGTGGCTTTTTGCCCTATCGTGATCTCATCGTACACAGTGTTGCTGATTGTTGGCATATCAGTTGCCTCTTGAAATCCAAACCTCATGAAGCTTAACCCAATTCGTCGCGCCGTTGCGCGAGCGACCGGATAGACAGGCCTTTCGCATGCAAAATTCACGCGGACTCGCGCGACGAGTCCCACCCATCCATTACCCGCAAGAGTTGCCGATTGTAGCCAGTCGGGAGGAAATTGCGCGGGCTATTGAAGCGCATCAGGTGGTTATCGTGGCGGGTGAGACGGGCTCGGGCAAGACCACGCAATTGCCGAAAATTTGTCTCGAAATGGGCCGCGGCACCACCAAACTGATCGGACATACGCAGCCGCGACGACTGGCCGCGCGCACGGTTGCAGGGCGCATTGCACAGGAGTTGGGGACATCGCTGGGTGATTTGGTGGGGTACCAAGTGCGCTTTACTGATCAAGTGTCAGAAAACACTGCGATCAAGTTGATGACCGATGGCATCCTGCTGGCGGAGATGCAGCGCGATCGGCTGCTGCAAAAGTATGACACGCTGATTATTGACGAGGCCCATGAACGCAGCCTCAACATCGACTTTCTGCTTGGATACCTCAAGCGCATCCTGCCGCAGCGCCCTGACTTAAAGGTCATTGTGACGTCGGCTACTATCGATGTAGACAGTTTCTCACGACATTTTGATGGCGCTCCCATTATCGAGGTGTCGGGCCGCACCTTTCCTGTGGAAACGCTTTATTTTGGTGGCGAGCAAGCACAGGAGGAGGGCTTTGAGGCGCAAATTGTGTCTCTGATTGCGGACATTGATGCGGGCCGGTTCGGCGCGCGCGGCGATGTCCTGGTATTTCTGCCGGGGGAGCGCGATATTCGCGAGCTGGCTAAAGCACTGCGCGGCGCTACCGAGCTGGAAATTCTGCCACTTTACGCAAGGCTCAGTCAGGCTGAGCAGAACAGGGTGTTCGATAACGCCCGGCGCAAGTCAGGCACTCGGGTGGTGCTGGCCACCAATGTCGCTGAAACGTCGCTGACAGTGCCGGGAATTCGCTATGTGATCGATCCGGGCGAGGCGCGCATCAGTCGCTACAGCCACCGTACCAAGTTGCAGCGTTTGCCGGTGGAACCCATATCGCAGGCCAGTGCTGACCAACGGCAGGGGCGCTGTGGTCGTGTCGCTCCCGGCGTGTGCATCCGCTTGTATAGCGAGGACGATTATCGCAGCCGTCCAGAGTTTACTGACCCCGAGATACAGCGCACCAACCTTGCCGCTGTGGTTTTGCAGATGCTGACACTGGGTCTTGGGGAGGTGGAGGATTTTCCCTTTATTGATCCGCCCGACACGCGCATGGTGCGCGATGGCTACAAATTGCTGGAGGAACTCGGTGCGGTCAGCGTGGCAGGTGAACTCACTGATGTGGGCGTGCGTATGGCCCGCCTGCCGGTGGACCCGAGATTGGCGCGCATGGTGCTGGCCGCGGCCGAGCATGGCTGCCTGCAAGAAATACTGATTATCACCAGTGCGCTTGCCGCGCAGGATCCGCGGGACCGGCCTCCCGACAAGCAGCAACAGGCGGATCAGTCGCATGCGCGCTTTCGCCATCCGCGTTCGGATTTTATGGCATGGCTCAGTCTGTGGCGTTATTACGAGGAACAGCGGCAGGCCCTCAGCCAGAATCAGCTGCGTAAACTGCTGCAGCGCGAATTCCTGTCCTTCCTGCGGATGCGCGAGTGGCGCGACTTGCACATGCAGCTGAGCATCGCCTGCCGGCAGCAGGGATTGAAGGCCCCAGCTGCCTTGCTCGATGACGAAAACTATCAGGGCATACACACCGCGCTGCTGAGTGGACTACTCAGCAACATCGCTCAGCATCATGAGCGACGTGAATACCTCGGGAGTCGTAATCGCAAGTTGCAGATTTTCCCGGGTTCCTCACAGGCGCGTAAAACGCCCAAGTGGCTGGTCGCGGCGGAAATAGTGGAGACCTCGCAGGTGTTCGCCCGGGAAGTGGGTGCTATCGAACCCGACTGGGCGCTGGGCATTAATCCGGACCTGCTGAAGCGGCACTACTATGAACCACGCTGGCAATCGCGCCGTGGGCAGGTAGTGGCCTACGAGAGAATCAGCCTGTATGGCCTCGTTCTGGCGGATAAGCGCGTAGTGCATTATGGGCCGCTGGCGCGTGCCGAAAGTCGGGAGCTGTTAATACGCGAAGGGCTGGTAGCTGGAAAATTTCGTCAGTATCCGGCGTTTTTAGAGCATAACCGGCGCCTGGTCCTGGCGCTGGAAGAGTTGGAGTCGCGAACCCGTCGGCGCGATATTCTTGTGGACGAGCAGGTGCTGTTCGATTTTTACGCTGAGCGTATTCCCGCGACCACTGTCACTGCTGCCAGCCTGCAATCTTGGCTTAAACGCAACCCAGAGGGCGAGCGCACGCTGTATATGACGCGCGATGTGCTGGTCGCTCGCGATCCCGGTGCTGCCGTTGGCGAGCAATTTCCCGATCACCTGCTATGGGAGGATATGCGTCTCAAACTCACCTACCAATTTGAACCGGGTCAAGCTGCTGATGGTGTGTCCGTCACTGTGCCGGTGGCACTGCTGAATCGCATTCCACGCTACCTGTTTGACTGGCTGGTGCCGGGACTATTACGTGAAAAGTGCATCCAGCTGGTGAAAGGCTTACCCAAAGAAAAGCGCAAGCGCCTGGTGCCCGCGCCGGACTTTGTCGACCGCGCACTGGACGATTTGCAACCGGATAATATCGATTTGCAGGACAGCCTGGCCCGGCGCTTGTCGCTGCTGGGAGGCATCGACCTGGGGCGTGCGGACTGGGCTCATCAGAAGCTCGACGATTACTACCGCATGAACATTCGAGTGGTGGATGCGCAAGATCATTTAATGGGGCAAGGGCGCGATCTGGCTGCACTCGTGCAGTGTTTTCGCACAGATACGCGTCAGAGTATCAGCGCCAATCCGCAGGAGTCACTGGCCCGCGACGGTATTACGCGCTGGGATCTGGGTGAGTTGCCTCAGGAGTGGCGCTTTCAGCAGGCTGGAATCGATATCGTTGCCTACCCGGCGTTGGTCGACAAAGGCGAGCATGTAGCCATCGAATTATGTGATTATCCGGCTGCGGCACGTATTCAGCATCGACTAGGGGTGCTGCGGTTGCTGCGGCTCAGCGCCGTGCAGCAGGTGAAGCACCTGCGCAAGCAGTTGCTGCGCAGCAATGAGAGTAATCTGGTGCTGGCGGGCGCCCAGTTGGAGCGCAGTGCCATAGTGGAAGATTTGATTGACGCGGCGTTCCTGCAGGGTGTCGATGGAGATCGAGACCTGCCCTACAGCGAGGAGCAATTTCTCGGTCTTGAAGAGTCGATCAGGGCGGAGCTTCTCGGCCGGGCCACCGACATTGAAGCGGTGATCTTCAACGCGCTACGAATACTGGCGGATCTGCGCCACAGATTGGCGGCGTTGGAGGGCGGCAAGTGGCGCGATACCCGTGAGGATATCAGTGCGCAACTGGTGCGTTTGTGGCACGCCTCATTTCAACGCGACACCCCAGGTGGGTGGCTGGCGCAGTATCCACGCTATATGAAAGCTATTCAGCAACGCCTGGAGCGAGTGGCTGGGCAGTATCCAAAGGACCAAAAATATACGCAAATGTTGTCTTCATTGACGCTCCCGCTTCACAAGGTGCTGGCAGGTCGCCCCGGATTACTGCTGCTGAGTGAGGAGGCCAGCGCGTATCGCTGGATGCTGGAGGAGTTCAGAGTGTCACTATTCGCGCAGAATCTCGGCACCCGGCAGGCGGTGTCCCCAAAAAGACTGCTGGAGCAGTGGCAGCTGGTGCAGCAGTGGCTGCAAAATAACCCCCATTAGCATGTGGGATAAGCTGTGAATGGCACTTACTTGATCTGAGTGGAAGCACGTAGGCGTCGAAGCGAGTAGAGATTGTAGGGGCTGTCTGAGTCCATCCAGGCTTGGGCTGCGGAAGGCCGCCCCCACCTTCCTGCCTCGCATAGCCGCAACCCGATACCCTTCAATTTACCGCCTAAGTGCCACTGTCGGGCTTAAGTAAGCGCCATTCGAAGGAGGTGCCGATTGTTGCTTTTTTGGGGCAGACACTGAAACTAATCGTTTGCTACCCTGTCCGAACTGCCAGAGGACGCTGCAAGATACATTGAACATGACAGCGCCTCGCGTTAGTTTGCTTTAAAACTATTCTAAATATGATCACTGACAGGAAATAAATATGGCTCTTTCAAAAAAACCGCTGGCAGCCGCACTCGGTGCTGCATTTTTGGCAACGTCTATCTCCCCTCTGGTATCTGCCGAGGTCAACCCTTTTTTTGCCCAGCAACTGAGTGGTGGCTATGATCTGGCCAATTATGACAAGCAGGTAGATGGCAAATGTGGCGAAGGCAAGTGCGGCGACAGTAAGGCCGACGGTGAAGGCAGCTGCGGTGACAGCAAGGCCGACGGTGAAGGCAGCTGTGGTGACAGCAAGGCCGACGTTGAAGGCAGCTGTGGCGACAGCAAGGCCGACGGTGAAGGCAGCTGTGGCGATAAAAAGGCCGGCACGGAAGGTAAGTGCGGCGAAGGCAAGTGCGGCGGTAAGTAATGCTGCAGCCTGACCGGGCGCTGCAAGGAGCGGGACTCGGTTTGCGGCGGGCTCTTTTGGGTCCGCTGCTATCTCTGGACCACGCAGAGATCGATTTTATGGAAGCGGCGCCGGAGAACTGGATTGGTGTTGGGGGTCGTCTGGGCAAACAATTTCGCGCGTTGGCCGAACGCTATCCACTCATTTTGCATGGACTTTCACTCGATATTGGTGGGCCAGACCCCATCGACACAGAGCTGGTCAGTGCGGTGGCAGCACTCATGCGTGAGTTCGATGTGCCTCTTTACAGTGAGCACCTGACCTACTGTGCAGCCGAAGGGCATCTGTACGACCTGCTACCTATACCGTTTACGGAGGAAGCTGTGCTACATGTGACAAAACGCGTGCGTCAGGTGCAGGACATCATAGGGCGGCCTATTGCCCTTGAGAACGCATCTTACTATGCGCAGCCCCATACCGAGTTGAGTGAAGCGGAGTTTATCAACGCAGTGCAACAGGAGAGCGGGTGCGACCTGTTGCTGGACGTCAACAATATTTACGTTAATGCCATTAATCATGGCTACGACTCTCATGAATTCCTGGAGTCCCTGTCGCTGGAACGAGTGCGCTACATTCATGTGGCGGGGCACTACAACGAGGCTGCGGACTTAAAGGTGGATACACATGGCGCCGATGTGATCGATCCGGTCTGGGCACTGTTGGCGGCGGCGTACCGTCGACTGGGGCCGGTTCCCACCCTACTGGAACGCGATTTCAATCTGCCGCCCCTGCCTGTGCTGCTGCAAGAGGTCGAGCGTATTCGCAGCCTCCAGCAGGAGTGCCAGAGCAGCCCGGCAGAGGCGCTGGGCTGATATGACAGTCTCTGCACTCAAAGCCAGCCAGCTTTCTATGGCTCGATACTTACGCAATCCCCGGTCGCAGCCTGCTCCGGCGGGCATTGAGCCGCGGCGCTTGAAGATTTACGAAGAGCTTGTGTACAACAATATCGAAGGGTTTATCAGTGGCGGCTTCCCGGTGCTGCGCTCGCTTTATGCTGCTGCTGACTGGCACGCACTGGTGCGCGTATTTATCGATCAACACCGTTGTCATACCCCGTATTTTCTGGAGATCAGCCAGGAGTTCGTGCAGTTTGTGATGAACGACTACCCGCTGCGTGACACCGATCCCCCGTTTTTAGCGGAGCTCGCACACTATGAGTGGGTAGAGCTGGCGCTGGATATCTCTGAGGAGGTACTTCCAGACCCGCTGGAGGCAGAGGACTTATTGTCAACGGTACTGCGGCTATCGCCGCTGGCCTGGGTGCTATGCTACCGTTTCCCTGTGCACCGCATTGGCGCTGCTTTCAGGCCTCCCAGGGCTGCGGACCCGACCTATCTGGTGGTCTACAGGAACCGCGCCGACGACGTTCGATTTATCGAGCTCAACGCTGCCACAGCAAGGCTGCTCGAATTGATCAGAGATAACGAGCGCGTTGTGGCGGGGGAACTGCTGACTGTGCTGGCCGATGAATTGGGGCTGCAGCCAGACTCTGTGCTCGCCCACGGCATGGAACAACTCAATCCCTTGGTTGCCGACGCCGTCGTACTCGTTGCAAGACTCTGAGATCGGGCTTATTCATCAGTTGATCCACATGCAGCCTGCGCGTACCATTCCCCGCTTGTAATATTGGTTTATCTTTGACATGGTTTTATCGCGTTATTTGCTCGTCTTGTTGATGCTGATTCCGGGCTATTATGCGAGCGCCGCAGAAGCTGAGCACAATATTGATCCTTGGGAACCGATGAATCGCAAGATTTTCGCGTTCAACGAAACATTGGATCAGTACGCGCTGCTGCCTGTCGCCAAGGGCTACCGTTTTCTGATGCCAGCGCCCGCTGAGCGAGGCGTCTCCAACTTTGTCGCCAATATTTATGAGTTTAATTCGGTGATCAATTCACTGCTCCAGGGGCGGCCTGGCAACGCAATGCAAAGTGCTGGGCGCTTTTTGGTCAATACTACTATTGGGCTTGGAGGCTTTCTGGACGTCGCTTCCCCCATGGGGATTGAGCACAACCCGGCGGACTTTGGGCAGACACTCTTTGAATGGGGAGTCGAATCCGGGCCCTACGTGATGCTACCTCTATTCGGTCCGCGCACAGTGCGAAGCGCCGCCGGCTATTTTGTCGATACTTACTCCTCTATTCCAGGTTTGCCTGGCGTTATTGAGGATCGGGAGTGGGCGTATCTGTTCTGGACCGTCGAAGTTATTGATCTGCGTGCCAATTTGATCAAGGCGGATGACCTGGTTACCGGGGATCGCTACATTTTCCTGCGTAATGCCTACCTGCAAAGGCGTGAATATTTTCTGACCGGAAAAGTTCAGGACAGCTTTTCAGAACAGGAAATTTCTGATGAATACATCGATTTTTAATTCAACAATAACGGCGCTGGCAGGGTCCGCTGCCTAGAGCTTCGGTAAAACTGTAAAATCCTGCCAAAGCGCAATTGAGCAGGTTGCCTGCACCCCGTGATGGGCGTACTGTCACTTCCAACTCACGATCAAAGTTTTCTATGACTGCTTCGAGCGGCAATGTTCTTATTATTGACGATCTCCCCGAGCGCGCTGCATCAATGGCGACGCTTTTAGCCTCCTGCGGTTATCAAACTCAGGTTGTTACAGATGTCAGCGAACACAGGTATTCCCTGGGTGCCGACAGTGAGGTGGACGTTATGTTGTGTGAGATGGACCTGCAGAGCTTTTCCTGGGGTGATGCCCGTCAGGCCTTGCGCGAGATGAATGTGCAAGTCCCGGTGATTATGCTGAGCGATGTTGCCGATTCCGACAGTATGATGACGGCCCTGCGGCTTGGTGCCAGCGACTTCTTTGTGCGGCCGATAGAAGACAAGAGCGCCCTCGTTCGCTCGATCGAACGCTGCATTCGTCAGAGGAACCTGCGCCGTGACTTGCAGGAGTCGCGTCAAAGTCTTGAAGCGGCGAATATTGAGTTGCGCGGCACCGTGAAAATGTTGGAACAAGACCAGCAGGCAGGTCGTCAGGTGCAGTTGCGTATGCTGCCGGTGACACCGTTAGTGCTGCAGGATTATGTTTTCAGCCATACCGTTATTCCTTCACTCTATCTCAGCGGTGATTTCACAGACTATTTTACGGTGGGCGACAGTTACGTCACATTTTTCATGGCGGATGTTTCTGGCCATGGTAGCTCTTCTGCTTTTGCAACCGTTCTGCTGAAGAACCTGTTTGCACGCAAGCGGTCGGATTATTCCCGCCGCGACGATGAAACCATCCTCAATCCGGTGGCGATGTTGCAGCATGCCAATAAAGAGTTGCTGGATCTGCGTGTGGATAAGTTCGCCACCATGGTGGTTGGCGTGCTCGATATGCGCCAAAACACGCTGCGCTATAGCGTCGCCGGCCACCTGCCTCTGCCGGTGCTGGCCTCGGGTGATGGCGCCTGCTATTTGCAGGGTGAGGGGTCCACTGTCGGCTTGATGGAAGACGCCGTTTATGAAGACCATTTTATCGAACTTCCCAACAGCTTTATGTTGGCACTTTTTTCCGACGGCATCCTCGAAATTCTGCCGCCCGCTAATTTGATCGATAAGGAGAAATACTTCCTCAATGTATTCGAGCAATCGGCTGATTCGCCCGCAGCGTTGGCAACTCACCTGGGTCTGGATCATGTGGATACCGCCCCGGATGACATCGCAGCCCTGTTCGTGAGCAAGCGGGGCTGATATGGGAGAGGGGCGTATACTCGCAGCGAGTCAGGACGGTGCCTACGTCATTCGGCTGGAAGGCGATGTGCGTCTCACCTTATGCACCACTATTGACGACTATGTGATGCAGATGTTTGCAGACCCCAATTTTGCCAGTGTCTGGGTGGACCTGTGTGACACTCAGGGGCTCGATAGTACAACCTTGGGTTTGCTGGCCAAGCTGGCCTTGAAGGTAAAGGAAATGTTTGGCTTTATCCCGGCAGTTTACTCCTGTGATCCGAGTATTAATCGCCTCCTGAGAAGCATGGATTTTCACCGCTTGTTCGAGTTACATGAAGAGTTCTGCTGTAACCCGGATGACATCGCGGAAATCCCCACCGTATTGGGAAGCGAGGAGTCTGTGAAGCAAAAAGTGATTGAGGCCCATCGCGTGCTGATGGGTATATCAGACGAAAACCGCGACCGGTTCAAAGATCTGATAACCGCGCTGGAGCGCGGTTGATTCAGGGTTTGGCGGCGAGCTTGCAGTGAATGTAGTTTGAATGCGGCACATAGATCAGGTCCGCGACGTTTCGAATCAGGTGTTCCTCGTACTTGTCGGCATCGCCATCAACGTAGGCGACTGCCCACATAGCACTTATCAAAAGTACTTTCTGGTCCAGGCTGCAATGGTCATTGATCACTTTAGTAAATTCGTAGAGCGATGTCGCACCTTCTACTCGCTGCTGCGCTGCGCTGACTAAATCATCTACTTCAGACTGCTGCAGTTTAAGGGCGGCAGTCAGCAACTCACTCAGCTTGTTGATTTCCAGATTGCACTCGGTGAAATCCGCGCGCGCGGTTTCAACCAACAGGGCCGCTGCGGCCAGGCGCAGGATGCGTTCTTTCGATTCTTTGTTGTCCTGCGGGGTTTGCTGAAATAGAGTCTTCAGTGCGTGGATCATCGGGAGCCTATTAATTTTTCCAGTTTGATTTGGTCGGCAACGAAGTTACGGATTCCTTCTGCCAGCTTCTCTGTTGCCATTGCATCGCTGTTCAATGCAAAGCGAAATTCTGCTTCTGTGGGGTGCGTATTCTCCACGTCGCTGCGCGCAGTTTCAACAGACAGCTGTCGCGGCAGCGGACCATCGTCTGCGGCCAGTTCTTCCAGTAACGCAGGACTGATTGTCAGTCGATCGCAGCCTGCCAATGCCTCAATTTCGCCGGCATTGCGAAAACTCGCACCCATGACGACGGTTTGGTAGTCATGCTGTTTGTAATAGTTATAAATACTGGTCACCGATTGGACGCCTGGGTCATCGGAGGCTTTGTTGACCACCAGATCGGTATTGGCTTTGTGCCAATCCAGTATGCGGCCAACGAAGGGCGACACCAGAAATACCCCCGCGTCTGCGCAGGCCACAGCTTGCCCAAAACTGAACAATAATGTCAGGTTGCAATGGATACCTTGTCGTTCCAGTTGACGTGCAGCACAGATTCCCTCCCACGTCGACGCCAGCTTGATCAATATGCGTTCAGGGCCGAAGCCGGCATCCTCATACATGCCAACAATTTTTTTTGCCCGCTCCATTGACGCTGAAGTATTGAAGGACAGGCGCGCGTCTACTTCTGTGGAGACGCGACCCGGAATAATGCCTAGAATTTCGGCGCCCAGGTCTACGGCAAAGCGGTCATTGCAGTTGGTGAGTTGCTCGCTATCAGAGCCGCCTTGCTCACTCGCCCATCGTTTGGCTTTTTCAAGTAGTGCTTCATACTGCACAAGCGCGGCTGCCTTCAGCAGCAACGAGGGATTGGTGGTGGCATCAAGTGGAGAAAATCGTTTGATCGCCTCAATATCGCCAGTGTCAGCTACAACGTCAGACATGGATTTTAACTGGTCAAGTTTGCTGGGCATGGCCGCCTCCTCCTATCAGTGCATAGGCTTGCTCTAGCACTTCAATTCCCACTCCTTTTCGATATGCATTCTCACTCAAATGGCGGCGAAACTTTCTCGCTCCGGGCACTCCCTGGTACAAGCCCAGGATGTGGCGGGTGATGTGATTCAGGGATGCGCCGCGCTCAATCTGCTGCTTCGTATAGGGTAGCAGGGCAGTGATAACATCTTCGCGAGAATCTGCCGGTTTGTCCACACCGAACAGCAGAGAATCGACCTCTGCCAGCATCCAGGGATTCTGGTACGCCTCTCGGCCGAGCATGACGCCATCTACATGTTGCAGATGCAGTTGGCATTCTGCGAGCGTCTGGATGCCGCCATTGATCACGATAGTCAGTTGTGGAAAATCCCTTTTTAGTTGATATACCCAGGCGTAGTTAAGTGGGGGAATTTCGCGGTTTTGTTTCGGAGAAAGGCCCTGTAGCCAGGCTTTGCGCGCATGCACGATGAACACCGAGCAGCCTGCTTCCGCCACCGGCTCGACGAAGCTCTGCAATTCTCCGTAGCTTTCCATGTGATCTATTCCAATACGGTGTTTTACCGTCACTGGAATATCGCAGCTGTCGCGCATGGCCCTTACACAGTCGGCTACCAACCGCGGATTGGCCATCAGGCAGGCACCGAACATGCCGGACTGCACACGATCGGATGGGCAGCCACAGTTGAGGTTGACCTCGTCATAGCCCCATTCCTGCGCCCATTGTGCGCAGCGTGCCAGCTCCTGCGGATCGCTACCACCGAGCTGCAGGGCAACCGGGTGTTCCTCAGTGTTGTAGTGCAGAAAACGTTGCCGATCACCGTGAATGAGTGCGCCGGTGGTTACCATCTCTGTGTACAGCAGCGCCTGTCGTGTCAGCAAGCGCCAGAAAAAACGGCAATTATGATCTGACCAATCCATCATCGGCGCGATGGAAAACCGGTGGTTCGAATAACCAGATGTATTGTCTGTGGGTTGCTGCATGCTCACCTGTTTGCTCTTTCATCGGAGGACATAACCAGCAGCCTGCTCCCAATATGACGTAGGGCCACGAGTACTGTATGTCCAGCGGCCATTTAGGGTCGCTGGTGAGTTCCAGCCTACCATTAACGGTGAGGCGGCTATCGCCAGATAGATGCTAATTACCAGCCGCATTTGGATTTGCCTTGAGCTACGCAAGACACGTTCTTCGCCAGCTTGTAAACCTTGGAATTGACAGCACACTGTAAAGCGCAATGAGCGCGGCGTAAATGTCCAGATTGTTGCTGTGGTGCAGTCATACGATTGGTTTGGCGTGCTGGTCTGGTGTCGAAACTGGCTCGCTTCCCGGCTACGGCTCACGGTTTCGTGCCATCACGGAGGGTCCGCCACGGTATCGCGTCTGTGGGATTTGCCGCGGTGACACCGTATAATCGGAGTTCATTTTTTCACACATTGGATACTCATGACCGTCGTACGCACCCGTGTTGCGCCATCTCCTACCGGCGACCCCCACGTCGGCACTGCCTATATTGCGCTGTTTAATCTGTGTTTCGCGCGGGCTCACGGCGGGCAATTTGTATTGCGCATAGAGGATACTGACCAGGCGCGCAGTACGCCCGAATCAGAACAGGCCATACTGGATTCGCTGCGCTGGTTGGGTCTGGATTGGGATGAAGGCCCCGATGTGGGGGGTGCGCATGGGCCTTACCGGCAAAGTGAGCGTATGGCGCTATACAGCCAGTACGCGCAGCAATTGGTGGAAGAGGGCAACGCCTTTATCTGCTATCGCACCGAGCAGGAGTTGAATCACTTGCGCGAGACGCGTCGCGCCGCGGGCAACAGTACGGCGCTGAAGCCCTCGGATCTGCAACTGAGTGAAGATGAGGCCGCACAGCGCCGCGCTGCGGGAGACACGTACGTGATTCGCATGATGGTGCCGGAGGGCGAGGGCGCTTGTGCTATTGAAGATATGTTGCGCGGCACGATCGAGCTGGACTGGAGCATGGTGGATGCCCAGATACTGCTGAAATCTGACGGTATGCCGACCTATCACCTGGCCAATGTCGTAGACGATCACTTGATGGGTATAACCCATGTGTTGCGCGGCGAAGAGTGGCTCAATTCGGCGCCCAAGCACAAGCTTCTGTATGAATATTTCGGTTGGGATATGCCGCAGCTGTGTCACCTGCCGTTATTGCGTAACCCCGATAAGTCCAAGCTGAGCAAGCGCAAGAACCCGACAAGTATTTTGTACTACCAGCGCATGGGCTTTCTGCCTGAGGCATTGCTCAATTATTTGGGGCGCATGGGCTGGTCCATGCCTGATGAGCGCGAGAAGTTTACCCTTGAGGACATGGTGGAGCAGTTTGATATTCAGCGTGTGTCGCTGGGCGGTCCTATCTTTGATGTCGAAAAATTGAGTTGGCTCAACGGTACATGGATTCGCGAAGAACTCGATGACAGTCAATTGGCACAGCGACTGGTTGACTGGGCATACAATAGCGACGATCTTATGAAAGTCCTGCCACATGCCCGCAAGCGTATGGAGACTTTTAGCGATTTTGCACCGCTGGCGAGTTTCCTGGTGTCCGGCACGCTGCCTCTGAGTGAAAGCAGTTTTAATGTCAGTGCGCAGGAGCACATTGATACCGTGAGGAATTTGCAGTTTGCGCTGTGGCGGCTTGAAGCACTTCGCCACTGGACGCGGGACAAACTATGGCATGAGCTTAAGGGTATTGCGGACGCCCTGGGCATAAAGGTCAAGGATTTCCTCGCGCCTTTGTTCATTGCGATCGCCGGCTCCAGCGCTTCGTTCTCAGTGGTAGACTCAATGGAAATACTGGGGCCGGATATGAGCCGAGCGCGAATTCGTCATGCTATTGAGGTGCTTGGCGGCGTGTCCAAAAAGGCAGCGAAACAGCTGGAAAAAGAGTATCGGGTATTGAGTGAGGGGTAAGCAATGGCAGGCACTATTTCAACAACAGCAACGACAGCAACGTCTTTGATCGCGACTCTGCTGCGCGCTACTAATGGCATCAAAAGTGTGCCTGCGACGGTAAAACCCCAGCTAACCCTGCAACTGTATGACATTGAGAATTGTCCGTACTGCCGATTAGTGCGTGAGGCGCTAACAGAGTTGGATCTCGACGCAGAGATTTATCCCTGTCCCAAGTCTGGTGAACGGTTCCGCCCGGAAGTGGTTGAGCGCGGCGGCAAGGCGCAGTTTCCCTTTTTTGTCGATCCCAATGCCGGTGTCGCGATGTATGAATCCCGGGATATCGCGGCCTATCTCTTTGCGACCTACGGGCTGCGCAAAATGCCGCTGAAGTGGCGGGCCACAAGACTGCAAACATTTGGCTCTATGCTGGCCAGTGCGCTGCGCATGAGTGTTGATATGCAGGCCAGGTCGAGTATTGCGCCGGAGTTCCTGTTGGAGCTTTACAGCTTTGAATCCAGCCCCTATGCCAGACCAGTGCGTGAGGTATTGTGCGCGATGGAACTTCCCTACATTGTGCGTAACTGTGGCCGCACGCAGTATCAGGAGTGGATACTGCCGCCCCTGCGCGCGCGACTGCATATCCAGCCAGAGAGCGAGCTGGAAAACCGCCGCGTGTTACAGGAAATGGAAGGCAAGGTTTCAATTCCGTATCTCTATGACCCTAATACGGAACATGGCTTATTTGAGTCCGCCGATATCATCGAATACCTGCAATCAAACTACAGCACCTAACGCAGTGGCCGCTATCGGGTGTTAGTGCCCGTTAGCGTTGTTTCCCGTTAGTGCTGATGCCCGCCGGGGCCGTGCACGTGGCCGTGGTCCAGCTCTTCAGCGCTGGCAGCCCTCACCTCAACGATCTCAATATCAAAAACCAGTGTCTGGCCCGCCAGCGGATGATTGGTATCGATATCAGCGGTATGGCGTCCGGCCTTGACCACCGTCACCGCGCGCATGCCATCATTGGTACTGAGCTGCACAACAGTGCCGGCACGCAATTTACCGGCGAAGGAAAGATGCTTTATGGGTACGCGTTGCGCCTTGTCGGGGTCGCGGATCCCGTAACCGTCTTCCGGGCTTATGGTGGCTGTGAACGTGTCGCCATCCTCGCGGCCCAGCATAGCGGATTCCAGACCTGGAATAATGTTGTTAGCACCCTGTAGGTAGGTTGCCGGTTGGCCACCGATTGAGGTTTCCAACACTTTGCCTGCCTCGTCACGCAGGGTGTAATGAAAACTGACGACTGCTTCAGAACCAATTTGCACTGCGTGTCTCCTAGAGTGGTTAGACTGCGGATAATAATGGCTTGTTGTCCCAAGTTATAGCCCTTGGTTAGGGGATCTTGCTGCAGTGTTGTAGCGGTTCAAGCCAATGCACCCTCGTCGTTTGCTGCCAGACTACCAATCCGCCACTATAGGGAACTCTAAATTCAAGAGTGAGGATCGAATATGTCGAAGGAGAGTGCTGAACTGGAAGCCGTTATTTTACCCGAAGCAATCAGCCAGGATGTGGCCCGGTTAATCAACTATTTGCGCTGCAGTAATGCCCCTGATGAGGTTTTGATCGAGGCAACCAGGCATATTCAGCAGGCCCTGGAGACTCTCAAGCCCTGGTTGCTTGAAGGGGAGGGCTGGTCTACGGTATCCGTTGCTGGCGATATGTCGGCTCTGCAATGGAGTGAGGAGGACATTACGTCAGTGATGCCCTATAGCCCCGTTAGCGGCAAGAGAAATGCCATCGCACTGCCGATCAAACTCTGGAAGGTTGGCGATAAGGAGGTGCTGGGAGAGGCTGTGTTCTCATCGACCTATGCCGGCCCGCCCAATGCCGTTCACGGTGGAATTATTGCCGCGGTGTTCGATGAAGTCCTTGCGATGGCAAATGTGATCTCGGGCAATGCAGGTTTTACCGGCACGCTCACCATCAAATACCACGACAAGACACCGCTGAACACGCCGGTTGAACTGTGGGGTATGAACGTGCGCCAGGACGGTCGCAAACAAATCAGCCGCGGCGAGATGCGCGTGAATGGCAAAGTAGTGGCCTCGGCGGAAGGTCTGTTTATCGGTGCGGCCGCAAGCCCCAGAGATCAAAGTGAGGTGCGCCTCGCCGAGTAGGCCTGCTGCCTGCCCTGTTGCTGCCCCAGTGGGCGAGGCCAGGTCTGTCCTAGGACTTTCGCAGCGCGATTGCAGCGATAATGGCAGTCGCGAATTCAAATACCAGCGCACCATAGGTGTAGCTTTCTACGGGGTCGACACCGGTGGCCACAGAGTAAAGTCGCGCGAAGGCGAGGCCGCCCACCAGCAGTACGAGTGAGGCCAGGACGGGGCGAAAGAAATCAGCGCGCGTTGCGCCCAGCAGACAAAATATGCCAAAGCCGGTTTGCAGCCCGCCGTACATAGCGCGAATTTCTGCGTGAGCATCACCTGAGGTCATCGTAAGTCCCGCGTAGCTGGCGGGTAGTTCCGGTGCAACAAGGCATACAAGACCATAGGCCGTAAAGATGATGCCCGAAATCCAAAGAATTGCTTTTCCCAGCACGCTTATCTCCTTTTTTTGGCGGGGTTACTTGATGGCAAGAGCGTAGCATACCGTATTTGCCGGTGTAGCCCTGCACTTAAGTCGAAAAATGGCGACCTATCGTGTGCGTCAAGTCAGTAGCGCCTGTTTTTGCGAAAGTACGGTTTCGCAGTGCTGCGGTTGACAGGTGTTAAGGCTAACACTAGAATGCGCAGCATGTTATTGATCTTGTTAATTAAAAGTCTATTTTAATCAATAGGTTAAATCAGTTTCTGGGGCTATAGCTCAGCTGGGAGAGCGCAACACTGGCAGTGTTGAGGTCAGCGGTTCGATCCCGCTTAGCTCCACCAATTAAATCAAAGGGTTACAGAGATGTAGCCCTTTTTTGTGTCTGGATATAATGCCGTGGGCAACCTATGGGCAACCGTAGACTGAATTTCGCTACCCTAAAGAATTACCCTTCTTGACGTCCTGTCCATGTAACTGGCTATACTCACCCTCATGGACACCTACAAAGACCGCTATCTCGAACTCAGATCCAGTTGGCGACAATACTACGACCTGCAACAGCAACTGAAGAAGAACCGCAGGGTCATCTTGTTCTGTTCCTGCGTCCTTTGCCTGTTCATAGGGTTCATGGCGGGGATGATCCTGTTCTACCCCACAGGTCATGCAGTAGTGAGCGTTGAAG
>Ga0335398_10000045_pt1 | contig 164749 bp, 148 predicted proteins | sample BON03_FD_205742 | JGI IMG/M metagenome (GOLD analysis project Ga0335398, IMG submission 205742) | Freshwater microbial communities from Lake Bonney liftoff mats and glacier meltwater in Antarctica - BON-03 (spades assembly) (version 2) | ecosystem: Environmental > Aquatic > Freshwater > Ice >...
CCCTCAATGCCAACACTGGGCAAGCCAGTCACGGCGTGTTTACCGAAAACCCTGGCACCTTAAACAATGACTTCTTTATCAATCTATTGGATATGTCTACCCAGTGGACGAAGTCTGCCGAGGTTGAAGGCATCTACGACGGAAGAGACCGTGCCACGGACGAAGTCAAATGGACGGCCACCTCTGTGGACCTGATTTTTGGATCCAACTCCGAGCTGCGGGCAGTAGCAGAAGCCTATGCCTCCGAAGATGGCAATCAATTATTTCTACACGACTTCGTTGATGCCTGGGCAAAGGTGATGAATCTGGACCGCTTTGATCTCAACTAATGCCAGCGCAATAACACTGACCTGCTCAGCGGTGCGCAGTGGTCTTTGCTTCACGATGACTATGGCTGCGCCCTAACGCAGCCTTTTTTGAACAATGAACCCCGGCAAGCGCGGCGCTGATTACACTTGGAGCTCAACAGCGTCAGCCGTAATACTGACTATGGACCGGAAGGTTTCCATCTTCCGAACGCCTCCCGCGCACCAACGGGTTGTTGTGAAGACTACTGCATCAGTGGAGAATGCAGGAAGCTAACCGGAGGTGACCGATGTCGCGATTATTACGTTATAGCAGCCAGAGTTATGCCCATCTGAGTGCCAACAGGGCGCATGTTTTTGCGCAAAGACATGCTCTTAATGTTTACTCCTCAGATTCGATCTATAGTTTTATTCCCAAGAACGGCTGTTCCACCATGCGCACGTCACTAGCCGTTGCCAATGGCTGCATTGCAGACAGCTCTGATTTCAACTGGATTCACCAGAATAACGAGACGTTCTCGGCAAGCCTGTCTGAACTGGCAAAGGCCCGGTACACGTTCACTATTTTGCGCTGTCCGTTCGCCCGCTTGCTGAGTGTCTATCTGGATAAGTTTCTCGACAGAAGTCCGGTAGCGTGGCGATACATTGATCTGCATAACAAAACAATAGAGATGGAGGACATTACCTTTGAGTTCTTTGTAAAAAGTATGTGCAAAGAGCGCATCAGGAATGGCGATATCCACTGGACTCCTCAAACCAACTTTCTGGTCTATGAAGAGTACGATGACTACCTTCCCTTCGAGGATTTTCCCGGGCTAACAGAGCATCTGCAACAAAAAATTGGATTGGAGCTGGTTGATGCTCGCCCGCTCACCAAACACGGAAGAGACGGCTTCAAGAAACTGTCGAAAAGAACGCCTTACCGGCTTGGGCCTTTCGAATTACTGAGTTTGAAAAGAGATGGCTTGCTGCCAGCGCTCAAGTCTATGTACAACGACGAGCTGGTGAAATGTGTTAAGAAGGCGTACAAACAAGATATCGCCTTATACAAGAAAAAAATCGGCCCGCAAAATCTACTCTATACATAAGAATTTGCTGACTCGCACTTAGAGGGGCGTATGGCTGCCTGCAATGGCGCTGTGAATTGCCGATACGCACAAGATCGGCCTATCAAGCGCCGGTTACAACTCTGCTAGAAAAGATCTTCAACAACGGAAGTCGGTGCGGAAGGTGCTTCGGCAGGAGGTGTTTCAACCGCGGCATCTGTTGCCCTCTTTACCGCCATCGGCACGGGCTTCCTGGCCACAGATGTTGGCTGTATAGGGGCTAACTGCGAAACATCGGCAGCAGGCATTCCCGCTGCCACCTGCGAGGCCGCGGCCAGACCCGTCGGTTCCTGAGCCGGCATAGGCTCTGGGCTGATACCCATCGGCTCCTCATCCTCAATCGCGCTAACACTTGGCTGCCTCTGATCCGGAGCGACTGTCGGAGCCGTTGCCGCCTCGGTCGCCTGATTCAATTGCACTTTAAACGGAGCAGACGCGCTGGCAGGCGGGGATGTGATGTCAGGCTCAGTTTGCGCGGGGGACTGCGGAGCGATTTCAGGCGCAGAGGGTGCCGGTGAAGTCATCTCAGGAGAAGTCTGCGTCGGAGACGCTTCGACGGTAGTCTCAGGTGCGACTTGCACAGACACTGGCTCCGGCGGCACGTCGGCGGCAGCACTCCCGGGGAAAAACTCCGGCAGTATCGTAGGCTGCGTCAATGGTCGCGACGCCGGCTCAACGTCAGCGGACGCCTCTACGGTATCAACTTGCTCTGGAAACAGCTCTGGCCATATAGCGGGCTGCGCCATTGGTTGCGATGTCGGCTCGGGTTCGGCCACCTCCTCTGCAATATCTTCAGCGGGCTTGTCGGCCTCTATTTCACCCAGAATGGTTTCTACCGCAGAGAAGAAGCGCTTATAAAATGCGGTATCGTCGATCGTTTCTTCAGACACTTTCACCAGTGAATCGACGCTCTGGCCAATAGGCAGCGAGATAGAACCGATGGCGGCGACGCCGACACTGGCGGAACTGCTGCTCATTTTCATCGCATAATTACTGAGTACGCCCGTTGCAAAAACCGTACTGCCATTGCTGTCGGGCACACAGGCCGCGTTCATCTCGATGAAGGCATTTTGCTTGCCCTCGCCACGGGTCGCCTTGCGCGCCTTGACCTCTTCACTGCTAGCCAGATCGATCAGATACCCCTGCCCCAACAAGGCACGACGCACACTTTCGCAGGCCTGCGCGGTATCTCGATCCGTCTTCAGCTTGAACGGGCTGTCGTTAGAGAAGCTCTCACCAATATAGGCAGCCTGATTGCTGCAGGCGCTCTGGAACGCCACGCAAAGTGTGAGAAACAGTATTCTTGATGTGTATTTCATATCGGTGCTTGAGTGCAAGCCAATGGTTTCGAACTGGCAACTATAAGGTAGTTTAGCGGAATTTATATCCTTTTTGGGCGGCATTTATACAGAGGATTACCCGGACTATACTGGGCAATTCTCGCTCGGGCAGTCGCCGAGCAAGGTCAAATAGTCAGGAAAAACAGGGCATCGATACTGTAGAGCGCGCCAATCGGATAATTGAATGTTGCCACGACCGCAGCACGACCGTTAATGCCATTCGCAAGTATCGGAACCTGATGCTCGCGCTACTTCAAGCGACCCGGCAAAACAGGTTAGAGTGTGCTCCATTATGTTGCCGCCGGGAGCTGCGAGCTCGTGATCTATGTTTACCTAATCAACTTATTGGTCATCGGTTTGGCCGTGCTGATCCACCACGAGTTCCTCTACCGCATCACACTGCTGATGCCTCTTCTCAATATACGCCATCGCTTTCGTATTGTGCTGGGCGTATTTTTCGCACTGACCGCCCACACCGTTGAAGTCTGGATATTCGGCATAGCATTCTATGTGATGAATAAGTCTGAAGCGTGGGGGTCACTTGAGGGTAATTTTGACGGCAGCCTGCTGGACTGCGTTTACTTTTCATTCACCTCCTACACCACATTGGGCACTGGCGACATCGTCCCATTCGGCGACCTGCGCTTCCTTGCCGCACTGGAGTCCTTGACCGGCTTGGTGCTGATCACCTGGACCGCTTCTTTCCTCTACCTTGAAATGACCCGCTACTGGGATGCGAGGTAGCATGTTCAACTTTTCTAGCGAAACCACGGTCAACTCACGTACCGCGCATTGCAAAAACAGCGCTCTATCGGTTGTTCGGCTCTGCGACGCTGCTGCTGTTATACGAGCGTCTATTGCAGGTTCAACGCGAGGCGGCAAGAGCCGCTGCGATTGGGCGCGGGCGTCGATAGGCCAGCTGATTTTCATGCTATCCTGACCGAAAAATGGGCCAACGCCCCGCTTCATCACTTAGTTGAACCTGGTTTGATATGGTCATCCACAGAAGAAAACTACTGGCAGCAGCCGTTGCTGCAGCCGCAGGTGCTGCCGTCCTCGTCAAGTGTAACCAGTTCCCGTGGCTAAAGGGCTCTGCAATAGCGCCTGCGCCAGGCAGTGACGGACTCAAACTTGCGCAACCCGCGTTAGGAAAAAAACCGAATATTCTGCTAATAGCCATTGACGATTTGAATGACTGGGTAGGCTATATGGGCACGCATCCCGGCGTTCATACGCCCAATATCGATCGACTGCGCGAACAGTCCTATTCATTCAATCGTGCTTACAGCTCTGTGCCCGTGTGTATCGGCAGTCGCGCTTCCGTCATGTGGGGACTACGTCCGGAAACCACGAACGTCAATGACGACGAAGATTCAGTCGCCTATGGAGAACTCTTAAAGTCACGGGAATTGCGCCCTCTGCCGCTGTTTTTTTCGGAGGCAGGGTACGAAACAATATCGACCGGCAAGATATTCCACTGGGCTATGGGCACCAGGAGGTTCTGGGACGTTTTCCAGCCATACAAGGATTCTCCGGTGACGTTTGGCGACCATGACACGCTTTTCGATTATGGGTTGATGGCGCCCGGGGAGGTTCACGCCGACCAGATCGCAGCTAATTTTGCCATCGACCAACTGAATATGGCGCGGTCGCAACCCTGGTTTATGGCCATCGGTTTATTTCAACCCCATGTACCATGGCGGCTGCCGCAGTGGGCATTCGACCTACATCCGCTTGACCAGGTTGTGCTACCCGAAGTGCGCGCTGATGATCTGGACGATATTCCACCGGACGGCGTGCTGCTCGCCAATAAGCCGATTGCCAACTTCAATGGCACCGAAATCACTCAAAATGAACTGGTGATGCGATCGGGACTTTGGTCAGAACACGTTCAGGCCTACCTTGCGGCGATCAGTCACACCGATGCCATGATCGGCCAGATACTGGACGCGTTGGACGCCAGCCCCTATGCAGACAACACCGCCGTCGTCCTGTGGTCCGACCACGGCTACCATCTGGGCGAGAAGCTGCACTGGCGCAAGATGGCATTGTGGGAGCATGCCACACGCGTGCCGCTGCTAATCCGCGCCCCCGGAATGGTCGAGGCCGGTGGCGAGTTTGATCTGCCAGTGAGCTTGCTTGATCTGGCACCTACGCTGACAGACATCGCCGGCATTCCGCAACCGGCGCAGTTCGAAGGCGCCAGCCTGCTGGGCATCACGCCCGAGATTGCCGCTAACCGCCCCGCCGAGATGCGCTGGGGAGATGCCGTTTCAACGCGCGTTGGCAAATGGCGTTGGACGCGCTACCCCGATGGTGGAGAGGAATTGTACGATCTGTCTACCGATCCCAGGGAATACAACAACTTGCTTGGAAAAACCGGAAAACACGAAGGCGGCCTTGCAACGCTGAAATGAGTGATGCCTCGCACAGAGTCCCAAACCGATATCATTCAATTCACCGCCTAAGTGCCACTTTGGGGCTTAAGTCAGTGCCGTTCGGGTAAGAGCCTAGCTGAGCTGGACTGGAGCGGCGCTCCCAGGCATCAGTTCAGCCACTTCCCCGATTACCCGCGCCTGGCTATAACCGCGTTCGTGCAGGCCATTGCACAATGCCTGCACGCGCGCGGCCGGCACTGCAATCAGCAATCCGCCGCTGGTCTGCGGATCAAACAAGATCTGCTGGCGCGCCTTATCCACCGGGGCTGAATGCTGCATGAACCGCTCTGCGCTGCGCGCATTGGCAGCGTGCATGGTACTCACAATGCCGGCGCGAATCTGTTCCAGTGCGCCGGGCAGAATGGGCAGTTTTGCTAGAGAAAGCTGCGCGCCGTATGTGCCCGCTAACATTTCCAGCAAATGCCCGAGCAGCCCGAACCCGGTAATATCAGTACACGCGCTGGCACCCTGCGCGGTGGCCAATTCCGCTGCAGCGGCGTTGCCCTGAAGCATGGCTGTGATCGCCGCGCTGACGTCACGTCCATCCGCTGCCAACTGCATATGGGCGGCGAACAGGGTACCTGTGCCGAGCGCTTTGGTCAGCACCAATTGGTCGCCCGGTTTTGCACCGACCTTCGGTAGCAGTTTGCCGTCCTCGGCTATCGGCACACCGTTAACAACAAAGCCGAGATTCAGCTCACTGCCCTGCATACTGTGGCCGCCACTCAGATGGCAATCGGCGGCGGCGAATTCGTGAAGAGCGCCCGCCAACAGCTGATATAACTCACGCTCCAGCATCGTATTGCTGGCATAGGGCAGGGTTACTGCCGCCAGTGCGGACACGGGCCGCGCGCCGCAGGCATAAAGATCACTGAGCGCATGCAGCGCCGCGATGCGGCCCATTTGCCAGGGGTCGGACACCAACTCTCGCAGCACGTCCACGCTTTGCAGCAATACCGCGCCGGGCGGCGCTGGCACGGCGGCAGCATCATCCCGTGCGCCGCTACAATGTTGGGGATAATTGCGACCCAGCTGCTTGAGTACTGCGCTGAGCGCATCAGCGCCCACCTTGGCGCCACAACCTCCACAGACCGCTTGCGACGCGGCATGTTGTAGCGCCGGCAAGCTATCCTGCCCACTGCGCGACATGCGCTCGGGCAAATTCTCAAACCGCGCCATAAAAGCGCGATCGATCCGATCCTTCCAGTTCCAGACCCAGCGACCGCTCGCGCTGAAGATGGCTCTATCTGCAGTCGCCAGCTTATCGCCCAGCGAAATAAGAGAGAGGAAACGCTGCTGCGGGCGGTGCTTCCGCAGAGGCTTTTGCAATACCAGCGCGCGCAGGTTATGTGCGAGGACAGGTGCCTGCCGAACAGCGTACACACCGGCCTTTGGTCGTGGGTGCTTCACCTGCACTGCGATATCACCGGCACCAAAAATACGATCATCGGTAGTCGATTGCAAGGTGTCACGCACCGCAAGGAAACCCCGCTCATCGGTGGCCAAGCCACTGGCATCAATCCATGGCGCTGCGGCCGCGCCGGTACACCAGAATAATTCGTCGAACACGGCGCGCGCGCCGTCCGTCATGATGACCTGACTGGCATCGACCGCGGCCACGCGTGCCTTGAGGTGCACGGCAATACCATGGTGCTGCAGCGCAGCAACCACCGACTGTCTGGCGCGGGCGTTATAGCCCTGCAATATTTCTGGCGCGGCACACCACAGGTCGAAGCTTGCGCACTCTGGCGGCAAGCGCTGCGACATGGCCAACACCAGTTCAACACTGCCGGCGCCACCGCCCACCACTGCGATGCGGGTCGCTTCTGTCCTGTCGCGGGCGCTGATACGCGTATAGAGATCCTCCCAGCGCTGCCACAGCCCGGCCACCGGCTTGACAGGCGTGGCATGGTCCCGTGCACCCGGCACCGAATCGAGTTCCGGCTGTGAACCAATATCGAGACTGAGCACGTCGTAGTGGACGGCAGGGCGCGCGGCCAATGACAGGCACTGCGCGTCCGGATCGAGACCGGTAACCTCACCCGTGATAAAGCGCACTCCAGCCCACTGGCACAGACGAGCCAAATCGATATAGGCCTGCTCGAAGCAGTAGTGTCCGGCGATTAGGCCAGGCAGCATGCCTGAGTAGGGGCTGTGGCTGGCGGGGGAAATCAGTGTGATACGCAATCCGGCAATTGGCTGCATAGCCAGCATGCGCAGGGCCAGCACGTGGCTGTGACCGCCGCCCACCAGCACCAGATCGCGGTGCAGTTCAGCGACCGGCTGCACGCACTGCGTCCTGCTGCGCCCAGGCTACGACAGCGTCATGATCTCCACTGAACAGGATTTCTCCTGCCCGTTTTGACAACTGGTACTCGTACATCGGGTCGTAGTATTGCTCCAGTAATATCGCAATCCATTGCCGGTGCCCGGATAAATCTCCGCTGCGCCACTCGCGTTCGAACGCGGCGGCCATCATGACGCTGACCTGTTGATGGAGCAGGCCGCCAAGCCGTTTACGGATACGGGCAAGATCTGACTGCAGTTTCTCGCCGTGCAGTCGGGCACCGTCCTCCCCGAACAACAGTGTGTAGCGCTGGCCGAGATCCACCACATAGTCGGCGATAACCACGTCGATGCGCTCTTCCAGACCCTGCTCTACCACCAGTAGCGGCGCGGCGCCCATTGCCTCGCGCAAGGACTCGGGCAGTGCCACGCGACCGATCAGCCGCCCCTCATCCTCAAGGAAGATACGTTGCGCGCTGTTGTTGGCTAAGAGTCGCAACAAAGCGATGCTGACGCTGTTTTCAAAATCGATCTGGCTGGGCTGCGGTGTTGGCATCTGGCCGAAGCTGGAACCGCGATGATTGGCCAAGCCCTCAAGATCGACGGCGCGCCGCAGACGGATAATCACGCGCGTCTTGCCGGTACCCGTTTTACCGCCGACCAGCACAAAAGAGGCTTTGCCCACGGAGCGCGCCAGTTCTTCCAGCAAAAACCGCCGCATGGCCTTGTAGCCACCGGTCACCAGCGGATAATCGATACCTTCATCGCGCAACCACTGTTGCACCGTTTTTGAGCGCAGCCCGCCACGAAAACAATAAAGATAGCCCTGCGGGTGTTGTCGGACAAAAGCTGCCCACTGCGCCAGGCGTTGGTCTTTGAGTACTCCTCTCACCAACTGGTGACCCCGCTCGATGGCGGCATCCTGGCCGCGCTGCTTGTAACAGGTTCCCACCTGCGCTCGCTCGTCGTCGCTCATCAGCGGCAGGCTGAGGGCGGAAGGGAATGCACCACGCGCAAACTCCGCCGGGGCGCGCATATCCATCATCGGTGTAGGGCTGAGGAAAAGCGTGCGATAGTCGTCGGTGTCGGGGCGCTCGAGCATGGCGGGCGGCTTAGGCCACCTCGCCGCCGAACACTGCCATAACACGCTCCTGCAGGCTGGTAACGGCGTCGGACATCAGCGCGAAATCGGCGTCGAGGCGCGCCGCATTATCTTCTTCGGGAATTTCCTCGTTCTCTTTCATCAATTCGTCCGCAAACCTGAGGCGACGCAGACACAGATCTTCCGCCAGCAGCACCGACAAACGTTCATCCCAGTTCAGGGCCAGACGAGCGGCCTGCTTGCCCGCGTGCAGATGAGTTTCTACTTCTTCACTCAACAAATCAACGCCGCGACAGCGCACCACGCCGCCCTCCTCACCGGGATCACGCAACTCGCACTCCTGTCCCAGCTCAAAGTCGTCTGGCAAACTGCGGTGCAACAACCACGCGGTCATCACCGCCGAAGGCGCGTTGTTGACCTGCGGCAACAGTGCCGGGAAACTGCCGACGCATTCACGCAGCAGGTTGAGCAGTTCCTCGGCCCGCGAAGCACTGGCAGAATCCACAAAGATCCAGTTCGCCTTAACATCGATATAGGCATGGACAGCGGTGGAACGACTGAACGCGCGCGGCAGACAATCCTGTACGATTTCGTCTTTCAGGTTGAGTCGCTCCTTGCGATACACCTTGCGCCCCTGCGCGGACTCGATATCAGCCACTTTCTCGTCCAGTTGCTCGCGCACCACGGTGGAGGGCAACAGCTTTTCCTCGCGCCTCAGTTTGAGCAGCATACGCCCGGCAGCGGCGTGTACCAGTGCCTCGGACGCCTCGCCGAGCGGCGGTACCCAGCCAAAAGATACCGCCTGCGACTTGGCGCAGGGTACGAAACTGCGGCCCGCGAGCTTCTGACCCAGGGCCTCCGGAGCGAGGTCAAACGGTTTGGTGAGGCGATAGGCGCGAATATTCTTGAACCACATGGGCTTTTACTACCTCTGGCAAAAACTGTGGATTGTACCCCAGCAAGCATTCAATGCCAGCGCACATCCATCGGCAAGAAAGCGATAGCGCGTACAAATTGTTGAGCCGCGTGGCCTTTGGTGTCGTTGTAAGCCTCGTGTGAAAACGCTTTAATCCCCTATCCTGAATGTTTTTACCATCAGCGCCGCACAAAGCGCCCCGTTACCGAGGAATGCATCATGCCCGACCCCCGCAAAATCAGCCCCTCATGGCCACGTAAAGCGCGCGACGTGGCGCAGTGGGACAGGGAAATCGACGTGGCCGTTGTCGGATTCGGAGGTGCGGGCGGTTGCGCAGCCATCGAAGCAGCCGATGCAGGCTCCAGCGTCACGATCTTTGAAGTGGCCAGCGCCAGCGGCGGCTCCACCGCCATGTCCAGCGCAGAAATTTACATGGGCGGTAATGGCGGTACTCGCGTGCAGCAGGCCTGCGGGTTTGAAGACACCACCGAGGCTATGTTCACCTATATGATGATGTCGGCTGGGCCACAGGCCGACGAGATAAAGATCCGCGACTACTGCGAGAACAGCCGCGACCACTTCCAGTGGCTGGTCGATATCGGCGTGCCGTTCAAGGACAGCTTCCATCAGGAGCGCGCCATTATGTGTCTGACCGATGACGGCCTGCTCTACACCGGCAGCGAAAAAGCCTATCCGTATGCGCAAGAGGCACAGCCCTGCCCGCGCGGGCACAATTTGTATGTTGAGGGCGATAACGGTGGCCCGCTGTTTATGAAGATCGTCACCGAAAACGTTAACAAGCGCGCGGCGATCACCGTGGAATACGAGACGCGCGCACTGACGTTAATTGTTGATGAGGATGACGCTGTAATCGGGCTGGTGGTGCGACAAAACCAGCAGGAGCTCAATGTACGCGCCCGCCAGGGGGTTATTCTCTGTGCCGGTGGCTTCGTAATGAACGAGGAGATGGTGCGCAAGTACGCACCTATGCTCACTACCGGCAATACACCCATCGGCAATCCCGGTGACACCGGCGCGGGTATTTTAATGGGCATGTCGGTCGGCGGGGCCGCAGTAAACATGCACGAGGGCTTTATCAGTGTTCCCTACTACCCACCAGCGAGCATGACCCATGGCATTGTTATCAACGATCGCGGGCAGCGCTTTATTAATGAGGATGTCTACCACGGCCGCCTAGGCGCCTTTGTACTGCGCCAGCAATCAGAGCGTGTGTACTTCATTCTCACCATTGAGCAGTACGGCGATTACGAGCGCGTCAGTTATATGGGCTCCGAAGTTGCCGGCACCGGCGAAACTGTGCAGGAACTGGAGGAAGAGCTGGGCCTGCGCGAGGGCACCCTGCAACAGACCATCAAAACGTACAACGAGGACTGCGCCAAGGGCGAGGACACCCAATGCCACAAAGCCGCAGAATGGCTCCAACCGCTGCTGCCACCGCTGGTAGCACTGGATATCACTCCCGGGCGCGGTACCTTTCTGCCCTATTTCACGCTGGGCGGGCTGGACACACTGCCCAGCGGTGAAGTGGTCGATCCAGAGCGCGAAATAGTTACCGGACTCTACGCCGCCGGACGCACCGCCTGCGGCGTGGTGCGCCGTGCCGAGGGCTACAGCAGTGGCATGTCGGTGGGCGATGCAACGTACTCTGGTCGCATGGCAGGCAAACAAGCCGCTGCGAGGGCACGCATATGAGATACCTCCACACCATGGTGCGCGCGCGCGACCTGAATGAGACGCTGGATTTTTACTGCGAAAAGCTGGGGCTGATCGAAATCCGCCGCTATGACAGCGAAGCGGGGCGTTTTACGCTGGTGTTCCTAGCAGCCCCAGACGATGCCGAGCGCGCCGCCGAAGGCCAAAGTCCGCTGGTGGAGATCACCTGGAACTGGGACATTGAGGAGTACGATGGGGGGCGCAATTTCGGCCATCTGGCCTACAGTGTCGACAACATCTATGCGGTTTGCCAGCGTCTGATGGACAAGGGCGTGGTGATCAATCGTCCACCGCGCGATGGGCATATGGCCTTTGTGCGCTCGCCCGACGGCATTTCGATTGAACTGCTACAGGCCGGTGAGTCACTGCCCCCACAAGAGCCTTGGGCATCTATGGCGAACACCGGGAAATGGTAGGCGCGGCCCGAAGACTGCAGGGATTTACTGGTGCACAAAACGGTGACCCTGATTACACATCGCCCGGATAGTCTGGCACTGGCGGATCGGGTGCTGAACATTGAGGGCGGCACGAACACACCGGCCTAGTTTTCAGCGTGCAGGAAATTCATAATCCACTGCGCCACACGCTTCCCTTCATGCACTCCCTGCAGTGAATCGATGCCGGCGAGGTAAACGTCCTCGCCGATCATTTCGCGCCTGAATTCCATGATTTCGCGCGATAGCCCGTGTACGAATTCGGGATGACCCTGGAAGGTGAGAATATGATCGCCAATCTGACAGACGGCGTTCTCGCAGAACTCGCTACCCGCCAGCACCCTGGCCTCTTCGGCCACCTCCAGCACCTGATCCTGATGGCTGACCAGAATATCAAGATTCAGATCATTCTGGTCGTGCCAGGACGGCGCTGAACTGAAACGGTGCGTATGCAGACCTACACCCCAACCCTTGTGTGATTTCGCTACTTTACCGCCAAGCGCCTGCGCCACTAGCTGATGGCCAAAGCAAATCCCCACCAACTTCTTGTGCCGGCGGCGCAGCTCGCGAACAAACGCCATGAGCACGGGAATCCAGGGTTTGTCTTCGTAGACGCCGGACTTGCTACCGGTAATCAGGTAGGCATCAACCTCATTGATGTCCGCCGGGTACTGCCCCTGCTCAACATCGTATACAGCAAACTCAAGATCGGGATCAACCTGCCCCAGCAGTGCGACGAACATATCCGAATACTCACCGTACTCGGGAACCCACTCGGCCCGCACTGCGTCTGTTTTCAAAATGCCCAGCTTCATGGATTGCTGCCTTTGCCCCGTGTGAAATCTCGACTGCTGATAAGCCTCATCGCAACGGTCAATAATAGGTAGCGAGCCCCATACTGTCCATACCAGAAGCAAGCTGGTACCCTACGCGCTTGAACTCAGACAGGTTGCAGCAGCGTGCGTTTCCCGCGATTAATTTTCACCGCAATGTTAATGTACGCCGCTGCAGTCAATGCCGCGGACAACGCCTTCACCGGGTCCGAGAGTTGTCAGAGTTGTCACGCTGAAGAATTTTCACAATGGCAGGGTTCACACCACGACCTCGCCATGCAAGTACCCAATGCTGAGACCGTACTTGGCAACTTCGACGACGCCAGTTTTACGTATAACGATATCACCACGCGCTTTTTTCGCAAGGGTGACAAATTTATGGTCAACACCGATGGCGAGGACGGCAAATTAGCCGATTTTGAGGTCGCCTATGTGTTCGGCGTTTATCCGCTACAACAGTATTTGCTGCCGCTGTCTCGCGGCCGATTGCAAGCGCTAAGCGTTACGTGGGACTCTCGCCCCGCAGCAGAGGGCGGACAGCGCTGGTATCATTTGTACCCGGATGAGAAAATCGATTCTCTGGACCCCCTCCACTGGACCGGCACTTACCAGAACTGGAATACCAGTTGCGCGGAGTGCCACAGCACCGATCTCAAAAAGAACTACGACGCCGCCACGCGCTCTTTTGACACCCAGTTTGCGGAGCTGAATGTAGGTTGCGAAGCCTGCCACGGCCCCGGCGAGAAACATCTGGCACTGGCGCAGGAAGGTAAGCTTGAAGGCGCAGTAAATGGTGGCTTTCCCACCGCACTGGCGCAGCGCGGCGTATGGGCTCTGGCACCGGACGCGCACATTGCCAGACGCACCACGCCGCTGGACTCCAACGCACAGATCGACAACTGCGCCCGCTGTCACTCGCGGCGCGGCACACTGGGCGATTATCACTATGGCGCAGACCTACTGGACACACATCGTCTGGCGCTTCCACAATGGCCGCTGTACTACCACGACGGACAGGTTCGCAATGAGAACTATGTCCACGGCTCATTTGTGCAAAGCAAGATGCACCAAGCTGGCGTAGTGTGCAGTAACTGCCACGAACCCCACAGCCTGCAGTTGCGCGCACCCGGCAACGCAGTCTGCGCGCAATGCCATGTCCCATCGCAATACGATAATCCACAACACCATCATCATGCCGAAGACTCAGCGGGCGCCCAGTGCGCCAACTGCCATATGCCAGAGACCACCTACATGGGCGTGGACGCGCGTCGCGACCACAGCATGCGTATTCCGCGGCCCGACCTGAGCGTGGTGATCGACACTCCCAACGCCTGTAACATGTGCCATACCGATAAAGATCCCCTGTGGGCGCTGGACGCACTCAAACAATGGGGCGTTACATTTCGAGACACCAGCAGTCACCCAGCGCGTGCCTTCGAGCGCTTTGCGCAGGGCGACAACAGAGTTGTGCCGCAACTGGCACAACTGGCCGGCGATCCCGGCACTCCGCCCATATGGCGCGCTACTGCAATGGAGGCATTGGGCACTATAGGTGGGCGCGAAGCGCTGCAAACCGCTACCCAGATCCTCTATGACGACGACCCCTTGCTGCGCGCCAGCACCGTGCGCGCGATCGACTTCCTGCCCCTACAGCAGCGCATTCAGTTATTGGACCATTTGATCGAAGATCCAGTGACCGCCGTGCGTATGGAGGTTGCCGCATCACTGGCGGGCGTACCACTCGATCAACTGCCGCCACCGCAGTCGGCAAGATTGCGCGCGCTGTTTACAGAGTATGTGAGCATCCTGCAAGAACATGCCGACATGCCCTCCACACAGGTTCAACTCGGTATTTTTTATGTCACCCAGGGAGACGCGCAAGCAGCAGAAGCGGCATACCGTGAGGCCTTACATCTCAATTGGCAGTTACTGCCGGCCTACCTGAATCTGGCAGACCTGTTGCGCAGCCAGTCCAGAGATGACGACGCGCGCGAGGTGTTATTAGAGGCGCTGACAGTCGCCCCTGATAACGGCAATACGCTGCATGCACTGGGTCTGCTGGAAACCCGCAACGGCCAAACAGAAGCAGCTCTGGCGTACCTGAAGCAAGCGGCAGAAGTGGAAACTGAGGGCACCCGCCACCGTTTCGTATACGGCATCGCATTGCACGATCTGGGCTATCCTGCAGAAGCTGTGACGCAACTTGAAGCCCTGCTACGCGGCGTGCCACAAAGTGAAGAAGTATTGCTGGCGCTGGCGAACTACAGTGCGGCACTGGGCCAAAGAGACAATGCGCGCGGCTATGCTAAAACCCTGACACAGATCGCACCGGACAATCGCTCGTACCAGCAACTATACCATAGTCTCTTGAGCGTGAATCCTCCGCTAGCGCCGTAAAACGCGCTAGCGCGGCGGCGCTACTTAGCCTGCACGAACTGCAGTTGCAGCGTCACTGGAATAGCGGTGGCGATTGATTGCAGTCCTACGATTTTTTGCAATGCCTCGACGCCCGGGACGAGCCCAAAATCTGCAGCATTGACCAGTATCGGTGCGGCACTAAACACGCGAAGCCGTCCCTCGCTTTCTCCGACAACCACCAGCGAAGTAGTCAGCGTTTTTTCCTGTCCATGCAGCGAAAGCGTAACAGGTACTTCAACCGTCAGGACGCCGCCCTCTGACGCCAGAGCGAGCACACTGGGATCGACCTGGGCGCTTACCGTGGCAACTGGAAATTTTGCGGTCTCGAACAACAGCTCGCGCATGCGCTCGTTACGGATGTCGATCAGCGTCTGCACGCTGTTCAGATCGACCGTCACTTGCGCATTACCCGCCGCACCGATAAAACCAACCAGCGAGGCGAAGCTATGGACCTCACCAACGCTGACATTCTTGACGGAGACAAAGTGGATGGTCGAACTGGCGCTGTCCAGCTCCCAGTCTGCCGAGGCCAAGCCATAGGGTGCCAGTAAAAAAACCGCCCATAAAAGGTGTTGGACCTTACGAAATGTGTTCATCGAGCTACTCCCGCAGGCCTGACTAATGGCTGCTGATCTAGTAATAATGAGGGCAGCGCTGATTGTATCGCAATATACGCAGGTCGCGAGCGCCGAGTGTATTGTCTATTTGACGGCGTGTCCCGAAAAGCGCTTCTCGGTTTGGCGCCGGTCTCGCCGCTAGAGTCAGTGCCCTTCACTTTTGAGATAACTGGCCCGCAGTCGTCGCACAGCTCTCCATTGCGCCGCAGTAACTGGTGCTATCGACAGACGCCCCTGTTTGAAAATACTCAGTTCGGCAGTGACTGGATCGCCCTTCAAGACTTTTGTTGATATCACATCACCAAACTTCTCTAGCAATCGCACATCCACACAGTACCAACGTGGATTCTCCGGAGTGGATTTTACATCGTAATACTTGCTGTCGGCATCGAACTGCGCTGGATCCGGATAAGCAGGTGTCACCACTTCCAAGGTGCCTGCGATACCGATCTGCTTGCAACTCGAGTGGTAGAAGAACACCTGATCCTTGACTTTGATGTTGTCGCGCAGGTTGTTGCGCGCCTGATAATTGCGTATCCCGTCCCAGCGCGCGGCTTCCTTTTCCTGAGCCGCGAGATGGTCAATACCAAATTCATCGGGCTCGGATTTAAATACCCAGTAGTTCAATCTAACTCCGCAGAGAGAAGAGACGTCGACCTTGCTAAGGACTGCAACGTCTCAATATCGGCGATATTGATTCGCAGCAGATTATATTTAACATCAAGAGCAACAGGGTCATCAAAAACGGGTTAACTGATATAAACGAACTGGATGACGGGCGTTATAGTGCGCTGCTACTGTCAGACGATTTACTGGCAACGGCGACAGTGCGAAAGTTCCCAGTACGACGGGCATCACGCAACTACCTCCGCCAGATCTCCTTTCTCCTCCAACCACGCCTTGCGGTCTGGCGCGCGCTTCTTCGCGAGCAGCATATCCAGCATCTCGTTGGTGCCATCACCAGCATCCAGCACCAGGCGCACAAGCCGCCTGGTGTCAGGGTCCATGGTGGTTTCTCGCAACTGCAGCGGGTTCATTTCGCCGAGGCCCTTGAAGCGCTGAACGTTGACCTTACCTTTTTTACTCTCCGCCTCAATGCGGTCCAGAACACCCTGTTTCTCTGCTTCATCGAGGGCATAGAACACATCCTTGCCCACATCGATTCGAAACAGCGGCGGCATAGCGACATAAACATGACCGGCAGCAACCAATGGCCGGAAATGCCGCACAAAAAGCGCACAGATCAGTGTCGCGATATGCAGGCCATCGGAGTCAGCATCTGCGAGGATGCACACCTTGTGGTAGCGCAGACCTGAGAGATCGTCGCTGGCCGGGTCGATGCCCATTGCGATCGAAATGTTATGGACTTCCTGCGAGGCCAGTATCTCCTGTGAATCGATCTCCCAGGTGTTCAGGATCTTTCCGCGCAGTGGCAGAATGGCTTGAAATTCTCGGTTGCGCGCCTGCTTGGCTGAACCCCCGGCGGAGTCACCCTCTACCAGAAACAGTTCACCGCGCGCCGGGTCCCCGCCGGAACAGTCCGCCAGCTTACCCGGCAGTGCAGGCCCGGCGGTCACTTTCTTGCGCGTAACCTGTTTGGCAAGGCGCATGCGACCCTGCGCATTGCTTATACACAATTCCGCGAGCCTTTCCGCCTCCTCGGTGTGTTGGTTGAGCCACAGACTGAAGGCATCTTTGACCACCCCCGATACAAACGCGGCGGCCTCGCGCGATGACAAGCGCTCCTTGGTCTGGCCGGAAAACTGCGGGTCGCCCAGTTTGGATGACAACACATAGCAGCAGCGATCCCAGATATCATCAGGTGCCAATTTGACGCCGCGCGGCAGGAGACTGCGCAGCTCGCAGAATTCACGCATGGCATCGAGTAACCCCGTGCGCATGCCGTTGACATGGGTACCGCCCTGTATGGTGGGAATGAGATTGACGTAAGATTCAGCCACCACCTCACCGCCCTCGGGCAACCACTGCACCGCCCAGTCCACCGCCGAGTTACTGCCACTGAAGCTGCCCACAAAAGGCGTTTCCGGAATCACCGAAAAATCGATGGTGGCATCAGCCAGATAGTCAGTAAGACCTGCCTCGTAATACCACTCGTCGGCCTCGCCTTTTTTCTCATCCTTGAACCTGACCCGTAAACCGGGGCACAGCACGGCCTTGGCGCGCAGCACATGCCGCAGGCGTGAGATCGAAAAAACAATAGAATCAAAGTATTTGGGATCGGGCGTGAAGGTGACCGTCGTACCGGTGTTGCGCTTGCCGCAGGTGTCGATGACCTCCAGGTCTGTTTGTTTTTCGCCACCGGCAAATGTCATGCGGTAGACATTGCCATCACGCCGGATCAGCACTTCCAGTGCGTTGGATAACGCATTGACCACCGACACACCGACACCGTGCAAGCCGCCGCTAAACTGGTAATTTTTATCCGAAAACTTGCCCCCGGCGTGCAGTGTACTGAGGATCACTTCAACCCCCGGCTTGCCCTGCGTGGGATGGATGTCGACAGGCATGCCGCGGCCGTTATCGGAGACTGTCACCGAGCCGTCCTTGTTCAGGCTGACATCGATCTCACTGGCGTGCCCGGCCAGCGCTTCATCGACACTGTTATCGATGACTTCCTGGGCGAGATGATTAGGTCGAGTGGTGTCTGTGTACATGCCGGGGCGTTTGCGCACCGGCTCAAGTCCCGTCAGGACTTCAATGTCTTCAGCGGTATATTGGCTCATTGCGTTACTTTTCGTATATTGCAGGAAGTTGCGGCGAAACTATTGTACAACGAGCGCGGGGCAAGGCGAGTTATAAGTAGCCGCGCGAGTCGAGTTCCACCTCAAAATGTACATTGCGGACCCGCGAGACAGCCGTTTCAAGCCGGCCATCACTGTGCAACTCCAGCCAACGGTAACCGGGCGGCTGGTCATCTGCTTTGAAATTCTCGCTGCCGGCGGCAAACTGCACACAGGTTGAGGGCGATGCCAGCAGACGCACACCATTGCGCAAGCGGTCTATTTCCTGATGCACATGGCCCCACAGGACTGCGCGCACGCCAGGGTAACGATCCAACACAGCAAAGAATGCGTCGGCATCAGCTACCATCTGTTCATCCAGCCAGTGACAACCGACTTTCACTGGCTGGTGATGCAAGCAAACCAGCGTGTACAACGATTGCTCCTGCGCTGACTGCAGCGCTGTCTCCAGCAGATTGAGCTCATCATCGCCCAGGTTGCCACCCACCTGGCCGGGAACTTGCGAATCCAGCAACAGGACCTGCCAGCGCGGCAGCCGAATTTCCTTGCACATCCGCACGGGACGGCTCACTGCAGCTTCCATCGCACCACGAAGATCATGATTGCCCGGCAGCCAGTAGTTTTCCTGTGTCAATTGATCGAAGTAGATCTGCAGCCGGTCGTAGGCGGCGCGAGCACCGCCGTCAGAGAGGTCTCCTGTGCCCAGCAGCAGGTGTACGTCAGGGCGCTCCTGTTTTACCAAGTTGATAACCGACTGCAGAGAGTGATCGGTGTCCATACCCAAGAGCGTGCCGCCGCGTGCCTGACACAGATGGGTATCGGTCAGTTGCACCACCCGGACCACGTCATCCGGGGCATCTACAACTTGAATATGATGGAGGGACTGCTGCATCGGGCTCGACTAACCGGATCGCGTATCCGGTGCGGACATGCCGAAATCAAGCACGGCGCGTCCGTTTTGCAGACAATGTTCCAACCAATCCGCCAGAAAACGGTTCTGCTGGTATTTTTCATTCTGGGCGAACATGTGCCTATTGGGGTACTGGTAGCGCGCAGCTACCTGCCTGGAGGATTGAAATGCCATAACTTCCAGCATGCGGACGTCGTGATAAGCCCGCACTTCGACGCGCAACTGGCCGAGCCAGCGAGAATCCGCGCGCTGCTGGTGTAACTGAAAGATTGTGGTGTAGCGACAGCGCTCTATAACGGCGAGGCACACACTAGCGGGACCCACCAACATCTGCCGCGCATTGCTGTTTTCGTAATCGGGAAAAACACGTAACAGCCGAGCATAGTTGGCGTCACAGATGCCATGTAGCTCCGTTAAGTCGATTTTGAAAGGCTTTTTGTTCAGTGTCTGCAAAAGCGGTTCCGGGAACTTGGCCTTTTTCATAACAAATTAATGGGTGGTGTTACCAGCGCACAGTGGCAGTTTACCACCGCAAGGCGCGTTCATACGATCGCACAAACCACCGTGAACTGCACCTTTTGATTACCGTTTCGATGTATGCATCGCAGTAAGTAGGCTGTTAAACTGCTGCCCGGTAGAACAGCCATAACTCCCTTGGGGATAATTGCATGAAAAATCTGCTTGTCGCGCTTTCCTCGCTGACACTCTCTCTGTTCTGTATCAGTTTGCAGGCTGATTCACTGCGCGGCATTTACGAACTGGCGCTGGAAAACGACGCGCAGTTGAAGTCTGAAGAGGCCGTCTATCTGGCGCGGCGTGAGACCGAGAACCTGAGCCTCTCTGCGTTGCTGCCGCAGGTGTCTACCAACTATTCCTATCAAAATTCGGACGCCAATAACCAGTCACAGGGCGTCATCGGCCAGAATATCAGCGGCGATCTGATTCAGGGCGGTGTAACCACCAACCGCAATACCGACACTGACGGCTATGTAGTGTCGCTCAACCAGGCACTGTTCGATTTGTCGGCGTGGTTCAGTTTTCAATCCGGCAAAGAAGTCACCAAGGAAGCAGAAGCGACCTTCGCATCGAACCAGCAAAATCTGATTGTCCGCGTAGTGGAAGCTTACCTGCTGGTATTGCGCGCCCAGGACAATTTAGCGGCCTCCCAAGCCCAGGAGCGCGCATTCGAACGCCAGTTGGAACAGACGCAGCAGCGCTTCGAAGTCGGCCTGATCGCCATTACAGATGTCTACGAAGCGCAGGCAGCGCGAGATCTCTCGCAGGTCAACCGTATTGTCGATGAAAATAACGTGTCGGTTGCGCTGGAACGCCTCTCTGTGCTCACCGGTCAGCCGCAGAGTAATCTTAATGTGCTGGTTGATGACTTCAAAATCCTGCCCCCCGAACCGATAGAACGCGCGGCATGGGTGGATTTTGCCCTGGCTAATAATTTCGAATTGCAGGCATCTCGCTACAGCCAAGAGGCCGCGCGCCAGAATGCCAAGGCGTTCAAGATGGAACATGCTCCGACGGTCAGCGGCGGCTACGAATACTCCGACTTCGACGTCAGCGGCAACGTTGAATCAAATTCTGTGTTCGCGGATTTCCCGCCAGAAAGTAGTTCAGACGACAGCGTTTGGCAGGTCCGGGTCAGCGTACCCCTTTACAGCGGCGGCGCTATCAGCGCCAACCGGCGCAGGGCTGCTCAGGAGTACAACGCATCCCGCGAACAACTCATCAACCTGACGCGCAACACTGTGACCAATACCCGTTCACTGCACATGACGGTGCTCAGCGATGTCTCGCGGATCGCTGCACGGCGGCAGAGTATTATCTCTTCAAGAAGCTCGCTGGATGCAACGCAGGCGGGCTACGAAGTGGGCACTCGCAACGTTGTCGACGTGCTCAACGCCCAGAACACCCTGTTTCAGACGGAGCGGGATTACGCCAACAGCCGTTACGACTACATCCTCAATTTAATGCGCCTGAAAGAGAACGCAGGGTTGCTCAGCCCCGAAGACGTTATGCGCCTGGATACGTTCATGGTGGCGCCTTCAGCACCCACCGCGACCTCGGTAACGGCGCCCAAGTAGTATCTGGAGGAGCCGAGACGGCCGCCCCCCTGCGCTTTCTGCAATCTATCGAAACCGCCAGGTTACCCTGCCACCACACGCTGCGAGTATTGCCAAATGATCCCCGACCTACCCGCCGATATCGACCAGATAAAAGGTTTTCTGGCGGAAGATGAAGCACAGGCTCTCTACCAGCATGCGCTGCGTGCAAGTGCCAAAGGTGCGGTACTGGAAATTGGCAGCTACTGCGGAAAGTCCACTATTTATCTGGGCCTCGCCTGTCGCGCCAACAATGCTACGGTCTTTGCGCTTGATCATCACCGCGGCTCTGAGGAGCACCAACTGGGCGAGTTTTTTCACGACCCGGCCTTGTACGATGCCGGCGAAGGCGTGATGGACAGCTTCAAAGAGTTTCGACGCAATATTCGCCGCGCCGGATTGGACGACATAGTGGTACCCGTGGTGGCTGGATCGGAGGCCGCGGCAAGACACTGGCGGACGCCGCTGGCCATGCTCTTCATCGATGGCGGCCACAGCCTGGAAGCCGCACTGACCGATTACCGTTGCTGGACGGCGCATCTGATACGCGGCGGCATACTGGCGATACACGATGTGTTTGATGACGCTCACGCGGGCGGCCAGGCGCCCTATGCGATTTATCGTATGGCGCAGGCTTCGGGCTTGTTTGAGGATCTGGGCCGAGTCAACAGTTTGGGCCTTCTGCGTCGTTGGTAAAAGGTCTGCCCCGAATGGCGGCGCCTTAAGCTTCAATGTCATTCAGTTCACCGCCCAAGTGCCACGTTTGGGCTTACAGCAAGGCCAATCGGTCAGCCCTTATTTTTAATCGACCAGAATGCGCCGTTCGCGGGCATTTTCGGCCTCGTCCAGCAATTTGACGCTACAGAACAAGCCTGACGCAGCGGTATGCTTGGTGAGGGCATCGGCCGCCAGCAAAATCGCGCCGGCTGTCCAGGTGGGCTTTTCATCCGGCCATAACAGATCTTCCACCAGCTGGTAACCCGTCCAGTAGGAGCCGTCGCTAGCGCGCCACTGCTGCAGCCAGCTGTAAACCTCCACCGCGCGCGCGTGATCGCCCGCTGCCAGCAACGCCATAACCAGCTCACAGGTTTCGGCAATGGTCACCCAGGGCTCCTGCTTTTCGCAGCGACAACCCAGATTGTCTTCCACAAACTCATCCCAGCGTGATGCCAGCCGCGCCCGCGCATCGGCACCGGTATAGACGCCGGCCAGCACAGGGTAAAACCAATCCATGGAATAACGCGATTTACTTTCCCATGTGCGATCAAAACGCTCTGGTTTGGTGCGCAGAGCCTTGCCCAGACTTGCGCGTGCCCGCCGCCAGTGCGCGCGATCCTCGCCCAGGGTAACGGCGATGTTGTGCGCGCACTCCAGGCTCTTGTAAATAGAGCTGCATCCGGTGACAAGGGCGTCACCTTTCGCTTTTCCGGCGCTATCCACGGCCCAGTCTATTTCGCCATGCTCCGATTGCAGGGACAACACAAACCCCATTGCTTTATCGATGACAGGCCATATCGCCTGCAGGAACTCAGTGTCTTCGCTGATCAGGTAATGGTGCCACACGCCCGTCGCAATATAAGCGACGAAATTGGATTCACGACGATTGGCGTTGTCGATTACCTGCCCGCGATACGAGGCCCACCAACTGCCATCTTCGAGCTGTAGACCAGCCAGCCACTGATACGCCTTGCGCGCTGCCTCCAGTTCTCCGCCTATGGACAGGCCCATAGCCGATTCCACGTGATCCCAGGGGTCGGTGTAGCCGCCTTCAAACCAGGGAATTTCACCGCTGTCGCGCTGGCAATCGAGAATAAAATTCACGGTAGGGCGCAGAAACTCTTCAGGGAACAGGCCTCGACTGAGGTAGAGCCCACTCATGAGGCGGCCTCCTTGCGAAAATACATCACGACACTTTTGCCCATAATAGGGTTCATGCACTTCTCCAGTATCCGGGTTAGCGCCGGATTTTCCATCAGGTCCCACACCAGCAGGCGATGGTATTGCTTCACCAGCCAATTGGTATCCTGACTCTGCCAAAACAGGCACTTAAGCCACCAGAAAGGAACATGCAAAGCGTGTGCCCAATGGCGGTAGTAATGGGTAAAACCCAGGTGTTCAATCTCGCCACGCAACTCATCGCTGCGAAAAATGCGCAGGTGACCGCCGGGAACCTGATAATAGCCCTCACTCAGCGCCCAGCAAATTTTCTCCGGCCAGCGACGCGGGACACTGGCACAGAATAATCCACCGGGCTTCAGCACCCGCTCGATTTCGCGCAGCGCACTGCCGTAATCGGGGATATGCTCCAACACCTCACTGCAAATGATCTTGTCGAACGTATTGTCCGCAAAGGGCAGGTTAAGGGCGCTGGCGGCGGACAAACCAAAGGACTTCGCATCGTTGCCTTCTTCGGCAAAACTCGCAAACCGGTCACGGGTGATTTTAAGATCATCCAGTGACAGATCGACGCCAATAGAGTGCACATTGGCCTCAACATAGGCGCTGATGACGTGACGCCCCTCGCCACAGCCCAGATCCAGCACGATATCGTCCGCCTCCAGCGGTAGATGCCTGAAATCAACGGTTTTCATTGGCCAACACCTGCCGGTAATACGCTGTCATCTGGCCTGCGCACACTTGCCAGCAAAAATTTTCTTCAATGCGCCGCTTACCGCGGGCACCCAGCTGGGCGCGCCGCTGCGGGTCCTGCAACAGGCTGCTGATAGCCTCTACCAGTGCATCGACGTTCTTTGCCGGCACGATTACACCGGCGTCACCCACCACCTCCGGCAGTGCGCCGCCATCGGTTGACACCACCGGCACCCCGCAGGCCATCGCTTCGCCCGCAGGCAGGCCGAACCCCTCGTAGACGGATGGCACCACCGCAATCGCCGCCTCGGCATAAAATTGCACCATTTCCTGGGTGCTGATGCCTTTCACGAATCGGACCTTATCAACCAAGCCGAGGCGCTGCACCAGACGCTCGGTTTTACCACCAGGATTGGGCTTGCTAACCAGCAGCAACTCAAGATCCGGGTAGTGCTCCAACAATCGGGCGTAGGCGTGCAGCAGATAGTGCAGACCTTTGAGCGGCGCATCGGCCGAACAGGTGGCCATTAGCCGCAGTGGGTTGCGTTCAACCTCCGGCATCGGCTTGAAAACGTCGATGTCGATGCCATTGTGCGCCAGACTGATGCCCGCCGGTTGCAGCCCAAAATCGCGGGCGATGTCCTGCCGCGAACAATCGGATACCGTGACAATGTTGCGCAATTGCTTGATGACTTTTTTCTGCATGTTCAGAAACGAGTGCCAGCGGCGGATAAACAGACGCTCCTTCCAACTGCGGGCGGCACTGAGTGCAATACGCAGATCGCTGGTAATAGGGTGATGTACGGTTGTGACCAGCGGCAGGCCCATTTTCTGGATTTCCAGCATGCCGTAGCTGAGGCTCTGGTTGTCGTGAATCAGGTCATAATTGTGGCCGTGCTCGCGTAGATATTTAACCGCGCGCCGCCCGAAGGTCATCGGCTCGGCGAAGCCGCCCGTCAGTTGGCTAAGCCACTCTATAATATTACTCAGGGACGCAAGGTGATGTGGCCGCAGCGAGCGCAGCCCGTTTTCAAACAAATCGAGGCTCGGTAAGGTAATGAGGCGCACTCTGGGATCGAGATGCGGATACGGTGGACCAGAAATCACATCGACCGTGTGCCCGGCCTCAACCAACGCCTTACTCAGGTAGCGCATATAGACACCTTGCCCACCGCCGTGAGGTTGGCTGCGATAACCCAGCAGAGCAATCCGCAAAGGACGCTCAGCCGACTGCATGCGCGCAGAATGCCCAGAAGCAGCTGTCATTGGCGGCAGCTTTTCCTGCACTGTACCAAGATGCCAGATAGCGGCGTCCTCTTAATAGTCAGATAAGGTGTGAGAGGGCGCATTGCTTTCGGGACCTCCAAGTGCAGTGAACGGCACCGAACTCCCCAAAATTGCCCGTCAAAAGGGCCCATATTCTAATCAGCTACTGGTCAAAAATCCACCCCTCACGTCTGCCAACGGCATATCAGTCTGCACTGAATACCGTAGTTATGGCCCGAATTGGGCAAAAGCACCCACCGGCCATGGAGTATCACGCAGGTGGTTGCAGATATTTCAGGACGTTCTGGCCCCTTCGAGAGACAAACACTTCAAGCCAGTCTCATATTAGGGGGGGAAAAGGACTCTGGCATCAGAACCACGTCACATTCGAATGGACTCTCCATCGCCAGCGCCGCGCCAATACCGCTATACTCTTGCGTTTGCTTATCAAGGTATTTTCGATGACATCAAAAGCTTACAAAGGCCTCATCCTCGCAGGCGGTTCAGGCACACGCCTGCACCCACTGACCAGCACGGTAAGCAAACAATTGATGCCAATTTACGACAAACCGATGATCTACTACCCGCTGGCGACTCTAATGCTGGCTGGAATCCGCGATATTCTGATTATCACTACGCCCCGTGACCAGATCGCCTTTAGTGAACTGCTTGGCGACGGCTCGCAGTGGGGCATTAACCTCAACTACACCATTCAGCCCAGCCCGGACGGCCTCGCCCAGGCATTCATTCTGGGAGAAGAGTTCATTGGCAACTCCCCGGCCAGCCTGGTCCTGGGCGACAACATTTTCTACGGCGGCGGCTTTTCCCAGAAACTGATCAGCGCAGCAAGCCGCGACACCGGAGCGTCTGTCTTTGCCTACTATGTTCAGGACCCGGAGCGCTATGGCGTAGTCAGCTTTGACAAGCACGGCGTCGCTCAGGACATAGAAGAAAAACCCACTAAACCGCGCTCCCACTATGCGGTCACTGGCCTGTATTTTTATGATAACGACGTGATCGATATCGCCAAGGCAGTGCGCCCTTCACACCGGGGCGAACTGGAGATAACCGATGTCAATAAAGTCTATCTGGAGCGCGGCGATCTGCGTGTGGAGGTGATGAGTCGCGGCACAGCCTGGCTGGACACCGGGACGCACAACTCCCTGCTCGACGCGGCCAATTTTATCCGCGTAGTAGAAGAGCGGCAGGGCCTGAAGATTGCCTGTCCGGAGGAGGTCGCCTATCGCAAGGGCTACATCAGCGCAGAGGAGTTACTGGCGCTCGCTAAGCCGCTGGAGAAAAGCGGCTATGGATTGTACCTGACGAATTTGTTGAAAGAAGAAGGGATGGTCTTCGCATGAAATTTGTAGAAACGTCCCTGCAGGATGTCTATGTGCTGGAACCCAAGGTATTTGGTGACCAGCGCGGTTTCTTTCTGGAAACCTGGAACCGCGAAGCGTTTCGCGCAGCGGGTTTTGATCTTGATTTTGTGCAGGATAATCACAGCCGCTCCGCACACGGTATTCTGCGCGGCCTGCACTTTCAGATGGAGCACACGCAAGGCAAACTGGTGAGAGTAACCTCTGGCGAGGTGTTTGATGTAGCCGTGGATTTGCGCCGCAGCTCACCGACTCTGGGGCAATGGTTTGGCGTGCATCTTAGCGCCGAGAACCAGCACATGTTGTGGGTACCGCCGGGGTTTGCGCACGGTTTTTACGTGACATCTGACTACGCCGACTTCCTTTACAAGTGCACGGACGTCTACCACCCGGCCAGCGAACAGACCCTGGCATGGGACGACCCGACCGTGGGTATTGAATGGCCGGTGCCGGCAGGTGCGGCGCCGCAGTTATCCGCCAAAGACGCCGAGGGTTTGAGCTGGGATGAGTGTCCGCGATTTAACTGAGGACTGCGTAGCTCTCTCAGAGTAGACACGCTAGGAACGCAAAGTACCCACATTACGCCACGGCTGGCCGCTCCTCATCCGGATAGAAATCCCACAGCGCCCGGGACCCTTTAATACAGTAAGTGGTGCTCCTGGGCGGGCCCTGAATCTGGACGACTTGGTCACGCATCGACGGGTCAAGAAAGAACATTCCAACCTGAATCCCGGTACCAATTCCGATCAACCCCGGTGGAGCGCATGAGAAATATCGATCCCAGTATTTCTCAGAATAAAATACGGCGCAGTACGATATGTCCGTGTACTCATCCAGAAACAACATCCCCGAGCCGACTAGCCAAGGCCACAAATTCTGCAGGCAATCGTGCAGGCTGGCGCAAAAATCCACGTCGAGAAACATAAGAGCAATACTTTCCTGGTGTTCAGGTAGCGTCTTGTCGAACCAACCGGGGTGAAAGGAGCAAACCTCTATAGCACCGTATTTGGCGACATTGTTCTTCACCTCTTCCAGGGTCCCAAGCAGCACTCCCGGGACAAACCCTTTTTTGAAGGCTCGCTCGGCCACGCGATCGCCCTCTACCGGTGGCGGCAGGCCTTCAAATGAGTCGTAGACCATAAGCTTACGGCCGGTGATTCTGCAAACCAAAGATAAATTGACAGTGGCCACTCCCTTCCAGCATCCACACTCAACAACTGCGCCCTCTCGTTCCGGCGGCATCTCCAGCAACTTCATCGCCATTACAAGATGAGCGCGCCAGGAGGTTGCTGACTCTACGTGTTGGTGATTCCAGACAAACCTGAACCCAAGCAATATTCTCTTAAAGTAGGACATGTTATACGAGGGGTGGACGCGGCAGGAATAGGTCAAAAAAAGGATAGCGATCGGCGTGGAAAGGATGGCATACGCCGAGCGTATAAACTTCTGCATTTGTGCCCGAGTTTTTGATCTCTTCATGCATCCACCCGCCTGATAACGCCGCCAAATATAATACTTTTGGAATAAATTGAGCGTATTTCAGGATGCGCTTGCGAGCGCGCCGGAGAAATATCAGCAAAACATTTACATGTGGTTATGCGTTTTTCAGATCCCATCTTAAACCGCCATCTGCAAGCGACCACCGGGAAAGGCAGATGGCGCGAAAAACCACGACTCGATCGCGTACCGCTCCTTCGTCATACCAAGCAGTCGCGAAGTGCGGTGAAGCAACCAGTGGTCAAACAGCAGCATATCACCGGCTTTAAAGTGAGGAATAACCACAGGCACACGCTTGCGAAAATCGTCCACTTGCCCATCTGAAACGGACCAGTTGAAGTGGCTGTCCTCGGATGGCATAATATGATAGTCGAGGTTTTCGAGCACCAATTCCATTCCCGGCGCATCCGCCCCTTCGCCACAGTCGGTCAGGGCGGTCCATACGTTGAGTGACTTGATGTCATGCATATCGCCAAGAAAACGTCCGTCCTGGTGCCACCCTGTTTCCGGGCCGACACTCGGAACGCGCCACAATATGAATTTACTGGCAGAAAATACAGGATCCTCACCGAGATAATTCCGCGCTAAATTCACGATCCCGGTACGCTTCAGCATATCGCAGCACTTGAACATTCCTCGAGGAGTGTCAACCGCCAGGCAAGCGCCGGCGCTATGAGCCATATTGCGAGCGCTTGCGAGTCTCATGGCATCATCACGTGTAGGCGCCTTTGGGGGATTGTTCCAGGAGGGATCACGCGTGTCGCGCCTAACTGCCTCATGGACACCGTCGATTGCATTGCGCAATGCTTCAACTTCTTCCGAACTAACAACCCCTGGCACGTAAAGACAGCCCGTCTGAGCAAACGCTGACCGCACCATTTGTGGTGATAGTTCGGCAGGTGCGCAGGTAGGCATTAGTTGTTCGTAACGAAGTTGTACCGGATGACCGGCAACCGATTCTGGTCGGTTTTCTTGAAGCTTTTTTGCAACTAGCCGCATATCCCTGATCAGAATCTCTCGCTCTGGATCGGGTTCAATCCTGTTTGCAGCGATCAAGTCTTGCAGTATCTTTATATTGTCGGGCGGCTCAATCGCCGTCGGCGCGCTGGAATCCCATTCATTCATTCATTCTCTACCTCCCATCGCACATCACCACAATCCATCTAATTGATGGCCAAATATCAGACCACCCGACTATATTCACCGACCTGCGTGGTTGTCAACGATCTAAATCAAGACCAGATCACAATAAATGGCAGACCTGTTTGCATTTCGCAAAGTCGAGCTGCTCTCTGGGAAGCTCAATGGGGCCGTGGGAACTTTCGGCTGTCACGCAAGCAACAGTGGGCGCCACCAATCCTCGTTGTCCAGGTACCAATCCAAAGTACGCTGCAGGCCGGTTTCAAAACTCTCACGGGGCCGATACCCTAATTCGCCCATGATCCTGGCGGCATCGATGGCATAGCGCCAGTCATGTCCCGCACGATCCTCGACAAACGTAATTAGCTCGCGAGCACTGCGCCCCGCGCTGCCCGGCGCATCGGGAAAACGGTTTCCCAGCGAGGGGTCTGCGGCAAAACGCGCATCCATTTGGTCGCATAGCAGGTGTACGATATCGAGGTTGTTCCACTCGTTATTACCGCCGATATTGTACGTCTCCCCCACTTTGCCTTTCTGTAATACCAACTCTATGCCCCGACAATGATCTTCCACGTACAACCAGTCACGAATATTGCTGCCATCACCGTACACCGGCAGGGGGCGCCCCCGTAGAATATTGGTGAGGCAGAGCGGTATCAACTTCTCCGGGAAGTGATAAGGGCCGTAATTGTTGGAGCAGTTGCTGGTAGTGACCTGCAGGCCATAGGTGTGGTGGTAAGCCCGCACCAAGTGATCCGAAGCCGCTTTACTGGCGGAATAAGGTGAGTTGGGTTCGTACTTTTGCTCCTCGTGAAAACCGGGCGCATCCATAGCGAGGGAGCCGTAGACCTCATCGGTGGATACATGGTGGAAGCGGTGCTCCTGTGCCTGACCGCCCGACAACCAGACTTCGCGCGCCGCCTTCAGCAGAGTGTGTGTGCCTACAATATTGGTATCGACGAAGGCATCCGGGCCGGTGATCGAGCGGTCGACGTGGCTTTCGGCGGCAAAGTGCACCACAGTATCAATGGCATGCTCGCGTAGCGCGTGCAACACCTGATCGTAGCTACAGATGTCAGCATGGACAAAACTGAATCGCTTGTTATCGCGCAGCGCGGCGAGGTTCTCGAGGTTGCCGGCGTACGTCAGCGCATCATAGGCGAGCACTTTATCCTCAGGGTGATGCAGCATCCAATAGTGAATAAAATTGGCACCAATAAAACCGGCGCCGCCAGTTACCAAAAGAGATTTAGGCATCCGCCAGCTCCTTATAATCGGCGAGCATCGCACGCAACTGCCGGCGCCAATGGACGCCTTCCAAGGCAAAGTCGCGCCAACTGCTCGTCTTGTCCAATACACTGTAAGCCGGGCGCTGCGCCGGCGTAGGGTAGTCTGCGGCAGGAATGGGCCGAACCTTCACCGGCTTGGAAAGCAGGCCGAGCGCCAGCGCTTCCTCCGAGATAGCGACGGCCAAGTCATACCAACTGCAAACGCCAGCATCGCTCCAGTGATAGAAACCGCGTAGCTGAGGGCGCTCTGCGGCCGCCCATACCGCCTCGGCCAAACCATGAGCCCAGGTCGGCGTCCCAACCTGATCAGCCACTACCGACACCTCCTCGCGCTCGTTCATCAGGCGCAACATCGTCTTCACGAAGTTGCCGCCAAAGCTCGAATACACCCAGCCAGTGCGCAGAATAAGCGCGTCGGGCAGGGCTTTTTGCACATCAACCTCACCCGCGCGCTTGCTGCGGCCATATTCGCCCAGTGGCGCTGTAGCAGCCTCCGGGCGGTAGGGTTGGGAGGCGGCCCCGTCAAACACGAAGTCGGTCGATATATGGATGAGACGTATGCCTTGCTCTGCACAGACTGTCGCCAGCACGCCGGGGCCCTGCGCATTGCCGCGGTGAGCGGCGTCATGTTCGGACTCAGCTTTATCAACCGCGGTGTAGGCTGCCGCGTTGACTACCAGCTGCGGTTTAACATCGGCGCAATATTCGGCGACAGTACTGGCATCAGCAATATCAAGTTGCGCCCGCGTCATGGGCACACACTCCAGATCAGCCGCAACAGTGCGTTGCAGCTCTTGTCCGAGCTGACCTCCGGCGCCAAGCACCAATACCTTGTGTTTCAAATCAGCACCTTCCTTATGCGTACGTTCACATCGAATCCCGCAGCGTCATCAGCGGGTCATGATAACCTCGCGTCTCACCCGTGACCACTGTGCCACTGGGGAGAGTGCGAAATTGGAGACTGACTTCACGTTGCGGCGTAGAATAACGCGATTCGACTAGGGGGAGGTGTGCAGCGATCAGCGCTGAAACCGAGACATTACGCGAGTGGGCCAGGCAACTGGCGGAGGATTACCTGCCCGACAACTGGGACCGGGTAAGCAGCTCTGCGTTCAGCCGCGTCGCGGTGAATCGTAAGCAACAGATTTATTACAAAGAGTATCGAGCGCGCAGCCCGGCAACAGTGCTGAAGGCCCAGGTCAAAGGCAGCCGGGCTACCCGCGCCCGCATTAACGCGGACGCGCTGCTGCAGGTAGGAATCGACGCACCACATAATGTATTCTGGGGGCAACTTCCAGGCCGTCGGGAGTATCTCTTCACCGTCGCAGACCCCGGAGACGGTATCGATCATTGGCTCAGCAGGACACTGCCGGAGAGATGTAAAGAACAGTTGTTGCTGCGGCGGCAACTGCTCTCGGAACTGGGTACATTTATCGGTCGCGTGCATGCCACCGGTTTCGTTCATGGCGATTTGAGCCCCAGTAATATCCTTGCGGCTCAATTGCAGGACCGGTTTCGGTTCACCCTGCTCAATAATGAACACAATACACGCAGAAACCCAATGCCGGGGAAGCTGCTGCTACGAGACCTATTGCAGTTGAACCTATTGCCGCCTTCTGACCTTGGGAAGACAGATCGCATGCGCTTCTTTTGCGCTTGGCGGCGGCAGATGCGCACCCTTTCACCGGTGGCAGCAAAAATACTTGCTACTGAGACCTGCCAGCGTACTCTGCGGCGTCTGCCCAAAGCTCGGTATAACACAAGCCCAAGCTAAACGAGAATATCCAGCGGCCAATGGGCTGCGACGCAGAGCCGTTGGTGGTTTGTTTACACCAGACGCTGGCCGTAACCCGACAGATGCTGGGCACGCAAGCGGTACATGGCAGGCATCATGCGTTCGACCACCTCGCGTCGGTCGCCGGTAACGCCTTGCAAATACCCATCCAGAAACAGCTCGAACAGTGGTGGGCCGATGCCAAGCCACTCCGCATTCGCTGTAAACTGCGCCAAATCCTGCGCCTGTAGCTTGCTGCCCCGCGGGCTTTTACGGGTATTCTCGAGGCGGGTCAAATAGGTGCTCTGGCCATTCCAGAACAAGTTGCCCCACCGGCAATCCCCGTAAAAATAGCCTGCCGCATGCAGCGTCGCCAGCGTTTCTCCAGTGGCGCACATCGCACGTTCCTCTATGCTTAAGGCTTCAGAGGGCTGACCCAGCCAGAGGTCAGCGAGATTGCCGCCAGACAAGCCCTCGGTCATCGCCAGGACGCCTTGCCCCACTTTCAGGCAGGCCAGCGGCTGCGGCACGGGCACACCACTCTGACTCAGCTTGCCGGCCGCATTGAAGTTGCGTAACGGCTGCGCCATACCGAGGCCGAGCTTGATTTTTTGTGCGAAGGATTTGAAGCGATAAAGCTTGAGATAGACAAATTGATCATCGATACGCAACAAACCGGACACGCTAAAATCACTGTTTGCCAGAATTTGCGTGTGCGCTTCCATCCACTCAGCGGCACCTTCCGGGTATGCCTCCAAATGCTCTTTCAAGCGCTCAGCCAGGACATCACCGCGCTTGATTTTTACTTTAGCTGCCATGGGTGCGGCATCCGGAGCCGCGAAATCGAGAAAGAGCCTCCTTACTATAGCGCTTCTGTGCTTTAGTCAATATAGCTCAGACCAAAGGCTCCAGCCAGTGGCTATTCTGATCGCGATTACCGTGCACGGAATCGAAGTACATCGCCTGCAACTTCTCGGTCAGCGGACCGCGAGTACCGCTGCCGATAGTGCGTCCGTCCAGCATACGAATCGGCACTACCTCAGCAGCGGTGCCGGTAAAGAATGCCTCATCGGCGATATACACTTCATCGCGGGTTATACGCTTTTCACAGACCTGATATCCCAGCTCTGCGGCGAGCACGAATATTGCGTCGCGGGTGATGCCCTCCAGGCACGAGGTCAATTCGGGCGTATATATCTTATCTTCCCGCACAATGAAGACGTTTTCGCCACTACCCTCGGCCACATAGCCCTCGTTGTCGAGCAGCAAGGCCTCTTCCGCGCCGCTCTCAACGGCTTCGCGCAGGGCCAGTAGCGAGTTGATGTAATTGCCGTTCGCCTTTGCCTTGCACATGGAGATGTTCACATGGTGGCGGGTAAACGAGGACGTACGGACCTTGATTCCGTTGTCACGGGCGGCAGGCTCCATATATGACGGCCACTCCCAGGCGGCAATCATAACGTGTGTACTCAGATTATCCGCGCGCAGGCCCATACCTTCAGAACCGTAAAAACACATAGGGCGCAGGTAACCCTCCTCCAGACCGTTCAGGCGCACGACATCTTTTTGGGCCTGATTTAAGGTCTCTTTATCAAAGGGCATCGACATGCCAAGAATATGGGCTGAGCGAAAGAGGCGGTCAGTATGTGCCTTCAGCCGGAAGATACAGGTGCCCCTGTCCCGCGTCTTGTAAGCACGAACGCCCTCAAATACCCCAAGACCATAGTGGAAGGTGTGCGTCAGTACATGCACCTTAGCCTCGCGCCAGGGCACCATTTCGCCATCCATCCAGATAAGACCATCACGATCGGCCATGTTCATCACATCACTCCTCTTCATTTTTTTTGGTATCAATTACATACGGCGCAAACAATTGCTGCCACTTGGTATTCACTGCAATTCGCGCCGCGACAAAACTACCGGCCGGTACGATGTCCGGTTGCTGCTGCAGTGAAAGTTGGTGGGCAGCGGAACGATAGGCAAGATACGCTTGTGTCAGCGCGTCGCATTCCTGGCGATCAAACAACTTTTCCCGACTCAGGATTTCGAGAATGCGCACGTTATCAGACCAGCGCGCCAATTCGGGCACTCGGCAGGACCACGCGAGAACCGCATATTGCACCATAAATTCGATATCGACGATACCACCCACACCTTGTTTTAGGTGAAATTCCCCATCTTCGAGACGTTCTTTGGGCAGCAGGTGCTTGCGCATTTTCTCGCGCATTGCGACCACCTCATGCGCCAGTGTGGCTTCGTCCCGAGATTGACGCAAAATCGCCTCACGCAAGTCGACTACGTCGGCTGCCACGGCCTGATCACCTGCGACGAAGCGGGCTCGCACCAGAGCCTGATGCTCCCAGGTCCAAGCGGATTCCTGCTGGTAGCTGCGAAAAGCCTGCAGGGTACTCACCAACAGGCCGGATTGCCCCGAGGGGCGCAGGCGCATATCAACCTCGTAAAGCTGCCCCATCATCATGCGTGTTTCCATAATATGAATAATGCGCTGCCCGAGCCGGGTGTAGAACACCGCATTGTCGATACTGTGTTGGCCGTCGGTGACACCGCCTTTGGCCGCATCATAGATAAACACCAGATCCAGGTCCGAACCATAACCCAACTCGATACCACCGAGCTTACCGTAGCCAAAAACCGAAAACCCCATACCGCTGCCGTGGTGCGCTGGCTGCCCGTATTTGTTCGTGAGATTGGCCCAGGCAACCGTCACCACCTGCTCCAGCAAGACTTCAGCGATCCATGTCAGATTGTCGCTGACCTGCATCAAAGGTAAGCGCCCGACCAGCTCACTGGCTGCCACCCGCAGTACCTGGGCTGCTTTAAAATAGCGCAGGGCATTCATCTGTGCCTCGAGATCATCCACTGCGAGCCGGGCGACCTGCTGACGCAGCTCATCGCCGAGCAACGCTTTGTTCGGCGCCGTGTAGAGGCTGCCCCGATCCAGCAACTCATCGAGTAGCGCCGGATTACGTGCCAGTTGGTCGGCAATCCAGGGGCTTGCAGCGCACAGCGTCACTAACTCCGCCAGAGCGGGGCGGTTTTCCAACAGCAGCACCAGATAGGCGCTGCGGCGCACCACAGCAGCGACCAACGGCAGCACGCGCTGCACCGCCAAGTCAGCATCAAGAGATGCGTTATCGGTGGTGTCGACGGCATCAGTGTCCGATTGTGCCAGCTCGGCACAGGCCAGCAAAAGCGTGGGCATGAATTGCTGCAGGCGCTCGCGCCCCGCCACTTGCAGGGTCACCACCCGCGGATTTTGCTGCAGCATCTGCAGCGCCTCGAGAGTCTCCAGCGGACGCCGGTAGCCCAGCGCTGCCAGCGAGGCTTCACACAAGCCTTCACCCCACAACGACGCATCTTCTTCAGCTGTCACCGGATTGGCCTCCTCCGGGTCTGCGATCAAATCCCTGAAGTGACCGGCGACTATATTGCGGTGGGCCTCTAGCGCTGCAAGATAAGCCTCCCAGTCGCAAAATCCCATTACCAGTGCCATAGCAGTGCGCGACAGCGCCAGCTGCGGCAATTCCTGAGTCTGTTTGTCTTGATAGCCCTGTATCGCGTGCTCACTGTCGCGTAAAAAAAGATAAGCAGCACGCAGTTCGTCCGCCGCCGATGCGGGCAGGCATCCAAGCTCAACGCATTCTCCGAGCACCGGCAACAATTCACGCTGCTGAAGGCCGAGATCCCGGCCACCGCGGATCAACTGGAAACACTGCGCGATAAACTCGACCTCACGAATACCACCGTGACCCAGCTTCACATTGTCTTGCAAGCCACGGCGACGCACCTCGGCACTGATCATCTGCTTCATGCTGCGCAAGCTTTCGATCACACCGAAATCAACATAGCGCCGGAATATGAAGGGCCGCAGCAAAGTCACAAGCTCCTGCGCATGCCGCGAATCGCCGGTAATCGGGCGCGCCTTGATCAGGGCATAGCGCTCCCAGTCGCGCCCCTGCGCCTGGTAATAGTCCTCCAGCGCGACGAAATTATGGACTAGCGCACCGCTATCACCGTAGGGTCGCAAGCGCATATCAACACGGAAGACGAAGCCATCCACCGTTACTTCGTCCAGCGCACTAATGACCGCCCGGCCCACCCGAGTAAAGAATTCTTCATTACTGATGGACTGACTGTCAGAGTCCGTCTGCCCGCCCTCGGGAAATGTGAAGATCAGGTCGATATCGGAGGACACATTGAGCTCACGCGCGCCCAGTTTACCCATGGCCAGTACAATCAACTCCTGCGCCGCACCGCTGTGTTTACCGCGCGGCACACCGTAACGCAGCTCTAGTTGAGCCTGCGCATAAGACAACGCCAGCGCGACAGCTGCCTCGGCCAGCAGCGACACGTCGCGCACGGTTTCCTGCGTGTCAGACAAGCGGCAAAAGTCGCGCCACACTATCCGCAGCATGTGGTGTGTGCGGAAGCGCCTCAGCACCGGGGAGAGCTCAACATCGGGCTCGGACAGAAGTTGCTGCAACTCACTAAGGTAGGCGTCTTGTGGCAGAGACTGTTGCAATTCGCCGCTTCGCAGCATGTCGATAAGCAACTGCGGCTGACGCCGCAGCAGGTCTGCGACAAAGGGGCTGCAAGCCAGTACGCGCGGCAACTGTTGCGCCTCCAGGCTATTTTCCAGCAACTCAAACAGCTGTTGCGAGAGGCTCGACCCGGCGCGCTCAACAATGTATCCCCATGCGCACTCGGCCTCTACGGCCAACACTTCAGGCAGGGGTGAGGTGTCCAGGATCATACTGCGTGCTGCTCTATGCGAAAACGTCAAACATCGATCAAGGGTGCCACTCGCATGACTTCCTCAATCGTTGTCTCACCACGCGCCACTCGAGTCGCCCCGCTTAGCCGCAAGGTGCGCATCCCTTCACCCATGGCTATATCGCGAATCTTGCTGACATTCAACTGGGAGCGGATTTGCGCCTGTACTGCACGACTATTGACCAGAACTTCATAAATACCCTGGCGGCCAGAGTAGCCGGTTTCACGACAGCGCACACACCCTACCGGGCGCGCCACCCTTGATGGCGGCTCCATATCCCACGGCTGTGTCAGTTGGTGCCAGGCGTCCAGGTCCAACTCGCCAAAATCCTTGCAGTGTGGGCACAAAATTCGCACCAGACGCTGCGACATGATGCCGCGCACAGTGGCCCGAATCAAGTAGGCCGGCACCCCTAACTCCATCAAACGCGAAATAGAGCTGGGAGAGTCATTCGTGTGCAGGGTAGACAACACGAGGTGCCCGGTTAATGCCGCCTGAATCGCCATGTTGGCGGTCTCCAGATCGCGAATCTCACCCACCATGATGATGTCCGGGTCCTGCCTCATCAGAGCGCGCACACCGGCGGAAAAACTCAGGTTGATGGCGTTGTTGACCTGCATCTGATTAAACGCCCCCTCCACCATTTCAATGGGGTCTTCAATGGTGCAGACATTGACCTCGGGGGTCGCCAACTGGCGCAGCGTGGAATACAAGGTGGTGGTTTTCCCCGATCCGGTGGGCCCCGTAACCAGCACAATACCATGGCCGCTAGCCGTCATATCATGCCAGTGCTGCAAATCGGTATCGGCTAATCCGAGCTGCTTGAAGCTGCGCTGCAGCACATCCGGATCGAAAATTCGCATTACCAGTTTTTCGCCGAAAGCAGTTGGTAACGTTGCCAGGCGCAGCTCCACCTCGTTGCCATTAGGCGTGCGCGTTTTCAGGCGTCCGTCTTGCGGCCTGCGCTTCTCCGCCACATCCATGCGGCCCAGTATCTTGACGCGACTGCTGACACCGGCGCACACGTGCGCTGGCAACTCATAGACTGTGTGTAAAACGCCGTCGATACGAAAGCGCACCGTGCCTGTTTCGCGGCGCGGTTCAATGTGAATATCGCTGGCGCGCTGCTCAAACGCATACTGCAACAGCCAGTCGACAATTTTGACAATATGCTGGTCATTCGCATCGAGCTCGTTCATGGAACCCAGTTCCAGCATCTGCTCCAGGTTGCCGACGCCGGCGGGGCCTCCTTGCCGCTCTCCACCGCGTGCGCCGCGCACTGAGCCGGCCATACTGTAAAACTCCGACGTATGCCGCGCGATATCACGCGGATCTGTCAACACCCGGCGAATACGCTTGCGCAAAACGTGCTCCAGATTGCTCTCCCAGGCGCGAATGTAGGGTTCGGCCGTTGCGATCACCACTTCATCATCATGCACTTCTACCGCCAGTATCCGATGGCGTTCGGCAAACGCCCGGGACATGACATCAGCCACAGCTGTCACGTTGATTTTCAGTGGGTCGATGCGATAAACATCCTGCCCCACCCGGCGGCCCAACCAGACCAGCAGTCGCTCCATATTGAGGGTTTTTCCAGAGGTGGATGCGTCGGGCAGCTGCTGCTCTGCCAAAAACACCAGAGGATGCACCTTGAGCTTGGTCGACAATCCAATACGAACAAGATCCTCACTTGTCAGGTAACCGTCGGCACTTAAGTCCTGCGCAACGGTTGTCAGGCTCAGGCGGTGCTCCAGTAGTTGTTCGCCAAAATTGCTTGTCATAATTGCTGCTGGCCGAGTAGAAAAAACAGGTCTTGAATAGCACACAATGCTAACACAGTCACAGTCGGTCCACGGGAGGTGTAAAAGAGCACTTGGCGTTAGCACTGCCGTTGTCTAGACTGGACGGCAGCTTGTTCCAGCCGCACCCCAAAATCCAACACACGGAGCCCTGATGTCGCAGTTCGAGAAACGTATTTTCGATCAACTCCGGCAACTGGTGGGCACCCCCTCGGTCAGCTCCACCGACCCCAAGTGGGACCAGGGTAATAGGGCGGTGATTGACCTGTTGGCCGCATGGCTTGCCGACATGGGGTTTGAGATCGAAATTCAGGCGGTTACGCCGGACGGCAAAAAGGCCAATCTCATCGCCACGCTGGGCAGCGGACCGGGCGGCTTGGTACTTGCCGGGCACACCGACACCGTGCCCTTCGACGAGGGCCGCTGGCAGAGCGATCCGCTGGCACTGACGGAACGCGACAATCGATTGTACGGCTTGGGCAGCGCCGACATGAAAGGGTTTTTCCCGCTGGCCATCGCCGCCGCCAGCGCGTTTACCGCCGACGCTCTGAAACAGCCACTGATTCTGCTGGCTACCGCCGACGAAGAGAGCTCAATGAACGGAGCGCGGCAACTCGCCGCGGCGGGGCGACCCAAAGCGCGTGCTGCCATCATAGGCGAACCGACCTCCCTGGTGCCGGTGCGCATGCACAAGGGCATCATGATGCAAGCGGTGCGCGTTACTGGCAGAGCCGGTCACTCCTCCAACCCGCAACTGGGCAACAGTGCGCTGGAAGGTATGCATGCCGTAATAAGCGATCTGATGACCTACCGTGGCGAGCTGGCGGCGCGTTACAGCAACGATTTTTTCCACATAGCAGCACCCACACTTAACTTCGGCTGTATTCACGGCGGCGACAGTCCTAATCGTATCTGTGGCAAAGCCGAGCTGCATTTCGACCTGCGCCTGACACCGGGAGGCGACAATGCCGCGGTGCGCGCTGAACTTGATCAGCGCATGCAAATGCTGGCTTTGCAACGCGGGCTGGAGATTGAACTGCGTCCGCTGATAGAGGACATTGGCCCGTTCGAGGAAGCGGCACACAGTGAGCTCGTGCTGTTGGCAGAAAAACTGACGGGGCACTCTGCAGAGGCGGTCGCCTTTGCGACGGAGGCACCTTTTCTGCAACAGTTGGGAATGGAAACCATCGTTATGGGCCCGGGCTCTATCGATAGAGCTCATCAGCCCAACGAGTACCTCGAATTGGAGCAGATACAGCCCTGCATTGCACTGCTGCAGCAATGCATCCGGCACTACTGCCTGTAAACACTGTGCAATATTGCCATTAGGTAAACCGAGCTGCTTTCGGTACCCTTAATAACTTTCTATTTATCAATAGCTTGGAAGACAACGTGACAACGTCGGCGCGGGCCCACATTCGCTGGTTGAGAAATACCGCACCCTACATCAATGCACATCGAGGCAAGACCTTTGTGCTGATGCTGGGGGGCGCTATCGCGGAGCACGAAAACTTCTCCCACCTCATTCACGACATTGCCCTGCTGAACAGCCTCGGTGTGCGGTTGGTGTTGATTCACGGTTCGCGCAGCCTAATCGACCAGCGCCTGCAGCGCGCGGGACTGGATGGAGTCTTCCACGATGGCATGCGCATTACCGACAACGCCGTGCTGGAACACGTCAAGGACGCGGCTGGCTCAATGCGCGCGCAGATTGAAGCACTGCTCTCTATGGGTCTGCCGAATTCGCCCATGCAGGGTTCACGTATGCGCGTCTGCTCGGGAAACTTTGTGACAGCTCGCCCCATCGGCATCGTCGATGGCGTGGACTACCATCACACCGGAAAAGTTCGGCGCGTGGACGCCAGGGGTATACACCAGCAACTGGAAAACGGCTCAATCGTGTTGCTGTCGGCGCTGGGCTATTCGCCCACCGGAGAAATTTTTAATCTGGCGCTGGAAGATATTGCGGTGCAATGCGCCGCCGCAATTGGTGCTGACAAACTGGTGTTGTTTGGCACTGCGCCCGGCGTCGTGGGCGAGAATGGAGACCTGCTGCGCCAGTTGGCGGTGGGCGACATCAGCAGCCTCACGATTACAGACAAGCAGCAATCCTCGCTGTTAGAGACCGCAAAAAGCGCTTGCCTTGCCGGGGTTGCACGCTGCCATATCATCAGCCATGCAGATGATTGTGCACTGTTAGAAGAACTCTTCACACATGACGGCTGTGGCACACTGGTAGCTAACGACGAATTTGAGCTGTTGCGACAAGCCAATATCGACGATGTGGGCGGCATCCTCGAGTTGATCGAACCGCTGGAGCAACAGAACGTGTTAGTAAAGCGTTCGCGCGAACTATTAGAGACGGAAATCAGCCAGTTCCGCCTGCTGGTGCGCGATGGCCGCATCATTGCGTGTGCCGGGCTCTACCCCTTCCCCGAGGACGCTAGTGGAGAAATCGCCTGTATCGTTTCCCACCCGGAGTACCGCGGCGGCAAGCGCGGGCAAAGACTGTTGCACACGCTGGAGCAGGAAGCGCGCCGCCAAGGCCTTGAACGCGTGTTCGTACTCACCACGCAAACGGCGCACTGGTTTATCGAGCAGGGGTTTGTTGCGTCCTCGCGGGATGAACTGCCGGAGCAGAAGAAGTTGCTCTATAATTTGCAGCGCAATTCGAAGGTGTTCTTCAAGCGGCTCTGACCAAGACGTCGGCTGCTTTCATTCGCCAGCCAGGTTGATTCACGTTGTCAGGCTAATCGGTGGGCGCGACTGCGGGCGGCGCAGCTCCCTCTGCAATCAACGCCTCAATATCCTCACTCAGAAAGGCCAAACGGTCGCGCAAATGCTCGTCTTGTTGCTCGCTGCGCCCGCTGAGCACTTTCGCGGCCACCTCAAAGGCTGCATTGAGGTTGTGATCGTAGACTCGGCGGTACTCGGGTGAGGCGTTGTCTCGGCGCGCGACGATGGCAGCGCGAACGCGCTGCTGCCAACCCGGTTTACGCTCCAGCAATACAGCCAGCTCGGTCAGCCATTGCGCGCGCTCCTGCAGCCAGAAACGGTCTGAACGCTGCATACTGCGACTGAACGCTTCCAATAACTTGCGCTGTTCATCCGACAAAGATCCCAGGTATTCTTGTACGCTGTCGATGGACTCTTCATAGGTTTCCTCGAAGAACTCCTCTTCTGTGCGCTCCAGGTACTTTTCCTTGTATGCGACCTGCGTTTCCCACAGTTCCTCCATCAGCTGCGCGATCTGGGCATCCGACAATTGCTCCCCCAGGCCCAACAGCCAATCCAGCCCTTTACTTTCCAGCCGCAGCCAGGCTGTTTCAACATCGCCGAAGATTGCGACAAACATCTCAGGTGTTTGCGGACGGCTGAGGTTATCTTCAATACCCTCCAGTATCTTCAGGTAATCGGGAAGTTCATCGGAACGGTGCCAGGCAAGAAACGGTGGAATCTCCTTTTCAAGATAGCGTTTTTGCTGCGCATTCAGATCGACGTAATCATCGACGTACCACGGTATTAGAAAGTCCAGTCGGTTGTAGACAAAATTGGTGCTGCTGCAAGCGCCAAGCAACAACAGGCAGCCAATTATGCAAACCCTGCGCCAATGAAGAATAGCTTTATCCATGGAAAGTTTATCGCTGACCGGCAACCGTTTTCCTGAGCGTCATCGCAGACGCCGCAACAAAACCAGGCAAAGACTCCGCCATTTCGACCCGATTGCGGCCCAGGTTCTTCGCAGAGTATAACGCGCCATCGGCAAGCTTGAACCAGGTTTGTATATCCGGCACTTGCCGCACATCGCATACGCCCACACTGACGGTCATGCGGCCCCGCGGCAGAAGCGGTGTGCTCTCGACGGCACGGCGCAATTGATTAGCCACAGCTCTGGCCTGCGTGTCGGTCGTTTCACTGAGTAACAGCACGAACTCCTCCCCGCCAAAGCGGCACAGCGTATCGACGCCACGAATGCGTTCCTTGATCAAGGTGACCAGGCTCTTCAGAGCGACGTCACCGACGCTGTGCCCAAACTCATCGTTGATTTTCTTGAAGTTGTCGATGTCCAGCATCAGTAGAGAAACACTGCGCTGATGGCGCTCCCAGTCCTGTAATCCTCTGGCAGCCTGCAACTCCAGATAGCGGCGATTGAATGCCCCGGTCAGCGCATCGGTGATCGCCATATCCTTGAGGCGCCGCGACTGCTCGGTCATAGCGAACACCAGCCAGGCGCTCACCAACCAGGTCAGCCCCATACTGGTGCCGAGGGCCGCAGCCGTGGTTGCATCGTATTGGGTGAATACCACCGGGGCTGCCACAAGGCCGCTGAGCACACCCAGGATCATGGCCCAGCGCGTTTGCAGCACAATGGGCAACGCAACCAACAGCGGGAACAACAGATATAAACTGTAGTTCTGCCCGTGATAGAGAGATAGCATCACTAGCGCAATGCTCATCGCCACCACGACAGGAAGCGCCAGAAATGCCTCCCGGTTGATGCTGAGCAGCAAGATATTCGCCATCAGGATACCGAGCAGTAGCAACGCTGCCGCTGCAGGCAACAACTGGCGAATATAGATATTGTTGGCGACGATAGGTAAAAGAATAACTGCGAGCAACAGGAGTATGTAGCGATAGGCGCTACGGCGACGTTTGTCACGCACCTCATCGTCGTGGTTTTCGTCGACCATATAACGCATCGGCACCAATTCACCAACAAAGGAATCAGTGAAATGGCGCTTCAGTTGCAACCACCGTGTAGTGTTGAAATTGATCAGTGCTGCTCCTAACGAACGCCCGGCACACCATGATGGTGCTCGGTGCCGCCCCTAAAAAGCTGTAACTACGTACACTACAATACTCCAGTAGGCAGACGCAGGCTAGCTGGCCCTGAGCACAAAGTCAGACTTTTACACAACACCTAACGATTGCAGGTGTCAAGCAGCCGCGTTTTGCTCCTGCTCTGCCGCCTGATTAATCGCTCCCAGTATGCCATCCAGCGATGCCTGCACAATATCCGAACTGCGGCCAACGCCGCAAAAGCGATCGCCATCAATGTTGAGCTGGATGTAGCAAATCGCCTCGGCGTCGGCACTCTGGCTCAGGGCGTGCTCATTGTACTCCACCAACACAATCTGCTTGCCCGTATATTGCTGCATGGCATCGACAAATGAAGCCACGACACCGTTCCCCGTCCCGGATAAATGATGCACCCTGGCGCCCTCCTGCAACTGCGCCTGCAGGCGGTCTACCCCGTCTTCGCGGCTCACCTGGTAGTTGCCCAGTGTCCAGCGGCCTCGGCTGGAAAGGTAGGCGTCCTCGAACAATTTATACACTTCGCCGGACCCCACCTCTGTCTCACGTTCCTCGGCATAGGCCTGCACAGAACTACTGAAGTCAATCTGCAACCAGCGCGGCAACTCAAGGCCAAAGTCGCGCTGCAACACAAACGCGATGCCGCCCTTGCCTGATTGGCTGTTGATACGAATCACCTCCTGATAGGAGCGACCGATATCCTGCGGGTCTATCGGGAGGTAGGCCACGTCCCAGGGTGCACTTTTGTCGCGCTTGGACAGACACTTCTTGATTGCGTCCTGGTGACTGCCCGAAAACGCTGTGAACACCAGCTCGCCGGCATAAGGGTGGCGTGGATGAACTGGCAATTGCGTGCACTCGCGAGTGGTCTGGAGAATTTCGTCCATATGGCCCAGCCGCAATTGCGGGTCTACGCCCTGGCTGTAAAGATTCATCGCCATAGTGATGATGTCCATATTACCAGTGCGCTCACCGTTGCCCATCAGGGTGCCCTCTACCCGGTCAGCGCCGGCGAGCACGCCCAATTCGCCCGCAGCCACTGCGCAACCGCGATCATTGTGGGTATGCAAAGAGATCAACAAGCTTGCACGGTTGGCAATATGGTCGCAGAACCACTCGATCTGGTCTGCATAGACATTCGGAGTGCTGACTTCCACCGTGGCCGGCAGGTTGATAATCACCGGGTGCTCCGGCGTCGGCTGCCACACGGCGGTTACGGCATCGCACACTGCAACCGCGAAATCCAGCTCCGTTCCGGTGAAGCTCTCGGGAGAATACTCAAAAACCCACTCCGTCTGCGGATGCCGCGCGGCACAATCCCTGACCAGTTCTGCGCCCTTCACGGCGATATCAATAATGCCCTGTCGATCCAGACCGAACACTTGCTCACGCTGCACCGTCGAGGTGGAATTGTAGACGTGCACTATCGCGCGCCGGGCACCTTCCAGCGATTTGAATGTTTTTTCGATCAGGTCGGGCCGCGCCTGTGTGAGAACCTGGATAGTCACATCCTCGGGGATGCGGTCGTTCTCGATCAGCTGCCGCACAAAATCAAAGTCATGACTGGAGGCCGAGGGGAACCCCACCTCAATCTCCTTGAATCCGATCTTCACTAACTGATCCCACAACTGCGACTTTTGGCGCGCCGTCATCGGTTCGATCAGCGCCTGGTTGCCATCGCGCAGATCGACACTGCACCAGCGCGGAGCCTTTTCGATAACACGGTCCGGCCAGCGCCTGTTGGGCATGGCGATGGGAGGGAAGGCTTTATATTTGCGATGATCGAAGCTGCTCATGATGTTCTATCCGTAATTCAGGTTTGAGTGGCCGATCACCCGCGCGCTTAGTGGTGTGCGAGCCCTTGTGAGGCGATGCACAAGGCGCTGGCGGGAGGGTAGTCCCACCAGCACCCACCGCGCGGGTGATTGATCAGCCGAATGCACAGTATAGTGCGCGACGCGGAGAGAGAGATTGCAAATATATCGATATAATCCATATTTATAGCAATATTTCACTATTGATAAGGGCTTTATTAGAGATATAGTTCTTTTTTCCAATATAACTGTCGTTTCAACGTGAGGAGAACGCCGCATGAAACTGGATCGCACCGATCGCAAAATTTTGCAGGCCATGCAAACCAATGCCCGTATCAGCAATCTGGAGCTGGCGGATGTTGTCGGGCTATCACCGACACCCTGTTCGCGCCGGGTCAAGCGGTTGGAGGAATCGGGCCTGATCCGTGCGCATGTCACCCTGCTGAATCAGGCCATGCTGGGGCTGAAGCTCACCGCGTATATCGGCATCAGCATGGACCGCCATACACCAGATCGTTTCGAGGCTTTTGAAGCTGAAGTCACGCAGTACCCGGAAGTCATGGAGTGCTCGGTGGTGACCGGCCAGTCCTCGGACTATCTGCTGAAAGCCGTGGTGCCGGACATGGAATACTACGAGCGGTTTCTGCTCGGCAAACTCACGCGCATAGAAGGGGTAACCGGTGTGCATTCGAGCTTCGAACTGCGTCGCGTAGTACACAGAACGGTGCTGCCGCTGGCGCATATTGCAGATTCAACGGCATTGTGAATAAACCGCCAGTTTATGTGGCCACTTAAAGGCTTGCCCGGCGCCGCCAGTGATTGCACACTGTGCGCCTTTTATTCGTTCAACAACACTATGGAGTGCCTATGATAGACATGGCGAGCAAAGTTGCCATCGTAACTGGCGGCGCCAGCGGCATGGGCCAGATAACGGCACGACGCTTGGCCAGACAGGGCGCGAAGGTAGCGATCTTCGACGTCAATGAACAGGGTTTGCAGGACACCGCGGCGGAGTCCGACAACATCACTGCGTATCGCTGCGATATTTCCGACTTGCAGGATGTCGAAGCAAAAGTAGCACAGGTGATAACGTCTCTGGGCCCCGTCGAATTACTGGTACATGCTGCAGCACTGATGCCCGGCCATGCACTGATGGACCACTCTCACGAGGCTATGGAGCGGTTGTTTCGCATCAACTACTTTGGCACCACCTACCTGTGTCGAACGGTGCTGCCCGCCATGATCGAACGAGGCAGAGGCAGGGTTATCGTTTTCGGCTCCATCGCTGGCGTTGCGCTGGTACCGAAAATGGGCGCTTACTGCGCGACCAAAGCCGCCGTTAATGCCTATGTCGAAGTGTTACAAAATGAGATCCGCAGCTCCGGAGTCCGCATTCACCTCGTCTGCCCACCGGCGGTAAACACGCCGCTGGTAGACCAGATCGTCGCCACCGATACGCCCGGCAGCATCATCGAAGCGAAAAAAAGCGGCCGCTTGGCAAACCCGGAAAAAATGATCGACGATATAGAAAAGGGGGTGCGCAAAAACCGCGATATCATCTATCCGAAAGGCGCGCGCTTGCTCTATTGGTGGCGCGCCTTACTGCCTAAGCTGTGGTGGAAAGTGGTGATGCATTTCGAAAAGTAGCACTATCGCTACTTTTCATACTAAATTTGCGTACCCGTGAGTGGCTCTTACACGTAATTTTGTTCGGCTGCTCAATCAACAATCGCCTTTCTTGTTAGTTTTATGGCGCATCTTTCTGCACTTAGACGATGGCGGAGCAGCGGGAGATCTGGCTTCCTGTCCAAAAAAGCTCCTTCGTTCTAAGGGTTCGCGCTCCGCGTCATCCGGCGTTACCCGCGTCAGGTTGTATTGTGCAATCTTCCAGCTCTCGCCCTCACGTATCAGCACACCGGTGCCGCGAGCGCTGCGCAACTCATCTTCCATCAGTGATTCATCGAACCAGGCGACAGCGCCATCGGTGGATAATCGCACGGCCCTGTCACTGCTGCGATAAGCCCATTCATCACCACGATAAAAACGTTCGCTGACAAAGTCGCGCACTGACTCACCCTCAAGGCGTGCACTGCCATCCATACCAAAAAATACAACATCATTTGTCAGCAAGGCGACAAAGGCTGGCTGGTTTGCATCCGCTCCAGCCTCGTGCAGTGCATTCAGCGCAGCGTCGGGTGAGGTCTGCGCATGAGCCAGCATGCTGACCAATAGCGCACACCACACAGCGCCCAATCTGCTGATAATTTTCATACGTTCCCCTGTACAATCAAAAACAACAGTTTACCGCGCAACACTGCAACTGCAATCCTGGTCAATGCAAGAAGCGGCATTCAACGCTTCGATATCAGCGACTTGCAGTGGGCAGAAAATAATATTGGGGCGAAAAATCAAATATGTTTGAAGATTCGGATAAGGAATGGGAAACGTACGGCGCTAACGATCCTTATTTTGGTGTGATATCGCACGATAAATTTCTCACGGAAAACATCAACCCTGAGGCGATGCAAGAGTTCTGGCAGTCTGGCCAACACGACATAGAAGTAGTATTCGATAATATCAAACGTCATATCGATGCGGATTTTAAGCCAGTGCAAACACTCGATTTTGGTTGCGGCGTGGGGCGCGTGCTATTTGCCCTCAGCGCCAGAAGCGAACATACCACCGGCGTCGACGTCTCTCCATCAATGCTGGCCGAAGCGAGAGCCGAAGCTGAAAAGCAAGGTATAGGCAATGTCTCCCTTGTGCAGGGCAATGACTGCAACGAACTGGCGAAAGAGTACTACTGTTTAGTGCATTCCCACATCGTGCTTCAGCACATTCCCGAAAAGCGCGGTTACGCCATTCTTGATACGCTGCTGGCCAGTCTGCGCAGTGGCGGCATAGGCGCATTGCACTTCACGTTCAGCAACTCGCGATTCCGCACCTGGAGACTTATGCGGAGGTTGCCTTTCAATAAACAAATTCGCAATGTAATGCAGGGAAAGCCCATCAATGCAGCTCGCATGCAGATGAACGAGTATGACCTGAATATCATCATGACGAAGATTTGGTCATATGGTGTCCGCAATTGTCATCTGGCGTTCAGCGACCACGGGGTACTCGGCGCCATTATTTACTTCAGGAAGGCATGATGCATAGCTCGGCACACGCGCTCAAACAAGCGCGCCGGCGAAAGCGTTCCGGTGCCAAGCGCCCTTACTGCCCTGATCTTTTATGTGCGAAAAAAATTACACACACCACTTGAGTTGGCATGGGCAGATGCGTGACGCGAACAAACAGTAATATTGACGATAAGTTGATCGGCGATGTACTCACGGCGGCAGGTCTGAAGACCAGGAGCGATGCTGAGGCCCGTATCTTTTGCTTTAGAACGGCGCATGGCTTAGCATCGCCGCCTCATGGCTCACCGACAGTTGCAACCCGACTCCCGCTGGCTGCTGGCGTTGCTGGCGGCATTGGTTGCGCTCGGGCCTTTAAGTGTGGATATGTACCTGCCTGCCATGCCCGCTATGATGGATGCACTGGGTACCAATATTCAGCAGATGCACCTGACGCTCAGTACCTATCTCACGGGCTTTGCCTTGTTCCATCTGGTCTGCGGGCCGCTGGCGGATCGCTTCGGTCGCAAGCCAATTCTTGTGGGCGGCACTGTGTTGTTTGTGTTGGCTTGCATTGGGTGCAGCCTCTCCACTACCGTTGAACAGCTGTTGCTCTTTCGCTTCATGCAGGGCGTAGGCGCCTGTGTAGGTCCCACGCTGGCCCGCGCTGTAGCTCGCGACGTCTTCGGGCCAGTGCGAGCAGCCCGCGCCCTTTCGCTCATTGCCATGATGATGGCCCTGGCGCCTGCAGTCGCTCCCACTATGGGCAGCATCCTGATGCTGTGGCTACCGTGGCCCAGCATCTTCATCTTTCTGGCTGTTTATGGCGTAGCAATGCTTTTCCTCATCCATATTTTTCTCGCGGAATCGCTGCCGCAAAAGCAGAGCCTGCACCCACTAACCATCGCACGCAATTTCGGCGAGTTATTGCACAACCCCATGTTTATCACCACAACTCTGGCCAGTGGCTTTGTATACGCCGGGCTGATGGCCTACCTATCATCATCGAGCTTCATATACATCGATATGCTGGGTGTACCCGTGCAGTACTTTGGCCTTATCTTCCTCAGCTCAGTTGTGGGCTATATGGCTGGCAGCGCGCTGAGTGCAAGGCTCAGCCGTACTCATGATTCCGAGCGCACGGTGCTGGTGGGCGCTGTCCTCACGGCGTTCGCGACCACTGGCATGTGGCTGGGGACATTCTTGCTGCCGAGCAGCGTGTTGGTGCTGATGCTGCCCATGGTATTCTACGCCGCCGGCATGGGTTTGATGCTACCCAACGCCATGGCACTGGCCCTTCGCCCTTTCCCCCATATCGCAGCGACGGCCTCGGCCCTGATGGGCTTTATCCAGATGGGAATATCCGCTGCAGCAACGGCTTTGGTGGGCGCCTATCTCACCGACACGCCTGCGCCCATGCTCAACTTCATCGTGCTAATGACACTCCTCGGGCTGATCCTGAGCACGGCAGTGTATCGCAGCCGCGCGTCGATAAAGCCCTGACCCTGCAACCGCGCTGTGGCATACTCTGCAAGGATTTTTGTGGAGATATAACGTGCACACCGCCTGTGATGTTACCCAGCTAATTGGCAACACGCCCCTGTTACACCTCAAACAGGTTTCTGAAAAAACCGGCTGTACGATTCTCGGCAAAGCCGAGTTTCTCAACCCCGGTGGCTCGGTGAAAGATCGCACTGCGCTGGGCATTATTCTGGCGGCGCAAGCCTCCGGCGAACTGCAACCAGGCGGGCGCATCGTCGAGGGTACGGCTGGCAATACGGGTATCGGCCTGACACTACTGGCCAACGCGTTAGGTTACAAAAGCACAGTGGTCATGCCGCTTACTCAGAGCAAAGAGAAGATAGACACCCTCGAGTTATTGGGCGCGGATCTGCATCTCGTCGGAGCAACGTCCTACAGCGACCCCAATCACTACATACACACAGCCCAACGCCTGGCTGAGAAATTTGCCAAGCGGGAAAAAAACGGTGCCATTTGGGCGCGGCAGTTCGACAACCTCGCCAATATGGACATCCACTACCGCACCACGGGTGCAGAAATCTGGGAGCAGACAGACGGCAAGGTAGATGGCTTCATTTGTGCCGTGGGCACCGGTGGCACACTCGCCGGCGTATCGACGGCGTTAAAGGAGCGCAATCGGGGCGTGACTATCGGCCTGGCTGACCCGGCAGGCGCTTCGCTCTACGAGTATTTCCGCAGCGGTGAACTGAAAGCCAGCGAGGGGGGTTCCATCATGGAGGGCATCGGCATCAATCATGTGACCGACAATCTGGCGCAAGCCCAGGTCGATGTCTCCTTCATGATTCCCGATACCGAAGCACTGCCTTATATCTTTGATTTATTGCAGCATGAAGGTTTGTGCCTGGGTGGCTCGGCGGGCATTAACATCGCGGGCGCCGTGCGACTCGCCGAGCACCTCGGTCCTGGCCACACAATCGTCACCATCCTGTGCGACTATGGCAACCGCTACCAGAGCAAGTTGTTCAATCCGGTATTCCTGGAGAACAAGGGGCTGCCTATACCTGAGTGGCTGGTCATCTAATTATTGTCTCAACACCAAAGGGTACCCAATGAAGATCGGAATTATCAGTGGCAGCCACCGGCCACCCTCACAGAGCGGCAAGGTTGCGCGCTACATCGACAATGCACTGCAAGCACAAGGCTTGTGTGATGAGACCTGGCTGTACGATCTGGCAGGCAATCCGTTGCCCCTGTGGGACGAAGGAATCTGGCAGGGTGATGAGCAGTGGCAGAACATGCTCTCGCCGCTCAGTGATGAACTCAAGTCCTGCGATGCTTTTGTTATCGTTTGCCCCGAATGGCATGGTATGGCACCTGCGGGACTGAAAAACTTCTTCCTGATGTGGACCGCGGGTGGCGAGCTAGCCCACAAACCAGCGCTGATCGTGACCGTATCCGTCGCCGATGGCGGCTCCTTCCCCATCGCCGAACTGCGCATGAGCAGCTACAAAAACAGCCGCATCTGCTACCTGCCTGAGCATCTCATCATTCGTTATGTTGATACCGTGTTCAATGAAGACCCGACGCAGAACAAGGCCAGCGCTCAGGCGTATTTTGAAGAACGCCTGACGTATTGTCTTGAGATGTTGCAGCAGTACGGGCTGGCGTTTCAGCAGATTCGCGCCAGTGGCAAAGCGTCGGTGGAAAAATACACCAGTGGGATGTGAAGTTTGTAGCAGAATTGTCACCCCCGTTGGGATACGGGGGCTTCGTTAATGTCTATTGCCGCATCCTGCAGACCCAGCCGAAAAGCCGTGATCGCAGCACTTCGCAAACTATCGTTCCGATAAAAAAGAAGCCTTAGCTCCCCGCTGATTGACGCTCTTTCTCAACCAGATAATCCACGACTTCCAACATCTCCGCCTGCGACCCCGACTTGCGACCGCTGACATAGTACTTGCCGTTGACCATCAGCGCCGGCGTGCCAGAGAGTCCTGCTGCCTTGGCCGTAGCGGCTGCCTGACTGACTTGGCTCTTCACTCCAAAGGAGTTAAACGCTTTGTTGAAATCCTCTTCAGAGACGCCATTAGCGACAAACAAGGTAGCGATTTCTGCCTGTGAGCCCAGTGTTTTTCGGTCAACATTCATCGCCTGAAAAATCACCAGATGCATTTTGTCCAGCACCCCCAGAGCCTCTGCGGTGTAGTACGCCTTGGCATGAAGCTCCATCTTCTCTTGCCAGATCGCTGGAACGCCACGGAAATTTGCATCCTCCGGCAGCGTCTTTTTCCATTGCTCCAGAACCGGCTCAAACGTGTAGCAATGGCCGCAACCATACCAAAAAAACTCCACTACTTCGATTTTCCCCGGATCAGCTGTCCGCACCGCGGGCGAAATCAAATCATAGTCGGTGCCAATCACGTAGGTTTTCGCCGCGTTCTGCCCTACCGCGCCTGCTATTCCAAACACCAGTAAGGACACGGTCAGTAACACTTGTTTGATCATGCTGCTCTCCACAATTTCGTTGCTTAATGAGACCGTCGCAAACGACAGTTGTTCCGTCACCGCAATAAGCGACAGTGATATCGCACTGATCGACGGCCTACTTCAGACCCGCCACATAGCTGGATATCGCTTCAATGTCTTTATCGCTGAGCCCAAACGCCGCAGTACGCATAATCATGGCGCCATCATTGACGCGCCCGGTAGGGTCGTCATAGCCCTTACGATAAGCGCGCAACTGATCCGCCACGTACTGCGCATTCTGACCCGCTAGCGCCGGGAAACCGGCCGGGGCGTTGCCTTTTCCGGTCGGTGAATGACAGGCCATGCAGGCAGGCACTTTGCGACTGGCAATACCCGCACGGTAGATTTGTTGACCCCGCGCACTCAGTTCTGGATCAGTTTGCCCCCCGGTGCTCTGCTGAGAAGCATAGAATGCCGCGAGGTCCGCAAGATCCTGGTCCGTTTTATCATCCAGCTGCCCGATCATCGTGAGTACTTCACGAGAACCATCGCGAATGTCGTGCAACTGTTTGAACAGATACTTCTCACCCTGGCCGGCTAATTTTGGGAAGGGTGATGCACTGTTGCCGTCCGCGCCATGGCAGGCACTGCAGGGCGCACTTTGTTCCTTGCCTGCTGCAGGGTCGCCAATGGGGTTGACGGTGACCGCAAAAGCAACCGACGCCCAGCCAAGCGTGAGGCTGAACAGAACTACAAGTTTCTTCATGTTAATTCCAGAAATAACGTGGGTGGATGTGAACTCAGCTGGCCGGCGCCGGGGCGGCCATAAACTCAATCAGCGCGGTGTACTCTGCATCCGTACACGTGGGACACATTCCAGTAGGAGGCATCGCATTCAGTCCTTTCTTCACTGACGCCACCAAAGCCGGAATTCCTTTGGCCATATGCGGCCCCCAGGCAGCTACGTCATGCGTTTTGGGCGCACCAGCGACACCCATCGAATGACACGCAAAACAGGCCGACTGGTATTTCTCAGGCGCTTCCTGAGCAAACACACTAACGGCAGCACTCATCAATATAACAGAGAGAATCTTTTTCATGGGGCAACCTCCATAAAACCAGATAGCCAACTATCCACACAAGCGTTTGATAACAGACGAAAAAAGCTGTGGCATTATATACGAGATACCTCGACCAAAAAAGGCACACCTTGCGATGACAACCTCCGAACCTGGCTCCGCGCCTGCTGCACCCGATTATCGCAGCGCGCAGTTTCTGACCAGCGCGGCAAAGCTTTCACAATGCCCTCCCGATTACGGCTGGGAGGTGGCCTTTGCCGGGCGATCAAATGCAGGAAAATCGAGTGCCATCAATAGTTTAACCAACAACAAGAAGCTCGCCAAAACCTCCAAGACACCCGGGCGCACACAGCTCCTCAACTTCTTTGCGCTGTCCGACAGTCAGCGCCTGGTCGACCTTCCCGGCTATGGGTTCGCTAAAGTACCCCTCGCAGTGAAACGTGAATGGACCAAACAGCTGGAAAATTACCTGCAAAATCGCAAGTGCCTGGGCGGCTTGATTCTACTCATGGATATTCGCCACCCACTGCAACCGTTTGACCAGCAAATGCTGAATTGGGCGCTGCAGGCCGTTATGCCCGTGCACATCCTGCTAACCAAGGCCGATAAGCTGAAGCGCGGCGCAGCCGGCAGCGCCCTGTTGCAGGTGCGCGCCAAATTGCAGGCCAACGCCGACCTCGTCAGTGTGCAGCTGTTCTCCGCGCTGAAGCACGATGGCCACAAAGAGTTAGTAGCCGTGCTAGATGCCTGGTTGACCGATATGAATGAAGAAGCGGAATAACGCGCAGATATTTGCGCGAACCAAGCGCTGCCGGGCCTGAATAGCCCCAAAAACAAACCCCGGCCGCCTCTATCCGAGGCGACCGGGAAATCTTGGGCCTCCAGGGGAAGAGGCTTGCTCACTTTGGCTTACGACAATAAGCCACTTAGGGACGTAGCTTGCGCTACAAATATTCAGACTGGGGTTTACGAAAAAAGTTCAGCTGAACCCTGAAATTCACTCGATGGAGTCCCGTGCGCTCTGGCGAACTCTCCATGGGAACGGGCATAGACTTGCTGCGTATTCCGGGCGGCTGCGGAACTCAACCAAAATTGCTGCGCAATTTTTGGGATTCGAACAGTCCTCGCCGAAAGACTCCCGGAATACGCAGCAAGTCTAAGCATGCCCTATATTCCCTGGAGAGTTCGCCAGAGCGCACGGGACGGCTTGAATACAAATCAGCTACTAATGTGCCTCATCCCAATTACTACCAACCCCAGCCTCCACCAACAACGGCACCGACAACTCAGCCGCCCCCGACATCAGCTGGCAGATCCGCTCACCTACAGCAACCACCTCACCTGACGCCACCTCAAACACCAGTTCATCGTGCACCTGCATAATCATGCGGGCATCCGTCTCACCCTGCTGCAGCCAGTCGTCCACAGCCAGCATCGCCCTTTTGATAATATCAGCCGCCGTGCCCTGCATAGGCGCATTGATCGCAGTGCGCTCCGCCGCCTGCGCTCGCATCTTATTGCGCGCATTGATTTCAGGGAGATAAAGGCGCCTGCCGAAGAGGGTTTCCACGTAGCCCTGTTCTCTGGCAATAGCCTTGGTGCGATCCATGTACTGCGCAACACCCGGGTAACGCTCGAAATAACGGTCGATATACTGCTGCGCCTCCTGGCGGCCAAGATGCAGCTGCTTGGCCAGTCCAAACGCAGACATTCCGTAAATCAGGCCAAAGTTGATTGCTTTTGCCTTGCGACGCTGGTCTCCCGAAACAGACTCCAGCGGCACCTCAAACACCTCAGCGGCCGTCGCCGAATGCACATCCAGTCCTTCAGTGAAGGCCTTGAGCAAACTCTCATCCGCCGATAAATGCGCCATGATGCGCAATTCAATTTGCGAGTAGTCAGCCGCCAGAATCCGGTAACCATCGGGGGCGATAAAGGCCTGCCGGATACGCCGGCCCTCCTGCGTACGGATCGGGATATTCTGCAGATTGGGGTCGGTAGACGATAACCTGCCGGTGGCTGTCACCGCCTGGTGATAGGACGTATGAACCCGGCCGGTGGCGGCATTGATCATCTCCGGTAACTTGTCCGTGTAAGTAGATTTGAGTTTGCTGAGGCTGCGATACTCTAGGAGCAGCTGGGGCAGGGGATAATCCAACGCTAATTCCGCCAGCACATCCTCCGCAGTAGACGGCGCCCCTTTGGGTGTCTTCTTGATGACAGGTAGCTGCAGTTTATCAAACAGAATGTCGCCCAATTGCTTCGGGGAGCCGAGATTGAAGGGCTGGCCGGCCAGCGTGTGGGCTTCACCTTCGAGTTCCAGCAGACGCTTGCCCAGTTCAGTGCTCTGCTGCACCAGCAACTCTCGGGAAATCAGCGCGCCCTGTCGTTCAATGCGCGACAAAACCGGTATCAAAGGCACCTCAATCATTGTTAAAACATCACGCAGACGCTCGTGTTCCTCAAGCTTCGGCCAGAGGGCTTGGTGCAGGCGCAGGGTAATATCAGCGTCCTCAGCAGCATAGGGGCCCGCTTCCTCTACCTTGACCTGATTGAACGTCAATTGTTTGGCGCCCTTACCCGCCACATCCTGGAAATGAATAGTTTTCTGGCCGAGATACTTCAGGGCGAGACTGTTCATATCGTGACGCGTGGCCGTTGAGTCCAGCACATACGATTCCAGCATGGTGTCGAAGCGGATACCGCGCAGGGTGATGCCGTGATTGGCCAGCACACTGGCGTCATATTTGAGGTTTTGTCCGACCTTGGCCCGGCCTTCATCTTCGAGCAAGGGCTTGAGGGCGGCGAGCACCTCATTCAGTGACAGCTGCTCAGGCGCGCCCAGATAATCGTGGGCCAGCGGCACGTAGGCCGCCTTCCCGGGCTCCACCGCAAACGACACCCCGACCACGCGAGCCTCCATGTAGTTGAGACTGGTCGTCTCGGTGTCGAAGGCAAACAGCGGTGCCAACTTCAACGCGTCCAACCACACCTCGAAGACCGCTTGCTCGGTGACGATATCGTAGTCGACCACAGGCTGTTCAGCGTGCACAACGGGCGCCACCGACTCACTTAGCAGATCATCCAGCCAGGAGCCAAACTCCATCCGGGTGAACCAGTCTACCAGCGCCTCGTGGTCTGGCGCTGCATTCACCAACTCTTCAGGGCGTTTGTGCAGCGGCACATCCGTCTTGATGGTGGCCAGCAGATAGGAGAGGTAAGCATTATCCTTTTCCTGCTCCAGTTTTGCGGCCATGGTCTTGGCACCGCGAAATGCTAGCGCTGCAACCTTATCAAGATTGGCGTAGATCGTGTCGAGACCCCCCAGACCCTGTAACAGGCCCAGAGCCGTTTTCTCACCGACACCAGGCACCCCCGGAATGTTGTCTACCTTGTCACCCATTAGCGCAAGGAGGTCGATGATCAGAGCCGGTGAAATACCAAACTTGGCCTCCACGCCCGCCTCGTCCATCACCGTGTCTGTCATCGTGTTGACCAGGGTAGTGTGCGCGTTCACCAACTGCGCCATGTCCTTGTCGCCGGTGGAGATCACCACATGCTGACCCTGCTCGCTCGCCTGGCGTGCCAGCGTGCCGATCACGTCATCTGCCTCCACACCAGATTCACAGATAAACGGCAGACCCATCGCCTTGACGATTTCATGAATGGGTTCGATCTGCTCGCGCAGCTCATCCGGCATCGGCGGACGATGAGCCTTGTACTGGGCAAATATCTCGTCGCGGAAGGTCTTGCCCTTGGCATCGAAGACTACCGCAATCGGGCTTTTGGGGTAGTCGGCCACCAAACGCCTGAGCATACTGATCACTCCACGCACCGCGCCCGTATTCTGGCCACTGGAAGTCGTCAACATAGGGAGGGCGTGGTAAGCGCGGTATACATAGGAGGAGCCGTCAACGAGAACCAGCGGCGGAAGATCAGAAGCCATAATAGAACTCACTTTGTTTTTGCAGCGCCCTCAGTCAATAACGACCGGGGTATTTTATATTAGTAAGTGCTTACATTCCCTGGCAACTTCTAATAAGGCTAGTGTTCCCACAGATAGCGTGCGGAGCGATAAGTAGTCTTCATTTTCGCCAGATCCAGCGGCGCCTTGAAGAACCCGTGATAGTCTCCCCGCGGGTTTATAAGTACCACATTAGAACTATGATCCACCTGGTAGTCGTCACCTTCGCCCATTACTTTGCGAAAGGGTGTATTGAGGGAGGTGGCAAAACGGTGAATGTCCAGAAATTCGCCCGTGACGCCGGTAAATTCAGGGTTAAAAAAGGGCACGTAAGTGGCCAATTGCTCGACCGTGTCGCGTCCGGGATCCACGGAAAGCATGACCACCTGAGTATCCTCCGCTTCCGTCCCCTCGAGATTGTCCATAAATTGATTGAGGAACGCCATAGTGGCGGGGCAGATATCCGGACAATACGTAAAACCAAAAAAAATCAGCGTCCAGTGGCCTTCCAATCTAGCGGCGTCAAACGCCTCTCCATGGTGGTCGATGAGTGCAAACTCTCCTATATCGCGCGGGGTTTGCAGCAGATAAAGACCGTTAATTTGCATTTCTGTATCCGTCATAACCCTCGGCAGTGAGATGCGATAGACGAATCCAGAAACCATCACGGCCATCACCACCAGCAAGGCGGCGACGGTCAGTTTGATATTGCGGGCCTGACTCATAATGTACTCACCGGAAAGATATAGTGATCTACCAACATAATGACGAACAACGCCATCAAATAGACAATGGAATATTTGAAAGTTTCCATCGGGGCATTAGGATTTTTATCGCGTATCAACTCAATCGCCCAGTACAGAAACCCACATCCAAGCACCACAGCGCCCAGAAGATACAGTGGTCCGCTCATGCGAGTCGCAAAGGGCAATAGCGTGATGAGAAACATAAGAATGGTGTACAGCAGAATATGCAGCTTGGTAAACGCCACCCCGTGTGTGACCGGCAGCATAGGAATTGCGACTGCGGCGTATTCCTCGCGACGATGAATCGCAAGCGCCCAAAAGTGTGGCGGTGTCCAGGCAAAGATAATCAGCACCAGCAGTAACGCATGGCCGTGTATCTCCCCCGTAACGGCCGTCCAGCCGAGCAGAGGGGGGGCCGCACCTGCCAGGCCACCGATCACAATGTTTTGCGGAGTCGCCCGCTTCAAAAACATAGTGTATACAAATGCATAGCCGACCAGAGACGCGAGTGTTAGCCACGCCGTTAATGCATTGATCCAGACAAACAGAATGGTCATACCAAGGACGCCCAGTACTGCGGCAAAAATAGTGGCCTGTACATTGCTCACGCGTCCCTGGGCGATGGGGCGATTGTGCGTACGCACCATTTTTTCGTCGACGTGTTGGTCGACCAAATGATTGACCGCCGCCGCCGAGCCCGCACATAGAGCAATCCCCAGGTTGCCAAGCACCAGGATCTCCAGCGGCACCATCCCCGGCACAGCCATAAACATGCCGATTGCTGAAGTGAGAATCATCAGCAGCACGACGTTAGGCTTGGTGAGCTCTTTATAGTCGCGCCAGCTGGCCACACCTGTCTGCTGTAGTTCGGTCATGAGCTATTAGCCGCCGGAATTCTTGAGCAGGAATTTGATATCTGATATCACGTCTTTATACGGTATTTCGTCATTGTAGGACATCATGATCCAGCCCGCAGGGTCTACCAGGTACCAGGTACTCGGGTCTGCCGCATGCTCGGGGAACAGGGCCGTGAAAGCAGCGTCAGACAGTATCAGATTTTCCAGCCCCTTGTGCTCCGTTACCAGGTATTTGGCAAAATCGACGGGTGTCGGATGGCCATCGGTAAGCTCAGCCACTACTAACTGCGTGTTTTCGGTGGCTTGCTCGCCAACAGACAGGCGACGCAAGCGATTGAAGTACTTTCCCGTTGCCAAATGAATCTGCCGTGTCAGGTAGAGACTCTTCTCACAGGCCTGCCCGCACTCGCCATTGGCTACGGGCACCACCATCGACCAGCGCGGCGGCTCCCACGCTGCGACCGTAATCTGCAGGCCAGAGTCGTCCAGCATAACTTGCTCATCTATTTGCCGGGGCGGCTGCAGCAGCGTGCCCTGATTAGCAGTGCCGAGCACCTCCACCACATCCAGGTCGCCGTGCGCCACGAAATACCACAACCACGTGGCGGCAAGAATCATGGTGAGAGGAATACCGCCAATTAATAGCAGTACCATGCGGCTGTTGTTCTTCGAGTCGGTATTTTTCATTTACTCGCGTGTGCTCCCTGAGCCCCTCAACACCTGCCACAGATTGCTGCTGCGAAACAGGTAATACAGAAACAATACCGCCGCCATAGTGAACCACTGTACGGCATATCCGTGATGTTTCGCCGGGCTCATATTCACTATCTGCCACTCGGCCGATAGCGCGCCGGGCTCGCCCGCATTGCTGCGAACAGGGTACGGAAACACTCTGCTCGCACCCAATGCGGCTATCTCCGGTATCAACTTGTCCATCTCCACGGCTTGTATACGCTTAGGCCATGTGTCATCGAACTGCTGTTCTGCCAGCAAAAAGGGCTTACCCGGTGCGACGTAGACATGGCCAACGACCTCTACCAAACCCTCTACTTGCGGCACCAGAGGCATCGTAACCCGATCGGAACTGGCGGCAATCCAGCCGCGATTGACCAATACTGTGCCGCCTGCGTCGGGCAACTGCAGGACACTCAGCACTTCATACCCGAACACACCGTTACGTACCTGGTTGTCCCGCAGAAAATACTCATCTGGCAAAAAGCTGCCAACAAGTCGTACCGGTGCGTATGCCAAGGCCTCAGGGGTCTCTTCCCACAGGGCGGAAAGTAAGGCCGGAGCTTGCTGCTGACGCGTCTCGAAAGTGGCCGCCAGTGCGGCCTTATCCTCACCACGCTGCAACTGCCAGAATCCCAGACTGGTCATCAAGGGCACCAGAATCAAAGTAAACAGCGCCATGCGCCACTCGAAGTCGAAATGGAATGCCTGTTTTACGGCGGACATCACCACACTCCAGTGCAAAGTGTTGCGACTGGTTTATAATATGCGTGACTATTGAAGGAGATACCCATTGTTAAGTGCTGCAATTATCATATTGATGCTGGCGTTGGTCGCCAGCTTGGGAAGCGGATTTTACTTTCTCATGGTCGACCAGGGCGACAAGGACAAGCGACGAACGCTCCACTCCTTGGGTGCGCGAGTAACCATCGCCGTCACATTGATGACCCTGATCGCCTATGGCGTCGCAACCGGCCAGCTTGGTCACTCTACTCCTTGGGATGGCAAACCAATGCCACTGGCACCCCAGGAGGAATTGCCGCCTGATGATCCTCCCTAGCCTCAGCGCCTCGAGTACGGCCCTGGAGTACGGCCCTAGAGTACATAGACGAACAGGAACAGGAACACCCAGACTACGTCCACAAAGTGCCAGTACCAACTGGATGCTTCAAAGCCAAAGTGGTCTGCGGCGGTAAATTGTTTGCCGATGACCGAGCGCAATAGCTGAATCAGTAGCATGGTCATACCCATGAAAACATGCACGCCGTGAAAACCGGTCAACATAAAGAACGTCGAGCCGTAGATACCCGCATTCAGGGTCAAGCCAAAATGCACGTATGCCTCGTAATATTCTAAAATCTGCAGGGCAATGAAGAGCATACCCAAAGCCACAGTAATGCCCAGCCACAAATTAAATTTCTTTCTGTCACCGGCCAGAATACCCGTGTGGGCAATGTGACAAGTCACGCTAGAGCTTAGCAGCACAATCGTGTTCCACATCGGCAGCCACTTCCACCAAACCTGCGCATCAGAGAACGCCATGCTGATGTGCGGACTGGTAAAGGAACCGTTATTGGCGATCACCTGCGCTCCCGCGCCACCTACCGCTTCCTGCGGTGTTTGCATCATCGGCCACGAATATTCAAAGCCTGGCCACAACAACCCGTTCATGCGCCCGCCCTCGCCTTCACCCGCTAACCAGGGTCCAACCAGGAATCGGATATAAAACAATGCACCAAAGAATGCGAAGAAAAACATGACTTCGGAGAAGATGAACCAGAACATACCCAGCACGTAGGACTTCTTCAGCTGGGCGCTGTTCATGCCGGCAATATTTTCCCGAATAGCGATACGGAACCAGGAAAAGAGCGTGGCGACAAAGAAAAATAAGCCGAAGAGGAAAATTGACCACGAGTTGGTCGACTCTCCCGGTTCACCAAATGTCATATCATTCATGATGCTGGCAGCACCAAAAATACTCAGGATCAGGCCAATAGTGGCGAAGATAGCCAGCTTACTGCTCTCTGGCACGTAGTACTTTTCGTACTCAGTGGACGTCGGGTTTGTCATTTTATTTCTCCATATCTAGGACGCACCGTGCAGCCCGCGCTTTAGCGAGCGGCAATTGCCGCGCTGCCTGCCATATCTGTAACATCAAAAATTGTATACGACAGGGTGATTGTCCCGATATCGCTCGGAATGTCCTGGTCGACTATAAACTGCAGCGGCAGCTCCGCCGACATGCCGCCGTCGAGTGGCTGTCGATTAAAGCAAAAGCACTCTGTCTTGTGCAAATACTGCGCTGCTCTGGCAGGGGATACGCTCGGTATCGCCTGCGCCACCATGGCATCTGGCATGGGATTGCGGGCAAAGAACACCGTGCCATTTACCGCCCCGGGGTGCACTTTCATTATCGTTGCCGTGGGCGCAAATTCCCATGGCATTCCGTCGTTATTGGTGGCAATAAACTGCACCGATACCGTGCGGCTCTCATCGACCTTGGCTTGCACCGCCGTATAGACCTGCCCGCTGGGTTTACCGTTAATGCCGAGGGCCTCGCACAGCACGTCGTATAGCGGCACCATCACCACAAAAACGAATGCGAACATTATTATCGCCACCGCGACCAGCTTGGCCGAGGTGTTCACTATTGGGTTGTTGCTCACTTTTATCAACATGGGTACACCTCTCATTTCACCAAGGGCGGGGTTTCAAACGTATGATATGGGGCTGGAGTAGGAATCGTCCATTCCAGGCCTTCTGCGCCGTCCCAAACCTTCTCATCACTCACCGGTTCACCGGACCTGATAGTGGCGATCACGTTGTAGAGGAACAGGATCTGCGACGCACCGTAAATGAATGCACCGATGCTAGACATCATATTGAAGTCGGCGAACTGCAGCGCATAATCCGGAACACGCCGCGGCATACCCGCCAGGCCGACGAAATGCTGTGGGAAGAACGCGATGTTAAAACCAATGAAGGAGATCCAGAAATGGGTCTTGCCCATGGTCTCGTTGTACATACGGCCGCACCATTTGGGCAACCAGAAGTAGATCGCCGCCGTCATGCTGAATACTGCTCCCGCCACCATCACATAGTGGAAATGGGCAACCACGAAGTAGGAATCATGATACTGGAAGTCAGCGGGCGCGATAGACAGCATTAGACCGGTGAATCCACCGATGGTAAATAGGATCAGGAAGCCGATAGAGAACAGCATTGGCGTCTCGAAAGACAGGGAGCCGCGCCACATGGTAGAAACCCAGTTAAACACTTTCACGCCGGTGGGCACTGCGATCAACATGGTGGCGTACATAAAGAACAACTCACCCGCCAGCGGCATGCCCACGGTATACATGTGGTGCGCCCACACGATGAACGACAAGAATGCAATCGACGCCGTGGCGTAAACCATGGAGTCGTACCCAAACAGCGGCTTGCGCGAAAACGCAGGAATAATCTGCGAAATGACACCAAACGCCGGCAAGATGATGATGTAAACCTCAGGGTGACCGAAGAACCAGAATATATGCTGAAACAAAACCGGATCACCACCACCGGCGGCGGAGAAGAAGCTGGTGCCAAAGTGCACGTCCATTAGCATCATGGTGACCAGCCCCGCAAGCACCGGCATTACTGCAACCAGCAAGAACGCCGTGATCAGCCATGTCCACACGAACAGCGGCATTTTCATATACGTCATGCCAGGCGCGCGCATATTCATAACAGTCGCTATGATGTTGATCGACCCCATAATGGAGGACAGACCCAGCACGTGAATACAGAAGATAAAATAGGTAACGGATGGGCCGGCGTACGTAGTAGACAGCGGGGCATAAAACGTCCAGCCCGCTTGCGGTGCTCCACCTTCCATAAACAGCGTAGATGCCAGCAACAGAAACGTTGGCGGCAAAATCCAGAAGCTCCAGTTGTTCAGTCGCGGCAGGGCCATATCCGGCGCGCCGATCATCATGGGGATCAGCCAATTAGCGAGTCCGACGAAGGACGGCATAATCGCACCGAACACCATAATCAAACCGTGCAGCGTAGTCATCTGGTTGAAAAAAGCAGGCTCAACCAGCTGCATACCGGGCTGGAACAACTCGGCCCGGATGACCATGGCAAAAAAACCACCCAATAAAAACATGGAAAATGAGAACCACAGGTACATGGTTCCAATGTCTTTGTGGTTGGTGGTAAACAGCCACCGACTTAGGCCCTTGGCAGGACCGTGATGATGATCGCCCATCGTAAACTCCTCCAATTAGCCTTTTTTGTGGTTGAAGACATCAATAGGTTGAATGGTGTCGCCCATATTGTTGCCAAATGCATTGCGCTGGTAAGTAATTACCGCCGCCATGTCAACGTCGTTCAGCTGTGCTCCAAAGGCCTGCATCGCAGTCCCCGGCACACCCTTTATACCAATATCCAGATGATGCCCGACATCGCCGGTGGCGACGGTGCTGGCCGCTATCGCAGTGCCAACCCCACCTTCTCCCTTGGCACCGTGGCACGCGAGGCAATTCACGTCATAAACCGCTTTGCCACGCTCCATCAATTCATCCATGGAAAAATTCTGCGCCATCAGATCCTTGACCTGTGCCGCATCTTGCTGCTTGCCGACCCACCACTGCTTATACTCTTCCTTGCTGACCACATTAACCACAATGGGCATAAAACCGTGGCTCTTGCCGCACAATTCCGCACATTGGCCGCGGTATACGCCTTCTTTGGTCGCCTTGGTCCACACCTCGTTAATAAAGCCGGGAATGGCATCTCGCTTGACCGCCAAAGAGGGCACCCACCACGAGTGGATCACGTCGTTGGCGGTGATCAGAAAGCGCACTTTAGTGTCCACTGGAATCACCATAGGCTCATCAACTTCCAGAAGATAAAATTCACCTTTGGGTGCGATATTGTCGATTTCTGCCTGGGGAGTGCTCAGGTTGCTGAAGAATGCGACATTCTCGCCGTCCTCATTCAGATACTCATACTTCCATTTCCACTGGAACCCCGTGACAACGATATCCATCTCAGCGTCATCGTTATTGTAGATATCCAGAAGGGTGGTTGTCGCAGGAATTGCCATCATGATCAATATAAGAAAAGGCACCACCGTCCACGCGATCTCCACCTTCGTACTTTCGTGAAAGGTCGATGCCTTGAAGCCACGCGATTTGCGGTGGTAGTAGATGGAGTAAAACATTACCGCGAAGACGGCGACCCCAATCACTACACAGATCCAAAGAATAATCATGTGGAGATTATAAATTTGGTGGCCGACTTCAGTGACCCCGCGGGGCATGTTGTAGGCGCTAATGTTGTCGTCGCCGGCCGCCATGGCGATGATGCTCATCAGCAACAGCACAGGACCCAGCGCGAGCTTGCACAGCCTCTTCGCTTTTAAACCCATTTCCCGTGTCTCCATGTAATAAAAACTGTTAGCCGCTAATGGGTACTTCTTCCTATTGCCGCTCCCTGACCCTGTCATGGAAGCGAAGAAATGGCCTCGATTCAAACCTGCACTTAGCTGGCGACCTGGGCACTCATTCTGCGGGAAGATACCGATTAATGCGTGTTGTTTGGCGGCGACTAAAAAAGCTGCGCCGATAAAAACGCGAAGATTATAGCGGATATGCCGCGCAATTCCTACTTTCTAACGGCCGTTGCGACATGCGATATATTCATCCACCACAATGATCATATGATACCCCCGCGAGCCGGCAGAACAAAGCGGCAAGCAGCGGGGATAATGCCGACAAAAGTCGGCCACGCACTAGCTTTTAGGCTTATCCCGCTGGCGCGGCGCATCGATAAGCGTTATTGCCTCAGCCGGCGTCTGCACTCGGCGCGCAGCGGCGCGGCTCACACGTGTAGGCAGCTCCACCGGATTAGGAGTTTTCGGACCCGGTGGACTGGCTGCCGGCATCCCCGGACGCGCTTCGCTAAAACCACAGCTCACACAAACACGTTGGTCTGTGTCGAGGTCCACTACGATCTTGTCCATCAGGGCGCAGCGCGGGCATACCACGCCGGCAATAAATCGCCTGCGGGTCGTAGGGGTTTGCATGATTCGTCCTCCAAACATTGCCGCGGTATAGCCACGGCGCAACAGGCTGGCTATTGTAACAGCGAAATCAAAAGCGAGTTGACTTGCATGCGCCATCACAACACGACGAATCTTCGTAGTTTTCAGGGCCGCACTCCCCAGCTGGGGCAGCGCGTGCTGATCGACCCCAGCGCCGTCGTTCTGGGACAGGTCACTCTCGGAGACGACGTCTCAGTATGGCCACAGGTCGCGATACGCGGTGACATGCACTCCATCAGAATCGGCGACCGCAGCAGCGTACAGGATGGCAGCGTATTGCACATTACACATGCCGGGCCGTTCAATGCGGACGGCTGGCCGCTGAACATTGGTAGCGACGTAACCATCGGTCACCGTGCAGTGCTTCACGGATGCATCATCGGTAATCGCGTGTTGGTGGGCATGTCAGCCACGGTGATGGATGGCGCCGTGGTAGAGGACGAAGTTGTGATCGCCGCAGGTGCGCTGGTGACGCCGGGTAAATACCTGCGCAGCGGTCATCTTTATGCCGGCAGCCCGGCGCGGGAAGTTCGGCCGCTGAGCGAAAAGGAGCTCGCGTACTTCCTCTACAGTGCACATAATTATGTGATGTTAAAGGATCAACATATTGCAGAGCTGGAAGCGGCCGTTCCTTAGCCTGCGAACTCCGCCGGCACACTCAGCAAGGGGGCTCAGCTGACCGCCATCACCGCGCGCAACTCGCTGATCACCGGGGCGGTCGCCGGTCTTGCCTTGCGCCAGAGATAAAACGATTCTGCCGCCTGTTCAACCAGCATGCCAAGACCATCCGCCACGGCCCAGGCCGCATGATGGGCAGACCAGCGCATAAAAGGTGTAGGCTCTGCGCCATAAACCAAGTCATAACAACAACTGCGCTCGGTTAGCAGCGCGCCGGATAAGTCCGGGACAGCCCCGGACAACCCCGCGCTGGTGGCATTAATGATCAGGTCGAACTGGCGTGCGCCAATTAAATCATAAGCACCGCCTTCCAGCGGCCCCAGATCAGCAAACTCCTGCGCTAATGAGGTTGCACGCGCCGCGCTGCGATTGACAATCAGCAGCTCCCGCGGACGCTCTCGCAACAGGGGCTCCAGCACGCCCCTCGCTGCACCGCCGGCGCCCAGCAACAGCACCCGCAGGCCCTGCACGTTCCAGCCGAGGTTGGCCACCAGATCCCTGATCAAACCGATACCGTCGGTGTTGTCCCCTTCAATACCACCATCGTCAGCGCGCGTCAGGGTATTAACGGCGCCCGCCCGAGTGGCCCGGGGGCTGAGTCGGTCAGCGAACGCAAACGCCTCCTGTTTGAAGGGCACCGTGACGTTCAAACCCGCGCCACCCGCATGAAAGAACTGGGTGGCCGCGCGGACAAACCCATCAAGTTCAACTTTGACGGCGCGATACACGATCGGCTGCGCGCACTGTTGCGCAAACAAAGCATGAATGACCGGTGATTTGCTGTGCTTGATCGGGTTGCCAAAAACGGCATATCTGTCTGGTGCCGTCATGCGTTACCGACCCAGCCTTGTGCTTCGGCCAACCAGTCCCGGTCCTGAAGATAGAAGTCTGTCAGCTCTGCCTCGGGCGAACCCGACACAGGGACGTGGTTGTATTCCCATCTGACCAGCGGCGGCAGTGACATCAGAATGGCCTCCGTGCGCCCCCCCGACTGCAGTCCGAACAGAGTGCCACGATCAAAAACCAGATTAAACTCTACATAGCGACCGCGTCGATAAAGCTGGAACTGCCGCTCGCGTTCACCGTAGGGCTTACCTTTATTGCGTTGCACGATTGGGACATACGCAGGCAAGTAGGAATCCCCCACAGCCCGCATGAAAGCGAAAGTAGTATCGAAATCCCACTCGTTCAGATCGTCGAAGAACAGGCCGCCGATACCTCTGGGTTCGCCGCGATGTTTAAGGTGGAAGTACTCGTCACACCATGTCTTGAAGCGGGAGTAGATATCGTCGCCAAAGGGGGCGCAGGCGTCGTACGCCACCTGATGCCAGCTGGTGCAGTCCTCGCGATTGGCGTAATAGGGTGTAAGGTCATAGCCACCGCCAAACCACCAGATGGGCTCCTCACCGGGCTTGTTCGCAACGAAAAAACGCACGTTGGCATGCGATGTTGGCACGTAGGGATTATGCGGATGGATAACAAGGGAAACGCCCAGCGCTTCAAAGCTGCGCCCCGCCAGTTCTGGCCGCGAAGCACTGGCTGAGGCCGGCAACGCGGCACCATGCACATGCGAAAAGTTGACGCCGGCCTTTTCAAACACCTCGCCATCGCACAGCACCCGGCTGCGGCCTCCGCCACCTTCGGCGCGCGGCCACTCGTCGGTCAGAAAAGTCGCTCCGCCATCCTCTGCCGCCAGAGCAGAACAGATGTTGTCCTGCAATTGCAAAAGATAGGCTTTCACCTGTTCGATCCGCATACCCGGCTTTCCTCGGGGAACTCGTCGGACGGCATTATACGCACGCCGCCGCATTAACGACACTAGTCCCTGACAATTTGGCCGCTGGGGTGCCTGCCCGGCAAGCGTGCTAGCAGCGAATATAACCCCCCGCAGTTCGCGCCACTTTGCCGGCCAGCTCAAGCGCCGACAACTCGCCCAGCACGTCCGCTACTGGCTTCGTGCTGCCCACTACCAGATCATCGAGGCTTGTCGCTTCAAACCCCACCAGCCGCAACAGCGAGGAGGCTTCAGATGACAGCTCCTGCACCCCTGTAATCGTCTTGGCCTGGTCTTGCTGCAGAGCGTAAAGGGGGCCCAGCTCTTCCAGAATATCGTCAATTTCGAGTACCATCTTGGCGCCATCACGGATCAATTGCAGGCAACCCCGGCCACCTTCATGGAGCAGGGACCAGGGCAGGGCAAAGACTTCCCGTCCTTGCTCTATCGCCGTTCCTGCGGTGATCAAGGAGCCGCTCGGTAATGCCGCCTCAATGACCAGAACGCCCAGCGAAAGGCCACTGATAATGCGGTTGCGCTGCGGAAAGTGGTGCCGCAATGGCAGCGTGCCCGGAGGGAATTCTGTCACCAGACAGCCAGCCTTCTCCAATTGCCCCGCCAGCGCGTGGTGGCGGCGCGGATACACCGCGTCTATTCCCGTGGCCATGACGGCAACACTTTTACCGCCGCCTTCAAGTGCGCCGCGGTGTGCTGCGCCATCAATGCCGATAGCGAGACCCGAGCAAATATTTACCCCGGCACGCGCCAACGCGGCGCTCAGCGCCTGCGCCACCCGCAGGCCGGCGGGGCTCGCTCGACGACTGCCCACCACCGCCACCTGCGCCTGCAACAAAACAGCGGGATCGCCACGTACAAACAGCAGTGGCGGGGGATACGGAATTGCGCGCAATAACGGGGGATAGTGCTCGTCATCAATCGATAATACGGTGGCGCCGACAGACGTGGCTGCGGCTTGCGCTTGCGCAACATTCATACATCATCCTTGACGTCATGGTTGTTGTGGGAAGGGCGGGATAGATCCCGGCGACTATCGCATCATACGACAATCTGCTGCATCGTCAGGGGTTCTTCACCACATCAAATACCTTCAGCGGCCGACTAGTCTTGAGAATGATGGCAAAACTGACTTTTTCATAGGACTCAAACACCATCGCCAAACCAGCTCGGGTGTCCGGCAATGCAATGTTCGACTGCGATATCTTATCGAAAACACGCTCACCCGTCTGATAGACCGCCAGCACATTCCCGATCTCCAGTCCTTCGCGCTTGCCCCTGTTTATCACCACGATGCTCATATCACCGATTTGCGTGAGGCCGCCCTCCACCGCAATCATCACGCCACCGACGATCTCCTTATCCGGAGCCTTGGGGTGAAAGCTGGAGTCCAGAACACGCTCCTCCAGCGGCAACAGTCGGTCGCCGGTCATAACTTCTTCGGCGATACGGGTGATATCCAGCTGAGTGATATCGTCGCGGTTGCTGCTGACCAGTTTAGCGCTGCCAATATCACGCACCTCATAGCCCAGATACTCCTGCGTGACAGGGTCCACGAAGTTCTGGCCAACGCGATAAATGCCGTAGGCGCGCTCGCCATCGGGGAACGGGCCGCGCCCGTAAATGGTGTCTCCGGGACCGCTGATCAAGCGTCTTTCATCTCCGGCCACGATATAAGCAGAGCTGTTGACCTCGGCGGCGTCCATTACGCGGTTTCTCACCAGCCATGGGCCAATTTGATCCAGAGGAATAATGGGAATCGCCAAATTAAGCGGTTGGACTCGCATATCAGGGGAGAGCTTCACATCGCGACCGCGGCTCATACGCAGCTGAGGCCGGCCATCAACCCAGACCAGGAACAGCTCGTCACCGGGGTAAATCAAGTTCGGGTTTTCTATCTGGGGGTTGACCTGCCAGAGTTCGGGCCACAACCAGGGCTCTTTAAGATACATGCCGGAGATACCCCAAAGTGTATCGCCTTTCTTGACAATATAGGTCTCCGGCACGTCTTCGTTAAGCTCTGCCGCTGCTTGCGTCCAAACACTAAAGAACAGCGTCAACAGTAGTAAGCAAACCGATAGTGACCTTATTCTCATTGTGTTGCGTCCCTGTATCGCTGTTTATTATCTGCCGATTCAAAATGATCAGCGCAAGTGTTGCGACCGCCCCGATCGCTGAGCGATGTCGAGGCACCGCCACTCCTGCAATTAGCCGATAACAAAACATCACTGTCTGCGCGCACCGCAAAGTGTTGGCGGTTTAGCAGCACACTGAAACTAGGCACCTAATAATCACAGGCTGTATACTATTCATAGTTTGCTGCCGCGATTTAGAGCTGGCAAGCCTAAATGTTATTAATTCACGCAGCCAATTTGAGCCGCTTTTGACCCTGGTAGACGATCAATATCATGGCAGTACTGGAAATACTTGAGTTCCCCGATCCGCGCTTGCGCACCGCAGCCAAACCCGTAGCACAGGTTACGCATACCACGCGCAGGCTCATCGACAACATGCTGGAAACCATGTACGCAGCGCCGGGTATAGGTTTGGCTGCGACTCAGGTTAACGTTCACCAGCGCCTGCTGGTGATGGATGTCTCCGATGACAAGAGCAGGCCGCTGGTGTTTATCAACCCCGAGATTACGATGCTGGACGCAGAGCTGGGAGAGTACGACGAAGGCTGCCTCTCAGTGCCCGGGTTTTACGAAACGGTCAGTCGACCGCAGACAGTGCAAGTAACGGCTCTTGGCCGCGATGGCGAAGCATTCACCTGTGAACTAGAGGGTCTGGCGGCTATCTGCCTGCAACATGAAGTCGATCACCTGGACGGCAAATTGTTCGTCGATTACCTGTCACCCCTAAAGCGGCAGCGCATTCGCAAGAAGCTGGAAAAAGACCAGCGCCAACGCGACTGAAGGGCATGGCAAATGATTCTTTACGCCTCCTGTTTGCGGGCACGCCCCCCTTCGCAGCACTTCATTTGAAGGCTCTTATCGAAAGTGAGCACCAACTAACAGGCGTGTACACCCAACCCGACAGGCCCGCTGGTCGGGGCCGAAAACTGCAAGCCAGCCCAGTAAAGCAGCTCGCAGATCAGGCCGGCCTGCCGGTGTTCCAGCCCGCTTCATTGAGAAACGAGGACGCTCAACAGCAACTGGCTGCGCTGCAGGCCGACGTGATGATTGTGGTGGCGTACGGCCTTATTCTGCCACAGCCAGTACTGGATACGCCGCGTCTGGGTTGCCTGAATGTGCACGGTTCGCTGTTGCCGCGCTGGCGGGGTGCTGCGCCCATACAACGTGCGATTGAGGCGGGGGACGCCGCTACCGGCATCACCATCATGCAGATGGATGCGGGCCTCGACACAGGAGCGATGCTGGCCACCGCCACCTGCCCAATTACTGCGCAAACCAACGCCAGCGAGCTCCACGATGCGCTCGCCGCGCTGGGACCCCCCCTCCTATTGAAGGTGCTGGGGTCACTGGCAGAGCGACAGCGTGACCGGCAAGCACAGGATGATGCGCTGGCCACCTATGCACACAAAATTGGCAAACCTGAAGCCGAGATCGACTGGCGCTGCAGCGCCACAGTGCTTGATCGCCGAATCAGAGCATTCAACCCTTTCCCGATCTGTTTCAGTGTTCTCGACGGTCAGCGCATCCGCGTCTGGCACGCTAGCGAGCAGCCTCACGCTGCAACCGACAAACCACCCGGTACGATTGTGCAAACCGATGATAAGGGCATCGTCGTCAGCTGCGGCGAGCGGGCGCTCAGGGTTGAAGTCCTGCAACTCGAAGGCGGACGAGCACTGCCTGCGAAAGACCTGTTAAGCGCACATCGGGCAAAATTCGCCCCCGGCAAGCGTTTCGATTTGCCCGCAACGAGTCACAACTGATGACGACGGATGTTCGGGCGGCCGCCGCTGCTGTTATCGGTGACGTGCTAAAGGGGCTGTCGCTTAATCAAGCGCTGCCAATCCGGCTTGCCGCCGTCAGCGAACGCGACCGAAGCCTGCTGCAGCAATTGTGTTACGGCACTCTGCGCCACGGCCCGCGGCTGCAAGCGTTGCTGGCGCAATTGTTGGATAAGCCGCTGCGCGATAAAGACCGCGACGTACAGGGTTTGTTGTTGTGCGGTCTGTACCAGTTGGACAATACCCGCGTGCCCGACCATGCGGCCGTCGCGGCCACAGTGGATGCCACGCGCGCACTGAAAAAACCCTGGGCCAAGAGTATGACAAATGCCGTCCTGCGCCGCTATTTGCGCGAACGAGAGCAATTGGCACGCGCTCTGGACCCCGCCTCCGATGCCAGCCACCCACAGTGGCTCTACCAGAAAATTACTAAGCAATGGCCCTCACAGGCTGCCACTATTATTGCGGCGAACAACCAGCAACCCCCGATGACATTGCGGGTGAATTCTCGCCAGCTCTCCCGTGAAGACTGCCTGGAGATTCTGCGTGGCCATAATATCAGCGCCACTTCAGGCCAACTCAGCCCCTACGCTGTGCAGCTCAACCAACCCATGGATGTTCGGGAAATACCGGGTTTCAGCGCGGGCCAGCTGAGTGTGCAGGACGAGGCTGCGCAACTGGCTGCACTGTTGCTGCAGGCCGGTGCAGGTGAGCGGGTGCTCGATGCCTGCGCCGCACCGGGCAGCAAAGCCTGCCACATTCTGGAATTACAACCGGGCTTAACCGAACTGGTGGCGATGGATATCGACCCGGATCGCCTGCACAAGGTTGCAGAAAACCTCGACCGCCTCGGCCTTAAAGCAACATTGCTGGCCGCAGATGCTGTGCAAACCGCCCCTTCAGGGCCCTGCAGCTTTGATCGCATACTGGTTGATGCGCCCTGCTCGGCCAGCGGAGTTATTCGACGCCACCCCGACGTAAAACTACTGCGGCGAGAGAGCGATGTGGCAGCGCTGGCAATCCTACAGGGGCGCATACTCAATGGCCTGTGGCCTCTGCTCAAGGCAGGCGGCACGCTGCTCTATGTTACCTGCTCGATATTTGATGAAGAAAACAGCCAGGTCGTGCAGCGGTTTCTGGCGGAGCATGACGATGCATCCCTGTCGTACGTCGACGTTACGTGGGGCGAAGCCGTGTCCTTTGGCCGGCAATTACTGCCATCTGCAGAGGGCTCAGACGGCTTGTTCTACGCGCGGCTATCTAAAGCCGAGTAATTTAGTTGTGCACAATTACGCCCCTCCGGCGCTTACAATCATCAGGTGATTTCTTTATCGTGCTCGGAAGTTAAAAGCCTCACCACGAACCAGAGCTCATCGAGCCATGAAGATCATCATCCTCGGGGCGGGCCAGGTTGGCGGCACTCTTGCCGAGCACCTTGCTGTCGAACAGAACGATATCACCGTGGTTGACACCGACGGCGAAAAGTTGCGCGCGCTGCAGGATCGTCTCGATATCGGCACGATTGTCGGCGGCGCATCGTACCCCAGTACGCTGTTCAAGGCAGGCGCCGAAGATGCGGATATGCTGATCGCTGTTACCAATAGCGACGAAATCAATATGATGGCGTGTCAGGTCGCCCACACCCTCTTCAAGACACCCACCAAAATCTGCCGTGTGCGCTCACCCAACTATCTGGCCCATCAGGAACAGCTGTTTACCCGCGAGCACATTCCGGTCGATGTCATCATTGGTCCGGAACAACTTGTCACAGAATATATCCAGCGTCTGATTGCAAATCCGGGCGCATTACAGGTATTGGATTTCGCTGAAGGCAGAGTGCAATTGGTCGCCGTCAGGGCGTACCACGACGGGCCGATCGTCGGCCAGGAGTTGAAAGAAATTCGCCGGCATATGCCGAACGTTGATACGCGGGTGGCGGCGATATTTCGCCATGATCGCGCCATTATTCCGGAAGGCGACACAGTCGTGCAGGTCGATGATGATGTGTTTTTCATTGCTGCCAAAAAAAATATCCGTGCAGTGATGTCGGAACTACGCAAGGTCGACAAGCCTTATAAGCGGGTGATGATTGCGGGTGGTGGCAACATAGGGGCTACTCTTGCAGAGAATATCGAAAATCAATATCAAGTCAAACTCATCGAACAATCTTACGACCTGTGCCGCACACTGGCGGAGCGCCTCAAGCACTGTATCGTACTCAACGGCAGCGCCGCAGAGCCGCAACTGCTGGCCTCGGAAAATATAGAAACAACCGATGTATTTTGCGCCCTCACCAATAGTGACGAGGCCAACATTATGATGTCTATGCTGGCCAAGCGCATGGGCGCCAAGAAAGTTATCACCCTGATTACCAACTCCGCCTACGCCGAACTGGTCGGCGATGAAATTGATATCGCCATCTCACCGCAGCAAATCACCATTGGCAGCCTGCTCACCCATGTGCGCAAAGGCGATATCAGTAATGTGCACTCGCTGCGCCGCGGCGCCGCTGAAGCTATTGAGGTAACCGCCCACGGTGACGCTCGCTCTTCCAAAGTAGTCGGCAGGCGACTGGATGAAATCAACTTGCCTCCGGGGGTGACGATCGGCGCGGTCGTGCGCGGCGAGGAGGTCATTATTGCCCACCGACATGTGGTTGTTAAAAGTGATGACCATGTCATTATTTTTCTATTGGATCGCCAGCAAATTGGTGCCGTGGAAAAACTATTCGCCGTCGGCTTCGGATTTTTCTCCTAGGCTATGCATTTTTCCGTCTCTTTCCGTATTCTCGGCATTTTGCTAATGCTGTTCAGCACGATCCAGATTTTTCCGCTCATGCTGGCCGTGGTGGAGAGCGACCACAGCGCCGCCGGGTTTGTTTCCGCCATCGGTATTACCTTCTTCTCTGGCCTGCTGATGTGGTACCCGGCGCGCAATGCCAACCACGACCTGCGCATTCGCGATGGCTTCCTGATCACCTCCATGTTCTGGACGGTACTGGGTGTGTTTGGCGCCCTGCCGTTTGCCCTTGCCGACACGCTGGATCTGACCCCGGTGGGATCGATCTTCGAGTCCATATCGGGCCTCACAGCCACCGGTGCCACCGTCATAGTGGGACTCGATGATCTGCCCCAATCCATTCTTATCTACCGCCAGTTGCTACAGTGGCTGGGAGGGATCGGCATCATCGTGGTCGCGGTAGCGGTATTGCCAATGCTGGGTGTCGGCGGTATGCAATTGTACAAAGCGGAAACACCCGGGCCCTCAAAAAACAGCAAACTCACACCGAGAATCAAAGAGACGGCCAAAGCCCTGTTCACTGTATACCTGCTGCTGACAATAGCATGCGCGGCCGCCTACTACGCCGTGGGGATGTCCGCATTCGATGCCATCGCGCACTCCTTTTCCACCGTATCACTGGCCGGCTTTTCAACGCACGACGCCAGTCTGGGGTTTTTCGAGAGCGACGCCGTGCTGGTGGTCGCCAGCGTCTTCATGCTCATTTCAAGCATCAACTTTGGCTTGCATTTCGTCGCCTGGCGGCGCAAGTCTATCTGGGTTTACCGCAAGGACTCAGAAACACGCTTCTATCTCTTCGCCGTGCTGGCCTGCATGTTAATCACTATTTACTGCCTGATCCTCTGGAACATACACGGCCACCAGGAAAGCATCCTGCACGGTGTATTTCAGGTGCTGTCTATCATTACTACAACCGGTTACTCGACGGAAAATCTCGCAGCGTGGCCGATTGCCTTGCCAATTATGGCGATTTTTTTTTCCTGCATGGGCGGCTGTGTAGGCTCAACCACTGGCGGAATTAAGGCCATGCGCGTAATGCTGATCGCCAAGCAGGGGGTGCGCGAGCTGGAGCAACTGGTACACCCGGCAGCGGTGATTCCGCTGAAGGTGGGCGGCAGACGTGTCGAGGCGACAGTGATTAGCGCGGTGTGGAGTTTTTTTGCGATCTACACTGCGGCGTACATCGTGCTGCTACTGATGCTGATGCTGGGAGGCATGGATTTCACCACAGCCTTTTCGGCAGTCGCTGCAACCCTGAATAATCTGGGGATGGGTATCGCCGGTGTGTCCAACGGCTTCGGGGAAGTGTCTGAATGGAACAAGGCAATCCTCTGTTTTGCCATGCTGCTGGGCCGTCTGGAAATTTTTACCCTTCTGATACTGTTCACACCGGCGTTCTGGCGAACATAAGCACCCGTTTTTCTGGCCCGTTTCAGTTTCCTAGCGCATTGCTGGCCGTGTCTTCTTGATCACTTCATAGGCTGCCTGGATTTCCTGAGCACGCGCAGTCGCCAGTTTGATCATTTCTTCGGGAACGCCTTTCGCAATCAGCTTGTCCGGATGATTTTCACTCATGCGCTTGCGATAAGCGCGCTTAACCTCTTGGTCGCTGGCGCTACTGCCTACGGCGAGTGCCGCATAAGCATCTTCCATGCTCGTGGCAGTGCGCGCAGACTGCCCGCCCTGTTGGTGAAAGTGCTCCTGCGCCCTCGCCATGCGCAGCAATTGCTCCAATTGCGCTGCCGTCATGTCCATGAGGCTGGCGATACGCACCAATGCCGCATGTTCAGTAGGCTCTACACCATGATCTACATGCGCGAGTGCGATCAGAAAGAGCAACAACGTCTGCTGCAGCTTGCGCTGTGGTCCACAGGTCTGCAAGAAAACCGCAACCGCCGGCTCTATGTTGAAATCGCTCGCCGAACCGGTGCGAAACAGCTGAATCGCGCGCTGACGCTGCTGCGCATTCAAGCCCATCTGCGCGATGACCTGCTCGGTATGCTCTATCTCCTGTTGCGAAATGCGGCCATCGACCTTCGCCAAATAGCCCGACAACAGAAACGTGGTCTCAAAAAAGCTGTTCCTGATGCGCTCGATGTTTTCTGGTGATCCAAACAGCAGAGTCTTCGTCAACGCGCGGTCAAAAGCGTGCCCTATCAGTACGCCCACCACCAGGCCAATAATCCCGCCGGCGGCTAATCCAATCAACCCGCCAATCACTTTTCCAACAAATTGGTACTTCATAAACGTTCAGTCACTCAGGGGGCCGCCATCCAGTCGGACGAAAGTAAGTCGCAAAAAAGTCGTCCGTATCGCGCTCGTTGCCCGTGGCGCATTTCGGGCAGAATTTCACTTTCGGGGAACGCGCGTATTATGCCGCCAATAGAGGCGGTATAATACCCGGCTTTTTGCAGCGACCTTATAGGCGGACCGGTGACAGCAACCAATAATGAAACACTGACGTTTCAAGCGCTGATTCTCAAACTACAACAGTTTTGGGCACAGCAGGGCTGCGTTATTTTGCAACCATTGGATATGGAGGTGGGGGCGGGAACATTTCACCCCGCGACCTTCCTTCGCGCTGTGGGCCCCGAGAGCTGGAACGCCGCCTATGTACAGCCCTGTCGTAGGCCCGCTGACGGGCGCTACGGCGAGAACCCCAATCGCTTGCAACACTACTATCAGTTTCAGGTTGTTATGAAGCCTTCGCCGGAGAACTTTCAGGAACTGTATCTGGATTCGCTGACCGCACTGGGCATCGATACGGCGGTTCACGATATCCGCTTTGTGGAAGACAACTGGGAATCGCCGACACTGGGGGCCTGGGGGCTTGGCTGGGAAGTGTGGTTAAACGGTATGGAGGTTACCCAGTTTACGTATTTCCAGCAGGCGGGGGGGCTAGAGTGCTATCCCGTCACCGGCGAAATCACGTATGGCATTGAACGCATTGCGATGTACCTGCAGGGTGTCGACAGTATTTACAATCTGTTGTGGTCAGAGGGACCCGCGGGCAATGTCACCTATGGCGACGTGTTCCATCAGAACGAGGTGGAGATGTCGCGCTACAATTTCGAAGAGGCTGATGTTGCCCAGTTATTCACCCAGTTTGATTTTTGCGAGGGTGAGGCGCTACGCCTGGTTGAGATCGGCCTACCGTTACCCGCCTATGAGATGGTAATGAAAGCATCGCATGCCTTTAATCTGCTCGACGCCCGCCACGCGATATCGGTCACCGAGCGCCAGCGTTTTATTCTGCGTGTGCGCACGCTGGCCCGAGCAGTGGCACAGGCCTATTTTAATGCGCGCGCCGCGCTGGGGTTTCCTCTGGCGGCACCCACGCTACGCGCTGAAGTTCTTGAGCGCATTCAGGCAGGGGCACAGTAACTGATGGCTACAGATACCCTACTGGTGGAATTAGGCACCGAGGAGTTGCCGCCCAAGGCGTTACAATCATTAGGCCTGTCGTTTCGCGACGGCATAGTGGAAGAGCTTAAACAGCGCGAGCTCGATCACGGTGAAGTGCAGTGGTTTGCCTCGCCGCGCCGCCTCGCCGTGCTGATAAAGCACCTGGCCGTGCAGAGCGGCGAAAAAACGGTCGAAGTGCTCGGACCTCCGGCGGAGCGCGCCCGCGACGAGCAGGGCAACTGGACCGCGGCGACCTTGGGTTTCGCTAAAAAGCAGGGTGTGGAGCCGCAGGAGTTGCAGTCCATCGACACACCGAAGGGTGCGCGACTGGGCATACGCAGCACGGTCCCCGGCACCCGCGCGCGCGAGGCACTCAATGCCATTATCCAGAGCAGCATAGAGCGCCTGCCCATCCCTCGGCGGATGCGCTGGGGCGCAAGCCGCGAGGAATTCGTGAGGCCCGTACACTGGGTCGTTGCAATGTTGGGCGAAGACAGCAATCACGGCTCTATTCTTGGCGTGGCTACCGGCAATAAGACACGTGGCCACCGTTTTATGAGCAGCGATTTGATCGAGCTTGCGCAACCCGAAGACTACGAAACGGCGCTGCTGGCGTCAAAGGTGCTGGCGTCTTTCGAACTGCGCCGGGAAAAAATACGCGAGCAAGTGGAACAACAGGCCAGCCTGTTAGGCGCAACGGCCGTCATTGATCCCAGCCTGCTCGATGAAGTCACCGGTCTCGTGGAATGGCCTGTAGCGTTAACGGGGTCATTCGAATCGCGCTTTTTGGAGGTTCCCTCGGAAGCCTTGATTTCCTCCATGAAGGAGCACCAGAAATATTTCCATGTGGTGGACGATGCAGGCAATCTCATGCCGCACTTCATCACCGTTGCCAACATCGAAAGTAGCGACCCCGCACAAGTGATCGCTGGCAACGAACGCGTTATTCGCCCGCGGCTGTCAGACGCAGCCTTCTTCTTTGAGACGGATAAGAAAACCGCGCTCGCAGACCGTTTGCCCGCACTCAATAATATTGTGTTCCAACAAAAGCTTGGAACACTGCTGGAAAAAACTGAGCGCATCAGCAAATTGGCAGCGGCCCTGGCGCCAGCCGTTGGCGCAAAGATAGAACCGGCCGCGCGGGCAGCGCAGCTATCCAAAGCTGATCTGGTGACAGATATGGTGTCGGAATTCGCAGACTTACAGGGCATAGCTGGATCCTACTACGCCCTGCACGACGGAGAGGATGCTGAAGTGGCCACTGCAATCGGGCAGCAATATTGGCCCCGGTTCGCCGGCGACCGTCTACCGGAGACCGCCACGGCCAGCACAGTCGCCATAGCCGACAGACTCGACACACTCGTGGGGATTTTCGGCATCGGCCAGGCCCCAACCGGTTCCAAAGATCCCTTTGCGCTGCGCAGGGCGTCGTTGTCGGTTTTGCGCATTATGGTAGAAAACGAACTCACTCTGGATTTGCGCGAATGCCTGCAGCTGGCAGTCGCGCAGTATCCAGCAGACACCTTGGCGCCCGGCACCGCAGAACAGGTGCTGGAGTATATGATCGAACGCTTTCGGGCCTGGTACGAGGAAGACCATATTCCCGCCGAAGTATTCAAGACTGTCAGCGCCAGAGGGCTCTCACGACCACTGGATATTCACCGCAGAGTGCAGGCCGTTCACACCTTCTCGCAGCTACCTCAGGCACAGGCGCTGGCCGCCGCCAACAAACGTGTTTCCAACATCCTCGGCAAGTTAGATAGTGCTCACTCCTTTGGAAAAGTAAGCGCTGACTTACTTTTAGAACCAGCAGAAATAGAATTGTCGGCGCAAATGGAGGAGCTCGGCGAGAGCTGTCTGGCCTACCTGGCGCGCGACGAATACACCCAGGCCCTGACCTGTCTGGCCGGTTTGCGGGAGCCCGTCGACGCGTTTTTTGATGGTGTTATGGTCAACGCAGAAGACGACTCCCTGCGCCAAAATCGGCTCAATCTCCTAAAGCGACTGCGCGATCTCTTTCTGGGCGTAGCCGATATCTCTGCGCTGGCCGTTACGAAATAGCGCGCTAAAGGGACGCCCAAAATGGCACTGCTTTAAGCTCAACAGAAGCGCTTAGGCGTCAAAGCGAGCAGCGAGTGAAGAGGCCGCCTGAGCCCATGGATGGGCGAGGCGAGCCGACATGGATGTATTTATGGCGTATCCCGAAAAGATCTACTCGGTTGGGCGCCGGTCTCGCAGTATGAAGCAGCAACGTGATCGCATGAGACGCACTGGCGGCGTCCTGAATTAGAAACGACTCTCGATGGCAAAGCCAATGACCATCGCGGTATCGATGTCGGTGGTCGCGAGGCTTTGCCCGTTATCATCTTCCAGAGCCAAAGACCCTCCGAATTCAACCCCGGCTACCGCGCTTATAGTGGTCCTTGGCCACGGAGTGTAGTTGGCAACGACTAACAGCGACCCATTCGAATCCTGTCCAACCTGGGCTGTACGACCCGCTTGCTCTTCGAGAGAAAACCGCATTTGCTCGAAGCCTGCTGACACTCCAACAGTCCACTCCTGATTCCGTTTGTAGTTCAGTAATAAGGCGGGCCCCTGTGCCGCAGCCATGTTGCGGCCTGTGGTCAAGCTGAGCGCCTCCGTGATTTGCCAATCAACCAGAATGATAGGGAATGCGGTGGTTTCATCACCCACATCAGAGAACCAACCAAACCCGGGACCAATAGAAAAGGTGTCCGAGAATTTCCAGCTAAAGCCTGCAAGCATGCCCTCAGAGCGCCCATCGCTGACGCTAGCCCCAGACTCTGCCACGGTGCGAATGGTCGGAATAATAATTGCGCGCATTTTCTCCGTGGGGGAAAATCGCATCGGCACTGACAATAGATACTCGTCAACACGGCCCCAGGGTTTGAACTGCTCAATGAGCGCATCAGATGAGAAATCGTAGTCGCTACTGGTAACTCCGAGGGACAAGGAAACGCTGGTATTCCGATCCCACGCATATCCAAGCCCGCCCCTCACAAAGCTTCGCGTCACACTCAAATCACCGGGCCCATCACTGAAGTCCGTCGAAAACTGGTGCATCGAGCCAAGTGCAACATCCCATACCCAAGGTCCACGCTCCTGGCGCTCCTCCGCAGCGGATACCGCAGCACATGAGGAAGCGACAAGGACAATAGTGGCATTACGCAGAGTGAGGAGAAATTTGGACATCGTTAGGGGGGTCTCGTAAAAGGTAAGGACCCTCCGTTATACGCAACTGTCGCCGTCAGGGGTGGGAAAGAATCCGTGAATATTTCCTTGATTGGCTTCAGGCGCGCGGTTGACCGCCTGCGGGAGCCTGTATCCTTGTAAGTCCGTTTGCATGGTGACGGGGAAAATAGCCTTCCCAGTACCGTATTGATTTACACTGCCTATCCGCGACGGAGGCACTCGAATGACGCTAACCGAGGACACATTAATACTGATCGCAGCTGCGCTGGCTGCCACGGTGCTGACAGCACTGGTGATTAGTATCTGGCAAGGCGTCACAAGCCGCCGCGCACTCGCTGCGACGCGCGAGGCGTTGCGCTTACGTGAAGCAGAGTTGTCTGAAGCACTGGCTGAGCACCGCGGGCAGTCCGTATCTCTGAGCCAAAGCCAACTGCAATTGCAGTTCAGTCAGCGCGAGCTGATTGCGCTGAAGTCCGAACTCGCAAAGTTGAATAAGGATCTAAACGTTACACTTCAGGCCCATGCTCAACTAAAGGCGCAACAACTCGAGCGTGAGGACCGGCACCTCGAACAGATTCAGCTGTTGAATGAAACGCGCGAAAATCTGAAAAAGGAATTCGAAAATCTTGCCAACAAAATATTTGAAGACAAGGGCAGAAGCTTCACATCTACCAGCCAGGCGTCACTCGAAGCTCTTTTGAAGCCTTTCCGCGAACAAATCACCGGCTTTCAGAGCCGCATCAACGAAGTGCACTCAGAAGCGCTGCGTGGCAATACGGCATTGGAAAAAGAGATACAGAAAGTGTTGGAGGTTGGCCTTGAGATGAACAGCCAAGCCAGCAATCTGACGGTGGCCTTGAAGGGCGATAAAAAAACGGTCGGTAACTGGGGCGAGGCGCAGCTTGAGCGAACCCTTGAACTGGCGGGCTTGCAAGCTGGCGATCACTATGAAGCCCAGGCCGCGTTTCGCGATGAGGATGGCAAACGCAAGCTGCCAGACTTCATCGTCAAATTGCCCGACAGTAAAAATATCGTCATCGACAGCAAAGTGTCGTTAGTCGATTACGACCGGGCCATTGCCGCCGAGACCGACAAAGCACGCATACAAGCGCTTGACGCGCATGCGCAGGCCGTGCGCAATCACATCGATGATCTGGCATCAAAGGATTACGCCAATTTGCCGGGGATCGGCAGCCCGGATTTTGTATTGATGTTCATGCCCATCGAGCCCGCCTACATTGAAGCGATGAAGCACAACAAGGGCCTGTTCAATTACGGTTACAAAAAGGGCGTCATCATGGTTTCCCATACGACGCTGATGCCGATCCTGCGCACAGTTGCCAATCTGTGGATGATCGAGCAGGGCAATCAGGAGGCGAAAGAGATCAGTAGCAGGGCAGGGGATATCTACAACTCCGTGTGCCTCGTTGCGGAGCGACTGAATAAACTTGGCAACACCCTGAGAACCGCTAACAATCATTACAACGAGACGATTACCGGACTGGTGGGCAAGCAGGGTTTGCACGGTAAGATTGAACGCTTCCAGCAGCTATCGAGCCGCGCCAATAAGGAAATGGCGACGCTGGAGCCCATCCATGATGAGATCGAGAATGATCGACTTGACTCGGTGGCCAACAACGCAGAGAGTGCCCCTGGATTGCCGCAGCTGGAGGATACTGACGTTACCGGCAGAACCCAGCCTCTCATTGAAAAGGACACGGGGCTGGAGGGTCCGTTGCGGGGCATTAATCCGGACATATAGGATGAAGAAGTGGCTCTGCGAGTGCGCATTATTACTGCATTGATCGACGGCTCGCCCATGCAGACTCACCTCGACAGCGTGCAGGGTTTCCTGGATCGGGTGCAGCTGCAAGCAAAGACGATTGCTCTGGCATACAACGGTACCTGCATGTAAGGGCGGATATAGTCCGTGCTGGTCTTTCTGGGCATACTTAGATATCCAGGTTGGCCACTGACAGCGCATTTTGCTCGATAAATTCTCGCCGCGGCTCTACCTGATCGCCCATCAGGGTTGTAAAAATTTGATCTGCGGCGATGGCATCGTCTACCGTGACCTTGAGCATGCGTCGCACTTCAGGGTCCATGGTGGTTTCCCATAGCTGCTCCGGGTTCATCTCGCCGAGGCCTTTGTAGCGCTGGATGCTATAACCCTTGCGCGCCTCGGTCATCAGCCAGTCCAGCCCCTGCGAGAAACTGCGTGTCTGCAATATCTTATCGCCACGCTGGAAGTAGCCGTCCTCATCGATCAGCGTATTCAACGTTTCACCCAGCGCGATCAGGCTACGGTATTCACCAGAGGAGAAGAATTCATGGTGGTACTCCGTTTCTGACTCCACGCCATGGGCCAGCAGCTTGACCACTGGGAAGTAGAGCTGACGCTCCTGATCCTTGCGCACAACCACTGAATACACCGTGCCTTTTGAAGCGACTGTTTCCAGGCGCTCACTCAGTTGCTGGCAAAACGCCAGCACCGCTTCCTCCTGCCGCATTTCTTCCAGCGTCAGCGAACTGCCATACACCATCTGCCAAAGGACGTTTTCGGCATAGAGACGACTCAACCGGTGGATGGTGGTCTCAACCGTGCGATAACGCTTGACCAGCTCCTCTACCCCACTGCCTGAAATCGGGGGGGCATCGGGATTGACGAAAATCGACGTGCCATCCAGCGCCGATTGTGTCAGGTACTGATCAAGAGCATCGTCGTCTTTCAAATACTGATGCTGCTTGCCTTTGGCAATTTTGTAGAGCGGCGGTTGTGCGATAAAGATATGGCCACGGTCAACCAGTTCGCGCATTTGCCGGAAAAAGAACGTCAGCAATAGAGTTCTAATATGGGACCCATCTACATCCGCATCGGTCATGATGATAATGCTGTGATACCGCAGCTTGTCGGCATTGAACTCTTCTTTACCGATGCCGCAACCCAGCGCGGTTACGATAGTGCCCACTTCGGCCGAACCCAGCATTTTATCGAAGCGCGCTTTCTCTACATTGAGTATTTTTCCTTTGAGAGGCAGAATGGCCTGGTATTTGCGATTGCGCCCCTGTTTGGCGGAGCCGCCTGCAGAATCGCCCTCTACCAGATAAATCTCTGACAATGCCGGGTCCTTCTCCTGGCAGTCGGCCAGCTTGCCCGGCAGACCGGCAATATCCAGCGCCCCTTTGCGCCGCGTCATATCGCGCGCTTTACGGGCGGCTTCCCTGGCCCTTGCAGCATCGAGCATCTTCCCTACAACAGACCTGGCTTCGCCGGGGTTTTCCATCAGATAATCGTTAAACTGCGCGTTCATTGCCTGCTCAACGGCTGTTTTCACCTCTGAAGAGACCAGTTTGTCCTTAGTCTGGGAGGAGAACTTGGGGTCAGGTACTTTCACCGAGACAATCGCCGTCAGGCCTTCGCGGGCATCATCACCCGTGGTGTTGACCTTCGCCTTTTTGGCCAGGCCTTCCTTTTCGATATAGGCATTCAGGCTGCGGGTCAACGCGGCCCTGAAGCCCACAAGGTGCGTGCCACCGTCGCGCTGCGGGATATTGTTGGTATAACACAACACATTCTCCTGAAACGTGTCGTTCCACTGCAAAGCCACCTCAACACCGATGCCGTCGTCGGTATCAATCTGGAAATAAAAGGGCTTATTGACCGTGGTTTTGTTTTGGTTGAGGTAGTTTACAAAGGCTTTCAGGCCGCCTTCATACTGGTAGGTTTCCTCTTTTGCGCTGCGCTCGTCCTTCAGATGGATACGCACCCCCGAATTCAGAAAGGCCAGTTCGCGCAGGCGTTTGGCCAACTGTTCAAAATGGAACTCAATGTTGGTGAAGGTTAGAGATGATGGCTTGAAGCGCACCGCTGTCCCGCTTGACTCCGTCTTGCCGACTTCCGCCAATGGGGCGTCCGGTACACCATGACGGTAGACCTGCTCAAACATTTTGCCTGCGCGGCGAATAGTCAGCACCAGATGCTCAGACAAGGCGTTTACAACCGATACGCCTACCCCATGCAAGCCGCCGGAGACTTTATAGGTGTTGTCGTCAAACTTTCCGCCGGCGTGCAGCACCGTCATAATCACTTCCGCTGCAGACACACCTTCATCATGCATTTCGGTCGGGATGCCACGGCCGTCATCACTGACGGAGACGGATTCGTCGGGGTGGATAACGATGCTAATTTTTGTACAGTGCCCAGCAAGGGCCTCATCAATGGAGTTATCGACCAGCTCAAAAACCATATGGTGCAGGCCAGAGCCGTCATCCGTATCACCAATATACATTCCCGGGCGCTTGCGAACCGCATCAAGCCCTTTCAGTACTTTGATGCTGGATGAATCATATTCTTGCGTTTCGTTACTCATCGATAGTCACTCTCAAATACCGTTGTTATCGCTTGTGGTCAGTCGCATTGCATCAGGCCGCCAAATATCGCCTTACGGTGCCTTGTTCCACGTGGAACACTGTCAACTCGCTCGTTTTCGGCCAAACCGACCGAATTTCCTCCTGATCTATGCACGTGATAAATACCTGCGCATCCATGGAGGCCAAAAGATCACATACCAGCACGCTATGGTCATAGTCCAGCTCTGACGGCAGATCGTCAATCAAGTACGTACAATTACCACGTCCCTGTTGTGCCATGTGCTGGCCCTGCGCGAGTTTGAGCCCACAAACCACCAGCTTCTGCTGGCCTCGGGACAGCGTCTCTGCCGCAAGGTGGCCACCAATCATGACTCGAATATCGGCGCGCTGGGGGCCTGAATGGGTGTAGCCCTGATCAACATCAGAAGCAAGGCCTTGCTCTAACGCCTCTCTATAACCGAGTTGCTTATCCCAGCCCTGCTGGTACCGCAGCTCAATCGCTTCCAGTGACGGCGCCAATTCTGCCATTAATGCCTGAAAACGAGGTGCCAGCTTCCGGAAATAGTCTTTTCTATACTCGTTTATAGTCTCGCCAGCATCCGCCAAATCACGCGTCCAAACGGCCAATTCCTGATGCGATACCTTATCACGCCGAAGCAGGTTATTGCGTTGTTTTAAGCATCTTTGAAAGCGCTGCCACTGCGCAAAAAACCGTTGTTCCACGTGGAACACACCCCAATCGAGATACTGCCTTCTTCCGTTGGGGGGGCCGGTCAACAGCCCAAAGGTATCCGCCGTTATCACCTGCAAGGGCAATTGCTCTGCGAGCTCTGCCAGCGTTCGGACGGACTTCCCGCCCACTTTAATCTGCGCCTCCCCGGTCCGATTGCGTTGCACGCCCAGTGGTAAACAGGATGCGGGGGACCTGATCGACCCTACTGGCACGGTTGTCCCAAACACGGTGCAACTGGCCGCGTTATGAGTAATCAGGGATTTAATGCTATTACCGCGGAAAGACCGCGCCATCCCGAGTACGTGTATCGCTTCCAGTATGCTGGTCTTTCCGCTGCCATTGCTACCGAAAAACACATTGACCCTCTGCAAATCCTGCAGCTTAACCTGGTGGAGATTTCTTACCTGATGTATCTGTAATTGAGTAAGCACCGCACTATTCGCGCGGATTCCGGCGTGCGTTACAGGCCGGCCCAACGCTGTGCAACTCGTTTGCCCTTTCGTAATTGATGAGGAGGACGCTCGACTACAGCCGCATTGGCATAACAACGTAAAGAGAGTCGCCTGACTCAGACTCTTCCAGCAGCGCGCTGCTATTGGAATCCGCCAAAGACAGTTTGACCTGCTCGCCACTGAGCACCCCCAAAACGTCGAGCAAATAGCTCACGTTAAACCCTATCTCCAGCGCATCGCCTGAATAGTCTACGGAAACAGTCTCTTCCGCCTCTTCCTGCTCGGGGTTGTTGGCAAGAATATCGAGGGTATCTTTGGTTAGCTTTAAGCGAACCCCGCGATACTTCTCGTTGGAAAGGATGGCTGTGCGTGTAAACGCCTGGCGCAACTCCTGGCGAGAGCCCAACAGAATTTTATTGGGTGAGCGGGGCAACACCCTTTGATAATCGGGGAACTTGCCGTCGACGAGCTTGGATGTGAATGTGAAGTTATCTGTCACGGCGCGAATGTGGTTGCTGCCGATGATAATCGCGATATCGGCATCATCATCCATCAACAGCCGCGCCAACTCCAGAACACCCTTGCGCGGCAGGATTACCTGTGCGGCGCCCTCGCCGCTGACCTTTACGCGTTCTGGCAACGTACACATAGCCAAGCGATGGCCATCGGTCGCGACCACGCGCAGCATCTGGTCGGCATCAATCTCCCACAGCATCCCATTGAGATAGTAGCGAACATCCTGCTGAGCCATCGCAAAACCGGTACGATCGATCAAACGCCGCAACTGCCCTTGTTTCAGTGTGAGCTGGTGGGTACCAATGCTGTCCTCAACATTGGGAAACTCCCGCGCCGGGAGCGTGGAAAGCGTAAAGCGGCTGCGACCAGACTTAACAGAGACTTTATTATCCTTCGCGACGATATCGATATCACTCCCTTCCGGCAGTGATTTACAGATATCCAACATTTTTCGCGCGGGGACTGTAACCTCTCCAGAGGTGCCTGCAGCCGACAACTGCACTCTGCCGACAAGCTCCACCTCAAGATCTGTACCAGTGAGGGACAACCGGTCTTCTTCCAGCTGGATCAGCACATTGGCGAGGATCGGCAAAGTTTGGCGACGCTCGACCACCCCCGCCACGAGATTCAAGGACTTTACCAGGCTATCCCGTGCAATACTGAACTTCATATTCGTGTTATCCCTTACCTAACGGATGATTCAATCAAGTCGTTCGCTAGCCGCTTCTGCCAAAAACAAATGTTTTGTTTCTAGGTCGTCAGCGTTCTCAGCAGGTTCTTGTAATCTTCTCTTATATCAGAGTTCGTTTCTCGAAGTTCCTTGATTTTACGGCATGCATGAAGAACTGTCGTGTGATCTCTGCCACCAAAGCTATCACCAATTTCTGGCAAGCTATGATTGGTCAATTCCTTGGATAGTGCCATAGCCATTTGGCGCGGCCTGGCAACTGACCGACTGCGCCTGCGAGACATCATATCCGCTATTTTAATCTTGTAATACTCCGCCGCTGTACGCTGAATATTATCCATGCTGACCTGACGATCCTGCAATGCCAGCAAGTCTTTGAGGCTTTCCTTGATAACTTCAATATCGATGGGACGACCAATGAATCTTGCACTGGCGATAACGCGCTTTAATGCTCCCTCCAATTCTCTCACATTGGAACGGATACGCTGCGCGATAAAAAAAGCAGCGTCAGGCGGCAAATCAACGCGCACCTCTGATGCCTTTTTCAACAGAATCGCGACGCGTGTTTCCAGCTCCGGGGGTTCCACAGCAACCGTCAGACCCCATCCAAAGCGAGATTTCAGGCGCTCTTCCAGGCCATCAATCTCCTTGGGATAACGATCGCAGGTTAAGATCATTTGTTGGCCGCCCTCAAGCAGCGCATTAAAGGTGTGAAAGAACTCTTCCTGCGTGCGATCTTTTTTGGCAAAAAACTGGATATCGTCGATCAACAACGCATCCACTGAACGATAATAGCGCTTGAAGTCCGTGATGGCATTAAGTTGTAGCGCCTTAACCATATCAGCCACAAAGCGCTCGGAATGCAAATATACAACCTTCGCTTCCGGATTACGCGCCTTCAGTGCGTTGCCCACTGCGTGCATCAAATGGGTTTTGCCGAGGCCAACACCGCCGTACAAAAAAAGCGGGTTGTACGAATTGCCGGGGTTTTCCGCGACCTGCTGCGCCGCTGCCAACGCCAATTGATTCGATTTACCTTCCACAAAGCTGTTGAAGGTATAGTTTGAGAACAAGTGCTGCTGGTGCTGCAGCGACCCCTCAACTTCGACACTACGGGTGGGACCGCGCAGTGTTGGTCGGGCCCTAACTGAAGCACTTGGAGCAGCAGCCACAACATAATCAGGTGCCGATGAAGGAGCGTCGAGGCCACCGGCGCTCGCTGCACGCAATGGTGCCGACTCAATTTGATCGGCAGCGAATACTCCCTGAGCCGTTGCACCGGTGCTGGCAGCTGCGCCAATTTTCAAGTCTATGTTTAATGATTCTTCAGGTCGAAACTCACGAAGGAGCTCACTAATCCTGTCGGAATACTTTTCCGCCACAAAATCCTTAATAAACCGGTTGGGCGCGAAAAGCGTTAATGAACTCTCATCTGTACTCGCCCTAAGTGGTCGTATCCACGTATTAAATTGCTGTGACGGCAATTCATCACGCAATCGACTGACACACTTCTGCCACACTGGTTCAGCCAATGAACACCCCTTAAAGCTGGGTTTGACCCCTGGGCTTTCCACGAAACTAATAAAAGACGACGGTTTTTATGGCCCGGCGAACAAGCCTGGCGTGTGGCAGGATGATACCGCTGATTCTGCAAGTTATCCACACCCAATTGCCAAAAATGGCAATTATTTTTCCCCATTTATTTCAATAGGTTAGCCAAATTATAGCTGTTTTTTGAACAACTCCACAATAGCTTCCGCTGTGTAGTTTTGCCTGTTGATAAGCTGTTTATATCTATGTGAAAACATGTGGGCTGATGCGCCAAAGTCGCGCCGCCACTGTATTTCTGCGAAGACCCCTGCGCGCACAAGTCCGCGCCTTTGTCCCTCTGTGTTCACTACTCACAACTCGTGCTGTCTAACATCAAGACCCGCGCTGTCGAACATAAAATAACTGCTTATACATTGAATTAAACGGCGCATTTACATAGAATACCCAACCGTTTTTCTGGGCGGGTTGTATCACTCAGCATTGTAAAGCAATTGATACTGCCTCTCCCATCTGTTTACTTGGAATCAAGCCATGAAAAGAACATTTCAGCCCAGCGTCCTTAAGCGCAAGCGCACGCACGGTTTCCGCTCACGAATGGCCACCAAGGGTGGGCGCAGTGTATTGAATCGTCGTCGTGCCAAAGGTCGCAAGCGCCTCTCTGCTTAGAATAGCAGATTGGGCTGCCAGGAAGCTGAACAAGGCTTCAGCAAAGCAAAGCGCTTACTCAATGCCAAAGCTTATAGCAGAGTATTTGACAGTCCCGACGCGCGAGCTTCAGACAAGCACTTATTGCTACTGGCAAAAATCAATGCGGGTCCCGTGCATCGCCTGGGTCTGGTGATAGCCAAAAAGAATGTACGGTTAGCTGTGCAGCGCAATCGAATCAAACGGGTAGCGCGGGAGGTGTTCCGACACCTGCCAATCAGTGAAACGCCTTTGGATGTGGTGCTTTTAGCCAGACGAGGCATAGGTGAGTTGGACAATGCCGCTCTATCCTCTATATTACTGCAGCAATGGCAAAAACTGATTCGCCACACCGCTAAACTCACACCAAACGTGACTCAGGACTCTTAATGCGTCGCTTGCTGATTTCATTTATTTCCTGCTACAAGCTTTGCCTCAGCCCGTTCCTGGGTAATCACTGTCGTTTTTATCCCAGCTGCTCCAGCTACGCACAGGAGGCTATAGCCACACATGGCGCCTTAAAGGGGTGTTATCTTGCGATACGTCGATTATCCCGCTGCCATCCCTGGCATGAAGGCGGAGAGGATCCCGTGCCACCCTGTTCGCATTCACACTAAGCCACAGATACCCAATTATGGATTTGCAACGCACACTGCTCTTCGGCGCCATCGGCGTACTCTCATTCATGTTGCTCTCCGAGTGGGTCGAGTTTAAAGGCGAGAAAGACGCTGCCAACGCAGTGCAAGAGACCTCGCGGCTAAATCCAGAACGGACGATCCCATCTCCGCCTGAGTTAGATACCACACCGGTCATGGCCGATACCAGTGCTAGTAACGATGATATTCCCGAAGTGCCAGATCTTACTGTCGCAACGCCCAGCTCAGCTGACGCTACGGTGGTGGGCATGGATAACATCATTCAGATATATACAGATGTTTTGCATCTAGCCGTCGATTTAAAAGGCGGAGACATTATCGAACTGTCGCTACCAAAGTACCTCGCAGAGATTGATAACCCCAAAAAACCTTTCATCTTGCTTGAGGATAACCAGGCTCTGATTTATGTCGCACAAAGCGGCCTGATTGGGACTAATGGTATCGATAGCAACGGACGCGCAACATTTAACGCCGCTGCGCCGCGGTTTGATCTTGCTGACGGGGAAGACTCTCTGGTTATAGATCTCCAGTGGGCGGGTGACGGTAGCATTAACGTCATCAAAAGGCTGACGTTTCGCCGTGGTGAATACCTTATAGATATCGACTACATCGTTGAGAACAACAGCGCCGAGCGCTGGCAGGCAAACCTCTTTGGGCAGATTAAACGACAGAGCGCTGCGCCGCCATCAGCAACCACTAACGCTCTGGCCATGGCCCCGTTTCTGGGCGTAGCGGTCACCCAGCCAGATGACCGATTTACTAAATTCAAATTCGACGACCTTGCTGAAGAACCTTTCAAGGCTCAACTTCCGGGAGGCTGGATCGCGGTAATTCAACATTATTTTCTGAGTGCCTGGATACCCAACCCCGATCAAACTTACACCTATAGCGCACGCAGGACGCAAAGCGGCTTCAACATAGCAGGCTTCACCAGCCCGCCACTGGTGCTTGACCCTGGTAAATCAGGAGAGATTGGCGCCGCGTTTTACGCGGGGCCCAAAGACCAGTATCGACTCGCAGAGATTTCGCCCTATCTGGACCTGAGTGTAGATTACGGTTTTCTCTGGTGGATTGCACAACCCCTGTTCTGGCTTCTGACTCAGATCCATTCTTTTGTGGGTAACTGGGGTGTCGCCATTATTCTGCTAACGGTCTTAATCAAGGCGGCCTTTTTCAAGTTATCGGCCGCCTCATACCGATCCATGGCCAATATGCGACGTGTGCAGCCCAAACTAGTCGCGTTGCGTGAACAATACGCCGATGACAAAGCGAAGCAATCGCAGGCGATGATGGACCTATACAAAAAAGAGAAGATTAATCCCATGGGAGGTTGTCTCCCTATTCTAGTGCAAATGCCCGTATTCATTGGTTTGTATTGGATGTTGATGGAGAGTGTTGAATTACGACAGGCTCCCTTCATATTGTGGATCAAGGATCTCTCGGTGATGGATCCGTACTTTGTGCTGCCACTAATAATGGGCGTCAGCATGTACTACATGCAAAAACTGAATCCGCCACCGCCTGACCCCATGCAGGCGAAAATAATGCAATGGCTACCGGTGATGTTCACATTCTTTTTCCTCTGGTTCCCAGCTGGCCTAGTGCTGTACTGGGTAGTCAACAACCTATTGTCCATGGCTCAACAATTTTACATTACCCGAAAGATCGAAAAGGCCGCAGCCAAAGCCTGAACGCTCAAAAGCACATCATGTAGTTGAAGGAGACCTGCCGGTGGATGAGGAAACAATTGTCGCGATTGCCACTCCTCCGGGCCAGGGGGGCATCGGCATTATCCGACTCTCCGGCGACCGCGCGTTCAGGATTGGCTGCGCGATTACGAGCTTCGCGCTTACCCCGCGCCACGCGCACTACTGCTCCTTTAAAAACCGCGCCGGAGCAACACTGGACACCGGTATCTGCTTATATTTTGCTGGTCCACACTCGTTCACAGGTGAGGACGTTGTAGAGATTCAAACACACGGCGGGCCAGTCATCCTCGACCTGGTGCTGCGCGAAGCTTGCGAGCTAGGCGCCCGGCAGGCACAACCCGGCGAATTTTCACAGCGCGCCTATCTCAATAATAAAATCGATCTTGCGCAGGCCGAGGCCATTGCCGACCTTATCAATAGCACCACTGAACAAGCAGCCCTCAACGCAAGCCGCTCGCTGCAGGGTGTCTTTTCACAAAAAATTGATCTGCTGGTAGCTATGATCACGCAGGTGCGTGTGTTTGTTGAGGCCGCTATCGATTTTCCCGAAGAAGAAATTGATTTCCTGAAAAACAGCCAGGTCGAAAAACAGCTGCACGCCATCGTTGAACAATTTGATCATATCGAAAGTGAAGCGCAACAAGGTAGCCTGATGCGAGAGGGTATGAAACTTGTAATCGCCGGAAAACCCAACGCGGGAAAATCCAGCCTTCTTAACGCTTTGTCCGGTCAGGATACGGCGATCGTTACTGCCATTGCAGGCACTACCCGCGACGTGCTGCGCGAACATATCCAGATCGACGGGATGCCTTTGCATATTGTGGATACTGCGGGCCTGCACAATAGCGAAGATGAAATAGAGCAGGAAGGTATCCGCCGAGCCTGGGCGGAGATTGAATCGGCAGACTGCGTATTGCTCGTTGTTGATGGCAACCTGGACAAGGCTGATGTCACAGGACTGGACGAGCTATGGCCAAAAAACATGACGAAAATCCTACGCGATATTCCCGTCATCCTAATCAAAAATAAGTGCGACCTCTCCAGAGAACGGACTCGTTTAGTGCCGCAAGATACGATGACGGTGGTGCATCTGTCCGCAAAAACAGGTGAAGGACTAGGCCTGCTAAAGCAACACCTCAAACAACGTATGGGCTACAAAGAGGGTGGTATCGGTACCTTCAGTGCGAGAAGACGTCATCTGCAATCACTGGAACAGGCGCGGTCTCATTTATTGAGCGGCCAGTATCAGCTGTGCCACTGTGGCGCTGGAGAACTACTTGCAGAAGACCTGAGGCTCGCCCAAAACAGCCTGGGAGAAATTACCGGTGCTGTGAGCAGCGATGAGCTATTGGGTTCTATTTTTTCCAGCTTCTGTATTGGCAAATAGCTGCGCGCGTAATAACCACACCCCCCTAAAAGAAACTTTGTTATTCTGCTAGACGGGCGCCAAAGCGGGTAGAGCTTTTCGGGACACGCTATAACGACGTATCCAGACACAGCAGCAGACCTTCCGTGTAGGTTCTCTTCCCGGACGGCCGCCCCACCATGGCCTTAGACGGTCCCTTCGATTTCCACTCGCATTGACACGTACGTGCTTCCACTCAGCATAAACAATGGGCTTCAGGATCTCTATAATTGTCGTTACCGTGCACATATTATTAACAGCCTGCCAAGATTGGCTCAACAGACTTGTACAGTTTGACTCTATTGATCTTTGTGCTGTGTAAAAAAACTGTGCGAAGCTTGTATAAACTGGGCGTGTAAATGGCATGCTTTTAGGTGCACTTTTCCATGTTGAAAACTATCCACACAGATTGCCATTTGGTGCACCGCTTAAGCACGGGTTCTAACCAGCTGATACAGCTGTTACACGTTTGTTTTTCATTGCGCTAAACCTATGATTCAATAAAGGAAAAAGAGCTTCTGCACAGGTAAATAGGGTCCTAATAATAGTAGTAATAACAGTCCTTATATCTAGCTATACATATATTTAACTAGTTAATAATATTAAGTAAGGGGTCGATATTATTGTGTCAATATTTCGAGCGAGTAAAGACCGAACACTCGAAATTAGAGATAGGGTTGTACATGGTCTTCAAAGAGGCGCAGAGAGCGCCAACCAATATCTAAGGGCACTCCCCCTACTAACGGGGCCAAATGCAGTGAGCCTGTCTCCTGGAGCGTCTGAACAGCTTGCTCAGGTGTAAGTATGCGGTACTTACCTTCATGCCTGAGTTCTTCAATATTGGAGGCAAAGGACTCCGCATATGCGCGTCGATTGGGGTGCTGCCATGCGCGATACGCTTTGGCGTCGTACAGCATGTAATCACCAACCTGCTGCCAGCATTGATCTGGATCGTTACTGATAAACGTCGTGGCCGGCTCGCGCGGATAAATTACAAAGCCATATGTGAATCCTTGCGCTTCACAGGCGTCATGGTAGGTCTTTTCCAGTTCCCGGTCGTCGATGGCAGGACAAAAAAATAGTCCAAGGCGAGCAGCACGGCGAGCTGCGGATTTGCTGTTCCCGCCGATGTTGAGCAGCATATGGACTGGCGAGAGTGGTGCGGGTGTTAATCGCGTCCGAATACCATTACTCTCAAATTCCTCACCCTTGAGTGCGCCCACCAGAACATCGAGTTTCTCGTCGAACACTGCACCACGGCTATCCCAGTCGACACCAAAACACAGGTACTCAGTTTTTCGATAACCCAAGCCACAGGTGGCGGAGAGTCGTCCGTTGGCAATCTGGTCCAACAATGCGATGTCTTCTGCGAGGCGCAAGGGGTCGTGCAGAGGTACTAGCAGAGCGCTTACGCTGATACGCACGCGGTTGGTGCGTGCAAGCATCATGCCGGCTAATTGCAATGGTGCAGACAGGAAGCCGTCGGTACTGTCGTGGTGTTCCGACAAGCCAATGACATTAACGGTATTGCAATCGGCCCACTCGGCCATGTCCAGCGCCGCTCGATAGCGCTCGGCGGAGGATTCCACGGTTTGCGGTGCGCATCGCATATCAAACCTGACCACGATATTGCGCATTGTCGAAGCAGTAGCGTGTGCTGACACAGAGCTACTTGTTTTCGGCATCCAGAATCTTTTTCGCCTGAATCCATGCGCCGATGGTGACACCCATATTGTGCGGGTTGTAGGCATCCTCTTCGTATTTAAAGAGACCGTTACCCGCGTAGTGCAGAATGGTAATGTTAGGCTCCTGATAGATTTTTCCATCACCCAGATCAGTCATACGGTTCATGACTTCACACATAATCCACCCTTTATCGACGTCAATTGAATACCAGGTTACAGGAAAGGCTGTCATCTCACTGGCGGGCCATTTATTCATCGTTGCGGTAATCCATGCCTGGATTCTTTCCCTGCCCCAGTAACGGCCGTAATGGTGTTCAAAATACGTGGCATCTTCGGTAAAGCAGTGTGCCCACGCTGTCCAGTCTTTCGTCTGTGCGCCTTTGAGAGCTGCTGCTTGATACTTATCAAACGCTTGTTCAAGTTCTTTGCGTTTCCAACGAGCCATGGTGTGTCTCCTTTAGCCATGATCGGATATTAGACAATATTTGCGCCTACTCCAACCCTATAGCAAGGGTGCAATCACCAGGCTAACGATTGCCATCACATTGATCAGGATATTCATGGCCGGACCTGATGTATCCTTAAACGGGTCCCCCACAGTATCACCGACTACCACGGCAGCGTGTGTGTCGGAGCCTTTGCCTCCGTGATTGCCTTTTTCGACAAATTTCTTGGCGTTATCCCAGGCGCCACCGGCGTTGGCCATCATGAGAGCCATCAGCACACACGTCAGCAGCGCGCCACCCAACATACCCCCCAGTGAAGCTGCACCCAGACCGAAACCGACAACAACAGGTGCAGATACGGCAATCACTCCGGGCAAGATCATTTTTCGCAATGCCGCGGTAGTCGCAATATCAATACACTTGGCTGTGTCCGGTTCTGCCGTGCCTTCAAGTAGGCCCGGAATCTCCCTGAACTGACGGCGTATCTCATTGATCATATCGAAAGCGGCTTCGCCCACTGCTGTCATAGTGATAGCGGCAATCAGGAACGGAATGGTGCCGCCGATAAACAAGCCGACCAGCACGCGTGGGTCTGTCAGTTCGAGCTGGAAACCCTGATTGTGCAGCTGTACGGTCTCCACAAACGCCGCGATGATAGCCAAAGCCGCCAAGGCCGCAGCGCCAATTGCAAAACCCTTACCGATCGCCGCAGTGGTATTGCCCACTTCGTCGAGTCCGTCGGTGATCTTGCGAGTTTCTTCGCCCATACCCGCCATTTCAGCAATGCCTCCAGCGTTATCCGCGACGGGTCCGTAGGCGTCAATGGCCATGGTGATACCCACGGTAGCTAGCATTCCCACCGCTGCTATACCGACACCGTAGAGACCTGAGAGGCCCGTGGAAATAAAGATGATTGCCGCCAAACATAGAACGGGTAAGACTACTGACTGCATGCCTACGGCCAGGCCTGTAATCAACACCGTTGCCGGGCCGGTTTCTCCGGACTTCGCGATTCTGCGAACGGGCGGACCTCCGGTGTAATGCTCTGTGATGAGTCCAATGGCGATACCCCCTATTGCCCCGCAAATAACCGACCACCAGATGTTTGACTCCAGTCCCATTGCCGCAATCAGGAACCAGGCGACAATGACAAATATAACAGTGGCCAACATTGTGCCGGCACGCAGGGCCGCCTCCGGTGCTGACTTGGATCGAGCACGCACGATACCGATACCGCAAATTGACGCCAACAATCCGATGGATGAGAGAGACAACGGCAGGAACATCATCGCTGCTCGAGTATCACCGGGCAACGCTGCTGCAATAGCAATGCAGGCAATCATCGCACCGCAGTAAGATTCAAAAATATCCGAACCCATACCGGCGATATCACCCACGTTATCTCCGACGTTGTCTGCGATTACACCCGGGTTACGCGGGTCATCTTCTGGAATACCAGCCTCTATCTTGCCTACTAGATCAGCGCCGACATCGGCGCTCTTGGTAAAAATCCCACCGCCGACACGAGAGAACAACGCAACGACGGATGCGCCCATGCCAAAACCATGAATAGCGTGCGCGGTTTCGGGATCTCCCCCAAAATACCAATAGATACCTCCCAGACCGATCAGTCCCAAAGAGGCGACGCAAAGCCCCATTACAGAACCGCCGTAAAATGCAATGGATAGCGCCATACCTTGGCCTTGGGTGTGTGCCGCCACCGCAGTGCGGACATTAGCTTTGGTCGCGGCGAACATGCCCAGGTAGCCAGCGGTTGCAGACGATACTGCACCTACCAGGAATGCGATTGCTGTATTTAGACCCAGCGGTGAAACGAAAATCAAGACCAACAGTACCAGCGCGAACAGACTCAGCATCTTGTACTCTCGGCTCATGAATACCATTGCGCCGAGATGAATCTGGTCACCAATGCGTTTCACGGCGCCGTCGCCATGGTTGTGGCGCTTCATAATGTAGTAGATGATAAATGCGACAGCGAGGCCGGTAAGGCCGAGGATTGGCGGTAGAACAAAGTATTCGGTCATAGTATTACTCCGAGTTTTTATTGTTTTAGTGCTACCTTTTGCACGCTACCTAAGCAGTGGGGACAGTGATAAGTGTAGGCTGCACAGGCAGTTTCCGCCAATTAGAGAGGCAACAACCATGAAACGCAGTGATGGCAGGTTCACAGGCGCTGGAGATCACTCTATCTACTTCCAGTGCTGGGAGCCGGAAGCAGCTTCCAGAGCCCTAATACTGATCGCCCATGGGGCAGGAGAACACAGTGCCCGCTATAGGCTGCTGGCGCAGTATTTCACCGGACACAACTATGCGGTGGCTGCGCTTGATCTCGTCGGGCATGGTAATTCAGAGGGCCAACCCGGTTTTGTAAACTCTTTTGACGATTATTTGCAGGACTTCGGACAGTTTCACCGGCAGTTGGTAGCGCGCTTTCCGGGATTACCTGTGCTGTTTCTTGGGCACAGCATGGGAGGCCTCATTGGTAGTATTTATCTGCTGCAACAGCAGGGTGAATTTGTCGGGGCCATCATGTCCGGCCCTGCTATCAAAAACGATCTGGAGCCCGGCGTAATCCAGATGTCGTTGCTGCGCCTGTTAGCCGCAATTACGCCGCGCGTGGGCATACACAAGCTCAATGAAAACGGCGTGAGCCGCGATCCCGATGTGGTAAAAGACTACGTCCTGGATCCCTTGGTATTCCATGGAAAAATGTCAGCGCGGTTGCTGCGCGAGTTGTTTAGGGGTATGCATGCGATACAAACCGCGGCAGCCGGCCTCACGTTGCCCTTGCTAATTATGCACGGTGAAGCAGATGTTATGACCTCCCCTGATGGATCGCGTTTTCTGCATCAGCATGCGGGCTCCCGCGACAAAACCTTAAAAATATATCCGGGCCTGTACCACGAAATTTTTAATGAACCCGAACGGGCAGACGTCCTGAGAGACGTGCTTGCTTGGTGCGAGTCCAGGCTGCCCCCCAGTGTGCGTATTTAACGCTGGGCTCAATTGGGCCGGATATCGCTTGGTCCAGGCGCGTTTTCGGCGGGTACACGTTGGACCCTATGACCAACATGATGTAGTGAACAAATTTTGAACAAACGACCCGTCCCACGTATAGTGTGGCCCCCGTATCAAGGTGTGCATCCTGCACATGAGGCCACTAGTGGAATATCCGCAACATTTTGAAGTCATCGTGATCGGCGGCGGCCATGCCGGCACCGAGGCATGTCTTGCTGCGGCGCGTATGGGGTGCCGAACACTCCTGCTCACGCACAGCATCGATACGCTGGGGCAGATGTCCTGCAATCCGGCAATCGGCGGTATCGGCAAAAGCCATTTGGTGAAAGAGGTAGATGCCCTCGGCGGCGCTATGGCGCGCGCAACCGACCTTGCCGGCATACAGTTTCGCGTGCTCAACCGCCGCAAAGGTCCAGCCGTCCGTGCAACGCGCGCGCAGGCCGACCGCGTACTCTACCGCAATGCGATTCGGCAGATGTTGGAATCTCAGCCTAATCTGTGGATCTTTCAGCAGTCTGTGGATGACCTGCTAATTGAGAATGGCTCAGTTGCAGGTGCAATTACCCAAATTGGCCTGGTATTTCGTGCGCCGTGTGTAGTGCTCACCAGCGGCACTTTCCTGGGTGGTAAAATTCATATTGGTCTCGAAAACAGCGCGGGTGGCCGCGCTGGTGATCCGCCCTCGCTGGCTCTGGCGCAGCGCTTGCGCGAACTCCCGTTTCGTGTGGAACGTCTTAAAACGGGCACTCCGCCGCGCATCGATGCTCGCAGTGTTGATTTTAGCGACCTTGAGGAACAGTGGGGCGACACCCCTGAACCTGTTATGTCGTATCTGGGCAGCAAGGATGAGCACCCGGAGCAACGCTGCTGCTGGATAACGCACACCAATGAACGCACGCACGATATAATTCGCGGGGGACTGGATCGTTCACCCATGTACTCTGGTGTAATAGAGGGGGTTGGGCCACGCTACTGCCCGAGTATTGAAGACAAGATACACCGCTTTGCGGACAAGAACTCCCATCAGATTTTTATCGAACCGGAAGGCCTGACGACTCGCGAGCTCTACCCCAATGGTATTTCCACTAGCCTGCCATTTGATGTGCAGATCGAGCTGGTGCGCTCTATCAAGGGTTTTAAAAACGCGCATATCACGCGGCCCGGTTACGCTATCGAATACGATTTCTTTGATCCGCGCGATCTCAGCGCCTCGTTGGAAACCAAGGCAGTACCGGGATTGTATTTTGCAGGGCAGATAAACGGCACCACCGGTTACGAGGAGGCAGCGGCCCAAGGATTGTTGGCGGGCCTTAATGCGGGTCTGGCAGCACGCGGCGAAGCGCCCTGGTGCCCGCGCCGCGATGAGGCCTACATCGGAGTGCTGGTTGACGATCTAATCACGATGGGCACGCTGGAGCCCTATCGTATGTTTACTTCCAGAGCGGAATATCGTCTGCTGTTGCGCGAAGACAACGCGGATCTGCGCCTAACCGAACAAGGCAGAGCAATGGGCCTGGTAGACGATGCGCGCTGGGCACGGTTTGAGCAAAAGCGCGAGGCCATCGCCTACGAGACAGCGCGCCTGGCGACAAGCTGGATTCATCCCAATACACCACAGGCGGATGCACTGGCAGACAAGTTGAAAAATCCGATGGCACACGAGTACTCTCTTGCCGATCTGCTAAAACGCCCGGAGCTGGGGTACCATGACTTAGCCGGTTTGGTGGGGGAGCCGACGACTGACCTGCAGGCGGCAGAGCAAGTGGAAATACAGGCTAAGTATGCCGGCTATATAGACCGGCAGAAAGACGATATCGCGCGCTTGCACAGGCATGAAAATACCGCGCTGCCAGCCCATCTGGACTACAACGCGGTCGATGGACTGTCCAACGAGGTAAAACAGAAGCTGAGCGCTGCCCGTCCCGATACGCTGGCGCGCGCAGGGCGTATACCGGGTGTGACGGCCGCCGCTGTCGCGCTGCTGCTGATCTACCTCAAAAAGCGCGGCGCACTGGGTGGCGACGAGCAGCAAGAACCCAATAATCAACGCAAGTTAGCCTGAGTTGGAGTCAGACCCCAGCACGCAGTTGCAGCGCGGATGCGACGCGCTCGGGCTTTCCATTGACCGCAGTCAACACCAGCGTTTGCTGGACTTTCTGGCTCTGTTAGTGAAGTGGAATAAGGCCTACAACCTGACGTCGATCCGCAACGAGTCGCAAATGGTGACACGCCATTTGCTCGACAGCCTGGCGATAGCGCCTTATGTCGTAGGTCACACACTTCTCGATGTCGGTGCCGGCGCAGGCCTGCCGGGTGTGCCTATGGCAATACTGTTCCACGACAGGGAGGTTCACGTATTGGATAGCAATGGGAAAAAGGCGCGCTTTCTTTTTCAGGTGAAAACGGCCCTTGGCTTGGATAATATGGTGGTTCACCAGGCTCGAGTGGAGTCCTTTTACGTTGCGGACGCCTTTGACACCGTGTTGTCCCGAGCTTTTGCATCCTTGCAGGATATGGTGCATGGTTGCCGCCACCTGCTGGCTTCGGATGGGTACTTTTTGGCCATGAAGGGTGCGTATCCTGCCGATGAGTTGTCTGCGCTGAGTCTCGAGTATCCCCAGACTACTGTTTACCCGTTAGCAGTGCCGGGACTTAATGAGCAGCGTCATCTGGTGGTGATTGGGAATCAACAGGGCCTTAGCCAACCGTAACAATATTGCCAGGGGCACTACTTTGACCAGAGTTATCGCGATCGCAAATCAAAAAGGCGGTGTTGGCAAGACCACGACCTGCGTTAACCTTGCGGCATCGCTGGCAGCAATGAAGCAGCGCGTGTTATTGGTCGATCTCGATCCTCAGGGCAATGCAACAATGTCTAGCGGCGTCGATAAGTACGCCATCGCACGCAGTGTCTATGATGTGCTGGTGCACCGGGCCCCCGTTCATTTGATTACTCGTCCTGCGGGCGACAGTGGTTATGACGTATTGCCGGCCAATGGCGATCTGACGGCAGCGGAGGTAGAGCTTCTGTCTGTTGAACAGCGCGAGCAACGCCTGCGCACAGCCCTTGCTGAAGTTTCCGGGCAGTACGATTATATCCTGATCGACTGCCCTCCTTCACTGAACATGCTGACCATCAACGCTTTGGTAGCGGCCGACGGCGTGATCATCGCCATGCAATGCGAGTACTTTGCGCTGGAGGGCCTGGCGGCGCTGGTGCGCACCATTGAGGGGGTCGCTGAGACGCTCAATACCGCACTGCAGATTGAGGGCATCCTGCGCACGATGTATGACCCACGCAACAGTCTCACCACCGATGTATCGGCGCAGCTGCGATCGCACTTTGGCGACAAGGTTTACCGCACCGTAGTGCCTAGAAACATCCGTCTTGCCGAGGCCCCAAGCCATGGGGTGCCCGCCATGTATTACGATAAAAATTCCCGCGGCTCCAAGGCTTATCTGGCGTTGGCTGGAGAAATTATACGGCGTTGGGAGCAACAGACCGCGCAGCAGTGGCCTGACCATGCCTATCGACCTGAGCAGTGACCTGAGCAGTGACCTGAAAAGTGATTTAAACAGTGACGAGTAATAACGGAGAGCGTTAATGTCGGCCAGAAAAAAGGGTTTGGGGCGAGGCCTTGACGCCTTGCTGGGAGCAAGCAAGGCAGCACAAGCCGCCAACCACGACACGTCCACAACTCATCTGCAGGCCGGGTCGGCCGCGGAGGAGTCCCTGCTGAGGGAGCTGCCAGTAGATCTCATCCAGCGCGGCAAATACCAGCCGCGCCGGGACATAGAGCCTGAATCGCTACGAGAACTGGCCGATAGCATCATCGCACAGGGCGTTATGCAACCCATTGTGGTGCGACCAATCGCGGACAAAAAATTTGAGATCATTGCCGGCGAACGCCGCTGGCGGGCAACTCAGCTCGCAGGACTGGACGTTATTCCCGCGCTTGTGCGCGACGTTTCTGATCAGGCTGCAATCGCCATGGCCCTTATCGAAAATATTCAGCGAGAGGACCTCAACCCTATCGAAGAAGCCGCATCACTGCAGCGCTTGCAGCGCGAGTTCGAACTCACGCAGCAGGAAGTAGCGACCGCCGTGGGCAAGTCACGCTCAACCGTAGCGAATCTGCTCAGGCTGATGACGTTGCAGGAAGATGTGCGTCGGCTAGTGGAGCACGGCGACCTGGAAATGGGGCACGCCCGCGCATTGCTGGGCCTGGACGGCGCAAACCAATCACAGGCCGCCCGCACAGTGGTGGGCAAGGGTTTGACCGTGCGCCAGACGGAAGCCCTGGTGCGTAATTTTCTGGAGCATAAGAACCATGATGCCCCGGCAAAACAGCTCGACCCCAACATTCGGCATTTACAGGACGACTTATCGCGTCGGCTCGGCGCCCCGGTGGTCATTCAGCATAGCGCCAAAGGCCGCGGCAAGCTGGTGCTTTCCTATAACACGCTTGATGAACTCGACGGAATACTGCGTCATATAAAGTAGTTTACATTGCATGCGAAGGCGCCTTGCGCAAAAACACACTATCTAGTGGTTGCTAACTTATTCGCTACAACATGGTGTAGCGCATCTTTAGCGGGGAGAAACCCCTCTACTTATTGCTGCGAAAGTGTGGCGAACAGCGCCAATATTTATCTACTTAGCACCCAACATCAGGTTGAACCCGCTGTGTAATCCCCCTATACTGCTCGCCCGAATCGGGTAAGAATATCTGCATCCGATTCACAAGTAGGGCAGGGCGGGTCGCTCATGAAAGGTGCTGAAATAGCGCATCCGCCGGTGCACCGTATAACCCTGGCTCAACTGGCACTGCTTGCCCCGTTTTGCCTTGCGTTATTGGCATACGACAGGGTTGTTGCTTGCTCGGTACTCAGCGGTGGTTTGATCGCCATCGTGCCACAAGCCTATTTTGCGGTTCTCGCTTTCAGGTGGCGGGGCGCACGATTTGCGAGCAGTATTGCCCGCTCCAGTTACGCGGGCCAAGTGGGAAAGTTTGTATTAAGTATTGCGGGATTTGGCTTGGTGTTCGCGTTATTGCGACCAATAGACGCCCCGGCAGTGTTCGGCGGTTACCTGATTATGCTGGTGACTCAAATTACAGGAAGCTGGTTGTTGCTGACACGGCCCCGGCGGAAACAGAATAGATAGACGCGAGTGTTTTGATAGATGGCAGGTTCAACCCAAACTGTTGCTGAGTACATTACTCACCACCTGACCAATCTTACCTTTGGCAAGTTGCCGAATGGCTTTGAGAGGGCAGACGGCTCATTCGTTGGCGCAGACGGCGCGTGGGTTTTCGCGAACGGCGGTGACGAGATCTCAGCCATGGGTTTCTACGCTATCCACGTGGACTCCATGATGTGGTCTATTGCGCTTGGCATTATCTTTTGCTGGGTATTTCGCGGTGTTGCCAAAAAAGCCGAAACCGGCGTACCCAGTGGCCTGGTAAACGCGTGTGAAATGACCGTCGAATTTGTTGATAATACCGTGCGTGATACCTTTCACGGCCACAATAAGCTGATAGCGCCTTTGGGTTTGACGGTGTTTGTCTGGGTGTTGCTGATGAACCTGATGGATCTTGTACCGGTAGATCTGATTCCCTCGTTGTTTATGCTGCTAGGTGTTGAGTACCAAAAAATCGTACCTACCACTGATCCAAACATCACACTTGGAATGGCACTGGGCGTTTTCATCCTGATGCTTTACTACTCGATCAAAGTGAAGGGCTTCGGTTTCGTCAAGGAATTGACCATGACCCCCTTTAACCACTGGTTATTCATCCCCGTTAACCTATTTATGGAAATAGTAGGCCTGTTGGCCAAACCCGTGTCCCTCGGTCTGCGACTGTTCGGAAACCTCTACGCGGGTGAGATGATTTTTATCCTTATAGCTGCTTTATACGGTGCCGGTGTGATGTGGATGCTACCTGCGGGATTGCTGCAAGTGGGTTGGGCGATATTTCACATTCTGATTATCCCGTTGCAAGCCTTTATCTTCATGGTTTTGACGATTGTATATCTCAGTATGGCCCATGAGGATCACTGATTTATCTTAACTTTTAAACTTCGCTTACTAAACGCTAGGAGAAAAACATGCCTGAATTAATCTTCATTGCCGCCGCCCTTATGCTGGGTTTGGGTGGTCTCGGTGCCGCAATCGGTATTGGTCTGTTGGGCGGCAAGCTCATTGAGGGCTCTGCACGCCAGCCTGAGTTAGCACCCAAACTGCAGGTCACCTTCTTTCTGGGCGCTGGCCTGGTCGATGCGATCCCCATTATTGGTGTTGGTATCGCGATGTACCTGATTTTCGTTGTCGCCGGTTGATTCAACCACCGACAGGAATGGGGTCGCTGTGAACGCGACTTTTTATAATCTGTGAGGAGCAAGGCGTGAATATTAACCTTACGCTTATCGGGCAGATGATTGCCTTCGTCTGCTTTGTCATGTTTTGCATGAAATATGTGTGGCCGCCTATTATAGCTGCCATGCTGGAGCGCGAAAATAAGATTGCCGCTGGTCTGGCTGCAGCTGATCGTGCCAGCCATGATCTTGAGTTGGCTCAGGAAAAAGCCGTAGAGCGTCTTAAGGATGCCAAGCATGAGGCCGCTGGCATCATTGATGCCGCCAATAAGCGCAGTGCTCAACTCGTCGATGAGGCGAAACAGGCTGCTCTTGTCGAGGCAGAACGCGTGAAGATTGCAGCACACGCTGAAATTGAGCAGGAGTCAAACCGAGCCAAGGAGCATTTGCGCAGCCAGGTAGCCATCCTGGCACTGGCGGGTGCCGAAAAAATCCTTGGTGCAGTGATAGATCCCAAAGCGCATGCCGAGCTGGTTGATAAGCTGGCTGCAGAGCTCTAGGGCGAGGACACTATGGCGGAATTAAGCACACTAGCACGACCCTACGCCAAGGCTGCGTTCGAGCATGCGCGCGAACACAAGCAGTTGTCACAGTGGCAAGAGCAACTGTCTGTGGCCGCAGCGGTGGCGACGGACAAATCCTTGAAAGCGGTCCTGAATGATCCCGCTTTGACGGCGGAACAGCAAGCACAAACCTTGTGTGACGTATGTGGTGATGCGCTCAGCGTGCAGGCACACAACTTCATTGGTGTGCTCGCTGAAAACAAGCGCCTGGGGTTGCTGCCGGAAATTTACTCACTTTTCGAGCAGTACAAAGCCAATCAGGAAAAGACCGTTGATGTAGAAGTTGTGTCAGCCTTCGATTTAGCCGATGAAGCGCGCGACAAGTTGTCTGCGGTGCTTGGTAAGAAGCTCGAACGCGAGGTAAAGGTACGCACTTTCACCGACAGTAATCTGCTGGGTGGTGTTTTAATCCGAGCCGGTGATCTGGTGATCGACGGCTCCATACGCGGCAGGCTGGACAAGCTGGCCGCTGCAATGAACTCCTAGAATTAAGACATAGGATTGAGGAACACAGCATGCAGCAACTGAATCCATCTGAGATTAGCGAAATCATCAAGCGACGTATCGATCAGCTCGACGTCAGCTCGGAAGCGCGCAATGTCGGTACCGTCGTATCGGTGACAGACGGCATCATTCGCATCCACGGTCTGGCCGACGTGATGTACGGCGAGATGATCGAATTTGACGGCGGCATATTTGGTATGGCGCTCAACCTGGAGCGAGACTCGGTTGGTGCCATTATTTTGGGCGACTATAAAGGTCTGGCTGAAGGCCAGTCTTGTCGCTGCACGGGCCGTATTCTTGAGGTGCCGGTAGGGCCAGAGCTGCAGGGCCGTGTTGTTGACGCATTGGGAAACCCCATTGACGGCAAGGGTCCGATTAACGCAGCTCAGACAGACGCACTGGAAAAGGTAGCTCCAGGTGTTATTGCTCGTCAATCGGTTGACCAGCCCGTGCAGATCGGCTTAAAGGCAATCGATGCTATGGTGCCGATCGGTCGTGGACAGCGGGAATTGATCATCGGTGACCGCCAGATTGGCAAGACCGCAATCGCAGTGGATGCCATCATCAACCAGAAGGATTCAGGCATTAAATGCGTTTACGTCGCGATCGGCCAAAAGGCCTCATCGGTTGCTGCCGTGGTCCGCAAGCTGGAAGAACACGGCGCAATGCAACACACGATTGTTGTTGCAGCGACGGCATCTGATCCGGCTGCTATGCAGTATCTTGCTCCTTTTGCGGGCTGTACTATGGGCGAGTATTACCGCGATCGCGGTGAAGATGCCTTGATTATTTACGATGACCTGACCAAACAAGCCTGGGCATATCGCCAGATATCTCTGTTGCTGCGTCGTCCGCCGGGTCGTGAAGCTTATCCCGGAGACGTGTTTTACTTGCATTCTCGTCTGTTGGAGCGTGCGGCACGCGTGAACGCAAGCTACGTCGAAAACTTCACCAAAGGCGCAGTAAAAGGCAAAACGGGCTCACTGACGGCCTTGCCTGTGATTGAAACTCAGGCGGGTGACGTTTCCGCTTTCGTACCGACCAACGTGATCTCTATTACCGACGGACAGATCTTCCTCGAAGCGGACATGTTTAATGCTGGTGTCCGACCTGCGATGAACGCGGGTATTTCCGTATCGCGCGTGGGTGGTGCTGCCCAGACCAAGATCATGAAGAAGCTGTCTGGCGGTATTCGAACTGCACTGGCACAGTACCGCGAACTGGCAGCGTTCTCGCAGTTTGCCTCGGATCTGGATGAAGCCACCCGTGCACAGCTTGATCATGGTGAGCGCGTTACTGAGCTAATGAAGCAGAAGCAGTACTCACCGCAGAGCACAGCGGATATGGGCGTAATGTTGTATGCCGCTAATGAGGGGTTTCTCAAGGATATCGAAGTGAATAAGATCGGCGCGTTCGAACATGCGCTGCTTGCTTACATGCGTTCTGAGCACGGCGAGTTGATGAGCCGCATCGTGCAGAGCGGAGACTACAACGACGAGATAGACGCCACATTCAAGGCGGCCATCGAGACGTTTAAAGCCACGCAGACCTGGTAGGCCGAGGACCAGTAAAATGGCAGCCGGAAAAGAAATACGTACCAAGATCTCGAGCATCAGTAGCACGCAGAAGATCACCAGCGCCATGGAAATGGTGGCAGCAAGCAAAATGCGCAAGGCGCAGGATCGTATGCGTCTGGGCAAGCCCTATGCACGCAGGATGCGCGCGGTGGTAGGCCATATCGCCAATGCAGCGCCGGAATACCGGCACATGTATATGGAGCAGCGGGAGGTCAAACGCGTTGGTTTTTTGGTGGTGTCCACGGATCGGGGTCTGTGCGGTGGTTTGAACATCAACCTGTTCAAGCGCACTGTGAAATCGATGAAAGAGTGGGCCGATCAGGGCATTGAAATCGAACTGTCTCTTATCGGCGCTAAGGCAGCGGCGTTCTTTAACAGTTACGGCGGTAACGTGACGGCGGCCATTCGCGACATAGGTGAAAAGCCCTCCCTGGCAGATTTGATCGGCGGCGTAAAAGCCATGCTGGACGCTTATGAACAAGGGCGTATTGATCGTTTGTTTCTGGTCAGCAACGAGTTCGTTAATACCATGACGCAAATTCCGGTGGTGGAGCAGTTGCTACCACTGGAGCGTGAAGAAAGTCCTGAGATGAAGCATCACTGGGATTACATTTACGAGCCCGATGCGAAAGAGCTTCTGGAGGGGCTTTTGACACGCTACATCGAGTCGCAGGTTTATCAAGCTGTTGTAGAGAACGGCGCCTGTGAGCAGGCATCGCGTATGCTGGCAATGAAAAATGCCACCGAAAACGCCGGTGAGCTGATCGATGATCTGCAGTTGATTTACAACAAGGCTCGACAGTCGGCAATCACGCAGGAGCTGTCGGAAATTGTGAGTGGTGCTGCGGCAATAGGGTAATACCCGCGCCAAGCCAGTTATGACAAAAGACAAGGCATCCGGCAATCGTGAACAGCGCGACGCCCCCAGCCAAACAGAATTGAACTTTGAGATAGAGGATCCGGACATGAGCAGCGGTCGAATCGTACAAATTATCGGCGCGGTCATCGATGTGGAATTTCCGCGCGATGTGGTGCCCAAGGTTTACGATGCATTAAAGGTCACTGAAAAAGACCTGACGCTGGAAGTACAGCAACAGTTGGGTGATGGCGTGGTGCGTACTATCGCTATGGGTGCTTCCGAAGGTATTAGCCGCGGTTTGGCGGTGGAGAACACCGGCTCGCCTATCATGGTGCCGGTCGGCATAGAAACACTCGGCCGCATCATGGATGTACTGGGAAACCCCATCGACGAATGCGGTCCTATCGGGGAGAAAGAGCGCGCCTCTATTCACCGTAAGGCGCCGGCTTATGAGGAGTTGTCGGCCTCCGACGAACTGCTGGAAACCGGCATTAAGGTGATTGACCTCGTTTGTCCGTTTGCCAAAGGCGGTAAGGTCGGCTTGTTCGGCGGTGCTGGCGTGGGCAAGACAGTCAACATGATGGAGTTGATCAACAACATCGCGACCGAGCACTCCGGTTTGTCTGTTTTTGCCGGCGTGGGTGAGCGGACTCGTGAAGGGAACGACTTCTACTTCGAAATGCAGGAATCCAAGGTCGTTGACGTTGAGAACTTCAGCAATTCTAAAGTGGCCATGGTTTACGGTCAGATGAATGAACCGCCCGGTAACCGCTTGCGCGTTGCGCTTACTGGCTTGACCATGGCGGAAAAATTCCGCGACGAAGGTCGAGACGTACTGCTGTTCATCGACAATATCTATCGTTACACGCTGGCGGGAACCGAGGTTTCTGCGCTGCTGGGCCGTATGCCCTCAGCGGTGGGGTATCAGCCCACGCTCGCCGAAGAAATGGGCGTGTTGCAGGAGCGCATCACCTCGACAAAGGTCGGATCAATCACCTCAATTCAAGCGGTGTATGTGCCGGCTGACGATTTGACCGACCCGTCTCCGGCAACAACCTTTGCTCACCTCGATTCCACTGTGGTGCTGAGCCGGGATATCGCCGCGAAGGGTATTTACCCTGCGGTTGATCCGTTGGATTCTACTTCACGCCAGCTGGACCCGCTGTTAATTGGTGCTGAGCATTACGATACGGCACGCGGGGTGCAGACTGTACTGCAGCGTTACAAAGAGCTGAAGGACATCATCGCCATTCTGGGTATGGATGAACTTTCCGAGGAAGATAAGCAGACTGTCGCGCGGGCGCGCAAAATCGAGCGCTTCCTGTCGCAGCCCTTCCACGTTGCGGAAGTCTTTACCGGCTCCCCGGGTAAATACGTGTCGCTGAAGGAAACTATCGCAGGCTTTCAGGGTATTCTTGCAGGCCAATACGACCACCTCCCTGAGCAGGCTTTCTACATGGTTGGCAGTATTGAAGAAGCGGTCGAGAAAGCCAAAAAACTGTAGGTCGCAGAAAGATATTTGGGAGGCTAGAATATGGCAATGACCATTCATTGCGACATCGTCAGTGCAGAGGAGGAAATTTTCTCTGGACTGGTGGAACTGTTGGTAGCAACGGGTGAACTCGGAGAGCTGGGCGTAAGCTATGGTCATGCACCCTTGCTGACTGCACTGGTGCCCGGTCCTGTGCGCATTGTCGCTCAAGGTGGCGGCGAGCAGGTGTTTTATGTCTCCGGTGGATTTCTTGAGATTCAGCCGGGCGTTGTGTCTATTCTTGCGGATACCGCTATTCGTGCGGATGATGTTGATGAGGCCGCCGCTGAAGAGGCGCGTAAGGCAGCAGAGATCGAATTGGCCAATCAAACGGGCGATTTCGATTACGGGCGCGCGTCCTCGCAGTTGGCGGAGGCAGCAGCCCAGTTGGCGACACTGCGTAAAATGCGAAATCGGGCGGGTCGTGGTTAGTACCCTGCGCCAAGTAGGTCGTTGCAATAAGCCCCGGTCATGCCGGGGTTTTTTTTGCCAGTTGATAAATGCTTCACACTGCAGCTGTTGGCGATGGATACCGCGCAGGCCATAATGATGCACACTACACACGGTAAATCTGTCTTCAATCGCATGACAAACGAGTAGGAAGGAAACCCGTTGCTATGAACCTGGAAATCGTGATCCTCGCCGCAGGCCAGGGAACACGTATGAAATCCCGTCTGCCCAAGGTCTTGCACGCCGTGGGCGGAAAGCCGCTCCTGGAGCATGTGATACGGACCGCGCAAAACCTCGGTCCGCGCGCTCTGCATGTTGTGGTTGGTCATGGCAGCCAACAAGTACAGGATGCACTGCCGCATTACGACATCAATTGGGTGGTACAAGAGCAGCAGCTGGGGACCGGTCATGCTGTGATGCAGGCCTTACCCGCTATCGCCAAAGACAGCGTGGTGCTGGTGCTTTACGGCGATGTGCCTTTAACGCGGCTGAGCACGCTGCAACATCTGGTGGAAAAAGCGCAGGAAGGCCCGGCGTTGTTGACCGCCACACTGCAAAATCCCCAGGGTTACGGCAGGATTCTCAGAGACCAGCACGGCGCCTTGGTCGGCGTGGTTGAGGACAAAGACGCCAGCGCTAGTCAGCGGCTATTACAGGAAATAAATACAGGACTATTGGCTGCTCCTGCGCAGGATTTTAAGACGTACTTGCCGCGTGTGGACAATAACAACCAACAGAGTGAGTACTACCTTCCGGATATCATTCGCCTGGCGGTTTCCCAGGGAAACACGGTGGCGTCCTGTACGGCGGAATGCGAACTGGAGATTCTCGGCGTCAACGACCGTGTCCAGCTCAATCAGGTGGAGCGCGAATATCAGCGGCGGCAGGCTGAGGAGTTGATGCGCCAGGGCGTGAGTATTGCCGATGCGGCACGCCTGGATATCCGTGGCAACCTGGTCTGTGGCCAGGAAGTATTCATTGATATTAATGTCGTTTTTGAAGGTGAAGTTAAGCTGGGTAATGACGTCTCGATTGGCGCCAATTGCATATTGTCCGATGTCACCGTGGCCGATGGCTCTATCATTCATCCCATGAGTCATTTGCAGGAAGCCATCATTGGTAAAGACTGCAATGTGGGTCCTTATGCAAGGCTGCGTCCTGGGACCGTATTGGCAGATGGCGCTCGTATCGGTAATTTTGTCGAAACCAAGAAGGCTAACATTGGGCCCGGCAGTAAAGTGAATCACCTGAGCTATATCGGTGATTGTGATATGGGCGCAGAAGTGAATATTGGCGCGGGTACCATCACCTGTAATTACGATGGCATCAATAAGCACAAAACTGAAATTGGTAACGGTGTTTTTGTTGGATCAAATAGCACGCTGGTCGCTCCTTTGCGTATAGAGCATGGGGGGTTTGTCGCCGCCGGTTCGACGGTTACCAGTACCGTAGGTGAAAGTGAGCTGGCCGTTAGCCGCGCGCGCCAGCGTAATATCAAAGGCTGGAAACGCCCCGACAAACGCCCCGATAAACGCGGCAGCAAGGACTGACTTATGTGTGGCATTGTGGCCGGCGCCGCGCGGCGTGAAGTGTCTGAAATTCTGCTGGAGGGTCTCCGGCGTCTGGAATACCGAGGTTACGATTCAGCGGGTATGGCGTTGATCGATGACCACCAGCACCTGCAGCTTCACAAGCGCAATGGCAAAGTCAAGGAACTGGAGGCCGCGCAACAAGAGCATCCGTTCTATGGTAGTACCGGTATCGCGCATACCCGCTGGGCGACACACGGTAAGCCCTGTCAGGAAAATGCCCACCCACATACATCCGGGCAGCGCGTTGCGCTGGTGCACAACGGCATTATTGAGAATCACGCGACTCTGCGAAAAGAGCTGATCGACGCCGGTTATGAGATGTCCTCTGCCACGGACACAGAGGTCATCGTGCATCTCCTGCATGGGGCTCTGGAGTCTGGAGCGACTTTACTCCAAGCGATGCAAAAAACCGTGGCGCGATTGGAAGGTGCCTATGCGCTGGCAGTCATCGACACCTCCAGTCCGGATTTAGTCGTTGGCGCCCGCAAGGGCAGTCCGCTGGTGGTTGGCGTGGGCATTGGGGAGAATTTCCTGGCCTCTGACCAGATGGCCCTGCGTCAGGTGACCGATCGATTTATCTATCTCGAAGAGGGCGACCTGGTAGAGATTACACCGGCCAGTGTGCGAGTGTTTACTTTGGCAGGTGAGGCCATAGAGCGACCCACTACGCGCATCAAAGAAGCCTTCGAAACCGCAGAGTTAGGTGATTTTGATCATTATATGATCAAGGAGATTTTTGAGCAGCCGGTAGCACTTGAGGCAACGTTTGCCGGAGCCAGCAACGTCAACCAGATAGAAGCATGCTTTGGCAACGGCGCCACAGCCATGTTCGATCGCGTGAAGAATGTTCAGATAGTGGCCTGCGGCACCAGTTATCACGCCGGTATGGTAGCGCGCTATTGGCTGGAGGAAATTGCCGGTATCAGTTGTGAAGTGGAAGTTGCCTCAGAATTTCGCTATCGCAAGCGGGTGCAACACGAAGGGACACTGCTGGTAGCGATTTCGCAGTCCGGAGAAACGGCCGATACGCTGGCCGCACTTCGCAATGCTGCTGAGGGCGAATTTATTGGCAGTCTGGTAGTCTCCAATGTCGACAACAGCTCCCTGGTGCGCGAATGTGATCTGGTATTCCTGACCAAGGCAGGTACTGAAATAGGCGTTGCCTCGACCAAGGCGTTCACCACCCAGCTGGTGGCTATGTTAATGCTGACTCTGGTGCTGGGCCGGCGTCGTGATATGTCATCAGCACGACAGCAAGACATCATCGAAGCCCTGGGCACACTGCCACACTACGTGCGTCAGACGCTGGAGCTAAACGGGGCGATACAGAAGCTGTCCGAAGCGTTCATTCCCAAACGGCATGCTCTGTTTCTGGGGCGCGGTATCCAGTACCCTATCGCTATGGAAGGGGCATTGAAGCTGAAAGAAATCTCCTACATTCACGCAGAAGCCTACCCCGCAGGCGAACTCAAGCATGGCCCGCTGGCGCTGGTGGACGATGACATGCCGGTGGTTGCGGTAGCGCCGAACGATGAGCTGCTGGAGAAACTGAAATCCAACCTCGAAGAAGTGCGCTCGCGCGGCGGTGAGCTGTTCGTATTCGCCGACCGCGAAGCCGGCTTCGCCGATGAAGACAGGGTGCAGGTATTGCCAATGCCGCATTGCCCCGAGGTGTTAAAACCTATTGTTTACACGGTAGCGCTGCAGTTGTTGTCCTACCACGTCGCCTTACAAAAAGGCACCGACGTCGATAAACCCCGCAATCTGGCGAAGTCAGTTACGGTTGAGTGACGCTGGCCTGCACCGGGAACAAATCAACAACAGACCATCCAGGGATAGCAACAATGACAACCGAGAACGGGGCAACATCAAACAAAGCTACATCAAAGGCACCGGTGACCTATGGCAAGCGCCTGCCATGCCGCGGTTGTCGCAGTGATTGCAGATACTACGAGGAATGCGACGGCCGCCCCTGGAGAACGCTTTCGCCAACGCCCGGCCCCGCCCGCCGGGAGTGAGAATGCTGCCTGGCGCCGTAATTATGAAGAGGCTCTTTACAGGTCAACAGCGTGAGCCAAAACCGGAACCACACCGATGATCACCACACCGTTCATGCCGATGTAATAGCGGTTAAGCGGGTCGATACTGAAATTGGCCTTAGCCTGCGCGCAGTGGGAAAATAGTAGAGTGGTAAAAACAGGTCCGACAGGGTAGATAAATTGACCGCCGCTGTTGCCAGCGGCCCAGGGTCATTCTCGAAAAAAGCATCATCGTTGTAGTTGATGGGGGCATAGAAAACAGAAGCATTATCCTGCCACACGATGGCCACAGCGCTATCGCTTTGTGAAAGGGGGGTGAACTGCGGTCGTTTTTCACCGAATAAACCAGTGTCAGTAAATAGACGAAGTGGGCCGTGTCAATTTGGATGTTTATCCGGGATTGGTATTTTTCGGTTCTTCAACATCTGTGCCCATGCTGTAAAGGGTCCGGTGTGTGCCTTCCATAGGGATTCAATCTTCTCGCCTGAGGATAAACCCGTGGGCGGGTACTCATCCATCTTGGACCGGTAGTAGGTACCAAATGCGATATCAAACATCGGCAGAAAAATAGCAAAGTTTTTATCCCGGTGCTGGGGCAACTTTGAGTGGTGTATCCAGTGATATTGCGGAATCGAGAAAAACGGCAGTAACCGGTGCAGTGCGTCAATCCTGACATTGGCATGGATAAAGTAATCCCATATAGCAGGCAATAGCCCCGCAGCCACAATTGCGAGGATAGTCTGGGGAGACTCAGTCGTGTCAAATATCAGGCCAATCGTCAGACCCCTGAATAGCGCCTGACCGGTCGGTTCCAGAAAATGCGAACGATAAATTGTGGTGGCGTTAAGGTTTTCATCACTGTGGTGCAATTTGTGAAGTTCCCAGAGCACGGGTATCTGATGCTGTGCGCGGTGCCACCAGTAATAGGAAAACTCCAGCAGAAAACAGGCGGTGAAGAAGATTACGCTCCCCTGCAGAATAATATCCAACACGGGAATACCAACCGACAGTTCGGAGGTTGGGAGACTTAAACGCGGCAGCCCGGTCATGCCAGCCACATAGACGGTTGCCCATACCATGAGAGCGACAAAGCACGGTGCAAGCAGGAGATTGCTCCAGGTGATTTTCCAATTCAACGAATAGTTGGAGTGGGGTGTGTTGGTGTGCGCAGGTGTCGCCTTCTCCAACCACAAAAATATCGGCCAGGTTATCAGTAGCGAGACATAAGCAAAGAACAGCAGGGTAAATGCCCCTGCCGTCATTTCGAGGTACTCAGCCCAAAACAGCTGCATCGCAATACTAGCTGGGATTCGCTTCCTTATATTCGCGCAGCTGCTCATTGAACCGGGCAGCAAGGCCCTCTTCCTTGGAAACGGACTCGTTGAAGCTATCGGTAAGCACTTTCAGCGCTTCTACTAGTTCAGGTCCTGGAGAGTCCCCGGCAGCAGCCGATTCGGCAGCGGCTATTTGGGGGTCCAGGCATGTACGGTATGAGGTATTAGCAGCCTGATACTCTTTAACGGCCTCTTGCCCTACCAGCATTTGTTCTAGCGTTGCATCTGCGCCGACCGGTAGGGTGGGCGTGTTCGGTACTGCGCAGTCATCCGCAAAGCTTGCCGCGCTCGTAAAAACCATACCCAAGATTGCCAGCTTGATAGTGTTGTTCATTATTGCTTTACCCTTGTTGGTTGATTTAAAGAAAAACATTAACAGGAGAGTGCTCTCCTGCCAAGTCAGTACAGCGTTAGCCGCGGTGTCAGTCTTTGCCCACCCACAGCTCGGCCACGCGTAACTCGGTCTCGAGTTTGCGGGCGACCCCTTTCGCGACGTCCCGGTCAGCCAGGCCAATGACCCTGAGCCGATACAGCGTCTTGCCGTCGCTGCTAGTGGGCAAAATAATCACTTCACCTGCACCAGGGCGCAGCCGTGCGGCCCAGGACACTGCCATATTGCGTGTAGCATAGCTGCCAAAGTTCACGAACCACGGACCTGAAATGACAGCCACAGCCGGCTGGGGTGGTGCGGGCTTGGCGGCTGCTGGCGCGGGGGTTGGCTTGGCAGCTGGCGGCGCAGGCGCAGCGGGTTTGGCGGCGACCGGTTGAGCAGGTTGCGTCGCTGTGCTGGCCGCTCGCCTGCCAGCGGGGCTTACGCCTGTTGGCGCTACCTGTTGATCTCCCAGTTGTCCTGCCAGCCCGGTAACGGTATCGGCCAGAGAGCTGTTCTCCAGCCGCAGATTCTCCAACTCTTTAGCCAGTGCATCATAGTCCGACTGCAGTCCTGCCAGAGCATCGCGACTGGCACTGGCATCCCCGGGGATCGAGGTCGTAGACAAGGCCTCCTGCAATTTTCGCAGCTCTTCCTCGGTGGCGGCGCGCTGCTGCATGACACCGTATCCTCCGGCGACCAGCAATATCAAGGCAACAACACCGACTGCGATCAGGCCCAGCGGCCAGCTCTGGCGGCTGTCTTCATTCTCGTATTCATCATCCTCAAGCCAGGCCTCGGGCTCGTCCTCTTCGGTAAGCTCTGCGTCGTCCTGCAAATCCTCCTCTTCGAATAGATCGTGGTCATCATCTTCAGCAAAATCGTCCTCGTATTCCTCTTCGTCCTCGACATCATCGGTGTGGTATCCCGAGGTGTAGTCGGAGTCCCGATCAGGCTCCTCGTAACTGTCGTCATCATCGTAGCGGCCGAAGGTAGGCTCTTGTCGTTGATCTTTCTGGGGAGGCTTGGGGCCATAGCCATTCGAGGGCTCTTTACCATTCTTCGAGTAATTGTCATCGTTTTTTGTCATGGCTTGTGCACACCCGTGCGTCTCGATAATCGGCAGTGATCATAACAGACCCATTGCGTAATTTCCTCGCTGCTCTGGTGTTGGCAGCTGCACCAGCAGCGTTTCCTGCAGGGCGCGCCGACACCCCTATCGTGGGCGGAATCAGTAAGCTCTCAGGGCTTGGGGAGGTGCGCAATTAAGTTTACATCCGTGCGGCGGAATTTAGTTAGAATGGCCCGATGGATGTATCCGAAATTCTCTCTCCCCTGAACGATGCCCAGCGCGATGCTGTCGCCGCCGATAACCAGAACATGCTGGTCCTGGCAGGTGCCGGCAGTGGCAAGACTCGGGTTTTGGTGCATCGCATCGCATGGCTGATCAAAGCGGAGGATTTCTCTCCGTGGTCTATTCTGGCGGTAACCTTTACCAATAAGGCGGCGCGCGAGATGCGTAACCGCATTGAGGAGATGCTGCACATTCCCTCGCGCGGTATGTGGGTAGGTACCTTCCACGGGCTGGCGCATCGCCTGTTGAAAGCGCACTGGCAGGAGGCTGGCCTGCCGCAGAATTTCCAGATTCTGGACAGTGATGATCAGCTGCGCCTGGTTAAACGCGTCTGCCGCGAGCTGGATCTCGACGAGTCGCGTTGGCCGCCAAAGCAGGCAATGTGGTATATCAACGGGCAGAAAGACGAGGGACTGCGCAGTGCGCATGTCAACGCACCCCCCGGTGATTTATTCGCTCAAACCATGTTGCAGGTATACCGTGCTTATGAGGTTGCTTGCGAACGGGCTGGCATGGTCGATTTCGCCGAACTGTTGTTGCGTGCGCATGAGCTGTGGCTGAAGAGCCCACAAGTATTGCAGCACTATCAGGGACGCTTTCGGCAGATACTGGTGGACGAATTTCAGGACACCAACACGGTGCAGTATGCCTGGCTGCGGGTGCTTGCGGGCAAGCAGATTCCGGTGGTTGCTGTGGGTGATGATGACCAATCCATCTATGGTTGGCGCGGCGCTAAAATTGAAAATATTCAGCGCTTTACGGAAGATTTCCCGGGCACCCGTATGATTCGCCTCGAGCAGAACTACCGCTCCACGCAGACCATTCTGCAGGCGGCTAACGGCATCATCGCCCACAATTTTGGCCGCTTGGGTAAGGAGCTGTGGACGGCTGGGGCAGAGGGCGAGCCGATCAGCCTTTATGCCGGCTATAACGAACACGATGAGGCCCGTTATATTGTCGAGCAGGCCGAGCAATGGTTGCTCGATGGCAACGCGCGATCCTCGGTGGCTATTTTGTACCGTTCCAATGCGCAATCGCGGGTGTTGGAGGAGGCGCTCATTCGCAGCGGCACGCCGTATCGTATTTATGGTGGACAGCGCTTCTACGAACGACTGGAAATTCGCAATGCCCTCGCCTACCTGCGCCTGATGCTTAATCGGGGTGACGACGCTGCCGTGGAGCGCGTCATCAATATCCCTACGCGCGGCATTGGCAGCAAGACACTCGATACTTTGCGCGAGTGTGCTCGCTCCCGAGGCATCACGCTCTGGAAAGCCGTCGCTGCCGTGCTGGAAGAGAAACTTCTGCCAACAAGGGCCCTCAGCGCGCTGCAAGGCTTTGCCACGTTAATCGATGACCTCGACAGCGGTCTAGACGCGCTACCGCTGGAGACATTGGTCGATCATGCGGTACGCGATTCGGGGCTCTATCACCACCACAGAAGTGAGAAGGGCGAGAAAGGTCAGGCGCGGATAGAAAACCTGGAGGAACTGATCAGTGCTGCCAAGCAGTTTGTGCCGGAGGAGGGGGAACTCTCTGCTGCGCAACAGTTTCTCGACAGGGCGGCACTGGATGCGGGTGACGCTCAGGCGGATGAGCACGAGGATAGTGTACAATTGATGACCCTGCACTCTGCAAAGGGGCTGGAGTTTCCGCTGGTTTTTCTGGCGGGCATGGAGGAAAACCTGTTTCCTCACCGCATGAGCCTTGAAGAGCCTGGCCGTCTGGAGGAGGAGCGTCGACTCTGCTATGTCGGCATTACGCGCGCCATGGAAAAGCTGGTGATGACTTATGCCGAGAGTCGACGTCTTCACGGTAGTGAATCCTATAACACCCCGTCACGGTTTGTGCGTGAAATTCCGGCCCAGTTACTGCAGGAAGTGCGACTGCGCGGCACGATCACTCAGCCTGTGAGTAGCTTTTCCCAGGCCCAAGTGCCGGACACTGATCTGTCGTTGGGGCAGCGCGTCTACCATCAGGTTTTCGGCGAGGGTGTCGTGTTGAACTTCGAAGGGCGTGGCGCCAGTGCGCGGGTGCAAGTGAATTTTGACGACGAAGGCGGCAAATGGCTGGTACTGCAATACGCCAACCTGCAGTTGATGTAACGGCACTACGTTCCGGACGGATGAAGCATGGATAATAGTTCTTTGGAAAAACGGTACGCTCCGCTGGTTATCTTGCTGCTGGTAGGGGCGCTGGTGGCTACACTGGGACTGTGGGCCACCGACCGCGCGGGTGCCGTGCCGGTCAACGACACTCACAGCATCGCTGGCGCAACGGGCCAGCATTACCAATGGAAGATGATCACTACCTGGCCCAAGAATTTTCCCGGCCTGGGCATGGCGGCTGAAAATTTTGCCGAGCTGGTCAAGGTGATGAGTGATGGTCGCCTGACGGTACACGTCTACGGGGCCGGTGAAATTGTCCCGGCTATGGAGGTATTTGACGCTGTATCGCAGGGCGTTGTGGATGCCGGCCATGGTGCCGCGTATTACTGGAAAGGCAAAGTTCCCTCCTCTGTTTTCTTCACGTCAGTACCTTTTGGGCTTAATGCGCAGGAAATGAACGGCTGGCTGCACTATGGCGGCGGCCTGGAACTGTGGCAGGAAGCGTATGCACCGCACAATCTGGTGCCCATGGCCGGCGGTAGTACGGGCGTGCAAATGGCCGGATGGTTTAACAAGGAAATCAATTCCATCAAGGATCTCAAGGGCCTCAAGATGCGCATCCCGGGGCTCGCCGGAGAAGTATTTGCAGCGGCAGGTGGCACCGCGGTGACGATTCCCGGAGGTGAACTCTACACCTCCATGCAAACGGGAGTCATCGACGCACTGGAGTGGGTTGGCCCTTATAACGATCAAGTCCTCGGTTTTCATGAGGTGGCCAAGTATTACTATTACCCGGGCTGGCATGAGCCGGGTTCTATTCTGGAGTTTGTGGTAAACAAGGGCTCGCTTGAAGCCCTGCCCGAAGATCTGCAAGCAATAGTGCGGACGGCATCGCGCGCGGCCAATCAGGATATGCTGGATGAGTACACCGCACGCAATAATGCGGCGCTGCAAAGCCTGGTGAACGAACATGGCGTGCAGTTACGGCGCCTGCCCGACGACGTTTTGCGGGCATTATGGAAGGGTACGCAAGTGGCGATGCAGAAATTGGTGGCATCAGATCCGATGGCAGCGAAGGTCTATGAGTCTTACCGTACCTTTTATTCGGGTGTAAGAAGTTATCACCATATCTCAGAGCAGGCTTATATTAATGCCCGTGACGAGGCGCTCGGCGACGACGAGTACTAGGCTTGTAAAAACTCTGCGGCCTGTTTGTATAAATCTTCGTATTGGCGATTAGATGGTTGGAGTTAGGCTGACCGATTTGGTCGGGAAGGTGCAATTCGCTCGCGAGCATCGGCTGGGTCTGCAATAGGGGAAGCGAGCGAAGACGCTGTTCCTGCCAGAGCCGATCACTGGAATGAACCTAAAGTCTCAAGTTTGAGTTGATGCCCCGAGCGCTAGCATGCAGGTGCGCTTGGCGCTAAATAGCCCGGGTACGCCCTTTCTCATCGATCGAGACGAACACAAACTCACCTTCCGTGACTTTGATCGGCTCGCGGTCGTGCTGCGAGTTGATCCACACTTCCACGATAATACGGATGGAGCTGCGACCCACTTCCAGCACATCGCAGTAACAGGATACGACCGCCCCCACGTGGACAGGCGTTAGAAACGCCATACCATCAACGGCCACTGTGGCTACCCGGCCGTTAGCGACTTCACTGGCGGTGATCATCCCGGCAATATCCATTTGCGATAACAGCCAGCCGCCGAATATATCGCCATTGGCATTGGTGTCCTTGGGCATAGTCACTGTCTGCAGGGCCAGTTCGCCGTGGGGTACGGGCGCAGTATCGATATCGCTCATATAAATGCCTTCTGTGTTTGGATAGCGTAGTTTATTTTAGGGCAGCCGGTAACCAGGTGGCCATCTGTGGCCAAAACCACAGCGCCACCAAAAGCCCAAGCTGTATGAGTATAAAGGGAACCACGCCCCGGTAGATAGCGCCGGTTGGCACCGATTCAGGTGCCACGCCGCGCAGGTAAAACAGCGCAAACCCAAAGGGCGGGGTGAGGAATGAGGTCTGCAGATTGAGCGCGATCATGATGCCCAGCCAAACGGGGTCTACGCCCATGGCCAATAAAATGGGGCCGACAATTGGCACGACCACGAAAGTGATTTCGATGAAATCGAGAATAAACCCTAAAAGGAAGATCAATAGCATTACCACCAGTGTGGCGGCCATAACGCCGCCCGGTAGCCCATTGAAAAACTCGTGAATCAACTCCTCACCACCAAAGCCACGAAAAACCAGCGAGAAGACAGCGGCGCCGATAAGAATCATAAATACCATACAGGTCACTTCCAGCGTGTTCTGCACGGTCTCTCGCAGTCGCGACCAGTTCATCTGCCCCTTGGCAATGGCCAGAAGGAGTGCGCCAATCGCCCCGATGCCGGCGGCCTCTGTGGGTGTTGCCGCACCGCCCATGATGGAGCCGAGCACCACGCCGATCAGCAACAGCGGGGGCAGCAGGCTGCGCAATACCTGCCCCAATGTAATCGGCTGCAGGTGGCTGGCGGGCGCTGTCTCCGGCTTAAGGTGTGCCTGGATAAGCAGGTAGAGGATATACAGCGCAATCAGTACCATGCCCGGTATCAAGGCGCCGACAAATAGGTCTCCGACAGAAACCGTTTTGGGGTTGATCACATGCATTTTGAGCTGCGCTTGCTGGTAGGCGTTGGAGAGTATGTCGCCGAGCATGACAAGGACAATAGACGGAGGGATAATTTGTCCCAGAGTGCCGGTTGCGCAAATAGTCCCGGCGGCAAGCGAAGGGCTGTAGCCACTGCGCAGCATAGTGGGTAGCGATAACAGGCCCATCGTCACTACGGTGGCACCCACAATGCCGGTACTCGCTGCCAGAAACATGCCGACGACTACGACAGAGATACCCAGTCCGCCACGCACGCCGCCAAACAGGCGCGCCATGCTATCGAGTAGCTCTTCTGCGACGCGTGATTTCTCCAGAATATTACCCATCAGGATAAACAACGGCACGGCGATCAATGTAGTGTTGTTGATTGTGCCGAAGATTCGACCCGGCAGCGCAGACAGGAAGCTCGCATCGAAAACCCCAAAGAGCACACCGCCTGCGCCAAAAGCCAGTGCTGTGCCTGCAAGGGTGAACGCCACCGGATAGCCGAGCATCAGCAGTAAACAGACCGCGGCGAACAAATACAGAGACAGGTATTCCACTAAGAGGCGGTGCCTTCGACTAGCAGCAGCGCGCTGCGCAAAATTTCCGCTAAGCCCTGCACGGCGAGGTTAATGGCCATCAGTGGAATCAGCGTCTTGAGTAAAAATACTGCTGGTATGCCACCCGGTTCGGCAGAGGTTTCGCGCATTGACCACGATTCACTGGCATACCCGAAGCTGCTCAACAGAATGAAGGCGCACAGTGGCATCAAAAATACGATGCCACCAAGGCTGTTTATCCAGGCGCGGGTGCGGGCACTAAAATTGCGGTAGAAAATATCAACGCGCACATGCGCCCCCTTTTTTAGCGCGTATGCTGAACCCAGCAGGAATGCGCCGCCGTGCATGTAAGTCACCGCTTCCTGTGTGGCGATCGAGCCGATGCTAAAGCCATAGCGCAGCACCACAACGCAAGTCGTCAGTATGGCCATGAACAGTAGGAGCCAGGCGAGCAGGCGACCGCAGTGTTCCGTGAAGGTGTCAATATGATGCACACAGGCGTGCAATATAGGCATGGTGGATAAGTCTTTTTGATTATCGGGTCGAAGGGTATCATAGCGTTATCCCCGACGTGAAAAGATATTCTCGCACAACGCCATAACTTGGATGAGACACGATGTTAACCGTAATTTCACCCGCTAAAACACTGGATTTTGAGAGTCCTGCAGCGATCAGCAAAGCCACGCAGCCGCAGTTCTTGGCGCGTGCGGCCGAACTGGTGGAGGACGCTCGTGCGCTTGACGCCAGTGATATCAGAGGCTTGATGGGAGTGAGCGAGAATATCGCTGAGCTCAACCACCGACGCTTTATGGATTGGCACCAACCGTTCAATAAACGCAATGCCAAACAGTCACTGCTTGCGTTTAAGGGCGATGTCTACGTTGGGCTGGAGGCCGAGACTTTGAACGCGGCGCAGTTGGGCTTTGCCCATCAGCATCTGCGTATTCTTTCCGGCCTATATGGCGTGTTGCGCCCGCTCGACCTGATGCAGCCCTACCGGCTGGAAATGGGATTGCCGTTCGCTAACCGCGGCGGTAAAAACCTGTATGAATTTTGGGGTGACGACATTACCGGAGCACTCAGTACAGCAGTGCGTAAGTCGGGCACGAAAGTGCTGGTGAACCTGGCGTCGAAGGAGTATTTCCGCGCGGTGCGGGCACAAGCACTCGATGCGGATGTGGTTACGCCGATATTTAAGGAGCGCAAAGGAGACGGTTACAAGATTGTCAGCTTTTACGCCAAGAAGGCGCGTGGGCAAATGGCGCGCTTTATTATTGAGAACGAATTGAATGAGCCGGATGACCTGAAAAAATTTAAAACAGGCGGTTACCGTTACAACAAAGCCGAATCCAGCGCGCGCGAACTGGTGTTTACCCGCGAAAAGCCACCGTCGACCAGTTGAAGCGGCAGATATACCGCGCTCCGAGCTTGAAGCCTGCGAAGAGCCATTCGCCGCACTCCTATTGAGCAGCCAGTAGAACGGTCACTTAAACGGCAACATTTGCGCCGTAGACTCGAGATACTGCTCATTGTGCAGCGCCTCGCGCCGGGTGAAATCTCCCACTGCTGCCGACAGTTGCGGATCAGCGATCCAGTGATTGGACCAGGTAGTGATAGGACGAAAGCCGCGCTGGATCTTGTGCTCACCCTGCGCGCCGGGATCGAAACGCTGCAGTCCGTTAGCGATGCAGTATTCAATACCCTGATAGTAGCAAGCCTCAAAATGCAGCGCGTCATATTCATACTCACATCCCCAGTAACGACCGTACAACGTATCGCTGGAGCGAAAATACAGCGCACCTGCTACCGCTTTTGCACCTGAGTAGGCCAACACCATAACAACGTGTTCACCCATACTTGCAGCGGTCTCCACAAAAAATTCGCGACTCAGGTAACCGCCGTGGCCGCTGCGCTTGGCATAGGTCAGTTGGTAAAAGTGATGGAATTGTTCCCAGTCTTGCGTCCTGATGTCGGCACCTGTCAGCGTCTTTAGAGTGAGGCCCTGCTCAGCGACTCGCCGCCGCTCCCGATTCAGCGATTTTCGCTTACGGCTGTTAAAGGTGGCGAGAAAATCGTCGAAGGTTTTATAGCCATCGTTAAACCAGTGAAACTGCGTCGCAGCCCGGCAGTGCAGGCCCGCTGCCACCAGTGCTTCGCTAACCGCTTCCTGCGGAAATAGCAGATGCCAGGAGGAGAACCCGCGTTTTTTTGCCAGATCCTTAACGGCGGCAACGGCCGCGCGCAGGCACTGCTCGGCATCCACTCCCGCCGCGACGCAAAGGCGTGGCCCTGTGGCCGGGGTGAAGGGGATCGCAGTAATGAGTTTTGGATAATAGGCGAGCCCATTTTGGCGCCAGGCATCGGCCCATGACCAGTCGAATACGTACTCGCCATAGGAGTGGGATTTCAGGTAGAGCGGCATCAGCGCTACTACGGCATTGTTCTGCCGTAGCAGCAGATGAAATGGCTGCCAGCCTGTTTCGGCTGTGGTGCACGCTGTTTTTTCCAGCCCGTACAGGAAATTGTGGCGGAGGAAGGGGTAGTCCGTGCCGGCTATACTGTCCCACTCCTGCGCGGGTATCTGCGCCAGGCTGGTAAGAAACTCGGCGCTGAACACCTCCGCTTGAGCTGAATCTGGCATCGACATATCAGGTAGCACCCGCCATATAGTCCACAATCAGGCCGAGAAATATAACCATGCCGACCCAGTTGTTGTGCAAAAATGCTTTGAAGCAGGCGTCGGGCTGTCGTGTGCGAAGCAGGTAGTGTTGGTAGCAGAACAGCGCCGCTGCCAGAACCAGTGAGCTGTTGTAGTAAATACCCAGTTCAAACGCCTGACCGGCCAGATACAAGGCCAGGAGGCACCCTGATTGCAACATGCCAATTATCAACCGATCGTGACGACCGAACAAAATGGCGCTGGATTTGATGCCGGCCTTTATGTCGTCTTCACGGTCTACCATGGCGTAGGCAGTATCGTAGGCAATCGTCCACAGCAGGTTGCCGATGTACACAAGCCATAGCGCTTGAGGCAGCGTGCCGCGTTGGGCGGCGAATGCCATAGGAATACTCCAAGAAAAGGCCATGCCCAGCACTAGCTGTGGCAAATGCGTGTAACGTTTCATAAATGGATAGGCCGACGCCAGCAGCACCGCGACAACAGACAGTTGGATAGTTAACGTATTGGTAAACAGTACTAGCGCGAACGCCAGTAGCATAAGCAGCAAAAAAAGGATCAACGCCTCGCGCACAGTGACCGAACCTGTTACCAGCGGACGCGCCTGAGTGCGCGATACCGCGCCATCCAGATTGCGATCCGCCAGATCATTAACAATGCAGCCCGCCGAGCGCATGAGAAAAGTCCCAAGGATAAAAATTGCCAGTAGGCCGGGCTCGGGAACACCCTGCGCTGCCATCCATAGGGCCCAGAGTGTTGGCCACAGCAGCAGTAGCGTGCCGATGGGTTTGTCGAAACGGATCAGCTGCAGTAGAGCGCTGACGTTAACGTAGTGTGCCATTGAAACCTTATACGGCGTTGCCGATGAATTAGCTTACTGCGTTCACGATCTAAATGCAGCGCTGACCTTGCCCCGTTGGGTGCGATGCGCTGGCAGTGTCTCTGGCCAGGGAGTGAATGCCCGCAGGAAGACTTCGCTCACCATCAGCTTCTTGCCGCTGATTTCGAAACGGGAGCGGCGTCCCCAGGCCGCTTCGGACTGTTTGAGTTCCACCGGCAGATAGTCGCTGTCGCCCGTCATGAGCGCCAGCTCAAATGGGCAGCGGCGCATGCCGGGGTGTTTGAACAAAATAGCACCGAGCGATTTGTTCCGCAGCTTGCGCAAATGCCCCAGACTGCCGGTGAGACTTGAAACCGGGAAGACACTGCGCGCAAATACCACCGCCTCGCTGTCCAGCAGCAGGGCCACCTCGCGCACCAGCGCCAGTTGTCTTGGCGGTAGTTCCAGCAGCGTTCTTTCGGACGGCAGTGGCACCGCCCAACCCTGGTGCAGTCGCTGCACGCTGAATTCACCGCGTCGGGAGGCCATTAAGCGCGCAGTCAGTGAGCCGTCGTCGCCAAGCCAGGCGCGCTCAGCGGGCGACAGCACAGCATGTGTGAATCGCCCCATGGGCTGCCAGCGAGGCTCAGACGCAATGCGTTCGCGCTGCTGCGGGTATAGTGGAGACTGCAGCACAGAACGCAATGGAGAATGTATTGAAGAAAGAGATGCTTGCAACTGCACGGTATCCTTGACGTCTGCAGCGAGAATGCTTGATCGGGAGTGCTGGCGCAAGTGAGCAATCAACCTAAATAGTCAGACCCCTGCCCAGAGAAAAGCCTTGCACAATTATCGTACAACTCTATAGTATTTTGTCTCAAAATTTGTCTATTTATGCAGCACCTGCCACGCCCTTGCATGGCCGGTGTGTCACCCCTTGGAAAAAAGCGAGTCGTAACATGAGTAAGTGGGAATGTATTGTCTGTGGCCTGATCTATGACGAGAAGGACGGCTGGCCAGACGATGGTATCGCGCCGGGTACCAAGTGGGAAGATGTGCCAGAAGACTGGCTCTGTCCCGATTGCGGTGTTGGCAAGGAAGACTTTGAATTGCTCGAAGAGGCGCCAGTGGATGATGCGCCCCACCACGCGGAGCCTTTGGCCGATACCGAGCATGCGCCCGTCGTGATATTGGGCACAGGCTTGGCGGGCTATGGTGTGGCCAAGGAATTTCGCAAGCACGACAGCGAAACCCCTCTCATCATGATTACCTCTGACGATGGGCGCGCCTACTCCAAGCCGATGTTGTCTACGGGTTACACCCGGAGCCAGTCGGCAGATGACCTGGCGCAGTCAGATGCGGGCAATATGGCCAAGCAGCTGAAGGCCAGCGTATGGACTATGACCAAGGTAAACGAGATTGATACGGCTAAGCAGCTGATTAAGGTGGGCGACGCGGATACTGCGATTCATTACGGTAAATTGGTGCTGGCCCTGGGCGCCGAGGTAATCCGGCCACCCATCGAGGGCGACGGGCAGGAACTGGTGTATTCCGTCAACGATCTACTGGATTACGCTGACTTTCGCTCAGCGGTCGCCAAGAACGACGTGAAAAAGGTATGTATCATCGGCGGCGGTCTTATCGGCTGCGAATACACCAACGACTTGATTAACGGCGGCTTCCAGGTCGAAGTTGTGGACCCGCTGGGCTACTGCTTGCCCACCCTGTTGCCGGAGCGCGCAGGCAAAGCTGTGCAGGCCGCTCTGGAGGAGAAGGGCGCGAAATTTCATTTCGGACCCTTGGTAACCGCGGTCAACAAGGCGGACAAAGGCGTCAGTGTGAGCCTCAACAATGGCGAGACTATTAGCGCAGATATCGTGATTTCAGCCGTGGGCGTGCGCCCGCGAACGGCGCTGGCCAAGGCCAGTGGTCTTGCCACCAATCGCGGCATCGTGACCAATCGCCTGCTGGAAACGAATGCGCCCAATGTGTATGCGATGGGCGATTGCGCCGAAGTGAACGGGCATGTGCTGGTCTATGTGGCGCCACTGATGGCTGCTGCCAAGGCGCTCGGTAAGACACTGGCAGGTGAGCCCACAGAGGTGGTGTATCCCGCCATGCCTGTCACTATCAAGACGCCTGCCTGTCCGGTCGTGGTCGCCCCGGTGGCGCCTGGAACCACTGGAGAATGGACGATTGATGCCGACGGGAACAACGTCAACGCGCAGTTCCGCGACGGCGGCGGCAAGCTGTTGGGCTTTGCCCTCACCGGCGAGGCGACCAGGGAGAAAGTGGCACTGCAGAAGGAACTGCCGGCCATCATGGGCTGATCTGTCTGTGCAGCCGTCACGGCCTGTTCTGACGAGTGCGCACGCTGAACAGCATATTCGACGCTGGCTGGATGAGTTCGTTGTCGGCCTGAATCTCTGCCCCTTTGCGCGCCCGCTGTTGGGCGCGAAAAATCTGCGCATTGCAGTGTGTGAGGAGACTGACCTACCCGCATTGCGCAGGACGATCCTGCAGGAGCTCGATGTACTGCAGCGCAGTGTGGAGGTGGAAATCGCCACCACATTGCTGGTCTTTTCCCATGCACTCGATGACTTTAACGACTATCTGCAATTCCTCGACGACGCGCAGGAGTTGCTGTTTGAATCGGGTCTGGAAGGGCTGGTGCAACTGGCCAGCTTTCATCCCGATTATTGCTTTGCGGGGGAGGCGCACGATGCTGCCAGCCACTACAGCAATCGCGCGCCATATCCGATCATCCATTTGCTGCGCGAAGACATGATGACACGCGTGTTGGAAGAGTATCCTGAGCCGCAGCAGATTCCCGAGAGGAATATAGTGACGTTGTCTAATATTGGGGTGGCTGAGTTGCAGCGGCGCTGGCGGGCTTTGTTTACCGTTTAGACTTTGGCAAACTCGTGGTTAGTGCCGGTCCACCGCTGAATCAGCGGCTCAGCCAATTCCGGATGCGACGTCCGAATAGTATCTGCAAGTACCTGTACCTCATCCAGCAAATGATTGTGCATCGGCAGTTCCGCAATACGAAACTCCATCAGCCCCGTCTGCCGGGTGCCGAGCACCTCACCAGGGCCGCGCAACTCGAGATCTTTCTCGGCAATGTAAAAGCCGTCGGAGCTCTCGCGCAACACCGACAAACGTTGCTTGCCGTTGGCCGACAGAGGCATCTGGTAAAGGAGAACGCAATGACTGGCTTGCGCACCGCGACCCACCCTGCCGCGCAGCTGATGCAGTTGCGCCAGGCCCAGCCGCTCCGGGTTTTCAACAATCATCAGGCTGGCGTTAGGCACATCCACGCCCACTTCAATCACTGTGGTGGCCACGAGTAAGGCCAGCTCACCGCGCTTGAATGCGTCCATCACTGACGCTTTCTCGGCCGGTTTGAGCCGCCCGTGGATTAGCCCAATCGCCAGTTGCGGCAAGGAGAGGCGCAGTTCAGCAGCCGTCGCCTCTGCCGCTTGTGCCTGCAGTGTGTCATTTTCCTCAATCAAGGTGCATACCCAATAGGCCTGCCGGCCGTCGCCGCAGGCTGCGGCGACTCTCGCCACCACCTCCGGTCGTCGACTGCTATCAATCAGAACCGTGCTGACTGCGGTTCTGCCCGGCGGCAATTCGTCGATCACCGAGCAGTCCAGATCGGCATAGGCCACCATGGAGAGCGTGCGTGGAATCGGTGTTGCCGTCATTACCAGCTGGTGAGCGCGACCGAGCTCCGGCGCCGTTTTTTGGGTGAGGGTGAGACGTTGATGAACACCGAAGCGCTGCTGTTCGTCGACAATGACCAGCCCCAGCCGTGAAAACGCCACATCATCCTGAAACAGGGCATGGGTGCCGATGATCAGGCTGGCGTCTGCCGATGCGATGCGCGCAAGCGCAGTGGCCCGTTTTTTCCCCTTGGAGCGACCGCTCAGCCATTCCATGGTGATACCCAGAGGTTCAAACCACTGGCCGAAAGTGCGCCAGTGTTGCTCCGCGAGAATCTCTGTGGGTGCCATAAGCGCAACCTGATAGCCGTTGCTAATGGCTTGCAAAGCAGCGCCGGCTGCAACCAGTGTTTTGCCCGAACCCACATCACCCTGCACCAGACGCATCATGGGTATCGGCTTGGCCAGATCGCTGGCGATCTCATGCAGCACGCGCTGTTGCGCACTTGTGGGCGAGAAAGCCAGGCTGCTGAGAAACGCCTTGAGCGTGTCTTCTGCGAACGCCAGCGCGGGCGCGCCTTCATGTTGTTGGTGCTTGCGCAGGCGCTGCAAAGACAAGTTGTGCGCCACCAGTTCTTCCAGGGCTAGCCGCAATTGCGCCGGATGACGCCCTTCGCGCAGCAGGTCCAGCGACGCGTCAGGTGGCGGTGCGTGCAGGTATTGCAGAGCGCGGCTGAGTTCATAGGGATATTTATCGCTGGGCGGTAACAGTTCGCTCACTGGCTCGCGTTGCAATTGAAGCAGCGCCTGCGCGCACAGCTTGCGCCATTGGTTTTGACCAATGCCCGCGGTTGTCGGGTAGATGGGCGTGAGTGCTTCCTCAAAAGGCACATCCTCGCCCTCTACCTGACGGTATTCCGGATGGTACATCTCCAGCCCGCTGCTGCCGCGTCGTACCTGCCCGAAGCAGCGCAGGCGCGTGCCCGGCTGCATGCTGCTCTTCTGCGCCGCTGAGAAATGGAAGAAGCGCAGCGTCAGCGTACCGCTGCCGTCCTGTATGCGTGCAACGAGGCTGCGGCGGCGCCCGAAGACAATGTCTGCCGCGCGCACTTCGCCCTCTACCACTAGGTCGGTACCTTCCCTGGCGGCCGCAATGGGTGTGACACGGGTGCGGTCCTGGTAGCGCAAGGGTAGATGAAAGAGCAAGTCTTCTGCGCGATGCACACCGTAATCTGCCAATTTATTTGCCAGCTTGGGGCCTACTCCATGCAGTTCCCGTACCGAGAGGTGAGCGATGCCGTGCACAGAAATTCTAGTGCGGTCGCAAAGAGTCGATGAGAATGTCGATGGCCTCTGCGCGCGGGTAGCTTGCGCGCCAGGCGAGCGCGATACTGCGCTTGGGTGCCGGATCGACAAAGGGACGCACGGCGAGAGTGCGCTCGCCGTAGGTGGCATCTCTGGCGGCCGATTCGGGTAACACGGTAATGCCGAGTCCGCTGGCCACCATATGTTTAAGAGTTTCCAGTGAACCGCCCTCGATCACCGTATTGCCCTTTGCTGAATTGTCACGGATAGCTTTTTGCAAGCCGGGGCAGGCCTCTAGCACCTGGTCGCGAAAACAATGCCCCTCGCCCATCAGCAGTACGCGCTGTTCCGCCAGCGCGCGCGCATCAACATGCGTCTTTGACGCCAGAGCGTGTTCTTGCGGCAATAACACAACGAAAGGCTCATCGAAAAGCGCCCGGGTGACGATGTCCGTTTCTGTAAAAGGCAGCGCCACAAATATGGCATCGAGTTCGCCGCTGCTCAATTTGCCGCGCAGGCTGGCGGTGTAGTTTTCTTCAATAAACAGCGGCATTTGAGGCGCGAGCTGCTGCAGGCGGCTGACCAGCCTGGGGAACAGGTAAGGGCCTACCGTATAAATGGCCCCGACAGACAGCACGCTACCCAATGGATCCTTCCCCAGCTCCGCTATTTGGAGCAGGTTCTGCGTTTCGCGCAATACCGTGCGGGCCTGTTCTACGATGCGCTCGCCGGTCGATGTAGTCGCCACTTTGTGCCGCGCGCGCTCAAACAGGCAGATGCCCAACTCTTCCTCCAGTTTTTTGATGGCGATGCTCAGCGTCGGTTGGCTGACATTGCACTGTTCAGCCGCTTTTCGAAAGTGGCCTGTCTCTGACAGGGCCACAAGGTAGCGCAGTTCTGTTAATGTCATGGTGTCTCGGTCTTGCCCTGTAAGGTCATAGTGTAACCAGTGAGTGATCGCTTTATGAAGAACAGTTCTTTACTAATTGTCGGTTGTGGGGATCTAGGCATCCGCACGGGGGCACTGCTGTTGCACCAGGGCTGGAGAGTCTCAGGTGTCAGGCGCAATACCGCTATACTGCCCGCCGATTTTAGCGCTTATGCAGCAGACTATACACAGCCCAACAGTCTGCAATTCGCTGCCGAGCTCAAGCCCGACTTTGTACTGGCAGTATTCAATCCAGTCGATCGCTCAACCACTGGCTACAAAACAGGGTTTCAAACGGCGATGGGCAACCTGCTGGCCGGGCTCGGCGCGCACAGGCCCAGGCATATACTGATGACCAGCAGTACGCGCGTTTTTGCTGAGGCCGAAGGCGGTTGGGTGGACGAGAGCTCCGCGCTGGCCACAAATGATCCCTGGGCTGCGGCAATAGTGGCGGGCGAACGATTGCTGCTGGATTCCGTATACAACGCCTCGGTGGTGCGCTTCGGGGGGATTTACGGTATACCCGGCGGGCGGTTGTTGTCGCGAATTCGCCGCGGTGAGTTGTGCCCGCCACAGCCGGTGAGTTACACCAACCGCATTCACCGGGAGGATTGCGCCGGTTTCCTCACGCATTTACTGGGCTTGGCCAGCGCAGGACAAGATCTGCAGCGGGTATACATCGGGGTGGATGACCTGCCCGCGCCACGGTATGAGGTGGAATCCTGGTTGGCTGCAGAAATGGGCCTCGAGGTGAGTCCTGATCAGGCGTCCGTCCAGGAACCCACGCGACATAACTCAGCAGGGCACAAACGCTGTCGCAATGTGGCCCTGCATGCGAGCGGCTACCCGCTGATTTTCCCCGATTATAAGAGTGGTTACGCCCACTTGCTCGCCGCGCCCTAGCCCGGGAGCCGGAGGCTCTTACAGTGCGAGGACGGCTTCGATCTCGATCTGTGCTCCTTTGGGCAGGGCTGCAACCTGCACGCAGGCACGCGCGGGGAAGGGAGCCTGGAAAAATTGCGCCATTACGTCGTTGATCGCACCAAAGTGCTGAAGGTCAATCACAGAGATATTGATTTTTACTGCATTTTGCAAACTTCCGCCGGCCGCTTCGGCCACGGCGTTCAGATTTTTGAAAGCCTGTGTGGCTTGTGCGGTGATGTCGCCGCTGACCAACTCGGGGGTGCCAGGTACCAGCGGAATCTGGCCTGAGAGCCATACAGTATTGCCCACTTTAACCGCCTGGGAATATGGCCCGATGGCGTCCGGGGCGGCGGGTGTCGAGATGACAGCGCGATTACTCACGTTTGTTCTCCAGTGTTTGTTGCAGGGTGGTTGGTCGGATTAGTTCTTGATTCGGACAACTTTACGCACGTGGATGATGGTGCGCAGTCGTTTCATGATGCGGGCGAGATGTACGCGGCCCTCGACCATCATTTCAAGGTTAACGTAGGTGAACTGGTAGTCCTTGTCGTCGCTCGATATCTTCTCGATATTGACGCCCATGCTGTTGATCCTGGTGGCGATGACGGCGATCATGCCGCGTCGGTTCTCCACTTCCACACGGAGTTCCGCGCGGTATTCACCCTCTACCTTCTGGTCCCAGCGCAACGCTATGTGGCGCTCATTGTGATCGCGGATATCTACCAAATTGTTGCACTGTGCGCGGTGCACTACCACCCCCTTCTCCATGCTTAGGTAGCCCTCTATGGGGTCGCCGGGAATAGGATGACAGCAGCGCGCGTAACTGACCATGAAGCCCTCGGTGCCGCAGATCGCAACGGGTTGCGCGCCGCCGCTTTGTTGCAGCTGCCCCCCGTCTAGCCCACTGAGCAGTTGTTGCGCAGTAAACGTGGGCAGGCGATTGCCACGCGCGATATCCATCAGCATGTCATCGAGGTTGTCGTAGCTCTGTTGTGCAAGAAATTCCTGGAGCTTCTCTGCGGGAAGGGTTTCGAGATTGCTGCCAAAGCCAGTAAGCGCTTTATCCAGCAGGCTGCGCCCCAGTGCTAGCGAATCGTCCCGCGTCTGGTATTTCAGGAAGTGATGAATATTGGAGCGCGCCTTGGCGGTGACTGCATAATCCAGCCATGCGGGGTTGGGTTGAGCACCGGATGAAGTGAGAATCTCGACAGTCTGGCCGCTTTCAAGCGGCTCGGACAGGGGCGCCAGACGGCGGTTGATGCGACACGCAACACAACTGTTGCCGACATCGGTGTGCACTGCATAGGCAAAGTCTACCGCAGTGGCGCGGCGGGGCAATTCCAGTATCCGGCCTTTGGGCGTGAACACATAGATCTCGTCCGGGAACAGGTCCATTTTGACGCTTTCGATAAACTCCAGCGAGTTGCCCGCGCGCTGCTGCATTTCCAGCAGGCCCTGCACCCACTCGCGGGCGCGCGCATGACTGCCTTTAGTGGCGGTGCCGTCGCTTTTGTAGAGCCAGTGCGCGGCGATACCATTGTTGGCCATGTCCTCCATTTCCTGAGTGCGGATCTGGACTTCGATGGGCACGGCGTGCATACCCATCAGCACCGTGTGCAACGACTGATAGCCGTTGGCTTTGGGAATGGCGATGTAATCCTTAAACTCGCCGGGTACCGGCTTGTAGAGGCTGTGGATGCAGCCCAACACGCGATAGCAGGTGTCTACGGAATCCACGATAATACGAAAGGCATAGATGTCCATGATTTCGGAAAACGACTTACGCTTGGACTTCATCTTTTTGTAGATGCTGTACACGTGCTTTTCGCGCCCTAGCACGGATACTTCGTGGCCCTCCTGTTGCAGAGTCGCCTCGATCTGGTGCCTGACTTTTTCTACCAGTTCCTTGCGATGGCCTCTGGCCTGTCGCAACGCTGCATCAATGCGGGTGGCGCGCATCGGATAGAGCGCCTTGAAGCCCAGGTCTTCAAATTCCATCCGCACTGCATTCATGCCCAGGCGCATGGCGATAGGAGAGTAGATTTCCAGAGTCTCGCGGGCGATGCGGCGCGCTTTGGCGGACTTCAGCACCCCCAGGGTGCGCATGTTGTGCAGTCGGTCGGCCAGTTTGACCAGGATGACGCGAATATCTTGGGCCATGGCCAGAGCCATCTTCTGGAAATTCTCCGCCTGTTTCTCTTCCAGCGACTCAAACTCCATCTGTGTCAGTTTGCTGACACCGTCCACCAGCTCGGCCACAGTGCTGCCAAACTGCTCGCCAATGGCGAACTTCTCTATGCCGGTGTCTTCAATGACATCATGCAGCATCGCTGCAATCAGGCTCTGGTGGTCCATGTGCATGTCGGCAAGAATGCCGGCAACGGCCAGAGGGTGAGTTACATAGGGCTCGCCGCTGCGCCTGCGCTGGCCAAAGTGGGCCTGTTCGGCAAAAAAATAGGCGCGATTAACGTGGTTGGTCTGCTCGGGGTTGAGGTAAGTGCGCAGGGTAGTATTGAGGGCATCCAGGGTTTGCATATTGTTGATTCAAGACCCGCAGAAGATGCCCGCAGTGGGCGGACATTCCGCTAGAGGGCTTCGTTTGCCTCCATCTCGCCCATGACGTCAGCCAGTTCTTCTTCGGCGTCCATTTCACTTTCGCGGCGCAGGATTTCGTTGGTCACAAAACCTTCGGCTATTTCGCGCAGCGCAATCACAGTCGGCTTGTCTGACTCTTCCTGTACCATAGGATCTTTGCCGCCGGTGGCTAACTGCCGGGCTCGCTTGCTGGCAACCATAACCAGTTCGAAACGATTAGCGACATTTTCCAGACAATCTTCAACAGTTACGCGAGCCATTGTTTGTTACATCCCATTTACATGTGCCAGTTCAGGGCGAGTGGCCCAAGACACCGATTGAAGTAAGAGTAGCGCGGTCAGTGCTGATATGCCGGCGCGCTTCCCTCGTTGCCAGGCAGCAGTACTGTCCCGGACGAACCGGTAATTATAGCGCAACCACCCCGGGGGCCGTCCAGCGCAAATAATCCCGGTTAAGTCGACTATTGTGTCTAATTCAGCAGGTCCTGCAGGAGGTCCTGCAATTCGTCCTGCCGCCGCGAGGTGAGCAGGCGTTGGCTGATGACGATGGATTGCATCTCCTCCAGCGCCTGGTCGAAATCCCTGTTCACGATGAGGTAGTCGCTCTCTATAAAGTGGGACATTTCCGCTACGGCCACATTCATGCGCGATTCGATGGTGTCCTGGTCATCCTGCCCACGCAGTTTGAGCCGCTGCTGCAAGGTTGTGCGTGAGGGTGGCAGAATAAAGATCGCCTGGGTTTCCGGCATCAGGTGCTTGACCTGCTGCGCTCCCTGCCAGTCTATTTCCAGAATGATGTCGCGACCGAGTTTGAGTTGATCCTTGACCCAGATGCCGGACGTGCCATACAGGTTCCCAAAGACTTTGGCATGCTCCAGGAACTCTGTGCGCTCCAGCATGCCGACGAAGGCGTGCTCCTGAACGAAGTGATAGTTGACGCCATCTTCCTCCCCGGGGCGGATCGGCCGTGTGGTGTGGGAGATGGAGACCTTCAAGCCCGCGCACCGCTTCACCAGGGCATTTACCAGACTGGTCTTGCCAGCACCCGATGGAGCGGACACGGTGTACAGTGTTCCAGTGTGTGTCATGTGCAATTCCTGTTGCCGCCTCTGCATGAGACTACGAGTCTTTTACTCGATATTCTGGATTTGTTCGCGCATCTGCTCTATGAGTACTTTCAATTCCACCGCGTTCTGGGTGGTCGTGGCAGACTGCGATTTTGACGACAGTGTATTGGCCTCCCGATTCAGTTCTTGCATCAGGAAGTCCAGTCGCCTGCCGCAGGGTCCGCCTTTCTCCAGCGTGCGCCGCACCTCGCCGATGTGCGCGTCCAGGCGATCCAGTTCTTCGGCTACGTCCGCTTTTTGCGCCATGTAGACGAGCTCCTGTTCCAGGCGACCCTGATCTGCCTCTACCCCTAAGCCGGCAATCCTGGCCACAATGCGATCACGTTGCTGCTGTATCAGTTGCGGCAGCAGCGTGCTTGCAGCATTGACCTCTTCTGCAACATGCGTCAGGCGATCCAGCACCAGTGCTGCCAGCTTGTCACCTTCGCGCTGGCGATTCTGTTGCATACTCGCCAGCGCCTGCTCGAATAGTAAGAGCGCCTCTTTCTGTAGTTTTTCTTCGGAATTTTCCGCTGCGCTATAGACCCCCGGAAATTGCAGCACCTCCAGGGGGTTGACGGGCGCGGCTCCATCGAGTTGCCGCACTATGATGCGCGTTGCTGCCAGCACAGCATCCAGCCTGACCTGGTCAATTGCCAAGAGGCCCAATTGCGCAGGGTGGGACTGGAGTCGAATCATACAATCGAGCTTGCCCCGCGCCAAAACCGTACCGGCCTTCTCCCGCAGGCCGGGCTCCAGGGACCGCAAGATATCAGGCAGCTTAAAGCTGCAGTCGAGGTAGCGGTGGTTTACCGAGCGCATTTCTACCGTCAGGATACCCTGCTCTGTGGTGGCGCTCTCGCGCGCAAAAGCAGTCATGCTTTGGATCATGGCGGATAACTGGCCTGTGTTGTAGAGCAGGACGACGAGTGTAGCAGCTTGTTATTAACACCCAAAGCGTCAACGCCGAATGGCACTTGTTTAAGCGTGGAAGTAGCCTACAGGCGCTCAATTGAAGGGCATCGGGTTGAGACTGTGCGAGGCAGGAGGCCGGTGCGGCGATCCTGCAGCTTACAGCAGTGCCATTCAGTGCGCCCTTACGTTCCCACATCAAACCTGCGGCTCGCGTATACTGGCGCGCTACTCATTCCAACACGGAGCGCCACCATGCAAAGACCTAGCGGGCGCAAGCCTGACCAGCTGCGAGACATCAATATCACCCGCGGTTTCACACGACACGCAGAGGGCTCGGTGCTCGTTTGCTTTGGCGATACTCAGGTAATCTGCACTGCGTCTGCGGAAAAAGGTGTGCCGAGTTTTATGCGCGGTCAAGGCCGAGGCTGGGTAACCGCAGAGTACGGCATGCTGCCGCGCTCCACAGGCACCCGTATGGGTCGCGAGGCCAGTCGCGGCAAGCAGGGCGGTCGCACCGTGGAAATTCAGCGACTGATTGGCCGCTCACTGCGCGCCGCGTTGGATCTGTCGCTGCTTGGCGAGAATACGATCACCATAGACTGTGATGTTATCCAGGCTGATGGCGGCACCCGCACGGCGGCGATCACCGGCGCTTGTGTTGCCCTTGTCGACGCCATCAACTACCTACAGCGCGAGAAACTGATCAAGGACGACCCTTTGGTGCAAATGGTGGCCTCGGTGTCAGTCGGGATTTACCAGGGCGTTCCGGTTCTGGACCTGGACTACGCCGAGGACTCCTCAGCAGATACCGATATGAATGTCATTATGGGGGCATCGGGGGGGTTTATCGAGGTGCAGGGTACGGCGGAACAGGCACCGTTTGAGCGCGCGGAACTGGATGATATGCTGGATTTGGCCAGCAGTGGCATTGCGCAACTTATCGCGCTGCAGCAGGCAGCGCTGGCGTCCTGAGAGGACGAGTGCGCCGCTCACAACTCGATGTCGTAGTCCATGATCACCGGCGCATGGCTCGAAAACTCTTTGATCTTGTAGATCGCGCCATAGTCCACTGAGTACTTCAAGCCCTGTGAAATGACGTGAAAGTCCGTTCGCCAGCCGTTATCGTCGCGGTTGCCATCGGGCCACCAGCTGAATTCGTCCTGGTCTGAACTGACTTCGCGAAAGGCGTCGACATAACCGGAGACAAGCAGTTCGTCCATCCATTGCCGTTCTTCGGCAAGGAAGCCGGATGCGGCACTGTTGGCTTTGGTATCCTGCACATCGGCGGCGCTGGGGGCGATGTTCCAGCTACCGCAGATGATAAATTCGCGACGCTTGTTGCGAACTTTTTGCAGGTGAGAGGCCAGCAGCGTGTAAAAGTCGTCTTTACGGGTCTGCTGCTTGGCATTATCAGTCTCGGCCCGCGGAGCCAATAGGCATGCAACGCTCAGATTTTCATAGTCGGCCTGAATATAACGGCCTTCCATATCAAAGTCGGTAAAACCCAAGCCTGTCATAATCGCTTTTGGCATCTGCCGACAATAGATAGCGACACCATTCGCCTTGCCATCGATATCGTCAAAAAAGTACGCGTTGTAGTCAGCAGGAAAAAAAATGCTGTCTTGCAGGTCATATTCCGAACACTGCAGATCCTGGACACAGATAAAATCCGCATCCTGTTCTTTAAGCCAGTCGAAAAATCCTTTTTCTGCGGCGCGTTTAATGCCGTCAGCACTGAAGCTGATGATCCTCATTGTTGGTCCCTATATATGAGAGCGTGTATCATGACCGAACAACGCTGCGACGGTTAGTTCCACTGGGCTCGCTGGCACATCTGATCGTTCAGGTTGAAACATCGCGGTCTCGCTGACATTATTTGCTAAAGAGTCCCGAGCGAGACAGCGCATCTCGAACTCTGTTATTAGAAGGTGGTAAAACCCGGTTTTGCGTATTCTATAGCGTAATCGAGGGAATACAATGCCTCGTTGAAGGATCTGATATCGATATGCAAGGCTATCAAACAGAGTTTATTGAACTCGCACGGCGTTGCGACGTTCTGAAATTTGGTGAGTTCACCTTAAAGTCAGGCCGGGTCAGCCCCTATTTCTTCAATGCGGGTGCATTTGCGACGGGAGCGGCATTGGCCGTCCTTGGCCGCTGTTACGCGCAGTGCATTGTAGATTCCGGTGTGCAATTTGACGTCCTACTGGGCCCCGCTTATAAAGGCATCCCCCTGGCATCAGCGGCTGTTGTCGCGCTGGCTGAGCGTCATGGTCGGGATGTTGGCTTTGCCTACAACCGCAAAGAGGCCAAAGCGCATGGCGAAGGTGGCGTATTGGTGGGGGCGCCGCTGTGTGGGCGGGTACTGGTCATCGACGACGTTATTACCGCAGGTACGGCAGTGCGTGAGGCCATCAACATTATTCACGACGCGGGCGCGGAACTGGCGGGTGTGGCCATTGGTCTCGATCGGCAGGAACGCGGCATCGGCGAGCTCTCTGCGGTGCAGGAATTGGAACAAATCCAGGGCGTGCCAGTGTTGAGTATTATCACTATGAGCCACATCATCGCTTACTTGGAAGCCGCCGACCAGGGCCCGTTGGCTGCTATGCAGCACTATCGTCAACGTTACGGGGTGTAGCTTGTACCAACTGTTTACAGGTTCTATATTGGGCATATGTTTACGATAACAAACTTGCCTCGCTGGACCGTTGCCTGCGCTTTGCTGCTGTGCTTTGTCATCGTTGTCGAGGCCACGCCGCTCTATCGATACCTCAATGCCGAGGGCAATACGGTCGTGGATTACCAGGTGCCGGCAGAGTTTATTGGCGGCGGCTATGAGGTTCTGAACAACGATGGCATGGTGATCAATGTGGTTCCGCGCGAACCTACCCCGGAGGAAAGGAAGGTCGAAGACGCCGAGCAGAAGCGGGAACAGGAAGCCAGAGCAGAGGAGGAACGCCTGCGGCAGTGGGATGAGTCCCTTATGCTGCGCTACAGCACAGTAGCCGATATTGAGGATGCCAGACATCGCGCTCTGGGGGAATTGCAGATCAGAATGAGCATCCTCCGTGGCAATCGTCGCTCGCTAAAGCAAAAAGTGGAAAACTTTCAGTCGCAAGCGGCCGATATGGAGCGCGCGGGGATGAGTGTTGACGTCGAGCGATTGCGGGCTATCGAAATTCTACAGGGTGAAATAGCCAGCACTGAGCGTGATATTAGAGACAGGCAGCGTGAGATAGAAGCGCTTGAAACCGTTTTTGACGCCGATATCGAGCGCTTTGAGTTGTTGCGCGATGTCGTTAAATTGCGCCAGACCCTGCGGACTAAAACGGCGGAGTAGCCGCTGGGTTAGCTGACGAAGCTGCTCGCCTTTCCTGAAAGTGGCTGAGTGATTGCTTCGCGGAAGAACCCACCCATCAATGACTCCCACTGCTTACCCCACTCAGCGGTGGGCGGACGCTGGAAACCGCTGCGCACATACTGCGAGATGCGCCCCTCTGCAGCGGCCATTAGCAGGTTGGCCGCTGCGGGCAATGCAATAGTTGGACGCAACCCTTCGCGCAATTCTGCCTCGCGAATAACCTGTTTGAGCTGGGTTTCGAAGCGATCAAAAAGCTGCGCCACACGCTGGTGCAGGCGCTCGGTTTCTCCCAGCAGGGCATCGCCGGTCAGGATTCGAGTGAGGCCCGGATTGCGCTCGGTAAAAACCAGCAACAGCATAAGCATCTTCTCGCAGCGCTTCTGTGCCGTCTGCTCCTCGACCAAAATGATACTCACGCGGCTGAACAGCGTATCTTCGATAAACTCGATGAGGCCTTCGAACATTTTGGATTTACTGGGAAAGTGCCGGTAAAGGGCTGCCTCGGAGACGCCGACTTGTTTCGCCAGGCCGGCAGTGGTGATGCGGCTGCCAGGGCTGGCCTCCAACATGTGGGCCAGTGCTTCCAGTATTTGCTGGCGCCTTTGGGGTTTTCTCGGAGGCATGGCGTTCCAATGTGAAGGACGTTTAAACCTATGCTAGCGATTACCCGTCGTACCTGCAATAAGTGCGACCACAATGAGGGCCGATTTATTCTGTTTTTTCCCCGCTAGTTGCGCTTGTTGGTAATCAGCGTGCCCATGCCTTCATCAGTAAAGGTTTCAAGCAACACTGCGTGAGGCACGCGGCCATCGACAATGTGGGCACTGGTGACGCCGGTTTTTACAGCGTCCAGCGCGCATCGAATTTTTGGCAACATGCCACCGCTTATCGTGCCATCGGCGATCAGTTCATCAACCTGTCGGGTGGTAAGACCGGTGAGAATTTTTCCGTTCTTATCGAGCAGCCCGGCGACGTTGGTGAGCAGCATCAGTTTTTCGGCCCGCATGACCTCCGCCAGCTTCCCTGCGACTAGATCGGCGTTGATATTGTACGTGCTGCCATCTTCGCCAACGCCAATTGGCGCAATAACAGGGATGAAGTTGCTTTTCAGAATGACGTTGAGTACCTCGGTGTCAATCTGGTCGACTTCACCCACATGCCCCATGTCAATAATTTCTGGGGCACCGAGTTCAGCACTGTGCCGCGTGACGATGAGCTTGTGTGCCCGAATCATCTGCCCATCTTTGCCGGTAACGCCTATTGCTTTGCCGCCATTACGATTGATGGACGATACTATTTCCTTATTGACGCTGCCGCCGAGCACCATTTCTACCACATCCATGGTCCGTGAGTCGGTAACCCGCATGCCATCGACAAATTCAGTGTGAATATTGAGTTTCTCCAGCAGTGCACCGATTTGCGGCCCGCCGCCATGCACCACCACCGGGTTCATTCCGACCAACTTCATCAGTACCACGTCCCGAGCAAAGCTCTCGTGCAGCAGCGGGTCTACCATGGCGTTGCCGCCGAACTTCACTACGATGGTTTTGCCGGTGAAACGTTGTATGTAAGGCAGCGCTTCAGTGAGCACTTGTGCGATGTTGAGCGCGTCTGCGCGATTGAGTGACATAGTTTGGCCTGCCATTGAACCTGCGCCCGTTGTGGGGCAGGTTGTTTAAAAATTGAGTTTGAGTTCCGGGTCGATCAGCGCGATCTGGGCGCGGAATTCATCCTGTATGATCTCAAGACCTTCCTGAGTATCTGCCTCGAAACGAGCAGTGAGAGCGGGCCCTGTGTTGGAGGCGCGAATCAGACCCCACCCATCACTGAAGTCCACCCGTATTCCGTCTATCGTGTTGACCTTGCCAGAGCTAAAGTCAGCGCTTTGAATGATCTTCTCTACCAGCTCGAACTTGTAATTGTCCGGCACTGGAATAATGATTTCGGGCGTGTTGACCGTGGCGGGAAATTGGGCAATCGACTCGTCCAGGCTCTCACCGTGGGTGCTGAGAATCTCTGCCAATCTCCCCGCGGCATACATTCCGTCGTCAAAGCCGTACCAGCGCTCCCCGAAAAACATATGGCCGGAGAACTCGCCACCCAAGAGTGCGCCGGTTTCCTTCATCTTCTCTTTCATAAAGGCGTGCCCGGTCTTCCACAGCACGGGTCGGCCGCCGTGGCGGGTAACTAATTTGGACAGGTGACGGCTACACTTCACGTCGAAAACCACGTCGGCTCCGGGGTTGCGCGAGACCACATCCTGAGCGAACAACATAAGCAGGACGTCGGACCGGACAATTTTTCCGCTGGGTGTGACCACAGCGAGGCGGTCACCATCGCCGTCAAAGGCGACACCAAAGTCTGCCTGTACCTCAACCACCATGCGGACAAGATCAGCGAGGTTGTCCTCATTACTCGTATCGGGGGGATGGCCCGGGAAGTGTCCGTCGATGTGGCAGTTCAACTTTACCACTTCGCATCCAAGCTCTTCGAACAGCATGGGTGCCAGTTCGCTGGTCGCGCCGTTACTCGCGTCAATAACAATCTTAAGGGGCACGGCGATGGCAATATCGTGCAGTACCTCCTCTTTATAGGCCGGCACAATATCTTCGCGCGCCATGCGGCCGTTGCCAGAGCTAAACTTGCCTTCTATGACACGGTCGCGAATCTGCTGGATGCCCCCAGCCGCAATGGTTTGTTGGTTCAGGACAATCTTCAGTCCGTTGTGATCGGCGGGATTGTGGCTACCCGTTATCATAATGCCGGAGCGGCAATTCAGATGCTGCGTGGCGAAATAGAGCAGGGGTGTGGGCACCAGGCCAATGTCGATAACGTCTCTGCCCGTCTCCATCAGTGCGCGCACCAATGCCGATTTTATGCGTGGGCTGGAGATTCTGCCATCGCAACCGACGATCAGCGCCTGCTCACCCATTTCCCCTGCTATGCTGCCAATCGCCCTGGCGATGTTCCCTATCAGTTCATCGGTTAGTTCAGTTTGCGCATTGCCGCGGATGTCATAGGCGCGAAAGATGTGGTCCGGGAACTCCTCGGGTGCGCTGAGGCCCTTGTTTTTGACCCCCGGTTCGTCGTCAGCCAGATCCAGTACCTCATCATCGTCCAGCAGATTTTTGGTTTGAAATATTGGGTTGGTGAGGTTTGCGCTCGGTGATTCGGCTCGCTCCTGCTGACGTGGCACTTCTGACGAGATTGCGCTGTTTTCTTGCAGTGTTCGCAGTGTTCGCAGCGTCGCGCGACGCAGCTGCTTCGCAATGGGCACCAGTTCAGGAATTGTCAGATCCAGTGGCGTTTTTTGGTCTGCCGCGGCGATTACGCGTTTTATTTCGGCATCCAGCTTTCTGGGGAACATAATTAACACGACGGAAAGGGCGGCAAACGCCGACAATATGATCAGCGACAGGACGGCATACAATGGAACCGGGTCGATACTCAGTTCGCTCAGCTGTGCCTCTGACGGACTGAAGGACACTCGCCATGGTGTGCCTGGAACGTTCTCATGGCGCGTGTGTGGGCCGTCGGGTGCGCTACCACTTTCGGCGACGACGTCGACGCGGTCTTGCCCGCCAGGAGAGACAAAAGAGCGCTCCAGTGCGAATTTACCCTTCGCATCATCACCCAGTGGTTGCAATTGCTCTGCTATCAGCTTGTTGTCGATCGTTACCACGACAACCGCCCATTGATCGTCGATGCGTGGATGCGTCACGCGTGCGGCCAGCGACGTCAGCCACTTGCCCTCGAATTTGTAGGATTCCGGCAGGGTCTCCTCGCCTTCACTGCTGCGCCTGACCAGGTCAACTTCAATATGATTTCGTAGGCCCCGATTGCCCTCGGAGAAGTCAGCAGTGCCCATGTCGCCGATTGGGATGATTCTCAGACTGGCGACTTCCGGGAAAAAATCCAGCATCGCTTTTTCCACCACCGGGAGGTCATCCACAGATTGGCTGGCGATGGCAGACAGTGCCAGCGGTGACATCGCGGCGCTGCGTATGCGGTCTTCGAGGCGTGAGAACATGCGCTGCACATTCGTTGCCTGTTGCAAGGCAAACGAGGATGAAACGCGATCTATCTGCTGGTCTTGCAGGCTCGCCTGGCGCACGAGGATCAGGTAGGCGAAGGTCAGCAACACGGGAATCAACATCGCCAGCAGGGCTATACCGCCGACTCTCTGCAAGGCATTGCCTTTGGCGGTGATACCCTGAGGACTATTGGTTGCCGTCTCTTGCGGACCGTCATCTTTAGTGACGGCCTTTTTATTTGTTCTAAGCGTCAGCATTCACCGAGCCATTCTGCAGATATACGGTGCAATGATATTACATAGCAGTGATCACTCAAACGGGCATGCTCCCTTTATTTCAGGCGCTTACTTCAGCACGACCGGGTCGGTGGATCAAGGCTGAGCAATGGGTTGAAAGGTGTTGCGTTGAATCTTCAGGTTCGCTGGGCAATTAAATGTACGATTTGGCGTGCGATAACCCCTTTGCTCGCGCGCTCCAGCACCTGTTCGCCATCATGCCACAATACGGTTGCCGCATTTTCGTTGCTATTGAAGCCTATGGATTGATCGGACACGTCATTGGCGACGATCATGTCCAGCCCCTTACGCTGCATTTTTTCCCGGGCGTACGTCAGCATGTCATTCGTTTCCGCTGCGAAGCCGACCGTATAAGGGCGATGGTCACTGGCGGCGACCGCAGCGACAATGTCCGGCGTGCGCACCAGTTGCAGTGTTACCTCCTGCGGACCTTTCTTGATTTTCTGGTCTTCAATGGTGGCCGGGCGGTAATCAGCAACGGCCGCACAGGCGATAAAAATATCGCACTCCGGTAACAATCTCAGGCACTGCTTGAGCATTTCTTCGGCGCTTTGCACACGCACAATGTGCGCGTGATCGGGGGCGTCTAAATTGACGGGACCGCTGATCACGGTAGTGATTGCACCGGCATCTATCGCTGCTTGTGCAAGGGCGTAGCCCATTTTCCCGGAGCTGTTGTTGGAGATGTAACGAACCGGATCCAGTGCTTCGCGGGTCGGCCCGGCAGTGATAACAACCCGTTTGCCCGCCAGTTCACCCGTGCGGAACAATCCGGCTGCTGCATCGGCGATAGCAGCCGGTTCCTCCATTCGTCCTACTCCCACATCGCCGCAGGCTTGCAGGCCAGCGGCCGGGCCTACGATCTGCGCGCCTCTGCTGCGCAGCGTGTTGATGTTGGCTGTGGTCGCCTGGTCTTTCCACATCTGTTGGTTCATGGCCGGGGCTAGCATCAGGGGAGCCGCTGTCGCCAACGCCACAGTGGTGAGAAGATCGTCAGCGCGTCCGGCGCTCAGCCTGGCGATAAGGTCTGCTGTCGCGGGGGCCATTAGCAGGAGGTCGGCCCAGCGCGCCAGTTCAATATGTCCCATGCCAAGCTCAGCGCGCTCATCCAGCAATTGGGTATGTACCGGGTTGCCGGAAAGCGCCTGCAATGTAAGTGCAGTGATAAATTCCTGTGCGCCGTGAGTCATGATGACGCGCACTTGCGCACCACGGTTCTGCAGCTCCCTGATCAACTCTGCTGATTTGTAGGCGGCGATACCGCCGCTGACGCCGAGCAGAACATTGCGATTGAAAAGATGTGCCATTTGCTCGCCAAATCTGGGAGGATAATTGAGCATCAAAAGATACCACTGTGGCGCAGTATTTGACACTGCAGGGGGCTCACGGAGGAGCACAATGAGTATCGCACGCTGGATGCCCGGAGAAGGTCCGCGCGACAAATTGTTGGAGCGGGGCGCCCAGGCGCTGTCGGACCCAGAGTTGCTTGCAGTGATTTTGCACACAGGGTACCGGGCATGCAGTGCGCTGGAGTTGGCACGCGCGCTGCTTGCGGAGTTCGGTAGTCTCGGTGAGGTGATGCGCGCTCCGCAGAGTAGTCTGTTGAGCTGTGCAGGTATTGGGCCGGCAAAATATGCCCGTTTGCGGGCGGCTATGGAACTGGCTTGTCGGCAGGCCCTAGAGGCCATGCGCGCGGGTGATGTGCTTAGCAGCCCCGGCGATACGCGCCGCTTCCTGCAGTGCCATCTTGGGAGTCGCAGCCGCGAGATCTTTACCTGCCTTTTCCTCGATAGCCAGCATCGGGTGCAGCGCTGTGAAGATTTGTTCTTTGGCACCCTCGATGGCGCGGCGGTATACCCCAGAGAAGTCGCGGTGAGGGCGCTGCAGTATGGCGCAGCGGCCGTTATTTTCGCCCATAATCACCCCTCAGGCGTGGCGGAACCCAGCAGCGCCGACCGTCGCATCACCGAGCGCTTATGCGCTGCACTGGCATTACTGGATATTCGCGTGCTGGACCACATTATTGTCGGCAGCGGTGAAGAGTACTCGTTTGCAGAGCAGGGATTGTTGTAATTCCGGGGGGTGCCAGCGAGCTTGCTATGGCGCGGGTGTTCTGGTATAAAGTCGCGCTCTGCGCGGCTGGTGGTCTTGTTCGGGCCGCTAATTTACATCACAATTACTGAGAATCCCGCGCATTTTTGGGAGAGTAAAAAGTCATGGCTAAAGTCTGTCAGGTTACCGGCAAACGTCCGATAACGGGAAATAATGTATCACACGCGAAGAACCGCACACGTCGCCGTTTTTTGCCCAACCTTCACCAGCACCGATTTTGGTTGCAGGAAGAGAAGCGCTTTGTCACGCTGCGTGTATCAAGCAAAGGCATGCGTATTATAGACAAGCGCGGTATAGAGCAAGTATTGCAAGATATCCGCGCTCGCGGTGAAAAGGTTTAAGGGAGAATTGCCATGAGAGACAAGATCAAAATGAACTCCTCCGCAGGTACAGGTCATTTTTATACCACGGATAAGAACAAACGAACTACGCCAGACAAGCTGGAAATGAAAAAGTACGACCCCGTCGCACGTAAGCATGTCATGTATAAAGAAGGCAAGATCAAGTAATTGTCATGCCTCAGGCACACTAAAAAACCCCGGCTATAGCCGGGGTTTTTTGTTTAGGGGATTTACTTTCGCCAGCACTGAATTGAAGTGATCATTACGCTATGCCTGAGTTGCCCGAAGTTGAAACCACCCGACGAGGTGTCGAACCCCACTGCGTCGGCCGCGTAGTCACGCAGTTGGACGTACGCGACTCGCGCCTGCGCTGGCCGGTGCCCGTTGACCTCGCCTCGGCCCTCGTCGGACAGCCTATCGCGGCAGTCAAACGGCGCGGCAAATACCTGCTTTTTCAAACCGCCAAAGGTAGCCTGCTGGTGCACCTGGGCATGTCAGGCTCGTTGCGCGTTGTGTCCCCCGCTGCAGCGCCGGGCAAGCACGACCATATTGATCTTGTGCTCGACAGTGGAGCGTGTCTGCGCTATCACGACCCGCGCCGCTTTGGTTGTTTTCTCTGGCAGCCGTTGGGCGAGAATCACTCCCTCCTGTGTAATCTTGGGCCCGAGCCGCTGACGGAGGAGTTCGATGGTCAGCTTCTGTATCGGCGTTCACGCGGGCGCAAAGGCTCTGTAAAGAACTTCATCATGGACGGAAAAGTGGTGGTTGGTGTTGGTAATATTTACGCTAACGAAGCGCTGTTTCTCTGCGGCATTCATCCCGGCCGCGCCGCTGGTCGTGTCTCGAAAGCCCGCTATATGCGCCTTGCAGATTTAGTAAAGCAAGTACTTACTTCGGCTATAGATCAGGGTGGAACTACCTTGCGCGATTTCGTTGGGGGTGATGGCAAGCCTGGCTACTTCGCGCAGCAACTCAACGTTTACGGTCGTGCCGGGCAGCCCTGCAAGACCTGTGGGGCAGCGCTGCGAGAGCTGCGTCTGGGCCAGCGCAGCAGTGTGTACTGCGTGACCTGCCAACGTTGATCAGGCTACACTAACTCGAAAAGGAGAGCCGGTGGAAAACTCGGGAGTGTGGTTATGAAAATAAGAGTTCGGGCGCGTCGGGCTGCGATTGCTTTGATGATGAGTTGTCTGCTGCTGCCACAGATGTTGTGGGCAGAAGGGGCGATTGATGAGAGTCCTAACGAATGGGCCATGGTAGGTGATTTGTTGGTGGCACGACCTATCGGGGTTGTGTTGACTGCCGGGGGCGTGGCCGTATGGCTGGTCAGCTTGCCTTTCACGCTGTTGGCGGGCAGTGCCAGTGAAGCCGCTGGCACATTGATAGGCGGCCCGGCGGAGGTGACGTTTATGCGCTGCCTAGGTTGCCGTAACCCGGGCTATACCAACAAAGACATCGAAGCGATCAAGCGGCAAAGCGACAAATAAGAAGTACCTGAGTCTGGCTATGAGTGCGCCCTTCAGGGCTTGGCGTATCGCATTTTTAGCGCGGCGGCAACGTGCGCAGGGACAAAGGGACTGATATCGCCGTCCAGTGCGGCGATTTCCCGCACCAGAGATGATGAGATATAGGACAAGTGCTCTGAGGGTGTCAGGAAGATACTTTCAAATTCTGGAAAAATTGCTCTGTTCATATTGGCCAACTGAAATTCATATTCAAAATCCGCTACCGCGCGCAGGCCGCGCAATACGCATCGCGCATTCTGGCTTTTGGTAAAGTCTGTCAGCAGATTACTGAAGCCCACAACTTCTACATTGTCCAGGTGTGTCAGGGACTGTTCACACATCGACACCCGCTCTGCCAGGGTAAACAGGGGTGTCTTCTTTTCATTGTGCGCGATGGCAACGACCACGCGGTCAAACAGGCGTGCGGCGCGCTCAGCTAAATCCACATGGCCATTGGTAATTGGATCGAAGGTGCCGGGATAGATGACACAATTGGTTCTCATAGCGTAGGCCGGTTGCTGAGGCAGGATAGCGGATGGTAAACAATTTGTGTGGACGCGACAATGCGACTCCACCGCGCACATTACTCAGGAGTGTAAAGCTCCCTTCGCACTTTTGAACAGTCGATAAGCTACTCCGCCGGAAATCTTGTCCCGGTGTAGGCTCCATTCGGGTGGTAACTCGAGCACCGGACCGGACACCGCCGCTTCAATGTAGATCAAGGCGTCCTCTGACAACAGCTGCGCTTTTGCTAAAGCGGCGCTGACAGGTGTCACCAACTGCAGGCCAAAGGGTGGATCGATGAATACGATGTCATAAGGTGGAAGGATTTTTTGCAAGAACTGCTCAGCGGTTCCCTGATAGCAGCTGGCCTGATCCTGTGCGTCCAGTGTTGCAAGGTGCTCCTGAATTTGGGCTAGCGCTGCAGTGGAGGTGTCGACAAAATCACAGTGTAGCGCCCCCCTTGAAAGCGCCTCCAGCCCCAGCGCCCCGCTGCCCGCAAACAAATCGGCACAGCGCGCGCCAACAAGATAGGGAGCAAGCCAGTTAAAAAGAGTTTCGCGGATGCGGTCACCCGTAGGCCGTAGGCCGTCAGCGGGGGTGAAAGCGAGCTTTCGACCGCGCCAACGCCCGCCGATGATGCGCACTTGTCGCTGTTGTCCCGCACGGGTCCCGGTTGCTGACATTTCTTCGTGTTATCCAGAGGTGTTACGATAGGCGCCTTCTCAGGCGTACGATTTCCACACACTCTAGCACGACACTTATGAAATTTTTTAGACGCAAAAAAAAGGTGGAGGCCGATCAGGCGACACCCGAAACTACCCTTGATAGTGAGCAGTCCGCTGCAAGCGCAGAGCACATGGCACCGGAGGTTTCCGACGTTGCTGCTGCGCCACTGGAGCCGCCTCCCCAGGAGCCAAGTGAGGAACCTCCTCAGGCGTTGCCCGATGGCCCTGCACCAGTGCTCGTTAAGCAAGATGCAACTGCCGAAGACAAGCCGGGTTTTTTCTCCCGATTGCGCCGGGGGTTGGGGCGCACCAGCGACAATCTGGTGCAGGGCCTTGGTAACCTGTTCCTCGGGCGCAAGGAGATTGACGACGAACTGTTTGAGGAACTGGAGTCGCGCCTGTTAATGGCCGATGTGGGCGTAGATGCCACCCTGGATATTATCGAGCGCCTCACGCAGCGAGTATCTCGCAAGGAATTAACGAAACCGGAAGCCCTGCACGGTGCGCTGCGCGAGGAGTTGCTGACACTGCTGCAGCCCTGTGAGAAGCCCCTGAATATCGAAGGCCATCAGCCTTTCGTCATTCTTATGGTCGGCGTCAATGGCGTCGGTAAAACCACCACCATCGGTAAGTTGGCAAAACACTATATGGACTCCGGACGATCGGTGATGTTGGCTGCCGGGGATACATTCCGTGCTGCCGCCGTGGAACAGCTGCAGGTGTGGGGTGAGCGCAATAATGTCCCGGTTATAGCCCAGCACTCCGGCGCCGACAGTGCATCTGTGTTGTTTGACGCGTTTGAGGCTGCGCGTGCGCGCAACGTGGACGTGTTGATCGCCGACACCGCTGGTCGCCTGCACAACAAGGACAATCTTATGGAGGAACTGAAGAAAGTCGTGCGGGTACTGGGCAAGCTCGACCCGTCAGCGCCGCACGAGGTGATGTTAGTGCTGGACGCCGGAACCGGGCAGAACGCATTGGCGCAGGCGGAGCATTTTCAACAGTGGGTGGGCGTATCGGGGATTACGCTGACGAAGCTGGACGGTACGGCCAAGGGCGGTATCATCTTTGCGATCGCCAAAAAGCTGCAGCTGCCGATACGCTTTATCGGTGTGGGCGAAGCGGTAGACGACTTGCGTCCGTTTCAGGCTGAACAATTCATCGAAGCCCTGTTTGATGTGGACAATGCCTCTGCATGATCACTTTCGACCGAGTTAGCAAGCGTTACAAAGAAGGGCACGATGCGTTGCGCGAGATCAGTATCCATATCGAGCGCGAGGAACTCGTTTTCCTAACGGGACATTCCGGCGCGGGAAAGAGCACGCTGCTGCGCTTGTTGATGCTGATGGATAGACCCACCCGCGGGCAAGTGACTGTGGATGGGCAGAACCTGGCCAAGATTCGCCCGCGCGCAATCCCCGCGCATCGCCGCAATATCGGCGTGGTATTTCAGAATCACCAGTTACTCTTTGATCGAACGGTGTTCGACAACGTGGCGTTGCCGCTGGTCATTGCAGGCTATGACCACCGCGAGACAGGTCGTCGGGTGCGCGCAGCGCTGGACAAGGTGGGCCTGCTCAGTCGAGAGCACGCTCAGCCCATCACACTTTCCGGCGGTGAACAGCAGCGTGTTGGTATTGCCAGGGCGGTCGTGGGTAAGCCCAAGATTCTGCTGGCCGATGAGCCCACCGGCAACCTCGACCCGGCGCTGTCGGCGGAGATTATGAACCTGTTCGAGGCGTTCAATCAGGTCGGTGTGACGGTGCTTATCGCCAGCCACGACCTGGCCCTGATTTCCCGCCTGCAACACCGTATCGTCACCTTGCGAGATGGCTGTCTGGTCAGTGGAGGTTCGCAGTGATAGGTCGACGCGAAACACCGCGGCGCAAGGAGAGTGCGCGGCCCAGTCGAGCCGGTGTCCTGAATCGCTTCAGTGCCTGGATACAGCATCACCGACTGTCGGCGGCCGATTCTCTGGTGCGGGTACTGGACAATCCCGGATCCAGCCTGATGACTTGGCTGGTCATTGGTATCGCCCTCGCGCTTCCCGTAGGCTTGAATGTGGCGCTGGATAATGTGAGTCAGGTGAGTGCGCGATGGGACAGTCCTGCGCAGATTTCTCTTTTCTTACAGGATGGAGTGAGCAGCGACAGGGCGCAGGAGTTGGGAGCGGATATGGCAGCGCAAAAGGACGTTGCAGAGGCTCGATTTATCTCCCGCGAGGAAGCGCTGGAAGAGTTTCGCAGTCTGTCGGGGTTTGCCGATGTACTGGCCAATCTGCAGGAAAACCCATTGCCAAACGTGATTCTGGTCACGCCTTTGCCGACACTGGATGAAACGGCGGTATTGCTGCTGAGGACAGAGCTGCAGGACAATCCCGAAGTGGCAGAGGCGGTTTTGGATATGGAGTGGCTGCAGCGCTTGAACACCCTGATGGAGCTCAGTCGTCGTATTGTGCTGGCAGTGGGTGGCATGCTGGTGATCGGTGTGCTGTTGATACTGGGAAATACTATACGGCTCGCCATTGAGAGCCGTCGTGACGAGATTGTTATCGTGAAACTGGTCGGTGGCAGTAATGGCTTCGTGCGCAGGCCCTTCCTGTATACCGGCCTTTGGTACGGGGTTGGCGGGGGCGCGCTGGCAGCAATCCTGGTATCGACAGCGCTGTGGTTTCTGGAGGAGCCCATTGGGCAGCTTGCGCTGCTCTATGAAAGCGCTTTTCACTTGAGCGGTCTGGGCCTGATGGGTGCTTTGAACCTGGTAATTCTGGGTGGCTTGTTGGGGCTTGGTGGCGCGTGGCTTGCGGTGGCACGGCATTTGGTTCACATCGAACCGCAATAAAGCATTGTACGAAATATGGCCTTAATCCCTTGATAACAAAGAAATAAACGGCATATTCTTATGCCAAATGGAACTTATCCGGAGTTAGCACTCTAATAGAATGAGTGCTAAAGTTAACCTCGTAATGTTAGAGGGTCAAAAAATGTCAAATAGCTTGTTGCCCGTTGATCAGATGGTGCCGGGAGCGAACCTGCCGGCCTATGTGCAGGCGGTTAGCCGTATTCCAATTCTTAGCGTGGAGCGTGAGCGCGAGTTGGGGGAAGATCTTTTCTACAACGAAAACGTGGAAGCTGCCCGTGAATTGGTGATGTCTCACCTGCGCTTTGTGGTGCACATTGCACGCAGTTATTCAGGCTATGGCCTGGCTGAGGCAGACTTGATTCAAGAGGGGAACGTTGGCCTGATGAAGGCGGTCAAGCGCTTCAATCCCGAGAAGGGTGTGCGCCTGGTTTCGTTCGCTGTGCACTGGATTAAAGCCGAAATGCACGAGTTCATTCTGCGTAACTGGCGTATTGTGAAGGTCGCCACCACCAAGGCACAGCGCAAACTGTTTTTTAATCTGCGTAGCGCGAAAAAAACCTTGTCCTGGTTGAGCGCTGACGAGGCGCAGGCAATCGCCGAAGACCTCGGTGTAGACGTTAATGAAGTGCAGCGTATGGAAGGCCGACTGACCAGTCGCGACCTCGGCTACGATCAGCCCGTTGACGCGGATGACGACGATGCATGGCACGCACCCCAGTATTACCTTGAAGACCACAGTTCAGACCCAGCCCTGATACTGGAATCCAGTGATTGGCAGGATAACAACGAGAACCAGTTGCACCATGCTCTGGCCCAGTTGGATGAGCGCAGTCGTGATATCCTGGCGCAGCGTTGGTTGGCAGAGAAGAAAGCCACCTTGCATGAGTTGGCAGCGCAGTACAGTGTGTCCGCAGAGCGTATCCGCCAGCTTGAGCAGAGCGCCATGGAAAAACTGCGAGGGTCCATCGCGGCCTGAAATCCCGACTACTGAGGCGGCCTGGTCGTCTCACGGTAACCCCTAAACATGGCTAAATTATTCATTACTCTGGCTTCTCTCAGCGGCATGCTAGCGGTGATCTTCGGCGCTTTTGGTGCACACGCTCTCAAGAGCAGGCTGGATGATTACGCACTCGGTGTGTTCGAAACCGCCGTTCAATACCACTTCAATCACAGTCTCGCACTTCTCGCCGTGGGTATCCTGGCGCTGAGCCAGCCACAAACGGTGCTACTGAAAAGTAGCGGCTGGTTGTTTCTGCTGGGTATTTTCATTTTTTCCGGCAGCCTCTATTTACTGAGTCTTACGGGAGCACGCTGGCTCGGGGCGATCACGCCATTGGGTGGCCTGGCCTTAATCGCAGGTTGGGCCTGCCTCGCTGCCACAGGCTGGAAACTGCTGGTCTGAGCGCTGCACGCAGAGGCTTTTTATGACTGATCTCGACAAGAGGCAGCGCATACGTAGCTATGTGCTGCGCACCGGCCGTATGACGCCGGGTCAACGACGCGCTTATGAAGAAGGCTGGCAGCGCTGGGGCCTCATTCACGAAGACGTAATACTGGATGTTGACGCTCTGTTTGGTCGATCCGGTCCGCGCGTGGTGGAGATCGGCTTTGGCATGGGTCAGTCCCTGGCGGAAATGGCGCGGGTCTCGCCGCACGCTAATTTCATCGGCATTGAGGTGCACAAACCGGGCGTCGGCAGATTGCTGCACAGCATAGCAGAGCACGATATTAGCAATATCAGAGTGTATTGCCATGACGCGGTCGAGATCCTGCGCGACTGCATTGCCGATGCCTCCCTTGATACTGTGCAGATTTTCTTCCCTGATCCCTGGCATAAAAAGCGGCATAACAAGCGTCGACTGATACAGCCTGAGTTTGTGGCGCATTTAGTCAGCAAACTCAAAGTCGGAGGTACTTTGCATCTGGCGACCGATTGGGAAGACTATGCGCAGCAAATGATGGTGGTTTTAAGCGCCGCCGATGGGCTGTCTAACATCTGCGGCTTGGGCGAGTTTTCACCCCGTCCCGAGCACCGGCCGCTCACCAAGTTTGAGTTACGTGGCGAACGTCTGGGTCACGGAGTCTGGGATCTGGTTTTTTCTCGGAACCAGGTATGTGCTTTGGCTGGAATGCCATGAGTGTTGGTGCTAGCGCTAGCGCTCGTGGTCCCGCGCTGAGTGCCGTGGTTCGGCGCGAGCGGGTACCTTTTACTCTATTACGGGCGCTTGCGGTGCGTCGGGGCGTTGGTTTCTTGTGGGGCGGTCGGCGGTTCGGCTAATGATGGGGTTGATTTAGACGCAGGGTTTCTCGTACTTGATTGAGTTGGTGGGGGAACCGGGGTTTTTTGGGGCAGCCACTAAGCAGGTGAGGTGTGCGCATCGACGCCCTTCAAGTCCGTAAAAGGTACCCGCTCGCACCGAGCCACTCTCCTTGTGTTGGTAACCCTACAACGACTGTAACTGGTCGGTGGGGTCAGGGTTTCCATTGCACCGCCGGAACAAGTATGGGCAGTGGGCCGTACGCTACGGTATTTTACGCCGCTCGTTGATTCACTTTGAAATGAGTGAATATCCGGCACGCGGAAAATACACGTGCAGCTTTCCAAATTCGGTATTGTCTCTGGCAAGAATTATTCGATCGTTCGTCACCGCGGGTGATAGATAGCGAAGTCAGCGACTGAAGCGGTGTCTCCGCCGACCCATGGGTGTTCGGCCAACCTCTTTTCCAGTGCGCCAAACAGCGAGTCCAATACGGCCTTCGCCTCCGCACCCTGCGGTGGACGTACTGTGCCACCCTTGAGCAAGCCCGCGCTGTCTTTAACGAACCGGTACGTGCCGATGGGGCCGAACTGTGCCCTCGCCGCGCCTGTAAGTAGCAAAATAGAAACGCGGAAACACGAGTGCATATTCCGGCGAACGTGAACATCCAATCCGCTTTATCGTGAACACCTAATCCGGTCGTTCGTGAACACCCAATCCGGTTCATTGTGAACACTTTTGCCCAATTTCCGGATTGGGTGTTCACCATGCCGGATTGGGTGTTCACGATGGGCCGGAATATGCATTGGGAGCCACTTCGAGACTTTTATAGCTGAGCAGCTCGACGAAGGTCGCTATGCAAGTGCCAGCGAAGTCGTGCGGGCTGGTTTGAGGCTCTTGCAGGAACATGAAATCCGGATACGGCAATTGCGCGCGGCGCTGATTGAAGGCGAAGAAAGCGGCTTCGTTGAATATAGCCACGAAGAGTTTCTGGACAGCCTGGATTAACACAGGTGAGACGATTCAGGCTTTCTTCCGCCGCAGACAGAGATATGAGAAAGATTGCTGTCCATACGCTGCAATATTGGGGCGAGCCTCAGCGAGACGCTTACATTAGCATATTGTTCGAGGCTTTTGGTCGTCTCTCGGAGACGCCGCAGAGTGCTACAAAAGTCGATGCCATTAGAGAAGGGTATCGAAAAATCCCTCACGGCAGCCACGTGATTTTCTTTCGCGAATCCAAAATCCATGGCGTAGAAGTCATTCGAGCGCTTCGTTATAAATCGCATAAACAGATTCTTTGGAATCCACTCGAATTGCGGCCATAATTCCGTTGCCAATTGTTGCTGGGTTGCCGTCCGGCTCCGTGCCTTGTTAGCCGATGGTGCAACAACTTGTTATGCATTTCCAAAACTCTGGTTTGAACCCGCGTCGAAGAAGGGCTTCTCTAGGTTTGTGTACAACCAAAGCTCGATCAGAGAATTTTCGCCAATCGATCTCTTGCTTAAATATCTCGAAGCTGATCATCCCGGTTGTACCATTAACGAGAACATTCACTATGTGACCTCGGTTAGCTAAACCGGTTGATGTTAAATCCATACTGTCCCAATCTACGGGCTCACCGGTAACACCTGCGTATGGCGGTTCATAGCCTCCTTCTGTGCGATCAAAGTCCCTAACATCCAAATACACTCCGGCAAATATAGAGGCGAGCAAAACAAGGCCAATTAGTGAAAATAGTCTAACAAGAGTTTTCATATATCGAGCCCTCGTTGGTTTCAAATAGCCCTGCATAACGCACTTAATAATGAGCACGCACTGCGTGTCTTTTTTGATTTGATTGTTATAGCGTGCACAAAACAACTACTTTTCAACAAAGGAAATGAACGTAAAGGAATAGAAACTAGCACACTCAAATTAAGGCTCACCTAACGTGACCCACTGGATTAGTTCGCTAGAATTTCTCAAAGCGGACTGTCTTTTAATCAGCCTCCCAGATGGATCGAAGAGTAGAAGCTCCGCAGGGCTGGCTCGGTGTTCAGCGATAAGCTGGTCTCCCTCTGGGGTGCTAATTTTGGCTATGAGAAAGAAAGCTTGGTCACTAAGCTGATCACGAGCTTTATTCATTTGTTCAGTCTGGCTTATGCTAACGGCAAGGTTTGGATCATAAACAAACACCAGAGCCGGCAAGCCGGTGCCTATTTGCTCGTGTGTCATCTTAAAACCTTTAGGCATCGACGTTACTGCAAGCCCTAGAAGTATCAATATGAATATGATGACACCAATAGCAACCGAAGGATTTCGGCGAGTGGATTTAGAATTGTGTTTCTCGTTGATGACAGAACCCTCCTTTATTTTTGAAGCTATAACGCCCAAGCTCAATAGCGGCAATGGAGCGTAGCGGAATTGCCGTCTGGTGCAGCGCCTTGTTACGCATGATTTTAAACATTCACCGCTTCGCTTAAATCTGCCCACCAACCCCTTTAAACTTCTCCACAAAAGCCGAAATTTTCTGAAAAACGGTCTGCTTTTTGGTTTTGTATAGCGGGTTAAGCGGGCTCATTTTTGGCAGTGTGGCATTGAGTGCCGTACCGTTTTCGGTCGCGTATTCGCGCTTTAAGGACGCCTTGATGTAACGTCTTGCCTCCTCCTGATTCAGCGCTTCCGACTGGATTAGTTCCTCGGCTTCGCGCTTTTGTTCCGCTTGGGCAAACGTGAAGAACGCATCGATGACGTTCGCCTTGTCTCCGATCTCGTCCAGATTGGTTTGATTGATGAAGTCAACAATCAGGCTCTCTTTTGCCCGGCTCCCGATGCTGGCTCGGATCACCCGTCTCACTTCAACGATAAGGTCATCCTTGTTGTTGGTCTTCTTGTTGTGCTCAAAGATGAGTTCCAGAATGTAATCCAGATTGATCTCTTGGGATTTCAACAAATCCACTTCAAAGACCACATCATCCCAATCAAGGGTCGATTCGTCCTTCTGTTCTCCCTCCTTCTGACGCCGTAACCAGTCGCGGGTGTCATTGTAGGTAGAGCGGTAATCTTGGACCAATCGCTCCGGTGGCACTTCGATTTTCTGCATCGCCTCCAGGTCGTCATCGCTCAGGTAGTGCTTCGCTTTGAATTCCGCGACCGCTTCCGCATCTTCCAGATCCACCTCTTGCAAGGCATTCAGCCCGGTAAATTCATCGTAGTTGCGAAGAATATTCTCCACCCGCAGGTATTCTCCGAACAGTTTCACGAAATCCTTTTTGTCCTGCTCTTTGACGATCTCACCCGGATCGGAAAAACGACTTTGCAGCTCGTTCACCACCTCTACATAGCCACGGCACGCCTTTCCGGTGGCGATGTCGGTAAAGCCCTCCATGTATTCCTTGTAGCTCTTTTCCAACACCACGTTCTTGGTGTTCGCATTGCCGAAGAGAGTGATCGAATCAACCGTGCTCTGCTCCAGATCACGGAAGGTCACGATGTTGCCGAAGGTTTTGGTGGCATCATAAATCCGGTTGGTGCGCGAGAACGCCTGCAAGAGTCCGTGGTAACGTAGGTTTTTATCGACAAAAAGCGTGTTGAGCGTTGGGGCATCGAAACCTGTCAGGAACATCCCCACCACGATCAGCAGGTCCACCTCCTGCTTTTTCACCCTCTGAGCCAGATCGCGGTAGTAGTTTTGGAAACCCTTGCTATCGACGCCGTAGTTCGTCTTGAACGCCGCGTTGTAGTCACCAATGGCAGCACTGAGGAACTCCTTGGCACTGCTATCCATGGCAGACACCTCGAAGCTTTCGTCGGGAATGTCGCCCACCGCATCCTGCTCCTCGTTGGCGGCAAAAGAGAAAATCGTGGCGATCTTGAGGCGCTTCTTTTCCTCCGTGTTTTTTTGCAGCTCACTGAAGGCTTCATAATACGCCTTGGCAGCATCCACACTGCTCACCGCAAACATGGCATTGAAGCCCTTAGCCCCCATGTAGGCACGATGCGTCTTGAGGGGGAAATTCTTGAGGATGTAGCCTGAGATCTCACGAATCCGATCCGGGTGGAGTAATGCCTGCTTATTCTCTGCGGCACTGAGCTTCTTTTCATCCTGCTCGGTCTCGATGGCTTGGAACTGGGGACGCACATCGTTGTAATCCACCTTGAACTTCAGCACCTTCTCATCACGAATGGCATCCGTGATGACATAGGAATGCAGCTCCCGCCCAAAGACGCTTGCGGTCGTTTCGGCACCCAAGGCGTTTTGGGGAAAGATCGGCGTGCCCGTGAAGCCAAATTGGTAATATCGCTTGAACTTCTTTTGCAGGTTCTTCTGCGCCTCTCCGAACTGGCTGCGGTGGCACTCATCGAAGATGAAGACCACTTGCTTATGGTAGATGGGCAGGTCGTTGTCTCCCCGCATCAGGTTATTAAGCTTCTGGATGGTAGTGACGATGATCTTGTTATCGTCCTTCTCCATGTTCCGCTTCAGACCCGCCGTGTTCTCGGAGCCGTTGACGCTATCAGGCGAGAAGCGTTGGTATTCCTTCATGGTCTGGTAATCGAGGTCTTTGCGATCCACCACGAAGAACACCTTATCGACAAAATCCAGCTCGGTGGCCACACGCGCCGCCTTGAAGCTGGTGAGGGTCTTTCCTGATCCGGTGGTGTGCCAGATGAAGCCTCCCCCCTCGATGTTGCTCCAATGCTTCGCATGGTAAGCACTCTTGATCTTCCACAGAATGCGCTCGGTCGCCGCAATCTGATAGGGGCGCATCACCAGCAGCGTGTTGTCCGCACCGAAGACGGAATACTTCAAGAGCACTTCCAGCAGGGTGTGTTTCTGGAAAAAAGTCGCGGTAAAGTCCTTGAGGTCTTTGATCAGCGAGTTGTCCGCCTTCGCCCAGTTCATGGTGAAGTCGAAGCTGTTCTTGTCCCGCTTCGTCGTATTGGCAAAGTAACGGCTGTCCGTGCCATTGGAGATCACGAAGAGTTGCAGATACTTGTAGAGGGAGTTGTCCGAATTGAAGCTTTCTTTGCTGTAGCGGTGCACCTGGTTAAAGGCTTCACGGATCGCCACCCCGCGTTTCTTCAGCTCTACCTGCACCAGCGGCAGGCCGTTCACAAGAAGGGTGACGTCGTAACGGTTGGCGTGGCTTCCCGTTTGCTCAAACTGCTTGATGACCTGCAGCTTGTTATTGAGCACATTTTTCTTATCCAGCAGGTAAATGTTCTCGATGTGCCCGTCATCAAAGACAAAGTCATGGATGTAGTCCTCATGGATTTTTCGGGCCTTGTCCGTGCTGTTCTCGCTGGCTGGGTCGAGATACTTCTCAACAAATCGCTTCCATTCATCCTCCGTGAATCGCACGTCATTCAGCTCCTCAAGCTGCACACGGACATTGGCCAGCATCGCCTCGGGCGAGCGGATATCTGTGGCGTAGGTGTAGCCCTGGTTTTCCAAATCCCGGATGAATTCCCGCTCCAGGGCGTCTTCGCTCTGGTAGTCTTCTTTGACCACGCTATCCGGCTGATAGCGATCGAGCACGATGAAGTGCTTGGTTTCGGCAATGGTGTTGTAATCAGTCATCGTCTTCTTCTAATAATTTTCGCGCCGCCAGCCGCTCGCGCACCTCAATGAGGGCGTTGTGCAGTTTCTCCTCCAGCAATTTCTTGGGTGGTAAATTCGTCCAATACTCGGCCACCATGATGTTGTCCTTTTGCATATTGAGCAGCTCAACTTGCTCGGAGCCTGCTTCGGCGCAAAGGATGAGGCCGATGGGCGGTTCTTCACCTTCCTGACGCTCATGCTTGTTCAGCCAGTTGAGATAAAGCTCCATTTGGCCTTTGTAGCCAGCCTTGAAGCGATTGATTTTCAACTCCACGGCGACGAGCCGTTTCAATTTTCGATGGAAAAAGAGCAGGTCGAGAGAGAAATCCTCGCCATCGATGATCATCCGCTTCTGGCGTTCCACGAAGGCAAAGCCCTTACCCAGTTCGAGAATGAAAAGCTCCAACTCTTTCAGGAGCGCATTTTCCAACTCATTCTCGAGGTAGCCTTCCTTTAGGCCTAGAAAGTCGAGGAAATAAGGATCCTTGAAATTGCCGCCGAGATGATTGGCTTCTGTCAGAGTCAGCTTCGTATCAGCAATTTCAGCCCGCTCAAATGCCTTCCGTTCAATCTGGCGTTGCAGTTCGCGCTTGCTCCATTTGCCTTCGGTGGCGTGTTGGGCGTAGAACCCCCTTGCTTCGCTGCTTGGTAGGCTCATCAAAACCGTAAAGTGCGTCCAGCTCAATTGTGACACCAGCGGTGACACAATCTCGAAATCGGGAAATACCTCGGCAAACTGCATCATGCGACGCAGGTTCCTTGCCTCAAAACTCTTACCATACGTTACTGACAGTTCTTCCGCCAACGAGACCACCACCTGCTTGCCATATTCTGCCCGCTGCCCGTGGAGGACCTCCTCATTGATTCTTCTCCCGACCTGCCAATAGGTGATCGTGAGCGCAGTGTTGACTGCCGCCACCGCCTGACTGCGCCCTTGCTCGATCAGAGACTTAAGGTCGCGGAGTAAATTTCCCGAATTCGCCGGAACGCTGTCTTTTTTCTGGCCCATCTCAGGCAACTCCCTCCCTTTGAGGTTCAGTTTTTGGGAAGTTCAGCAACAAGTCGCGGTAATACTCGTATTGCTTCTGGCGCAGTTCGATTTCCCGTGGGAGACCTTCGCTGATGGAGTGTGTCAGGGTGTCGAACTTGTCGAGGATGGCCGTGATGCGGGCTTGCTCGACAAGGGATGGGAAAGGCAATTTTAGATTTTTAAAAGTCCCTAAATTTATATTACTTTGAGCACTACCTTGCCCCTTCTCTTCCAATTCAGTTTTGAGTGATGATAAAAGATATTCAACGTAGCCTGAGCTGGTTTCCTGAGGATTAGCAATAAAACCAATCACGCTATCAGGGAAGCAGGCTTCAAATCCCAAAATGGAAGTTTCTGCAATGTTGGCAGCAATAGTTATGCACAGTGTGCCCTTAGGCCATAGCTTACTTTGATTTAAACCAAACTCACTGTAGGTTTGGCGAAATTGAGAAATGATATGTGATGCGCTCCGAATATCCCCAGTTTGTATAAAAGGTATGCTCCCTCCATACAAACTTTCATCATTTCTGGGGCGGTGTTTAGACTTGCCGCGACCAAAGTCCGAGGACACCTCCCCCAGCGTCTTCCACTCCACATCACCGTGCTCGAAGGTGAGGAGCTGGTCGCGGTAGTGGTTGTATTGCTTTTTTCGGGCTGTAAGCTCGGCTGTAAGCTCGGCTGTCAGCTCGGTGAAGGTGTCCAAGATGCGGACGATTTCCGCTTGGATAGCCAGCGATTTCTCAGGGTTCTCCGGGCAGGGAATGGGGACTCGAAGTTTTTCCATCAAAGCTTTTGAGCTTAAATTTGGTTGAGCCCCGCCGCCCGCGAGAACATACATTTGATCACTCTTAGAAAGAAGATAGTGGTATAAATAGCGAGTTAATACAGCCTTTGGCTTTGGCAAAAACTTTCCTACTCGCTGATTCAAATAGGCGATCTCATCGTGCGGGTAGTAGCCGATTTTTCCAGTAGTTGCACCAGACATTGCAACCAAAAGATCACCTTTAGACACTTCATACGAGGAAAGGTCTTGTTTGTAGTCCGACTCCTGGAAATACTTAACATCTGAAATATTGATGGATTTTCCATCCACATTGGTAATTCTGATAATCGGCGATCCGGCTGGTTTGAAGAGCGAGCTTTTAAAGGCAAAGCCATTCTTGAATCCACAAACCTCCCCCAGCGCCACCCATTCCACCTCCGCTCCGGCGAGCAGCTTTTCCAGAAAATCACATCCGTGTCCATCTGTGTCCCTCTGTGGTTTTCCTTGCTTCAGCTCACTCATGCCTGCCCCCCTTCCTTTCTGCTTTCTTTCTTTGCCTGCTCCAGAGCCTGAATCTGCTTATCAAAGTCCGACTGATAAAGCCGATCCTGAACGATGCGGTATTTCTCAAATTCGCTTTCGGCATGGGCTTTGGCGATTTCGGCGGTGACTTTGCCGGCGTCTTGGAGGATTTCGCGATCAGTGGCGGCGATGAAGCGGTTGAGGCGTTCTTCCCAGTCTGCCATGGTCATGGGAATGTTGCGCAGTGCCATGTCTTCCGCGATGTCGAGGTAGGCGTTGACGAGTCGCTGCAGTTGGGCGAGCTCGCTGTCAG